>JACCDS012138911.1_pt1 | contig 11460 bp, 10 predicted proteins | sample 7446441 | NCBI WGS metagenome assembly JACCDS01 (sample SAMN15323445, study PRJNA562643) | freshwater metagenome | isolation source: river surface water | place: USA:Blue River Watershed | collected 2017-08-17 | reverse complement strand
TCTTCGTCGTTCATGGCCATGCGGGCGAAGGTCTCGCGCACGTCGCGGCCGGAGGCCACCGGGTCGGGTACGCCGTCCGGGCCTTCCGGGTTCACATAGATCAGGCCCATCTGCACGGCAGCCAGCGGGTTCTCCAGGTTGCGCTCGCCGCTGTAGCGGCTGCTGGGCTTGTCGCTGGTGGCCAGCCACTTGGATTCAGGGCCCCAGTAGATGTCTTCCTCGGGCGCCCAGATGTCCTCGCGGCCGCCGGCAAAGCCGAAGGTCTTGAAGCCCATGGATTCCAGGGCCACGTTGCCGGCCAGGATGAACAGGTCGGCCCACGACAGGTGGTTGCCGTACTTCTGCTTGATCGGCCACAGCAGGCGGCGGGCCTTGTCCAGGTTGCCGTTGTCGGGCCAGCTGTTGAGCGGTGCGAAGCGCTGGTTGCCGGTGCCGGCGCCGCCCCGGCCGTCGGAGATGCGGTAGGTGCCGGCGGCGTGCCAGGCCATGCGGATCATCAGGCCGCCGTAGTGGCCCCAGTCGGCCGGCCACCAGTCCTGGGAGTCGGTCATGAGGGCCTTGAGGTCGGCGACCACGGCGTCCAGGTCGAGCTGCTGGAACGCTTGTGTGTAGTCGAAATCTTCACCCATCGGGTTGGAGGCCGGGGTGTGCTGGTGCAGGATGTTCAGGCGCAGCTGGTTCGGCCACCAGTCGGTGTTGGTGCGGGCCTGGCCGGTGGCGGCGGCCGGGATGGCGGCGCCGGAGAAGGGGCATTTGGTTTCGGTTGTCATCGTGGCTCCTTGTCGTTGGTGAGGTTCGCCCGGTAAAGGCGAACGGGCAGTCTAGGCCGGTGGTTTTGGCCGGGCAATGACAAATTGCCTATGGCGTTCATAGGCCGCCAGCGTGACGAACGACCGCAACCGGAACAGGGTTTTGTTCAAGACAAACGCAAGTCGGTCGAAAAGGGGACACGCCAGCATTTCCTGGCCCCTCTTTTTTCTCCGGAGGTTTCCCATGCGCACCAACCTGCCCGTGACCCAGCGCGAGTTCGAATTCCCGGCCGACGCGACGCTGCTGTCCACCACCGACACCCAGAGCCATGTCCGGTATGCGAACGAATCGTTCCTGGCGGTGAGCGGTTTCACGGCAGAGGAGCTCATCGGGCAGCCGCACAACCTGGTGCGCCACCCGGACATGCCGAAGGAGGCGTTTGCCGACATGTGGGAAACGCTCAAAGGCGGGCAGTCCTGGACGGCGCTGGTCAAGAACCGCTGCAAGAACGGCGACCACTACTGGGTGCGTGCCAACGCCACGCCGGTGGTGCGCGACGGCCAGCTGGTGGGCTACATGTCGGTGCGCACCAAGCCCACCCGCGACGAGGTGCGACAGGCCGAGCAGCTCTATGCCCGATTCGTGCGCGGCGAGCAGGGCTCGCAGGCCTTCCACAAGGGCATCATCATCCGCACCGGCCTGGCCCGCTGGATGTCCTGGACCCAGACCGCCTCGCTGCGCAGCCGCATCCTGTGGCCGATGTCCGCCGCGCTGGCGGCGGTGGCCGGCGCCGGCTTCGTGATCCATCCGCTGGGCGAGGCCCTGTCGCTGGCCGCGCAGATGGCGGTGGCCTTCGGCGCAGTGGCCTTCGGCGCAGTGGCCTGGTGGCTGGACCGCCAGATCGTGGCGCCGGTGCAGCAGGTGCTGCGCCAGGCGCAGGCGGTGGCCGCCGGCCAGCCGGGCAGCAACGAGCAGCTCAACCGGGTGGACGAGATCGGCATGCTGCTGCGCACCGTCAACCAGTCCGGCCTGAACCTGCGGGCGCTGCTCGACGATGTGTCGGCCCAGATCGGCGGCGTGCGGGCTTCCAGCGAGGAAATGGCCGCCGGCACCGCCGACCTCAGCGAGCGCACCGAGCAGGCCGCCTCCAGCCTGCAGGAAACGGCGGCCTCCATGGAAGAGATGAACGCCACCGTGTCCAGCACCGGCCGCACCGCCGACGAGGCCACCCGCATGGCCGAGAAGGCCAGCCACGCGGCCGAGCAGGGCAGCCAGATCGTGACCCAGGTGGTCGGCACCATGGGCGAGATCAGCGCCAGCTCGCGCCGCATTGCAGAAATCACCAGCCTGATCGACGGCATTGCCTTCCAGACCAACATCCTGGCGCTCAATGCGGCGGTGGAAGCCGCCCGGGCCGGCGAGCAGGGCCGGGGCTTTGCGGTGGTGGCCGGCGAGGTGCGCAACCTGGCCCAGCGCAGCGCGCAGGCGGCCAAGGAAATCGGCCAGCTCATCCAGGACAGCAACGACCGCGTGGCGTCCGGTCACCAGCTGGCGCAGCAGGCCGGCGAAGCCATGCAGAGCATCCTGCACGAAGCGCAGACCGTGTCTTCCATGATCCGCGACATCGGCCGCGCCACCCACGAACAGGTCACCGGCATCGGCCAGGTCAATGCCGCCGTGACCCAGCTCGACCAGGTGACGCAGCAGAACGCCACGCTGGTGGAACAGTCCACCGCCGCCGCCAACTCGCTCACCCAGCGGGCCGGGCGGCTGGCCGACGCGGTCGGCGTGTTCCGCTGACACCCTGGCGTCTTCGGGGCAGCCGGTCCGGCCCGGCCGGCTGCATACACTCGGGGAGTACCAGACAACCCGAGGACCGTTTCATGAGCCGTGGCCAGTTCCAGACCTTCTCCGACGTTTTCATCCTGGACGGCGTGCGCACGCCGATGGTCGATTACATGGGCGCCTTCGCCGACGCCAACCCGATCGATCTGGGCATCAAGGTGGCGCGCGAGGTGCTGGCGCGCACCGGCATCGAGGCGGCACAGGTCGACTCGGTGCTGGCCGGCAACATGGCCCCCGGCGGCTTCGACCAGTTCTATGTGCCCCGCCACATCGGCCTGTACGCCGGGGTGCCGCAGGTGGTGCCGGCGCTGATGGTGCAGCGCATCTGCGGCACCGGCTTCGAGCTGTTCCGGCAGGCCGGCGAGCAGATCGGCGCCGGCGTGGCCACCACCGCGCTGCTGGTGGGCACCGAGTCCATGACCCGCAACCCGATCGCCGCCTTCGACCACCGGGGCGGCTTCCGGCTGGGTGCGCCGGTGGGCTTCAAGGACTACATGTGGGAGGCGCTCACCGACCCGTCGGTGGACATCAACATGATCCGCACCGCCGAGAACCTGGCGCAGCGCTACGGCATCACCCGGGCCGACGTCGACGCCTTCGCCGCGCAGTCGTTCGCGCGCGCCTGCGCCGCGCAGGAGAGCGGCTGGCTGGCCGGCGAGATCGTGCCGGTGGCCAATGAAACCTTCGAGCTCGACGGCCACCGCCCGCGCAGCCTGCGCCTGGCCGGCAAGGCCGCCGTGGCCGACCGCGACACCCACCCCCGCCCCACCCCGCCCGAGGTGCTGGCCAAGCTGCGCACCGTGTTCAAGGACGGCGTGCAGACCGGTGGCAACAGCTCGGCCCTGACCGACGCCGCCGCTGCCGCACTGGTGGCCAGCGGTGACGTGGTGCGCGCCTGGGGCAAGGCCCCGCTGGCCCGCGTGGCGGCCGCCGCCGTGGTGGGCGTGGACCCGGCCCACATGGGCATCGGCCCGGCCCCGGCCATCCGGCTGCTGCTGGAGCGCGCCGGGCTGAAGCTGGACGATGTGGCCCGCTTCGAGATCAATGAAGCCCAGGGCGCCCAGACCCTGGCCGTGGGCCGCGAGCTCGGCCTCGATCTGGACCGCCTGAACGTGCATGGCGGAGCCATCGCGCTGGGCCATCCGCTGGCCGCCACCGGCGTGCGCTGCACCGTGACCGTGTCGCGCCAGATCCAGGCCATCGGTGCGCGCTGGGGCGTGGCGTCGGCCTGCGTGGGTGGTGGTCAGGGCATTGCGCTGCTGGTGGAGAACCCGGCGGCCTGAAGCGGGTCCACCCCGCCATGTTGTCCCTTCAGCTCGGGCCGGTGGCCCTCCCCACCGCACCGGTGCTGCTGCTCGCGGCGGTCTGGCTGGCGTCGTGGCTGGCCGGTCGGGTGGACCGACCGCGGTCGGGCGACGCCGTTTTCCACGCCGCCGTGCTGGGGCTGGTTGCCGCGCGACTCGCCTTTGTTGCCCTGCACGCCTCGGCCTATGCCGAGGCTCCGCTGTCGGTGCTGGATGTGCGCGATGGCGGCTGGTCGGCCCCGGCCGGTCTGCTGGTCGGGTTTGGCTGGCTGGTGGCGGTGGCCTGGCGCCACGCCGGGTCGCGCCGTGCGCTGGGCATCGGCGGCGGCACCGGGCTGGCGGTGTGGCTGGCCGGCATGCTCTGGCTGAACCAGGCTGCGCCCACCCGCATGCCGGCGGTGGATCTGGCGGCCCTGGACGGCCCGGGTCAGGTGACCCTGGCGCAAGCCGCCGCCGGCCGGCCGGTGGTGGTCAACCTGTGGGCCAGCTGGTGCGGCCCCTGCCGGGTCGAGATGCCGGTGCTCGCCGCCGCCCAGCAGCGCGAGACCGCCGTGGGTTTCCTGTTCGTGAACCAGGGCGAGCCGGCTGCCACGGTCAACACCTTCCTGCGCCAGCAGGGCCTGCCGCTGCGGGAAGTCTGGCTCGACCGCCCGGGCGCACTGGCCCGCGCCATCGGGTCGAACGGCCTGCCGGTGACGCTGTTCTTCGACGCGCAGGGCCGGCAGGTGGACGCGCACTTCGGCATCCTGAACGCGGCGGCGCTCGAAGCCCGGCTGCGGGCGCTCAGGCCGGCCGCCACGCACTGAGGGGCTCCTCGTGTGCAACCTTTATCGCAGCACCTCCGGCAGCCAGGCCCAGGCGGTCTGGAAGACCGGCAATCCGCTGGCCATCGACTGGCCCGGTGGCATCGTCGGTCCGCGCAAGAACGGTCTGTTCATCCGCCCTGCGCGCAGCGGCGAAGGGCGGGAGCTGGTGGTCGGCCGCTGGGGCCTGATCCCGTGGTTTGCCGACACCGCCGACATCCGCTACAGCACCAACAACGCCCGCGCCGAAGAGGTGGCCCGGAAGCCGAGCTTCAAGCAGGCCTGGCAGCGTGGCCAGCGCTGCATCATTCCGGCCGACTGGTTCGACGAGCCCAACTGGGAGAGCGGCCGCAACGTCTGGTGGCGTTTCCACCGGGTCGACGGCGCCCCCTGGGGCCTGGCCGGCCTGTGGGGCAGCTGGACCGACCGCAGCACTGGCGAGGTGATCGAGAGCTACACCCTGCTCACCATCAACGCCGACCACCATCCGGTCATGCGCCGCATGCACAAGCCCGACCCGGCCTTGCCGGCCGACGCGCAGGACAAGCGCTCGGTGGTGGCCATCGAGGCGGCCGATGTGGACCGCTGGCTGCACAGCCCGGTGGAAGAAGCCCGGGGTCTGCTGCAGCCACCGGCCGAGAGCTTGCTGCGGCACGGCCCGTCGGAGGCAGCTCCGTTGCCGGGCTTACCGGGGTTCTGAACAGCTGGGCATCGGCGTGTCGGTGCACTGCCCGCAGGCCGCGTTGTTGCGCGCGCCCTCGCGGCCGGTGGAGCCGCAGGCCTCGAAGCAGCGCCGGCTCTGTGCGTAGGCAGCCCACTCGGCCTTGCACCGGGCCTCCTGCTGGGCCGCGACGCCCAGGGCGGGTGCGGGCTGCACCGCGGCGGGCGGTGGGGGCGGTGGGGTGCTTGGCGGGTTGCCGGTCTGGGCCTGCGCGAGCAGAGTTGCCGAGGCCAGGCCCAGCGCCAGCAGCCAGTGGAGGGCACGCGGCACGGTGACGGTGTGTGAAAGTGGGTGCATGGAGCCTCTGACCCGGCAGCGCCGCATCGGTTCGCCGATAGCATCGGCGGGGCCATCACCTCACCTCCCCATTCCATGAAAAACCGCCTGTTCGCCGCCGCCCTGGCCCTCATCCTCATCGCCGTGGGCGGCTATTGGCACTACTCGCCCTACCTCGCCATCCGGTCCCTGCAGCAGGCCGCCGATGCCGGCGATGCCGAGCGCTTCAACCAGCAGGTGGATTACCCCGCCCTGCGGGAGAGCCTCAAGGGCCAGATGACCGCGGCCATCGCCCCCGACCTGGACAAGCTCCAGGACAACCCCTTCAGCGCCCTGGGTGCATCCCTCGGCATGGCCGTGGTGAACCAGCTGGTGGACGCGCTGGTGCGCCCCGAGGTGGTCATGCGCATGCTGGCCGAGCGCCAAGCCAAGCCCACCCTGGCCGAACCCCGTGAAGCCCCCGCCCCCCAGCCACCAGCACCCCGGGCCGAGCCCGCTGCTGACCAGCGCGACTGGCAGCTGGTGCGGCTGGACATGGACCGGGTGGTGGTGTTCCAGGAAGAACAGACCGCCGTCACCGGCGGACCTGCCGGGCTGGTGTTTGTGAGGTCGGGGTTTGCGCAGTGGCGGTTGAGCGAGATCCGGTTGCCCCGGTGAAAGCCCCCGACGCGACACCCATCCGGCGCCGCCGGCTGGTGCTGGCCACCGCTGCCGCACTGGCCCAGCCGGCATGGGCCCGCAGCACCGGTCGCCCGGCCGACCTGCAGGCCCTGCTGGCCGACACCTGCGCGCCCCTGACCCGCGCACACGACCTGCCGGGCCTGGTCGCCGGCCTGATCGTCGAAGGGCGCACGGCCCTGCTGGCGAGCGGGGTGACCGCACTGCAAGGCGGCAGGCCGGTCACGCCCGAGACGCTGTTCGAGCTGGGGTCCATCAGCAAGTGCTTCACCGCCCTGCTGGCCGCTGCGGTCCATGTGAATGGTCGCCTGGACCTGGCGCAACCGGTCGGCGAGATCGTGCCGGCCCTGCGCGCTGCGGCCCTCGGCCGCGCCACACCGCTGCACCTGGCCACCTACACCGCCGGCGGGCTGCCACTGCAGATTCCCGATGACCTGACCTCGTCCGAACAAGCCATGGACTGGCTCGCCGCCTTCGTGCCCGCCGACGCGCCCGGGACGGTTCGGCGGTATTCCAACCCCAGCATCGGTCTGCTCGGGCAGGCGGCCGCCATGGCCATGGGTCAGGATTTCACGGCGTTGATGGGAGGCGCCCTGCTCGCCCCGCTGGGGTTGCGCAACACCCACATCCGGGTGCCGGCGGCACAGCAGGAGCGCTACGCATGGGGTCACGACCGGAACCAGCGTCAGGTGCGCGTGAACCCCGGCGTGTTCGACGCCGAGGCCTACGGCATGAAGTCGACCGCCAGCGACCTGCTGCACTTTCTCCGGTCGGTGCTGGACCCGGAGCGGCTCCCGCCGGATCTGCGCCAGGCGTTGGCCCTGACCACGGTCCCGCGCTTTCAGGTCGGCCCGATGCAGCAGGCCATGGGCTGGGAGCTGTACCCGCAGCCCGCCTCGCTGGCCGCGCTGCAGGCGGGCAACGGGCCCCGCATGGTGCTGGAGCCGATGCCGGCCCTGGCCATCCCCCCGGCGCCCGGACGCACCCCGCCCATGCTGCTCAACAAGACCGGATCGACCTTCGGCTTCAGCGCCTACCTGGCGCTGGTCCCGGACCGCCAGGCGGCCTTCGTGCTGCTGGCCAACCGCAACTTTCCGGCGGCTGCGCGGGTGGCGGCCGGGTACCGGGTGCTGGCGGAGCTGGGGGTGGTGGGCTGAAGCTGAAAGCAGCGGCGAAACAGTCCGCTATTTTGGACAAAATCAGTTGATATTGTCTAGAATGGAAAAATGCCGCGCAAGCCACCCATCGTCTTTCCGCAAGAGCAGAAGCTGCTGTCCCAGCTGGGCGAGCGGCTGAAGCTGGCGCGCCTGCGGCGAAAGTTGAGCAACCCGGTGGTGGCTCAGCGGGCCGGCATCTCGCGGACCTCCCTGTACAAGGTGGAAGCGGGCGACCCGGGCGCAACCCTGGGCACTTACCTGCGGGTCATGGCGGCCCTCGGTCTGGAGGCCGACATCAACGCGCTGGCCGCAGACGACAAAGTAGGGCGCAAGCTGCAAGACCTGGCACTTGAAATGCCAGCGTCGGCATCGCGGCGCAGGCGAACCGCCGCCACCGCCCCGCCCGCCTCTGCCGACCCCGCACCCGGCTCCGGGAGCGCCGCATGAGCGCCGACCACGCGCTGGAAGTCTGGCTCGATGGCGACCTGGGCCCGCCTTGCCGGGTGGGCACCCTGGCGCACGACCGTGGACAGATCCGCTTCCACTACGACCGGGCGTGGCTGCGCGACGCCCGCGCGTTTGCACTCGACCCGGACCTTTCGCTGGACGAGGCGCCGTTCTTTCCCAAGCCCGAGCTGGGCAACTTCGGCATCTTCCTGGACTCGTCGCCCGACCGTTGGGGCCAGACGCTGATGAAGCGTCGGGAGGCGCTGCAAGCCAAGGACGAAAAACGCATGCCCAGAACGCTGTACGCCTGGGACTTTCTCATCGGGGTGCAGGACTTCACCCGGCAGGGTGCGCTGCGCTTCCGGCTCGCCGGCACCGAGGTGTTCCTGGGTGACGAGGCCATGGCTGCACCGCCCGTCACCCACTTGCGCGAACTGGAGGTGGTCGCCGGTCTGCTGAGCGATCGCCGAATCGACGACCTGGACGCGCTGCGCAAGTGGCTCGCCGTGCTGGTCGCACCGGGGGCGTCCTTGGGGGGCGCGAGGCCGAAGGCCAACTTCACCGAAGCGGATGGCTCGCTGTGGATCGGGAAATTCCCGGCGCGGGACGACGACAGGGACATCGGCGCCTGGGAATACCTGGCGCACGGGCTGGCACTGAAGGCAGGCGTGCATGTGCCGCCCGCCAAGGCGCTGCGCCTGAACAACGACTTCCACACCTACTGCGTCCAGCGCTTCGACCGCGCCAACGGCAGGCGGCGGTTCTACGCATCCGCCATGACCTTGCTTCGCAAGGAGCAGAGCGAGGGCACCAGCTACCTGGAGCTGGCCCAGTTCCTCCGCAGGAATGGCGACGGGGCACACACGGCGGCCGACCTCGCGCAGCTGTTCCGCCGGGTCGCGTTCAATGTGGCGATCGGGAACCGGGACGACCACCTGCGCAACCACGGGTTCGTGCTGGGGGAAACGGGTTGGCGCCTGGCGCCGGCGTTCGACGTCAACCCGAACATCGACAAGGCAGAACACGTCCTCGACATCGACGATGCGGACAACCGCCCGAGTCTCGAAACCGTGCTGGCCACCGCGCCCTTCTATGGGCTCGATGAAGCAAGCGGCCGACAAGTCGTCGAAGAGGTTGCTTCCGCGGTGGATGGCTGGAGAGATGCCGCCCGGCAGGCCGGCATCTCCCGCGCCGATGTGGAGCTTTCCGCGGGCGCGTTCTCGGCCCATGCGGGGTATCGGTCTGCGGGTTGCCCAAGCTGAGCGAAGGGCTGAGCCCTGAGCAGAAGGAACACAAGATAAGCAACCTTTTGACCCATCTTCGCCGCGCAGGACGGCTGGTCAATGCAGGCACCCGCGCTCAGCCACGTTGGTCGCTTGCAGAAAGCAAAAAGCCATAAACGGCAGATGCGTTTATGGCTTTGCGGATAAGTCTTTGAAAATCAAAGACTTGGCACTTTCTGCAGTCGGCCAGGAGGGCTGGTCTGCAGAAAGGCTTGCAGAAACTGAGGGCTCAAAGAAAAACCTGGACACCTCGATCTTGGGAATCAACGCATGTCCAAGCAATTTCGTCTTCGAGATGTAGGTCAATCGCTGAAATCGCTGTACTTTCTCCACCCCACCACTCTAAATAGCTAGACTATCCTCGAGCGGGCGAGTAAGCAATACCTTCCGACGATGTCGTTTACCGAATCATGTAGCCGATAGACGAATCCGGCCGCATGAGGGCCGATTGCCACAGCAATCCCTGGTTCAAGCCGATTGGATCTACCACCGGCGGAAGGTCTGAGGACCGCTTTGCAGCGGTTGCTGTCGGTTAGACACTGTCGCCAGCCGTCTGCTCTCGGCCACGAGCGGACGGCCGGCTGGTTGCCGAACAACGGCCACTCGGCAGTTACCTGCCCGGGGACCTGCCGTCGGCTCGTCGACCTTCTACCGCCGAACTGCTCCGTCTCACAGACATCGCCCCGAATGCGTTCAGCGCCGAGAAAGCGTCGCCGAGGGCGATTCGCCGAACCTGTTGCGGTAGCTGGCGGCAAACATGCCTAGGTTAGCGTAGCCCCAGGACTCGGCAACGTCTCGAACCTTGCTCTGCGGGGGGGCCACCAGCAATTCGGCGCGCACGCCGTTCAGGCGGATGTCGCGCAGGCACTGCATCGGCGTGCAGCCCCTGAACTCCCGAAACGCCGCATTGAGGGTCCGCACGCTGACGCCGGCGCTTCTCGCCAGTTCGCTCAAGGTGGGCGCGTCCGGAGCATGGACTCGCATGTGCTGTTCGGCCAGCAGCACATGGCGGGGCACCAATCGGTGCACCGTCGGCTCCTGCGGGCTCTCCAGCTGCTGTCGCCACAACGTCAACAGGTGCAGGCCGATCATCTCCTCCAAGTGCCGCCCCAGTGGCCCCTGCTCCACCGCGTCCGGCATCTCGGTGATGCAGCGGCACACATAGGACAACAGGCTGATCCAGCTGGACTGCGCACCGCCGAAGCGGAACTTGCAAGCCCACATCCGCTCGTCGGCCGGCGCGCCGAACCAGCGTTCGTGGAGCGCGGCCATTGCATCATGCTGGAAGGTCAGATTGACCTGCAGATGATGCGGATCGGCGTCGAGCCAGTAGTGGGTGCGCGAGTTGTCCACGAGAAAGGCTTCGCCGACACCCGTGTCCGCATACTCGCGCCCGCTCGACCAATGCCGAATGGCACCGCGCAGGGTCGTGAGGACCATGCCAGTGCCGGCCTCCGCAGCAAACCCGGTCAGGTGTACCGGCACCCCGTAGCTGAACCGGCTAAGCGTGAAGTGCCCGATGCGGATGGCGTCGAGCACCGAGTCAGGCTGCCGCACGAGCCCGACCGGTGCCGCGTCATATGGCATGTAGACCTGCTTGCACCAGTGTTGGACTTCGTCCCAGTCCGTCGACGCCACCAGACGGTGGCGGGTGCTGGGGGCACCGGTGACGTCGGTGACCAGGACGTTGCGGATCGCTTCCATGCCGGTTTACTCCTCACGGCGTGCGCCGCAGAAGTCAGCAGCTTACCGGTGATGGTAGACGGCCGTCTCGAACTCCACAAAGCCCGGATACGACGCCGTGTCCTGGAACGGCAGAATCTGGGTCGCCCAGTAGCCCCCGATGCCGCTGCTGCGGTCGATCCAGTAGAAGCAGTTGGCCAGGCCGGCCCACATCAGCGAGTTGGCGGGGCGGCCCGAGGGCGTGCGCTCGCGGTTGGTCATGAAGGTGTAGGCCCATCCCTTGGCGGTGCCCGGGAAGAACTCGCCGGTGTTGCTGAGCGACGGGATCGACGTGGTCCACCCGCCGACCGACAGCCCGAGGGCGGCAAGGCCGTCCTGCGACATCTGCTGCACGGTCTCGGCCTTGTGCACACGGCCGTTCGGGCCGGCGCCGTCATTCAGGATCATGCGGATGAACTTCATGTACTCGCCCACCGTGGCATACAGGCCATGGCCGCCCATGTCCATCGGCGG
>JACCDS012365559.1_pt1 | contig 11462 bp, 5 predicted proteins | sample 7446441 | NCBI WGS metagenome assembly JACCDS01 (sample SAMN15323445, study PRJNA562643) | freshwater metagenome | isolation source: river surface water | place: USA:Blue River Watershed | collected 2017-08-17 | reverse complement strand
GAGCTGGTGACATCAATACGCTTTTCAGGCGTTTCGGCGGCAATGCAGACACTTACCAAGAGATCGTCGCGGGCGAACTGGCCAGTGCTGCGGAACAAAAATGGCCTTTGTTGGGTCAGGTGCGACCACAGGGACATCATGAGGCCCCGGCTTCACGCAAAGGGGCGACGGCCGTCGGTGATCGCAAGGTGCAAGCTTTCATGCAGCCTCCCGACGACAAATTCGTGCCGCCCCAGGTTCAATCGATGTCGGCATCGCCTGAGTTTGTACCTGTGAATCAACCGGACGCCGCAGTTTCTGCGTCGGTTGAACCGGCGATTCCCCTTGTGGCTCGCACTGCGATGGGAGGCGGCGCTGCTGCCATGCGCGAACCGTTGCCTACGCTGTTCGGGCGTGCAGCGGCCGCGTCTGCCGTGCATGTTGCCGATGTGCCGCCCCCACCTCTGACTGCGCCGGTTCGCGTTGCCTCACCGTTTGTGGTGCCTCAGGTTGCTGTGAGTGAGGCAGTCGGTGTCAGGGCGCAGCTTGTACGTGTGTCGCAACCAGATGAGTCGGCTGAATCGGATCTTCAAGCCATATTCAACCGATTGGTGCCGCCCAAAGTCGAGCCTCCTGTCGTGCCATCGGCTGCACCGTTGAAGAGGTTGGTCAAGTGGTAGTCATCTCTGTCGTCTCTGCCAAGGGGGGGGTGGGTAAAACTACGCTGTCGGCATGCTTGGCAATGGGGCTGGCTGCCAGCCGCGATGTCTTGGCTGTTGATTTGGATCCTCAAAATGCGCTGAGGTTGCACTTGGGTGTGCATGCGTCTGAAATTGATGGGGCAGGGCGTGCAACCTTGGAAGAGCGCAGTTGGCAATCTGCGATCTACCGTGGCGGCAAAGGGCGTCCAAGTGTTTTGCCCTATGGCAATCTCAATGAAACTGACCGCGACGCCTTGGAGGCGCATCTGTCCAGTCACCCCGATTGGTTGACGCTGGGGTTGCGTGGTTTGGGGCTGGGCTCGCAAAGCGTGGTCGTGATCGACACGCCTCCTGGCCCATCCCTTTACCAACAGCAGGCTTTGCGGGCATCCCATTTCACTTTGGTGGTCATTCATGCCGATGCGGCGTCGTATGCCACGATTGCTTCCATGGAAACGATCCTGGATCGGTATTGCCTCGGACGCAGTGGATTCATCGGATCGGTGTATCTGCTCAACAGTGTGTCGGCAGCCAGTGCGTTGTCTCGAGATGTGGTGCGGGTTGTCCGTTCAGAGCTGGGTGATCGGGTAGTGCCTGTTGTCGTTCACCAGGATGAGGCCGTGCGTGAAGCGTTGGCATTTGATCAGCCCGTGTTGCATTACGCACCTCATGGCGAGGCATCTCGCGATATCCAGCATGTGGTTCGTTGGTTTGAACAAAACCTGTTTGCCAAGCTGAGTGTGACCCGCGCGAGACCTGCATGAACATTCGACGCATACGCTACGCTCGCCTTCAGATGCGCATTTTGGGGCGCAGAAAGGGATTTGTTTTTGCTGTCAATGCGGTGCGTGAGTTGGCCGGTTGGCGTGGGTGGCAGAACCCGTTGGTCCAGTTATTCGTGCTGGCCGTGTCCTTGCCCATGTTGTGGATCATTGTCACCATCCCACTGACTGCTTGGCAGCAATTGAGTTTGGCTGTCTTGGGTTTTGGTGCGGCTTTCTTGCTGCGGGTGTTGCCTGGGCGCTTTGTTACACAGGTGTTGATCGTGCTGTCTGTTGCGGCGTCAACCCGGTACCTCTACTGGCGCCTCACGCAAACCATTTCGTTTGATACTTGGCTAAGTGGTTTGTTTGGCTCTGGGTTGTTTTTGGCCGAGCTATATGCTTGGGTCGTCTTGTTGTTCGGGTACTTTCAGACGGCTTGGCCTTTGGAGCGCAAGCCTGTTCCGATGGACCCTGATACCTCGCGCTGGCCAACCGTCGATGTCCTCATACCGACCTACAACGAGCCCCTCAAGGTTGTGCGAACGACGGTGTTTGCTGCCATGGCCATGGATTGGCCCAAGGACAAGATCCGCGTGTTCATTCTGGATGATGGTACCCGGGATGAGTTTCGCAAGTTCGCGGAAGAAGTCAATGTGGGTTACTTGACGCGATCCGTCAAGAAGCACGCCAAGGCAGGTAACCTCAATGCTGCTCTGCGGCACATCAATGGTGAGTTCGTTGCCATTTTTGATTGCGATCACGTGCCGACACGCACGTTTTTGCAAGTTTCCATGGGTTGGTTTGGCAAAGATCCCAAATTGGCCATGGTTCAAACACCTCACCACTTCTTTTCTCCTGACCCATTCGAGAAAAATTTGGGTACTTTCAAAAAGGTACCCAACGAAGGGGAGCTGTTTTATGGATTGGTGCAGGATGGCAACGATCTTTGGAATGCCACCTTTTTTTGCGGTTCATGCGCGGTCATCAAACGATCCGCTCTGGACGAGGTAGGTGGCGTTGCCACAGAGACCGTTACAGAGGATGCGCACACAGCCTTGAAAATGCACCGCAGAGGCTACACCACGGCATTTCTGGCCATTCCTCAGGCGGCGGGGTTCGCCACGGAGTCTTTGGGGGGGCACGTGGGGCAACGGATTCGCTGGGCACGGGGCATGGCCCAGATTTTCAGGGTGGACAATCCGTTTTTGGGGCGGGGCCTCAAGTTCGCTCAGCGCATGTGTTACGCCAACGCCATGCTGCATTTCTTTTATGGACTGCCCCGTTTGATTTTTCTGACGGCCCCACTGGCTTACCTGTTATTGGGTTCTGAGGTGATTCAGGCCACAGCGCTGTACATCGCTTTGTATGCATTGCCCCATTTGTTGCATGCCAACTTGACCAACTCGCGCATGCAAGGTGAGTTCAGGCATTCGTTCTGGGCAGAGGTGTATGAATCTGTGCTGGCTTGGTACATTTTGCGCCCCACATTGGTGGCGTTCATCAATCCCAAGTTTGGTAAGTTCAACGTGACAGCCAAGGGCGGTTTGAACGAGTCGGAGTTTTTCGACTGGGAAATTGCCAAACCCTATCTGATTCTCATGGGGTTGAGCTTGCTGGGCTTTGCTGCAGGTATTTTCAGGTTGCTGTGGCAGGACTCACCAGATATCGACACCATTGTTTTGAATTTGATCTGGACGGCCTACAACCTGATGATGTTGGGTGCCAGCATTGCCGTGGCAAATGAAGCCCGCCAGGTTCGGCAATCGCATCGCGTTCAGATGAAGATGGATGCCGCTTTGCGGTTGCCAGATGGTCGCAGTTTCGCTTGCAGCACCTGTGATTACTCAGATGGTGGCGTCGGCTTGACCATGCCTGTTTCCATCGGTGTGGCCGTTGGGGATGCTGTCAAGTTGGCCCTCACGCGTGGCATGGAAGAATATGAATTCGATGCCAAGGTCACTTTGAACAGGGACACGCGCATTGGTCTGCAATTCGGCCCCATGACGACGCAACAGTCCATTGACTTTGTTCAATGTACTTTTGCCCGTGCCGACAGTTGGGTGGTCTGGGGTGACAGGCGAAAACCAGATAAGCCGTTGGAGTCACTCAAGGAAGTGGCTTGGATGGGATTCAGTGGCTTCAGGGTGTTGGGTACGCTGCTTGTCGGGTCTTGGCATGAGCGCAAGGAGCGCATGCAGGCCAGTTTCAATCTGGGCAATGTGAGGGCTGCGTTGGATGAGCGCCAAGCCAAGTTGCGTGCAATTACCACTACGCGTCAAGGTGAAGTGAAAAAGGGCGCGTTATGAAGCACGCACGCACGGTCAGTGAGTACAAGGGAATTTTTATGTTTAAACGCCAACTGCTGGCTGCCGTCATGTTCGGCGCGGCTGTCGTCACTTCTTCAATGACTTCGGAGGCTTGGGCGCAGCCAAAGAAGGGTAAAACGTTGCTGACGACCGAGGTGGTCGAACCCTCGCCTGCCGCGAGTGCCAGCGCAGCCATACCGCAGCGCACATACGGGTTCACGTTCAAGCAATTGGGCGTGACGCAATCGTTTCAATTGCGTGGCATTGATGCTATCTACTCGATTCCCTTCAGTATTCCCGCTGATGAAGTGGTGACAGGGGTCAAGATCAAGCTTGATTTTTCGTATTCGCCTTCATTGCTGACAAACTTGTCGCATTTGAAGATCATGCTCAATGGGGAGGTCGCACAGACTATACCTCTGCCCAAAGAGACCGCTGGCACAGCTTTGATCAGGGAGATTTCCATTGATCCAAGGTTGATCAGCGATTTCAATCAGTTGAGCCTTCAGTTCATTGGGCACTACACACTGGATTGCGAAGATCCCTTTCATTCCAGCCTTTGGATGAATGTAAGCAACTTGAGTTCTGTTCACTTTACGGTGGCCCCGTTATCGGTTGTGAACGATCTGGCGTTGCTACCTGGTCCATTTTTTGACCGCAGGGATGGTCGTCGTTTGGAGCGCCCCTTTGTGTTTGGGTCAAATCCCTCTGCAACAACTTTAGAAGCTGCGGGTATCGTTGCTTCTTGGTTTGGTGACCTCGCCAGTTACAGAGGGGCTTGGTTCCCCGCTCACCTGAACCGGTTGCCCAATGACAACCTGGTGGTGTTCGCTACCAGCGATGACCGCCCGCAGGGGTTGTTGAATTTGCCTGTTATCAACGGTCCAACGGTTTCTGTTGTTCCCCACCCTACTGACACGCGTTTCAAAATTTTGCTCGTCATGGGGCGTGATGGGGCAGAGTTGCGCACCGCAGCGACTTCGTTAGGCCTTGGAAAGTCCAGCTTTGCGGGGCAGACGGTTTCCAGTGTCAACTTGGACAAGCTCAAGCCACGCGTGCCTTACGATGCGCCTCGTTGGTTGCCCAGCGACCGCGCGGTGAAGTTTGGCGAATTGGCGACGATGCAAGAGTTGAATGTGCGCGGTTTGACGCCAGACTTGGTTCGCTTGAACATGATCACGCCGCCAGATCTGTTTGCATGGAACTCGCCAGGTGTACCTGTGAACCTCAAGTACAGATACACACCTCGGCCAAAGCAAGATAAGTCGAATTTGAACGTGCTCGTCAACGACAAGTACGTCACTTCTTTCCCTCTGCTTGCCTATCCCGGTGCAGGTGCGCCAGATTCTGTTGTGGCGGATATCGTTGCAAAGTTCGGTCCCGGTGACCTGATGCCCGGGCGGGCTAACTTTCACATGCCTTTGGTGCATTTGCGTTCGCGTAGCCAGATGCAATTCCACTTCAGCTTCGATTACCCGAAAGAAGGTGCATGCCGCGATGTGGTGCTCGACAATATGCGAGCAGCAGTTGATCCTGAATCTGTGATCGATATCAGCAGCTTCCCACACTACATCAAGATGCCTGATGTGAGCGCGTTTGCGAACACAGGGTTCCCTTTTACACGCATGGCAGACTTGTCTGAAACAGCTGTTGTCATGCCCGATAACTACAGCTCCGGTGACATTGGAACGTACCTGACCTTGATGGGGCGCATGGGTCAGTCCACAGGCTTGCCTGTGTATGGTGTGAGTGTTGTCCGTGCTGTGGATGTGCAAAAGGTTGCCAACCGTGACATTTTGTTGTTGGGTGGACCTGGCAATCAAACACTGTTTAAGGATTGGGCCAAGGCCATGCCCTTCTCTGCAGACGGTGAAGTGCGTGCTTTTTCATTGACAGACCTGCGACGCAAGTATCTGCCATGGTACGAGGCGCCCAAAGACGATAAACCCTCGACTGCGCACTTGTCCGCAGTGACGCTTGCACGTGAGGCGGTTGTGTTTGGGTTTCAGTCGCCACTCGATTCCAGTCGCAGCGTGGTCGCATTGACCAGTGACCGAACAACTGGACAGGCCGATTTGCTCAACGCATTGATGGACGACGACGTTGTGCCCAAAATCCAAGGCGGCATCGCAGTGATCCGAGGCAAAGAAGTTGATGCGATGGATGGCGTGTCGACCTATTACGTTGGCAGCTTGCCGCCCTTGCTGGCTGTTCGTTGGGCGCTGTCAAACAACATTTGGGTGGCAGCCTTGTTGATTGTTCTCGTTGCCATCATCCTCGCGGGTGTGTTCTATACCTTGCTGCGTCGCCAGGCGGGTAAACGGATTGGTGGAAAATGAGGTTCCCTCCGTATTTGATGACGCGGGGCAAATCACAATGAACCACTCCTTTCGTTTCCAAAAGAACTGCTGGACCAAGTTGCTGGTGGGCGCCTCATTCGCCTCAGCTGCGCTGGTGGTGCCGATGTCAGTTTGGGCGGATGACGCACTTGCAGTGAAAACACTGACCGAGCAAGCTCGGTTTTGGGAGTCCAAGGGCCGTACCGATCTGGCAGTCGCGGCCTGGAAGAGGTTGCTGCAGTTGGATCCGAGAAACACAGAGGCATTGGCTGGGCTTGCACAGTTCGAACTGGATAGCAACCGTCCAGAGGCTGCTCGAGCGATCACGGATGAGCTGAAGAAGCAGCCCCAGGCTAACCGTGAGACCATCAAAAAGATCGAGAACGCTTCCGTTCAGAAAACGCTCAACACAAAGTTGTTGGATCAGGCCAGAGCGGCTTCTCGCGCAGGCAAGCTTGACGAGTCTGTGGGGTTGTACCGACAACTTTTGGAAGGTCGAACGCTGTCGGGGCCAATTGCGTTGGAGTTTTACCAGACATTGGGCGGCACCACGTCAGGTTGGGAGGAGGCTCGGAGAGGCTTCGATCGGCTGTATACCGAAGACCCTGGCAGCAGTGCTGTTGCATTGGCCTATGCGCAGCATTTGACTTACCGTGCGGCGACGCGACGCGAAGGCATCCGTCTCTTGGCGGAATTGGCGCGCAAGCCACAAGTGGGCTCATCGGCGTTGGATGCCTGGCGGCGTGCATTGATTTGGCTGGAAGCCTCTCGCAGTGATACTTCGCTGTTTCAGGCATATTTGAATGTGCAACCAAATGATGTTGCCATCAAGGCTCGGATAGCAAGCCTTAATCAGGTTGTTACGCCCAAGCCGCTTGATGCGCGCGCTGTTGCACTGCGAGATGCATTCGCTGCGCTCAATATCGGTGATGTTGGTGACGCTGAAAAACGGTTTGAAGGTTTGTTGGCCAGTGGTCCCAAGAACCCTGATGCGCTTGGCGGATTGGGTGTTGTCCGCTTGAAGCAGGAGCGTTTTCCTGAGGCAGATAAATTGCTTGCAGAGGCCATGCGCTTGAGCGGCAATCGGAAATGGGAAGATGCCCTGCGCAGTGCCAGATTTTGGCAATCCCTGGACGATGGCGACAACGCGGCGAACGCAGGCGACATTTTAAGCGCACGCAAATTCTATGAGCGCGCGGCGCAGTTGGATGGCAAGAATGCCAGACCGCCCGCTGCATTGGCTGATTTGCTGGTTCAAGAAGGGCGGTTGCTGGATGCTGAGCAGGCTTACCGCGCTGTGTTGGCTGCGCATCCGAAATCAGTGGATGTGCTGCGCGGGTTGGCAGGCGTTTTGGTTCGTCAGGGCAAGGTTGATGAAGCGCTGGCGCTGGCAGACCGGTTGAGCGAGGACGAGAAGGAGCAACTCGGGTACGGTAGCCTTCGTGCAGAGCAGTACCGGCGCAAAGCCATTGCAGCGATTGCTCAGAACGATCCGGTTGGGGGCATGGCTCAACTGGAAGAGGCTTTGCTGTGGGATCCCAACAGTCCGTGGCTGCGGCTTGAACTGGCGCGCCTGTATCACCGCTCAGGTGCTGCGAGTGAAGCATTTGGCCTGATGGATGGACTTCTTCAAAGTCGTCCCGACATGCCAGATGCCTTGCATGCCGCAGCGTTGATGAGCGCAGAGGCCAAGGAATTTACGCTGGCCTTGACCATGTTGGAGAAAATCCCGGTCAACTCGCGCACACGCGAGATGGCTGAGTTACAACGAAAAATGTGGGTCCGTGCGCAGGTCAGTAAAGCTGATGTGTTGGCCAAAATGGGGCAAACCGCCCAAGCCACAAATACCCTTGACCAAGCGTTGGCTGCTGCCGGCAGGGATGCTGACTCATTGGCTGCCATCGCACAGGTCATGCTGGATTTGGGTGATGAAGCGCGGTCTTTGACCATGATGCGCACACTCTTGGCGCAGACGCCGAAACCAGATACTGAGTTGTTGATTCAATACGCAGGTCTGTTGTTGACAACCAGGCAGGATGTTGAGCTGGCAGCCCAGTTGCGTCAGTTGTATGCACAACAGTTGACGCCTGCTCAGCGAAAAGATGTGGATGCCATTCGTTGGGTCTACAGCGTCAGGCAGACGGATGCCCAGCGTGAGGCGGGTAATTTTTCTGCGGCCTATGAAATCGCTGCCCAGTTGCTCAGTGAAAGACCGAACGATCAATCGGCACAGTTGGCATTGGCACGCTTGTATTCGAGTGCGGGAGAGCACGCTCGTGCCCTGGCTTGGTATCACCAAATCCTTCAAATGTCGGCACAGCCAGACGTAGCCATCTTGGTGGCTGCCGGTGGAACCGCTTTGCAAGCGGGTGAGTTGCAGTATGCACAGGCCGCACTTGATACTGCTGCGTCCATTGCGCCAAACAACCCTGATTTGCTGTCTACACAAGGCCGCTTGGCCCGTGCGCAAGGCAAAAATAAGTTGGCTGTCGAATTGTTGCAACAATCTCAGCAGGTCTCTTTGGCGCAAAGTCAGATGGCCAAAGTGGGCCCGCTGGGGGTGAATCTGGTCGACTATTCCATGCCAGTGGCTGCGCCCACTGGTCGTGCGGGTGCAGCAGCAGGGGGTATTCCGCCGATACCCAATCCATTGGGTGGACGGTCTTTGGGGCCAGCGACGACGGTGCCTGCGGTACGTCCTCTGATGCAGCCTGTCGGGCAACCTGTGCGTCCAACTTATTCGGTACAGCCTGTTTCCTCGGCGCCCTCTTCGGTTGTGGAAGATTGGAGTGCCAAATCAGTTTCACAATCGCCTGAAATGCGGACGGTATCTCCGCAGGTTGTGGCCCAGCAGTCATCCGTGTTTTCGGATTTGCCTCCGGTGCGTGAAGGCATGAAGCCGGTCCAGTATGTGCAAGCGCAGATGCCTCGGTATGCGTCCGATGCCAACACTGCTGTCGCGTACCCGCAAAGCACTGAACAAGTGGTACCTTGGCAGAGACCCAATGCGGCAACGCAGTCAGTCTTTGCACCCACTGTTGCCGCGCAGGCGCCTCTCACGCTGACCCCGGTCAGTAACTATCCTGCATCAACGTATACAGCCCAGAGTTATGTCAATACGGCGGAAGCGTACCGTCAGGCACCTGTGCCGTATATGTCCCCGCTTCAGGTGCCACCTGTTCAGACAGTGCAGGTGAACACGACAACTCTGAACGATTCCGGCGTATCTGGACGCGCATCATGGGATACCCCTTCCGCACCTCAAATTCAACGTCGTGTGACAGGGCCAGGTGGTCTGCAGCGAGAAATCGATGAATTGCGTGCTGACCGGGCTGGCTCGTTTGGCGCTGGAGCCATGTGGCGGGGGCGCAATGGCGATTCGGGTACCAGCGAGTTGACCGATTTCAGCACCACTGTGGAAGGGCGTTTCCCATTTGGGCAAGGTGGACACCTTGTGTTGCGTCTGGAGCCCGTGTTTCTCAGCGCAGGCCGCGTCAGTTCGACGGATTTCAATGCGTCCCAGCAGTTTGGCTCCAACGCTCTGGCCATTGTGGCGGGTGGCGTGGGGACCACTCGGGAACAGCAGGACTCTGGTGTCGCCATTTCTGGCGGTTACGAAAACGCGCGTTTGAAGCTCGACTTGGGTACAACGCCCTTGGGCTTTCAAGTGACCAATTTCGTTGGTGGCGTGTCGTATAACGATTCGTTTGGGGACATGAAACTGAAGTTGGACGTGTCGCGCCGTCCGATCACAGACAGTTTGTTGTCTTACGCAGGTACGGTTGACGATGTGACAGGGCGCACATGGGGTGGCGTCACAGCGACCGGCGGGCGTCTCGAAGTGGGTGTTGAGCAAGGTCGTTTCGGCATGTTTGGCTACGGTGGTTTACATGCACTCACCGGGAAAAACGTGGTCAGCAACAACCGGTTTGAAATCGGTGGGGGTGCTTACTACAAAGTTGTTCAAGACACAGACATGGAGTTCACCGCGGGTGTCAGCGTGACGGCATTGGGCTACAAGCGCAATTTGCGTTACTTCACGCTGGGGCATGGTGGTTATTTCAGTCCACAGCGCTACTTCAGTCTCGCATTGCCGCTGGAATTGGCTGGCCGGTACGGCCGGGTGGCTTACAAGCTTGATGGGTCGGTTGGCATACAGAATTTCCGCGAGAACAGCGCGGCCTATTTCCCCGGCGATGCCACGCAGCAAGCCAATTGGGAAACGGTGGCCACTGCGAACTCAGTGGCCGCACCAACGGGCGTCACCTACCGGTCTTTTTACCCCAGTCAGTCCAAATCCGGATTGGGCTTCCGATTGGGTGCTGAGGCGGAGTACCAGTTTGCACCACAGTGGATGGTGGGCGGCAAAGTTGCGATCGACAACGCTTCAAGCTACACCCAAACCAGTGGGCTGGTTTACGTGAAATACAGTTTTGATCCCGTGTACACAGCGGCCAAACTTCCAGTCAAAACAATGAAGGTGGGGCAGTGACATGAGCAGGTATTCGTGCTCACATGTCATCGGCTTGGTGGCGTCGGTAGGGTTGACGACAGCATTGTCTGGTTGTGGCATGTCAGGGCCACGGCAGGCGCCGCTGGCCTTCCCCGCAACAGTTGCGGCGCAAGGTTACTCGTCGCAGGGTGCATTGGGACCCGGTCTGGGACAAGATCCGGCCGAAATGGCCGCCATCAATCCGTTTGACCCCATTGCGTTGAATAATTTGGCGGTCATGGAGGCTGGGCGTGGTCGGTATCAACAGGCGACATCTTTGTTGCAGCGCGCTGTCAAGTTGGCCCCTGCTCGTGCCGACATCGCGGTAAATTTGGGTAACTTGCAGCGTTGGTTGGCGCAAGCCGAAGGTCAGGCCGCACTGGGCATGACGCCGCAACCACTGCAGTTGCCCTATCAGGAGGCAGGTGTCCCAGAGGTTCCACCATTGTGGGCTGCGCCTGCGCAAAACAGTTTGGCGCCCAAGGCGACGGTCCCGAATTGGACACAGCAGGGCAGGCCCGACGTCATGCAACCTGAAGCGCCTGCGCGCCTGACGCCTGCCCCAACACTTTCAACCGTTACGCCTGGTTCCAGATCGCAGGCTCGCTGAGGCGGGCTCTTGTGTGTGACCGCATGGTTCAAAGATGCGGTAGCAACATGGCAATGCTCAGCGCTGCACCGTGCAAATGAGCCGTGATGGTTGTCAGCAGGGTGGCTTGGCGCGTGCGGCTGACCGTTGATGGGTGACCGTGCCTGAACAGCCACCAACTGGCCATGACACCTGTTGGCAGCGAGACCAATGCCCACAAAGCCGTCGTGGGGGGAATCAACAGCCACACCCCCGCCACCACCCAACCGTGAGCACCCAGCATGAGAAGCAG
>JACCDS010903051.1_pt1 | contig 11465 bp, 15 predicted proteins | sample 7446441 | NCBI WGS metagenome assembly JACCDS01 (sample SAMN15323445, study PRJNA562643) | freshwater metagenome | isolation source: river surface water | place: USA:Blue River Watershed | collected 2017-08-17 | reverse complement strand
TCGACGAAACGGTCACATCGATCTCCTGGCCGGGCTGCGCAAATGGCGGAAGCACGGCGGTGACCATCACCGCCGCGACGTTCTTGAGCTGCAGCTGCTGGCCCGGTGGCAGGTTCACGCCCATCTGCGACAGCATCGATGCAATGCTTTGCACGGTAAACGGCGTCTGCGTGGTCTGGTCGCCGGTGCCGTCGAGGCCGACCACGATGCCGTAGCCGGACAGCTGGTTGTTGCGGATGCCCTGGATGCCGGCGAGGTCCTTGATGCGCTCGGCGCGGGCAGCGGGCAGCAGCAACAGCGCGAAGAGCAGCACGAGCAGGCGTTTCATCGTCATAGCGGCAGGATGCTGAAGAAGAAGCGCGCCAGCGCCATCTGCAAGGCCGAGGCGTCGTAGCGGTTGTTGGTACGGTACTCGACGCGCATGTCGGCGACTGCCGTCGACGACACCGTGTTGTTGTTGATGTTGGCCGGATTGACGATGCCGGAGAATCGGATGAATTCGGTGCCGCGATCGAATGCCACCTGCTTCTCGCCGCGTACCTTCAGGTTCCCGTTCGGCAGTACCTCGGTCACGGTCGTGGTCACGGTGCCGGTGAAGTTGTTTGCCGCATTGGCCGCGGCCTTTTCGGAATTGCTGAGGGCATTCGAGCTCTCGAGGTCGAACGGCACGATGCCCGGGCCAAGCCGGACATCCGCCTTCCCGTCTTTGCTGGCCGACGCGGCGACATTCTTGCCGGCGCTGGTCTTCTCGGCGATGGTGATGACCAGCGTATCGCCGACCAGCCGCGCCCGGCGATCCTCGAACATGGGCCGAAAGCTGGCGTCGGCATAAATCGCGCCGTTGCGTGTCGGCGGCGGCGCGTCGGCCGCCTTGGGCACGGCAGGCGGCTCGACGATCGAGCCGGGTGTCATGCCGGCACAGCCGGCGAGCAGCGCGACCAGGGTCGCCAGCGCGCCGCAGGCCAGCGCGGCCGAAAAGACACGCAGGCTGATGACGACGACGGGGTGCGATGCAGGGTGGCGCGGTTGGGCGGTGGCGGCCATGGCGCGCTCCTCTTACAGCTGCGCGAGGCGCTGCAGCATCTGGTCTGCGGTGTTGATCGCCTTGCTGTTGATTTCATACGCGCGCTGGGTCTGGATCATGTTCACCAGCTCTTCCACCACGTTCACGTTCGAGGTCTCGACATAGCCCTGCATCAGCACACCGGCACCATTGGTGCCCGGCGTGACCGTGTTCGGCGCACCGGACGCCGGCGTTTCGGTATACAGGTTCTCGCCCCGGCTCTCGAGCCCGGCCGGATTGTTGAACTGCGCAACCTGCAGCGAGCCGACCTGCGTATGCTGGGAGCTTCCGGCCAGCTGGATGGTGATCGTGCCATCGCTGCCCACGGTCATGCTGGCGGTATTCGCCGGCACCGTCACCGCCGGCTGCACCGGATAGCCGCTGGCGGTCACCAGCTGCCCTTCGGCATTGATCTGCAACGAGCCGTCGCGCGTGTAGGCGGTGGTCCCGTCGGGCATCAGCACCTGGAAAAAGCCGCTGCCCTGGATTGCGATGTCCTTCGGGTTGCTGGTCTGTTGCAGGTTACCCTGCGTGAACAGGCGCTCGGTGGCGATCGGTCGCACGCCGGTGCCGACCTGCATGCCGGAGGCGACCTGCGTCTGCTGCGACGACTGGGCGCCGGCCGACCGCGTGGTCTGGTACATCAGGTCCTCGAACACCGCGCGCGAACGCTTGAAGCCGCTGGTGGCGACGTTGGCGAGGTTGTTGGAGATGACGTCGAGCTGCGCCTGCTGCGCGGTGAGCCCGGTCTTTGCGATCCACAGGGATTTCATCATGGCTGGTTCTCCTGCCCATCTTGGACTGTGGAAGATTCTGCGCCGGCGCTTACGGATTCATTGAGAGGATCTGGCTGGCTTTTGCCTCATTGCTCTCGGCGCTCTTCAGCAGGTTCATCTGCAGCTCGAACGAGCGGCCGAGCGCAATCATCCCGACCATCGCCTCCACTGCGTTCACGTTGCTGCCCTCGAGCGCGCCGGGTGCCAGCGCGACCCGCGCGTCGGCCTCGGCCGGCTGGCCGCTGGCGGTGCGGAACAGGCCGTCGTCGCCGCGCACGAGTTCGTTCTCGGACGGATTGACGAGGCGGATGCGGCCGACCACGGTGGACAGGCCGCGTGCATCCATCGTGCTGACCGTGCCGTCCGCCGCAACCATCGCACGGCCGCCGAGCGGCAGGCTGATCGGCCCGCCGTCACCGGCGACCGCGAGCCCGCGCTCGCCGGTCAGCAGGCCGGAGTCGCTAACCTGCAGCCCGCCGTTGCGCGTATAGACTTCGCGGCCATCCGGCGCCTGCATTGCGATCCAGCCCCGGCCCTTCACCGCGACATCGAGCGGGTTGCCGGTGTGCTGCACCACACCTTGCGAGAAGTCGGCGCCGGTGGTCGCATCGAGCACGAAGGCCCGCGTCGGCAAGCTCGGCCCCTGCACCGGCACCGCGCGGAAGCTGTCCATCTGCGCGCGAAAGCCGGTGGTGTTCAGGTTCGCGAGATTGTGCGACGCGGTCGCTTGCTGCTCCATGACCTGGCGCGCGCCGGTCATGGCGATGTAGATCATGCGGTCCATGGGGAGCCTTGTTGCGCGGGTGATTGATCGGCGGGCGGGCCGGTGCTTACCTCAGGTTCACCAGCGTCTGCATCACCTGGTCCTGCGTCTTGATGGTCTGCGCATTCGCCTGATAATTGCGCTGCGCGGTGATCATGTTGACCAGCTCGGCCGTCAGGTCGACGTTGGAATCCTCCACCGCATTCGACTGCAGCGCGCCGAGGTTGCCGGAATCAGGCGCGCCGACCATCGGGCTGCCGGATTCCGCCGTCTCGGCCCACTGGTTGCCGCCGAGCGGTTGCAAGCCGTTCGGGTTAGCGAATGACGACAACACGACCTGCCCCAGCACCGCCGACTGGCCGTTGGTGTAGCGGCCCATCACCGTGCCGTCCGGCGCGATGCCGAAGCCGGACAGGCGGCCTGACGTGAAGCCGTCCTGATCGAGCTTGTTCACCGCAAAATTTGCGCCGAACTGCGTGGTATCGGTGTAATCGATGCCGACCGTCAGCGGGTTGGTCGCGCCGGTCGTCACGGGAATCGAGGCATTCAGCGGCAGTGCCGCCTGCGAGGCCGCAGTCAGCGCGCCGTCCGGGCCGAACGCAAGGCTGCCGATGGCTGCGCCGCCGTTGATCAGCGCGTCGTCCGCCGCCGCATACACGTCCCAGTTGCCGGCGCCGGTCTTCACGTAATAGGTCTGCAGCACATGCGCATTGCCCAGCGAGTCAAAGACGGAAACCGACGTGGCATTGTTGTAGGTGGTCGGATCGCTCATTGAGAACGGCGTGGTGACAGGCACGTCCTGCCGCGAATCGAGGTTCAGCACGGAATCCACCGTGGCCGTCACCTGCGGCGGCAGGTCCGCGGTGCGAATGCTGATCGGCGACGCGGAGCCGGTCGACAGTACGCCGCGCGCATCGGCCACATAACCGGTCAGCCGCGCACCCTGCGCATCGACGATGTGGCCGGACTTGTCCAGTTCGAACTGACCATTGCGCGAATAGGTGATCGCGCCATTGGTGTCCATGCGGAAGAAGCCGCCGCCATTGATCGCAATGTCGAGCGGATTGTTCGACGAGGTGACATTCCCTTGCGTGAACTGCTGCGACACCTTGGTCAGCCGGGTGCCAATGCCAATCGGCGAATTGCCGCTGCCATCGATCGACGCCGCATAGACGTCGGAGAACAGCGCCTGCGACATCTTGAAGCCGACCGTGTTGGCGTTGGCGACGTTGTTGCCGATCACCTCGAGGGTGCGGGACGATGACGACAGTCCGCTCAATCCTTGTTGGAAGCTCATGTTCTACTCCGGTCAGTTAAGGGAGAAATTAAAGAATCTGGCGCACGTCAGAGAGCGCCGCCGGCGGCCTGCTGCCGCCGAGGTTCAGCTTCGCGCCGCCGCTGCCGGTCGACACGCTGAGCACTTCGCCGAAGGTCAAGGGCTGCGAGGCGACCGGCTGGCCGCCGCGCACGGCCGTGACCGTCAACTGGTATTGGCCGTCCGGCGCCATGCCGCCACCGGCGAGCAGGCCGTCCCAGGCCAGCGCCTGCGTGCCTTGCGGCCGCGCGCCGAGGTCGATGATGCGCACCGGGTTGCCGGCGCCGTCGCTGATCGTGGCCTGCACCTTGTCGGCCGGCCCGGACAGTTCGATGCCGTAGACCGATTTGCCGCCGGACAGCGTGACGGCGCTGCCGGGCACCAGCACGCCGCGTCCGATCATGGTGGCCGCCTGCAGCGACTGCGCGCCGGACAGGCTGTCCATCATTGCCTTCATCGTGTCGTTGAGCTTGTCGATGCCCGTCACCGTGGACAGCTGCGCCAGCTGGCTGGTGACCTGCGCGTTGTCGAGCGGGTTCAGCGGGTCCTGGTTCTTCATCTGCGTGACCAGCAGCGTCATGAAACGGTTCTGCGCGTCCGCCGCACCGCCGGCGGAGGCCGCAGCGGCCGGGTTCATCGTCGCCAGCAGGTCGTTCGACATCGAATTCGTGATCGTCGTCATGGGATTACTGTCCTATCGTGAGCGTCTTTTGCAGCAGGGTCTTGGCCGCATTCAGCGTCTCGACATTGTTCTGGTACGCACGCGATGCCGACATCATGTTGACCATCTCGTCGACCGGATTCACGTTCGGCATCGCCACATAGCCGTCGCCGTTGGCCATCGGATGTTTGGGGTCGTACACGAGGCGCGGCGCGGACGTGTCCTCGATCACTGAGCTGACCTTCACGCCGGCGCTGCCGGACGCATCGACCGGCTCGGTGGCGAACACCACATGTTTGGCGCGGTAGGCCTGCCCGTCCGGGCCGGTGGCGCTCTCGGCGTTGGCGATATTGCTGGCGACCGTGTTCAGGCGCTGGCTCTGTGCGGCCATCGCGGATGACGCGACATTGAAAATAGATAGCAGCGACATGCTCAGTTCCCCTGAATGACAGCCAGCAGGCTCTTGATCTTCCCGTTCACGTCGGACAGGCTGGCCTCGTAGCGCAGCGCGTTGTCGGCGAACTGGGCGCGCTCGGCGTCGAGCTCGACGGTGTTGCCGTCGATGCTGTCCTGGCGCGGCGTTCGGTATAGCAGCGACTGGCCGGATGCGGTGACGCCGGCCGCGCCCACGGGCAGGTGCGCGGGATGCGGCGCCGCCAGCGGGGCAGTGCCTGCGCCGCTGCCCATCGCATTGGCGAGCGCGCCGCGGAAATCGAAGTCACGCGCCTTGTAGGCCGGCGTGTCGGCATTGGCGATATTCGAGGCCAGCACCTGCTGGCGCTCCGCGCGCAGGGCCAGCGCGCTTTGCTGGAACCGGAATACGGCGTCGAGTCGGTCGGGCATCCTCGCCTCCTTCATTGACGAATGAAAAGGATGATAGGAACGCAAGCCGCCGAACCAAGGCAGGAGCAGCCATGCGATCGGCCCGCTGTTCGCCGCATGGTCTCGCGCACGCGCGGCGCAGACTGCCGGAGTCTTTACGGAAGATTGAGCGGGAAATTGAAGCGATGAGACGAATGATCCGAAGCAGGTTTTTGCTGCTGTGCGGCTGCCTCGCGGCGGTCGCTGCGCACGGCGGTGCGCGGCAGGATCCGGCCACCTTGCGCCAACTGGCCGAGCAGTTCCTGCTCGCGCAGGCCGCGACCCTGCCGGGCAAGGTCACGGTGCGCGTGGCGCCACCGGACAACCGGCTGCAGCTGGCCCACTGCGACGCGCCGCAGGCCTATCTGGCCAGCGGCGCGAGAGCGTTCGGCAAGACCTCGGTCGGGATCCGATGCAGCGCGCCCGTCGCATGGAATGTCTTCCTGCCGGCGAGCGTCAGCGTGATCGCCGACTATGTCGCCAGTGCCGCGCCGCTGGCGCAAGGCCAGCGGCTCGACGCCGCCGACCTCGTGATCCGACAGGGCGACCTTGCCGCGCTGCCGGCCGGCGTACTGACCGACCCGGCGCAGGCACAGGGTCGCACGCTGCTGATGCCGGTCGGCCCCGGCATGCCGCTGGCGCGCGCCAATTTGAAAAGCGTCACGGTGGTGCAGGCCGGGCAGCCGGTGCGGCTGGTCGCGCAGGGCACCGGCTTCACGGTATCGGCCGAGGGACGCGCGCTGACCGGCGGCGCCGAAGGCGACCTCGTACAAGCCCGCACGGCCGGCGGCCAGGTCGTCGGCGGCTTCGCGCAGGCGGATGGCACACTGACCGTGCGGTATTGACGATGGCCGCCGCCGGCATCGTCGCCACAAGCCTGTCGCACGAGGCCGATGGCCAAGCGACATCACCGCAGGCAGTCCGGGCAGTCGGCAAAGTGCCGGCAACGCAATCAGCGGCCTGACGCGACAGGCTCTAAATGTTTTGCCAAGGCTGCCGTAACATGCTCCACACCCGCCCTTTTTCGAGGACAGAGCGATGAAAATCGATGATGCAGGCAGTAAACTGCCGCCCCTGCCGGCAGCCACCCCGGCCGGCACCCGCGCCGCCGTCGGCCGTACAGGCGACAGCGCCGCGGCCGGCCCGAAAGACAAGGTCAGCCTGTCCGACACGCTGCAGGCGCTGTCCGCGTCCTCGCAGGCGCCGATCGACCTGGCCAAAGTGGAAAAAATCCGCGCGGCCATTGTCGACGGCAGCTTCCTCGCCGACGCCGGCCAGACCGCCGACGGCCTGATCGCGTCGACCCGCGAACTCGCGGCACGCCGCGAGCAGGACAACTGATGGCGCCGCTGCCGTCCCCGCTGACGGGTCTTCCTGACGAGGCCGCCGCCATGCGCGCGCTGCTGGCCGTGCTCGAGCGCGAGCAGGCCTGCCTGGCCGAAGGCAATGCCGACGGCTGTGCGGCACTGCTGGACGAGAAGGCAGCACAGGTTGCCGCGCTGTCCGCGCTGGCCGCGCATCGCCACCGGCAACTCGCCGCGCTGGGCTTCGCCGCGGATGAACGTGGCATGACCACCTGGCTGCGCGCGTCCGCCGCCGATGGCGCTGCGGACTGGAATGCGCTGATGGCGATCACCCGCGACGCCCACGATCTCAATCGCGTCAACGGGCTGCTGCTCGCGCAACTGGCCACACGCAACCGGCAGGCACTCGACGCGCTCGGCATGCGCGCCGCCGGCCCCGGCCTCTACAGCGCGGGCGGACAGGCCGACTACGCAACCACGCGCGGTGCACGCGGCATAGGCTAAGTCCCGCGGCGGCACACCGGCCGTTGGCGCCTTGCAGGACACGCGACGCCCGCCCTGTCTCGCATTCCCCTCGTCCTGTCATCTCCTGCTTGTCTGCGCTGGCATTCCAGGCGACTCCGATCACTGGCGTCATGCCGGTCACGCCCATCAAGCCTCCAGTCACCGGGCAACGGCTCGTCTGACGGGCATCCGCGACCAACCGCCACCCTCGCTGTAAGTCCGCCCCGGGTCGTGATACATATGTGCACGGCAACTTTCCCGCCACCCTCAATTCGTTATCAAAAAAAGAAGGAGGTCCCATGAAAAAGCTCGCGCTGTCCATCGTCACCAGCCTGTTCGTTTCCTCTGCAGTCGCTCATCCGCAGGACGGGCTGACGGCCGAGGAACTGATGCACTACTACGTGAAAGTCTTCAACGAAGAAAACCTGTCGGCGCTGCAGGACGTTTATCACTTCCCGCACGTGAAGATCATGTCGGGGCGCCTGACCCATGTGGAGGACAAGGCGATACCCGTGATTGATTTCGACAGCCTGAAGAAGAGCGGATGGAAATATTCGAAGATCAATTCGGTGAAAGTGCTGGCCGAAGGCAGCAACGCGGCGCTGGTCGAATTGAATTTTTCGCGCTTCGATATCGAAGACAAGGCGTTCCTGAACCAGACCGGCTTCTACAACCTGACCAGGAACAACGGCTACTGGCAGATCATGAGCATTCAGTACACCGGCTCGCTGCCGGGCGTCAAAACAAAGTAAGGCCCTGCCGGCACCAGCGGCGCGCCCGCAGGGCCGCCGCTACCTGACCAGCACCAGATGCACACGGCGGTTGCGCGCGCGCCCGTCGGCTGACTCGTTCGACACGCGCGGTTCGTTCGCCGCCATGCCGACGGCCGTCATCCTGTGCTCGGCAATGCCGGCGACGATCAGCTGGCGCACCACCACGGCCGCCCGTGCCGCGGACAATTCCCAGTTTGACGCATAGCGGTCGTTCGCGATCGGCTTGCTGTCGGTGTGCCCCTCGACACGAATCGTGTAGGACGGGTCGTGCAAGGCCTGCGCGACATTCGACAGCAGCTCTCGTGCACCGGCCGACAGTGCCGCATCGCCTTCGCGGAACAACAGTTCGGCGTTGATGTCGATGCCGACCGTGCCGCTTTCCATGCGCACCTGCGCACGGTCGGCGACGCCAAGCGCCGCCAGCGACGCCGCCATCGCGTTGGCCAGCCGGCGGTTGTCATTGTCTGCGCCGGCATCGTTGCCGATACTGCCCGCGGCAGGCACCGCTTCCGGGCTGGCCACCGCGGCCGTGCTGACGACCTGACCGACCGACTGGCTGACCGACCGGGCCAGCGCCTGCACCGCTGCGTCCGCCTTCGCGCGTTCCACCGACGCACTCGCATACATGGCCGCAAACAGCGCCAGCAGGAGCGTTGCGAAATCCGACCACGACAGCATCCAGCGGTCGGCCGATGGCAAGGGTTCTTCAGGCCGGTGGCGCAATTTCAGGCTCCCTGCGCTGGCTGATCGGATCGCGCCGCAGGTCGGGCGCGCGCGGGCGGCGCGGCTCGTTCAAGGGCGCTATGCGTTCTTCAATCAAATGGCCCGGCTCACCGGCAGCAATCGCCACCAGCGCAGCGGCGGCCTGGTCGCGCCGGCGCAGTTCTTCGGCCAGCTGCCCTTGCAGGCGATTCGCAATCGGCAGGAATACGAGGTTGGCAAAACCGACTCCGTACAACGTGGCGACAAAGGCCACCGCAATGCCCGGACCGAGCTGGGCCGGATCCGACAGGTGCTCCATCACGCGCACCAGACCGAGCACCGCGCCCAGGATGCCCATCGTCGGCGCCGTACCGCCGGCGCTCTCCCACACGCGGATCGCCTGCCGGCGCTGCATCGCGAACGACTCGGTATCGCTGTCAAGCACCTCGGCGAGGTGCGACGGCGACATGCCTTCGGCCAGCAGCCGCAGGCCGCGCGCGACGAAGGGATCGTCCACCTGCTTGTCGGCACCGTCGAGCGCCAGCAGGCCGCTGCGGCGCACGGTCGCGCTCCATTGCCTGAGCTGCGCGCGCAGATCCTGCCGCAGGCGCGGCGGCGACGCGAAGCTTTCACGCAGCAGGCGCACCGCGCGCACGATGCGCAGCGGGCCGCACTGCAGCAGCAGCGCGCCGGCGCAGCCGCCGAGCACCACGGCGAGTCCGGCCGGCTGCAGCAGCATCGCCAGCTTGCCGCCGTCGGCGCCCTGCCCGAGCGCGATCGCGCCGACGCCGACGAAAATGCCGGTCAGGCTGCGCCAGTCCATGCCTGCTCCCTCATTGCCGTGCGCAACCGCGCGATGGCCTGTGTATGTAGCTGGCACACGCGCGACGCCGATACGCCGAGCACCGCGCCGATCTCGGCCAGGTTCATCTCTTCCTGATACAGCATGGCCATCAGCTGCCGCTCGCGCTCGGGCAGCTCGCCGATCGCCTCGGCGAGCGCGCCACGGAAGCCGCTTTCGGCCAGCTGCGCGAGCGGGTCGTCGCCCCCGGCCGCAGCGTGGCGGTCGAGGAAATGCTCATGCTCGCCGCCATCGTGGAAGTCCTCGTAGTACACCAGCTGGTGGCCAGCACCGTCGGCCATCATCTGATGGTAGTCGGCCAGCGCCATGCCGAGCGCCTTCGCGACCTCGGCCTCGGTCGGCGGCCGCTGCAGCTGCTGCTTCAGCCGCGCGATCGCGGCCTCGACCTTGCGCATGTTTTGCCGCACGCTGCGCGGCAGCCAATCAGCGCCGCGCAGCTCGTCGAGCATCGCGCCGCGAATGCGCTGTACCGCATAGGTCTCGAACTGATGGCCCTGTTCCTCATAGCGCTGCAGCGCATCGAACAGGCCGATCATGCCGGCCTGTACGAGGTCATCGACTTCAACATTGTCCGGCAACCGCGACTTCATCTGGTGGGCTAGCCGCCGCACCAGCGGCGCATACTGCGCGAGCCGATCGCCCGGCCCGGATTTTCCGTGGATGTCATACATGGCAGTTTTCCTGCGGGACGATGGAGCGAACCGCCAGCGCGAGATAGCGGCTGGCGGCCTGGAAAAGATTGGCGCGCACGCGGCGGGCGTGCGCGGGATCGGCGGCAGTGACGAGCAGCGACACGCTACCGCGCGCGCACTGGTCCTTCAGCGCGCGCAGCATCTCGTAGGCGGCGCGGATCGAGGCCTCGCTGCCGGACAGCTGCACCACCACCTCGCCGTCGGCCAGCAGCGGCAGGGGCAAGCGACCATGCTGGTCGAGGCGCGCGTCGACCAGTACGCGCGCCTGTGTCGCGGCCAGCTGCCGCAGGAGCGCGGCCAGCGCCGGGTCGTCGCTGCAGGTGCCTAGCCGGGCGCGACGGTAACCGCCGGCATCGGCACGGCTGGCCTCGTCGAACGACGCATGGCCGTGCGCGACATCCAGCAGCGTGTGCGCACATCCGGCCGATGGTTCGCCGTCAACGAGCAGCACCTCGCAGCCGCGCCGGCTCATGCTGGTTGCGAGGCGCTGCATCAGTGCGCCCTTCTGCGCATCGCCATCGGCCGACAGTACCGTGCACAGCCCGGGCAGCGGCGCGGCGAGGCGCCGCCGCAGTCCCTCGGCCTGATCCGTCTGTACGCTAGCCAAGCTGTACCTCCTTCAGCAGCGGATCATGCATCGCCGTAGCGCTGTTGGCCGCCACCAGCGGTAACTCGCCACTGGTCAGGCCGAACAGGCTGACGTCGCCGGCCGGTGCGAAGGCGCGGTCGATCAGGCGCTTGCGGTCGGCCACATGCAGATCTTCCGGCACGCGCTGGCCGTCAGCGATGAAGCTGACCGGCAGCTTGTGACGGATCGCCACATCGAGCGCGCCGCCGATGCCGCCGGCCTCGTCGAGCTTGGTCAGCACGCAGCCGGCGAGGCCATCGCCGCGGTAGGCGCGCGCCACCTCGTCGAGTGTCTCGACGGTGCTGGTGGTGTTCAGGCACAGCAGGCGCTGTACCGGCGCGCCGCCGGCGGACAGCATCGCGATCTGCTCGACCACCATGCGGTCGCGCTGGCTGGCGCCGGCGGTGTCGATCAGAACAATATGTTTGCGCGACAGCTCGGCCAGCGCCAGCGCGAGGTCGGCGCCGTCGCGCACCGAGTGCGTCATCACGCCGAGCAGCCGGCCATAGATGCGCAGCTGCTCGAACGCGCCGATACGATAGCCGTCGGTGGTCACCAGCG
>JACCDS011668766.1_pt1 | contig 11466 bp, 8 predicted proteins | sample 7446441 | NCBI WGS metagenome assembly JACCDS01 (sample SAMN15323445, study PRJNA562643) | freshwater metagenome | isolation source: river surface water | place: USA:Blue River Watershed | collected 2017-08-17 | reverse complement strand
GCATATTCGACCGCTACCACCGCCCCCCCGCCAGCATGGCGGTGCTGGGCGACGATTCCCCTGGCTGGCTACCGAACCAGTTCGGCTATTCGCCCCTTGGCTGCAAAATGGATTTTCAATTTCCCATAACCAAGCTGGCGCACTACGCCAAGCAAGAAGCCGAACTGGAAAACCACCCGAACCCATTTGCCCTGGTCACGCTGGCCTGGCTACAAACCCGCGCCACCCGTAGTGACATGAACACCCGCTATGCGCTAAAATGCAGGCTAATGCGCATGTTGTTGGCGCGGGAGTGGGACACCAACCTGATTCGCCAGTTTTTTCTGGTAATCGACTGGATAATGGCACTACCGCCCGTACTGGCGGAAAAATTAACCGCATTTGTCACAGAACTGGAAGAGGAACAAAAAATGGAATATGTCAGTTCAATCGAACGTGTCATTTTGGCTAGGGTACGGAAAGAAGAGCGCACCGAAATGCTGCTACACCTGCTCACTCGCCGCTTTGGCCCCGTGCCTGAAGCCCGACAAGCGCGCATCCGGCAAGCCGATCAGCCGCAGCTTCAAGCATGGTTTGACCAAGCCATTACCGCCGCCACGCTCGATGAAGTATTCCCACCGTTGCCACACTAACCACCAGCGGGCAGCCCTTGCCCGCCGCCCACCCACCGCCTGAACCGCGCCAGCACCCGCACCCACCCTGACGCCGATTCACCACACCCGGCTACCCCTGCCCGCCGCCCGCTGTTGCGTCCCGGCACCAATTATCCCTGAATCACTTACAATGGCAAACAGTCTTGCCAGCCGGGTGCTGCTTGTCATTCACCAGGCCGCAGCAACCCGGATTAACCCACTCTTTCGTAAAGCCATTTCATGGGATTATTTGATTTCTTCACCCGGCCAGCAAAACCGGCCAAATTTGCCGAATTATTTATCGAACAGGCTAGGGCGCACGGGCTGGCACGCGAGTTTGAGTATAATCAGGCCGATTTTTGTATCTTGCTCGATGGCACGCAGGGTTGGGTGATCAATTTGCACAATATATATCGCGAATATTGTCAGGCCGCGCGCAAGGATCGCAGTGCCGTGCTGGAGAAGTTCGTCAACAGCCTCAAAGTGACGGATGTACCGGCTACTTGGCCGGAAGCACGCACGCATGTCATGCCGATTTTGCGCGCACGCGCACAATCTGAATATATGCGCCTGACCAGTCAATTACAGAAAACGGACAAACCCTATCGGGAACTGGCCGCACCGTTTGGGGATGATGCCCAGCTCATGCTCGGGTTCGATAGCGAACTCAACATCACCACCCTGGCGCACGATCATCTGGAGCGCTGGCAAGTATCGTTTGAGTTGGCACTGGCGCAGGCCATGGACAATTTGCGCGACCGAACCGGCGACAAGTTTGTCGATTTGGGCGAAGGGGTGCTGGCCGGATGTTGGGATGATGCGTTCGATTCCTCGCGCATTCTGTTGTCTGATCTGGCCTACCGCGCCGCCAGTGGCCGCACCCAAATCGGCAGCGAACCGGTGCTGATGATCCCGACCCGGGGCTGTTTTTTGCTCACCTCGGCCAGCAATGAAGCGGGCCAAATTCACATGCTCAGTTACGCCCGGCAGGCAATTGAACAGGAAGGGCGCTTCGTTTCATCGGCCATGTATCGGCCACAACCTGGCAAAATTGAACTGTTTCAGCCGCAATCGGCACTGGTGGCGCGCCATTTGGGGGATTTGAAGCGCGAGTGCCTGCAAGATGATTATGTCTCACAGGCTGACTTGCTGGAAAAAGTACATCAAGCCCAGCAAATTGACGTATTCGTGGCCAAATACCAGATTCTGGAAAACAACAGTGATGGCAGCCTGGCCAGTTACTGCGCCTGGGTTAAGGGTGTTGAAGGCTTGTTGCCGCAAACTGATTTGGTGGCACTGTTGGTGATTGGCCCCGATGATGAAATTCAGAGCCAAAAAATGGTGGCGTGGGACGAATTGCAGGCGCTGGTGGGCGATATGCTGCAAGCGCAGGACGGGTACCCGGTACGCTACCGGGTGACTGATTTTCCTACTGCCGAACAAATGGCGCAGCTCACCGCAAGGTAGCGCCGCTGCTGTGCTGCTGGGCAGATGGTCTGGTCCGGCACCGCAAGTACTCCCGCATTTGGCGTATCGGCCGCCCGCTGTGGCAGAGCTACAATCGGCCTGAGACCAAGCCAGCATCAGCCACGCCCATCATGACACACCAGTCATATCGCCCAAACCATGCCGCGTCGGCTTGCCAATTCAGGCCAGCACCTTGTTCATGAACAGCATATTCGGCCCGACCTGGCCAAACGGTGCGCACGGGCGATAACCGAGTTCTTGATACAGGGCCAGCGCTGCGGTTTGCGCCGGGCTGGTCACCAACCGCACCAAGCCAATATGCTGTTCGCGCAGATGGCACTCCAGCCGCGCCAACAGGGTGCGCGCATAACCCTTGCCGCGCTGGGCCGGTTCAACAAACACATGCTTGATTTCGCCATGCTGCACAGCCCCAGCTTCAGCCTCAATTGCCACCGCACCGCAGCCAACAATCGCATTCTCTGCCACACAGCCAAACCAGTAGCTTTGGGGGGCAGCCGGGGCCGCTGAGCGTGCGCCACACGGGTTGCCTGTCGGGTACAGACTGGCCAAATACTCGGCCAGCCGTGCGCGCAAGCCCTGCACCGCTTGCGACGCCGGGTTGACGGCAATAATCGCGCCATCTTGCGCCGGTTTGGCCGGTTCCATCACAAAACTGGCCTGGGTAATCAAGCCATCCTGCACTTCATACACACACAGCATTTCCACCGTGCCAAGGCCTTCTGGCAGATTACGGGTCACCACTTCCAAATCGACCACCACATTGCCCAACACGGTACGGCTGACCAAATGGGCAAACAGATCCGGCTCGGCAAAGCGCCCGCGCATTCGTTCACTCATTTGCTCATGGCCCTGTGCCAAGTAGCCGCCGTGCAGGGCAAATTGGCGCGCATCCGGCGCATAGGTGGCCAGCCAGCCGGACAAGTCGCGGGCATTGTAGGCATCAAGTTGTTGCTGAACGATGGTGGTGGGTAGAATTGGCATAGGCGCGGGTAATTAACGGAAAATAGAGAGATAGTGGTCGGTAAGGGCGCGGCAGCCGTGTTTTGCTACCTAAACCTGCCACAGGCGGGTGATTTCAAACACCGCAATCGCACAGGCCGTGGCCAGATTCATCGACGAATTATGGCCGCGCATCGGAATGTGTACCGCCAAATCCGAGCAATCGAGCAAGGCCTGGCTGACGCCGTGGTTTTCCGAACCCAGAATCAAACAGGTTTTGCGGCCCGGCGTCAGCGCCAACTCGCGTACATCAATACTGGCCGAGGTGATTTCCAGACTGATCATGGCATAGCCTTCGGCCTTTAACCGTTGTATCAGCGGCAATGGGTCGGCATGGTAAGCATACGGCACATATTGCTCGGTGGCGCGTGCGGTTTTGCGGATTTTGCCATCGGGCGGCACCGGTGAGCTGCCGCTCAGGTACAGTTTTTCCAGCCCGAGCGCATCGGCCAGCCGAAACAGGCTGCCGACATTGGCCGGTACCGCTATATCATGCGCCAACAGACACAGCGGCAGGCGCTGTTGCCCAACCCGGTGTTCGGCGTGGCTCAGTTGTTGCTGCTGAGGTTGCTGCCGAGGTTGCTGCTGAGGTTGCAGCTGAGGTTGCAGCTGAGGTTGCAGCTGTGGTTGGTGCTGTTGTGGCATGGTAACGGGCAAGCTTTCCGGCACGGCACTTAGCGCGATTTTTCAAACGGAATACCCGAGGCTTTTGGTGCATGGGCCCGGCCCATCAGGCCCGCCAACAGCAACACCGTCAACACATACGGCAGCATTTGAATAAAATCACTCGGAATCACCCCCACTACCGGCAGATCCACATTCTGAATCCGTACCTGCAACGCATCGGCCACGGCAAACATAATGCACACTGCCACCGTCGGGCCGGGTCGCCATTTGCCAAACACCACCGCTGCCAGCGCCAAAAAGCCCTTGCCCGCCGTCATGTTTTGCACCCAGCCACTATTGCCCGAGAGTGATAAATACGCACCCGCCAGCGCGCACAGCCCACTGGCTGCCAGCAGCGTCAGGTAGCGCGTCGCAGCCACCGAGACCCCGGCAGTGTCGAGCGCATGCGGGTTCGAGCCTGCCGCACGCAGCCGCAACCCGAAGCGGGTTTGATACATCAGCCAAATCACCAGCGGCACCAACACCAGCATCAGATAGGTGATCGGGCTATGGCCAGAAATCACCCGGGCATATAGCTGCCCCAGCAGCGATGAATCGGCTGCGGCACTGGCATCGACTGCGGCCCCGGGCCAGACCAGGTTCGACAGGCGCGCCGCATCATCGAGCCGGGGCGTGGTATTTTCAGCCTGAAACCAGACCAGTGCCAACACTGGCGTCAACCCCATTACCACAAAATTGAGTGCCAGCCCGCAAATGAGTTGATTGCCGCGCATGGTAATCACCACCCAGCCATGCACCAGCGCCAGCACGGCGGTCACGCCAAACGCCACCGCCACCGCCAGCCATGGCGAACCGCTCCAGTGCGCCACCGCACCTGCGGCAAACGCGGCCAGCAACATTTTGCCTTCCAGACTGATTTCGATCAGTCCACTACGCTCGACCAGACAACCGGCCAGAGCCGCCAGGACCAAAGGCGTGGCCGAACGCAGCGTGGTGTCGAAAATGCTGATCAAACTATCCATGACAATGCTTTCAGGATGATATTGGGTGAGATGGTGTCAGGCTGGTGGCAAGATGCTGTCAGCTTTTGCCGGACAGATAGCCAAGGCGTGACAGCAGCGGTACAAACAGCCAGCTTAGCGCTCCGCAAAACAAAATAATCAAGCCCTGCAACAACACCACCAAATGATTGGTAATGTTTGGATTGGCCAAAGACAGTTCCAGCCCGCCCTGAATCAAGATGCCAAACAGCAGTGCCGATAGCACGATCCCAACCGGATGATTACGCCCCATCAGGGCACAGGCGATGCCGATAAAACCGACCCCGTTCGGAAAACCCAGACTCATGCGATGCGCGCTGCCGGAAATGTCGTTAACCGCCGCCAAGCCAGCCAGCGCACCCGAGGCACACACCACCAGCCATACCATGCGCGCCACCGGTATTCCGGCATAGTGCGCCGCATCCGGGTTGCTGCCGATGGTGCGCAGTTCATAGCCAAACCGGGTGCGCCACACCAGCACATAAAAGCCAACGGCACAGGCCAGCGCCAGCAGCAGGCAGGCATTTAATGGCGACGGGGCCAGCGTGACACCGAACCCCTGCATGATTGCCGCCAGACTCGGCACCCAGCTATTCTCGGCAAAATCGATGGTTGACACGTTTTGCGAACCCGGTGCCATCAAATGCGTGGTCAGCAAATAATTCATGATGCTGGCCGCAATAAAATTGAACATAATCGTGGTCACCACAATGTGGCTGCCGCGATACGCTTGCAAATAGCCGGGCAGGGCCGCCCACAAGCCACCAAACAGCGCCGCCGCCAGCACCACCAGTGGCAGACTGATCAAGGTTGGCCAGCCCGATAGCGCCAATGAAGCCAGCGTGACCCCAAGCCCGGCCAAATACACTTGCCCTTCCGCGCCAATATTAAACAGCCCGCCATGAATCGCCAGCGCCACCGCCAGCCCGGTAAAAATGAAGCCCGTGGCATAAAACAGGGTAAATTGCAGTCCGTTGCCGGAAAACAGCGCACTGTCGAGCACAATCTTCAGGCATTCCCACGGTGATTCGCCCACCGCTACTAGCACCAGTGCTGCCACGCCAAACGCTGCCAACAGATTTAACAGTGGCAAAACCAGCCAATTGGCCCAGCGCGGCAGCGCATCAATCGTCACTGCCTTAGCCATGCTTGCCTCCCATCATTTGGCCGATCACGGTCCGGTCAAACTGGCCAGCGGCCAGCGTGCCGGTAATCTTGCCGCCACACATCACAATAATCCGATCCGACAATGCCATAATTTCATCAAGCTCAACCGAGACCAGCAAAATCGCCTTGCCTTCGCTACGCAATTGCAACAGGGTTTGGTGAATCATTTCAATCGCCCCAATATCGACCCCGCGCGTCGGCTGGCCGATCAGCATCAGCGCCGCATTGCGCTCAATCTCGCGCGCCAGCACCAGTTTTTGTTGATTGCCGCCAGATAATAAACCGAGCCGCAAGGCCGGGTTGTTGGGGCGAATGTCAAACCGTTCAATGTAATTGGCAATCCGCTGGCCAATCGCACGCTTGTTCAGTAAACCGCGCCGGTTGAGTTGAGGGTCGCGCTGGCTGCCCAAAATCGCATTTTCTGCGCAGGAAAAGCTTTTTACCACGCCACTTTTGAGCCGGTCTTCCGGCACATGGGCAATTCCGAGCGCACGATAGCGCGCCGCATCGGACGCGCTGCCGTGCCGCTTGGCAATTTCCTGACCGCGCAAGCGGATACTGCCGCGCTCGGCTGGTCGCATTCCGGCCAGCACTTCCAGCAATTCCGACTGGCCATTGCCCGCCACCCCGGCAATCCCGACAATCTCACCCGGATACAGCGTCAAATCGATATCGGACAGCAGCATCTGGCCCTGTTCGCCGCTTACGCTCAGTTGCGTCACCTGCAACAGCGGGGTGGCCGCTGCGGCATCCTTGGCATCCGCTGCATCCACGTTATGCGTCGCGTGCGGCATTTGCACACTGCGTCCAACCATCATTTCCGCCAGTCGGGCCGCATCGGTGCCAGCCGTTGCCACCGTGCCAACCACCCGCCCGCCGCGCATCACCGTTACCGCATCGGTAAATTCCATGATTTCGCGCAGCTTGTGGGTAATTAACAGCACGGTTTTGCCCTCGGCCTTCAGTGCCTGCAAAATCCGGAACAAATGATCGGTTTCTTCAGGCGTAAGCACCGCGCTCGGTTCATCCAAAATCAAAATCTGCGCCCCGCGATACAGCGCCTTCAATACTTCCACCCGCTGCTGCTGGCCAACCCCCAAACTATCGATCCGGGCATCGGGATCAACCCGCATATCATATTGATCGGCCATTTGTTGCAAGTGCTGCCGCGCCGAAGCCAGCGTATTGCCCAGTTGCCAACCCTTCTCTTGCCCCAGCACCAGATTTTCCAGCACCGTAAAATCATCGACCAGCATGAAGTGTTGATGCACCATGCCAATCCCCAGTGCAATCGCTTGCTGGCTGTTGGCCAGTTGCACCTTTTGCCCATTAACCGCAATTTCGCCCCGGTCGGCCTGATAATAGCCGTACAGGATATTCATCAGCGTCGATTTGCCCGCCCCGTTTTCGCCAACAATGCCATGGATCGTACCGCGCATGATTTGCAGCGAGACATCGATATTGGCCTGCACCGCGCCGAACGATTTATCGACCCCGGACAAGGCAATCGCGACCTGACCGGAGGCCGCAGTCGGGTGACCAGCGGGAGTCGCTTGGCTGGGGGAGGCGGGGTGGGCCGATGCGGCCTGAACGTCGCTATTCACGCGCGTAACCGGTAAAAATCAGCGTACCGGGCAGGCATTTTTGGTGCGAAAATCCACCACCGCCAGCTTGCCGTCAATAATTTGCTGCCGCGCCTCCGTGATTCTTTTTTCCATGGCTGGCGTAATCAAAGCCCGGTTGTGCTGATCCAGCGCCCAATCGACCCCACCTTCCTTCAAGCCCATATCGCGCACCCCGGCCTTGAACTGGCCATTTTTTGCTGCCAGTAAACTGTCGTACACCGCCTGATCAATACGCTTGACCATCGAGGTCAGCACCGTGCCCGGCACAATCGCGTTTTGGTTCGCGTCCACCCCAATCGCCAGCTTTTTCGCATCCTTGGCTGCCTGAAACACCCCCAGCCCGGTTGGCCCGGCTACCGGAAACACCACATCCGCGCCCCGGTCAAACTGGCTTTTGGCAATCTCGGCCCCACGTCCCGGATCATTAAAACTGGATGGGGTTGAACCGACCACGTTCGACAGCACTTCAATTTTTGGATCAATATACTTCACGCCCTGCACATAGCCACACTCAAACGCATTTAACAGCGGCATGTTCATGGCATTGATATAGCCAACCTTCTTGCTCTTGCTCGACAGGGCTGCTGCCATGCCAACAATAAAGCTGCCTTCTTGTTCCTTAAACACCACCGACAACACATTGTCCGACTTGACCACCGCATCGATCAAAACAAACTTGGTCTTGGGAAATTCGGTCGCTACCTTTTGCATGGACTGGGTAAAGCTAAAGCCATTGGCAATCACCACATCCGGGCCCTTTTTTGCCATATTGCGCAACACCTGCTCGCGCTGGGTCTCATTGTTAACAATCGCCTCCTTGGCCATGATGCCAGTATCTTTTTTAAACTTGATGATACCGTTATATGCACTTTCATTAAAACTCTTATCAAATTTTCCGCCCGTGTCATACACGATAGCAGCAGAAAATTCGGCGGCAAAGGCGGGCAGGCAGGCAACGGCCAAGAGGGTGGGCAGGGTCAGGCGGCGCAAGTTAGTCATAGTTTTTTCGCAGGTAAAAGGGCAGAGCGCTCCGTTCTTGGTCACGCTGGCAGTGTGGCAGGGCAGCAGTGTGGCAGGACGGAATGCGGCAAATTTTCAAGAGACAGCGATTTTAATCCATAACGCGCTAGATTGGAAAACCAATGTACAAGGAATTTTGGGAAACAATCATGTATTTATGCCCGAAATAGATGACTGGATCGTTGTCGTGGTGTGGCATAGCAGGATCTGGCAGCGCCATGATTGCGCGCCATGCGAAATTGCTACAACAGAGCAGGTGGTGTATTGCCAAAAATTGTTGCCTGCAGCGCCAAAAAAACGCCATTCACCACACTTTTCTGGTACAGTTTCACTGTATTTTTATATAGCCTAAGACCGTCGTTTCGTCCATTCTTCGATAATTGATACTGTCATGACTACCACACCCCCCATTTCTGGCAGTGTTGCGATCCTTGATCAATTTAGGGACACTGCCCCATTTCTGGCGCAGGTCAGGTTGGCGGCGGATTCAAACCGAAATGCATTTGGTTTTCTTGCTGAAAGTGTTTATTGGGAGTTTGCACAGAAAAATTGTCTTTATGTTCTTGTTTCAAATGAAAATAATGAAAGAAAATATTTAGGGCACCTGTTGTTTGATTCTCGGCATCCACGCACCGTCATTCGGCAAATCTATGTTGCAGAACGAAAAAAAGGGTGGGCAAAATTATTGTTGAATCATCTAGTTGGGGATTTGGTTAAGCAAGGATTTACTTCTATTCGGGCAAGTGTTGCAGAGGATTTGATTGATTCCAACCAATTTTGGCATAGTCAACATTTTTATATACAACGTGTGAAAGATGGCGGTAAGGCACGCAAGCGTAAAATAGTAGTACGAGTTCGAGAATTGCCCTCGCCCCAGCTTTTCCCCAGTAGTGGTATTTCGGCGCAAAATCCGCTTGGCTTACCCATGTCCTCGCCAGATGTTCCGCTGTATTTGTTGGATTTGAATGTGCTTTTTGATTTGGGGCCGCGCCGTGCCAGGCATGCAGACGCTATCGGCCTGTTTCACTCTCAGCAAATGAATTTTTGCCGGTTGGCAGTGAGTACCGAAATCGAACTTGAGCTGCAACGAACGGCATTGCCCGGTAAAACTGACCCTATGGAGGCATTCGTTCGTACCTTTCCATGCTTCCCACCTTTTGACGGCAATGATGATCTTCTCAAGGAGTTGGCGCATATCATTTTTCCAGAGCGGTTTCAAAGTGGTAAATTGAGTAAAAATGATCGTTCTGATCTAAGTCATGTTGCCATTGCAATTCAAAGAAATTTGGCTGGACTCATTACTAATGATGCGGCGATACTCAAAGCTGCTCAGCAAATTAAGGCCAAGTTTAATATCGAAATTACTTCATCGGCAGCGTTCAGACACGATGATATTGGAAGTGGCAAGGAAGATGAGTTTGAGACGTCACTTGCCGATACACTGCTGCTAGAGGAGATGGGGCGGCGACACGAAGTCGCAATACATGAGCTACTGGTTCGTTTGAACCTATCCGGGTCAAGTATTGCCAATGGCTGGATTGTGGCCAACGAGCAAAGCCGGATTGCCCATAGTTACGTGGTATTGGATGAAAACGTACCGATTGGATATGTCAGTTGGCCGGCAAAAAACACTGCCAGTATTGTGGTGGTTAAAATGGCCGTCGATGAGGCCCAGCCACAGGCATTCAATGCAGCGCGCATCTTGCTGTTGCATATGCGCAAGATGTTGACAAACGTGGGATCGCTACAAGTTAAGCTTGAACTTCCTTCCAATCAATCCCATACTCGTGCGTTGGCGGCAAATCTGGGGTTTTGTGGAACAAACGACCAACATGCGCTGGTTAAACTTGTACTGGGTCGAGTTGTTACTCAACAAGCGTGGTTTGCTATACAAAACGCGCTGGCTATTGCCCATAATTTAAAGTTGCCGAAAATTATGCCGATTTTTAGTGGTGTGGAGCAACAAATTTGCCTCAATACGCCGGATGGTAATCAAACCCATGTATCGTTATACGCGCTAGAAACCTTGCTTTCGCCCGCTTTATTTTGCCTGCAAAATCGGCCAGCAGTCATCACGCCAATCAGGAAAAAGTTTGCAGATCATTTACTGGAGTCGGAGTCGGAATCGCAAGCTTCATTTTTGCCAAAGATTGGCGCCACAAAATTTCATGAAAGACATTTTTTGAGTGGGAAAAAAACCTTAAAGCATTTTAAAAAAGGCACAATAATGCTGTTTTATGAGTCAACAAAATCAAAAGGTCGCGCGGCGATTATTGCCATTGCGCGGGTGCAGGAAGCATGGCTCAAGCATGTTGATGCGATAGAGGTAAGTGATCTGAATCAGTCTGTTCTTACCACGAAAAATATTGAGCAAATTGGCAAATCTGAAGTAAAAACAATTACTGTTTTTGATAATTTTTTCTTGTTCCCCAATCCAGTTTCATTAAAAACATTGGAGCGACTCGGTTGTGGCAAGCCAACTCAACTGATTACCACCAACGCCATTACCGACCAGCAATTGCAAGCTATTTTGGCAGAAGGATTTCCCCATGAATAAAGCCGATCACATTTTGATTTCCCTTGCGCCACGCCATGCAGAAAATATCTTTGCCGGTCGGAAGCAGATCGAATTGCGGCGACGGACGATGCATATTGCACCCGGTACACTGGTTTGGATATATGTCACGTTGCCAGTGGGTGCCATTGTCGGTAGGGCCAAAGTGAGCGCCATCCACAATGCAGATCCATTGGCATTGTGGAATGAGTTTGGTGCAGTTTCGGGCCTAAGTGAGAATGAATTTTTGGGATATTTGGATGGTGTCGAGGAAGGCGTCGTACTCGTTCTCGAAGATGCGCGCTATTTGCGAT
>JACCDS010927568.1_pt1 | contig 11467 bp, 5 predicted proteins | sample 7446441 | NCBI WGS metagenome assembly JACCDS01 (sample SAMN15323445, study PRJNA562643) | freshwater metagenome | isolation source: river surface water | place: USA:Blue River Watershed | collected 2017-08-17 | reverse complement strand
TGGTAATTGCGTTCGCGGAATAAATTACTGATGTCTTTGTGGAACAAACTCAGCGTTAATGACCCCACATGACTGAAATACCATTCGGCGGTTAAATCGATTTGATCTGACTCTTCCGGTTGCAAGTTGGGGTTGCCACCTACACCGTTGGCAGAGACTTTCATATCGATAATGGTGCCGGGATTGGCAGGATCATCCGTTGAGGTAACGGCGGCATTGTAATTGACGGTATTGCGCATATCGTAAAGCGAGGGGAAAAAGATCGCTTTGGAAAACGCCACGCGCGCGATAACTTCATCGGTAACACCAACACTGATATTCAGTGTGGGCAAGGTAGTGGTGTAGGTTTTCGGTTCAGCAACATTAATGGTTGATCCATCGCCATTAAAAAATTGCGCATAGGTGGGGAAGTTTTGCTCGTAATATTCCTGCGCAACATCGCCCAGGCCCGGCGCATTAAAGCGTGAGGTGCCGGTTGCTTTCACTCCATAGCTTACATAACGCAAACCCAGGTTGGCTTTGATCGGCATGGCCAATTCGTCGTTTGCAAAATCAAAACGCACATAGGCTTCCTGGCGATCAATTGCCGTGGTCACAGTTTCGTGGGGTAAATAGCCTTTGGCATCGGCGGGTTGGCCATCAATGGTGACGCGTTTGCTGCGATTGAACCAGCCGCCATTGTTCAAACCGTTTTCCATGAGAAAATCATCGTAGGCCAACAAATTTTTCTCTTGGGTGTTGCTCATGCGCGGGAACAGGAAGGCGCGGTTATCGCCCGTTAAACCTTTGCCGCCCATAAAGTCACCACCAAAGTGGACGGTTTCATACAACTCCGGGTTGCCCGCCATGCCGGCAGTGGGTGCTGTGCCCCAGGTGTGTGACACGGCGCCCCAGTTAATGTATTCATCGTCCTGTGTGGTGCGATCTATATCTGAAAAATAGGCGCCACCGGCAATGGATTTTAACCAGCCACTGTCAATTTGGTATTCCACATCGGCGGTGAATGAATCCATGGAACCTTTGGCATCGACATTGGTATCCATGATCGACACTTGATAGTAATCACACGCACCGGCAGGGTCAGACAAATCGGTCGTGCCGGGGTTTGCTCCCGGTGGACACCAATCCGGTACACCACCGCTGGCATTGGTTCCCAAAAATTTTACGGTGGGAACTTTGGTGCGCAAATCGAGGTACACATCCGACATGGCAAAGCGATTGTTGATGGTGTTATTTTCGCGATCGTAAGTGGTATCCAGTGTTTGGTAATCCAGCTCGATTTTCCATTTGTCATCGGGGGTGATAACCAGATTAAAACTGGCGTCTTCCACAATACTTTCCGTGCGATCACCGCGCGAGGATGCCAGGTAAGCCACATTCCACGGATAGGTAATGGTGCCGCTGGTAAAGAAACCCTTTTCATCAAAGGTTGCATCGTTTCCGACCAGTACCGCGTTGGTCAGGTCGGCATCAAAACCTTGTGAACTGGTGGTTGGAAACAGCACGCGCTCACGCCAACTTTCTTCCGAGGCAGAGCGAATAAATTCGGCGGTGGCTTTGATGGTTTGATCGGTGTTTTGCCATTGCAGTGCTGCATCAAAACCAGTGCGATCGCGAGTGGAATCTGCCGTTTGCACCCAGGGGCCGGTAGGCATGTAGAGCGTTTGCCCGGCATAACCCGGCAGTTCGGTGGAGCCAAGGGTGGGGAATTCCGTTTGGTTGGCACTGCGCTCGTAGAAGTTGGTCAGGTTAATGCCATCGCCACGGGCGGTAAATTCCGAGGTGGAGGCGCTGATTAAAAATCCGAACTCACCGGCGTCGGTATCCCAGCGATCACTGAATAAACCCGAGTAGGATGGTGACCAGTCGTCGACCAAATCACCGTAGCTGCTTTTGGCAGACATAAAAATTTTGCGGCCATCCATATCCAGTGGTTTGCGTGTGATCAAATTGACCGTGCCCGCAATGCCGCCGGCAATAATATCCGATGTTTGGTTTTTGATAACTTCAACCGTGCCCACCAATTCAGGCGGAATATCTTCATAACTCAAGCCCGACGTCCAGTTGCCCGCGCTGAAGGATTCGCGCCCGTTGAACTGACTGTGCACACGATCCAACCCGCGCACCAACACACCGCGTCCTTCCGCTGCAAAATGGTTTGGATCAGTGGGCGCCGCAAAACGGCCCACGGTTACGCCGGGTACACGCTGCAACGCTTCCGTTACACTCTTGTCTGGCAGGGCTCCAATATCCGATGCGGTAATCACATCTTTCACCGTATCGCCGTCGCGCTTGAGTGCTTGTGCATCCTCAAGGCTGGTGCGAATGCCTTGCACCGTTACTTCTTCAATATCCTGATTTGTGTTTGTTTGTGCAAAGGCCGGCGCGCTTAGCGCCACTATCGACATCGCCAGCAGGGATTTTTTAAATCGCTGCCCGATTATTTTCTCGTCTGTGTTGTAACCCATAACCAACCCCTTTAATTTTCACGAATAAGTAAATGGCTTGGTGTTGTGCGTAATGTGTAACCCATTGTCACAAAAACGCAGTAAATCAAGCCATTTCCGAATCTAGCACCCGTGTTTTTGGGGTTCTACAAGGCAAAAAAACTCGAACCAAATCTACTAAAAGTCAAACCTGGCACGTCGGCGTAAAGTCGAACCTGGTATTGAGGTTGAGAGTGATAGGGAAATCGATTGGCTGTGGCGCCGCGGAATAGAGCTGTTGAATAGAACAGTGGAATGCGATAGTGGAATACGATAATGGAATAGCACAGCAGAATAAATCAGCGGGGAATGATAGCGATAAGCGGGATCAATAAGGCAGTGTGATTAGGTGTGACCCAGTTGTTGCTGGTGTAAATACAGCGCCTGCTCCGGCATAGCATTGGCAGCCGCGGCTATACGTTTTTTCATGGACTCTAATTGTTGTTCAACCCAGTGTGCATCCATCGTATTAATCAAGGGATTGGTGCGCTCAGGCCAATAACCATTGCCCAATAGTAGCGATGTCCACATCCCGGCGGAAAAGGTTTCGCCTTCATAAAAAGGAATGTGACCGCGCTGCTTAAATAACTCCAACTTGTAAGCCAGACGATCCGTTAATGGATTGGTGTGAATATTCTGCCAAAAATCGTTGTTGGCTTTTGCATGGCTATTATTTGCGGCAAGGTAGTAATGCAGCGCATGAAAATCCTCGATGTGATCATATTCAAGGTGAGTGAGGCGATTAAATTCGGCGGCGTTATAGTGAGCCGGTAAGTGCGCCGGTAACAATTGGAGAAAACGCAACAGCGCGCTCTGCACCAAATGCAAATGACCTGCGCCCAAGGGGCCCATACTGCCTGCGGCTTCACCCAGTGCCAGACAATTTTTATACCAAAAGCTGGCGCGCCGCCCACTGCGCAGAGGTTTGACCTGCGCATTTTCAGCATCACCCAGTGCACGTGCGGCGAGTTCGCTGCTGGTGAAATCGGCGTGATAAAAATATTGTTGCTCGCAGTGGGTTTGGCTGCCCAGTGTTTGTATCCAACCTGCTGCCGCTGTGCGTAATTCCCGATGCGAGGGCAGCGTTTGGTTGAGTGCTACGTGGTGTGCATGACTCACAACATGGGTCATCGGCAAGGTATTTACCCGCGATTGCCAGGCCACATCGAGTTGCTTTTCAATGAGCCTTGCCTGTGCACCGCTGCAATCAAGATAAAAATCAGCCGTAATTTCCCCGTTAGCTGTTAACCCGGAATAGTGTTGTGCGTTACCGAGTGGCGCGAGGCGGAGGGATGCAATATTGCCGTCATGGTGTTGTTGTATGGCGACGGTTTCTGCCTCCACATGCATTACCTTTAAGCGCAGTGCAAATTCGCGCAAATAATTCGCGTAACTGGCAGTGTTTAAACACAATCCATAATGGAGTGTGGACAGGAGGGACGACTCCTGAACCGATGGGTGACAAAAACGCCCGCGTTTTGCTGCAACGGCCGCGAGTGAATAATCATCGTAGGCCAGTGCATGGCCCTGTAAGTGGCGACCAACAACATAGTGCGAAAAGTCGATACGATTCAGCATAAAACCGTGATCGTTGTAAGGCATAAAATACGCCTGTCGAGCATCAGACCAGGCATTAAAATAACTTGCCAATTGAAAGCTGGCTCCGGTGGCGGCAACCAGTTCGTTTTCGGCCAGCCCTAACCAGCGGTGAAAAGCAACGCAAGCAGGCGTTGTTGCCTCATTGTGTAAATCCTGTTGCCGGTGTGCGGGGTGATCTATGACCACAATCTCCATGCCCAAACCGCGCAGCCCTTTTGCCAGAGCAAGTGCCGCTGTCCAACCCGTCAGACCACCGCCCATAATGACAATGCGTTTGAGCGATTGAGTGTCAGATGACATCATGAAAACACTCCGTACAAACTCATGGCTGCCGGTGGCCATGTTGTTTCGCTGTGCGGATTATTGCAGTAACGCTGGATGCTATTGGTGTGGCTCGGCATCGCATTAACGCCCGTGGCAATAGTGTTGCGCAAGCTGTGCAAATAATCGCGCAGGTGTTGTATGTCCAGTGCGTTAACCGCCGGGTGATAAGTAGTGGGGATAATACCTTGCCCCATATACACGGCCACCCAACTGGGTTCCAAAAACATGCCTTGTTTGTAGCGTTCAACATGTCCCTGCTCGCGGAACAGTTGCATTTTGTAGTGCAGGCTTTCGGGGATGATCATGGTGCGGCAATCATTCCAGAAGGCGGAATCATCGCGCTGGGTTGCGTGGTAATGCAGAATCAGAAAGTCGCGAATGCGTTCATATTCATTGGCCATGGTGCGATTGAATTCATGGCGATTGGTCTCTTCCATCGCCGCATCGGGGAAGCATTCAACCAGTGTCATAATGGCAATTTGAATTAAATAAATACTGGTGGATTCCAATGGCTCCAGAAAACCGCTGGATAAGCCAATCGCCACACAATTTTTATTCCAGGACTGCACCCGTCGCCCGGCCTTAAAACGCAAATAATGTAAATTGGCCAGTGGTTCGCCATCCAGATTGTGTAACAGGTTATGGGCTACTTCATCATCGCTAATATGATGACTGGAATACACTTGCCCATTACCTGTGCGGTTTTGCAAGGGAATTCGCCACTGCCAACCCGCCGTGCAGGCAATGGCTTTAGTGTAAGGCAGGGGGGCGCGGGTTTTGCTGGAGGGAACTGCAATGGCGCGATCACAGGTGAGCCAGTGGCTCCACTCTTCAAAATCCGTTTTTAAGGTGTCGCTAATTAATAAGCCGCGAAAGCCGGAGCAATCAATAAATAAATCACCGGCCAATTGCGCTCCCGAATCCAATTCAACCGCGCGAATAAAACCGCTATCGGGGTGTTGCTCCACGCGGATAATTTTCCCTTCCACCCGTGTTACACCGCGTGTTGTGCTGTAGTCGCGTAAAAAACTGGCGTAAAGCGATGCGTCTAAATGAAACGCGTAACTGTATTTGGAAAATAGGGAATGAGCGTCGCGATGGGGGTAAGCAAATTTTTCAGCGTAAGCGGCAACTACACCAACAGAATAATCCCCAATGGGATGGGGATCGCCGGATTGCTGCAGTTTGAGCCAATAGTGATGAAAGCTGATGTCGTTGCGCGCTTGCCCATAAATCCCAAACGGATGGATGTAGCGGTCGCCCCGTTTTCCCCAGTGAGAAAATTCAATGCCTAATTTGTAGGTGGCATTGGTTTTTTGCATAAACTCATTTTCGTCGATGCCCAGCACTTGGTTAAAAAAACGGATGTGTGGCACAGTGGCTTCACCCACACCAACTGTGCCTATTGCATCGGACTCTACCAGTTGAATGTGGTATTGCTGCGGGGGCAAAAATTTTGCAAGGGCTGCCGCAGTCATCCAGCCTGCGGTGCCACCACCAACAATTACCACATTGCGCAGGGTATGGGATGTCATCTCAACGCGCGTGCGCGGTGCGAGTGAAACATAAAACACGTAGCGACAATAACAGCGACAGCAGCAAGATGCTTATTGCACCCAAGCTACCACCACCGGAGGATTTGCTATCGCCAGTCGTGGTTGCCGAGGAGGCTACTGCGGAAGATGCGGGCTGTGCACTGCTGCTGGCTGCAACTGAACTGCTGGCGGCAGAGGATGAACCGGTTGCGATTTGTTTGATTTCATCATCAATCACTTTCAGCAAACTATTGGCGGCAGCAGCGTCTTGTGACAACTCCCAAATCATCACGCCTGAGCCTTGCTCCAAACCCAGTTTGGTTTTGGCTTTGATGGTGGCTGCGCCGTTGTAGGTAATGTAATTGCACCCTGCGCAGGCGGTGCCAATCAGATCGCGATTGGCGGCGTCGGCCCCGAATTCGGCAAGGATGCTGGCATAGGTGTAATCGGATTTATAACTGCCAAATCCGTAACCATAAAAAGGCACACCCAGGACTAATTTTTCTTTGCTCAGGCCGCGATTTTTCCAGATGTTCACATGGTCCACGGCCATGGCGTAGGTAGAGTGTTCGGCACCGGCTTGGCCCCAGCTTGGGCCAATCGCGTCATAGGACATGATGTTGACGAAATCAAAATAGCCAATGGAGGATTCGGGAATCATGCCGCCCACGTAAGAAGCCGTGGCGCAGGTTAATAATTTTTGACGGGCAACCAGTTGCGCCGAGAGTTCTTGGATAAAGGGGGTGTAATTTCCGGCGTTATCGATATTGGTTAAGAGTACGCCTTCGATATCAATATCAATGCCATCCAAACCAAAATCTTCCATAAAGGCAATCAGGTTGTTAACCAGTGCCTGACGATTTGCCGGTTGCAACAGGGTTTCCCAATTGCCCGAGCAGGCGGGAATAACACCGCCCGCTACCGATGCCAATACTTTCACACCGGCGGCTTGTGCTTTATCGATAACATAGCGCACCTCAGCGGCGCTGACATTGCCGCCTTGCATACCGGGCATACACGTCATAGTGCCGTTTTCCACTAATTTTCCCTGTGCATCAGGGTTAGTGAACGACAGATTGATGTGGGTCAGTTTGCTCAAATCGGTTTTATCAATCGCCGCTTTCATGTCGGTAAAGCTGGCGATGTAACCAATCACTTTGGTTTCGGCATGGGCGCGGGTCGCCCAAAGTTGGATAGAGCTGACACAGAGTAAAACAATGCCGAACGCAATGGCGAGGCGTCGCCCGCAGGCGTTAATTATAGAATGATGAGTAGTCACCACAGGTATCTCCGCTATTGACCTCACTGCACCCATTTGCAGCGGGATTTTATTAGTAACAGCTTCAGCACACCCTGTGCTACGGGTAAACCCAAACAAAAACCTGAACTACCAAAAGTATTACCTGGGACAAACACACTCACAGCAAGTGTTGTTGCCGGTAGTAACTGGGGGTAACACCAACGGTTTTCTTAAACGCTTGGTTAAAGACCGATTTACTGTTAAAGCCGCAGCTTTTCATGATCTCGCTAATCGGTTGTTGGCCCAGGGTTGAATCGGCCAAACGCTTTTTGGCTTCAGCGACACGATAGGTGCCTATCAACTCAAAAAAATTCATATGCAATTGATTATTAATGGTGCAGGAGAGCAGCTTGGGTGACACATTTAATTTAATTGCCAGGCGCTCAACCGTAATGTGGGGTTCCAGGTAGGGTTTATTCTGCTCCATAAAATCGGTCAGCTTTTCTACCAATTGTTGTTGCGGTACTTCTGCCGGTGGTTCAGGGGCGATGGTGTGCTCTATTTGAATATCGGAAAACCCGTTCGAGTTTTTTAATAAATACACAACCAGCGCACTCATATAAATCAGATAAAAATGGCTTTCAAATTCGCCCAGAAATTCCGCGTCAAACAAGTGGATAAAGCGGGTATCCACCAGCGTCATCATGGTCCAGCTATTCAGGAAGAAGAAACCGATCAGCAGCAGTTTCAGCCACTGTAAATCGACACGGTTTAACACGCAGTGATGGGCGCGCAGGTGATGCAGGTATTGATGGAGTTGGTACACACACAGCGCACTGTAGGTAAAGAGCGCCACGCGCTGCGCCCAGATCAAGCCTTCAAAGTAAGGGTCGGAAGTGACATGGGCCCAATCGTGGATATAAAGCAGCTTTTGCTCGGGCGTCAGTTGGTGGAATATCTGGTAAATATAAATCGGGTAGCACACCGCCGGTAGCAGGTGCAGGGCATCGCGCCGGGTGAGGGCGAAATCGCGAAAAATAGAGGCGCGGGTAAACCAGAATAACAGCGGCCCTTGCAGGAAAAAGGCAAAACCAAACAAAAAGAAAAAGTTGGCTGACACCAGTGACAGGGTATCGCGCACATTAATATTCCAATAGACCAGCGTATCAAAAGTACGCAGTGCGCCCAGGAAAAAAAACAGTGCCAAAAAATGCCAATAGAGCTGCTTGATTCGCCCTTGTTGTTGCGAAAAAAATAACAGGCTCGCCAGAACCAACGCGTGAAAGCCGCTAAACAGCAGCGAAATATCGTTGATATTAAACAGTGCTATTTCAACCATATGAGTCTACCGATAGCGCGGGTCATCATAGATAACGTATTTGTATTCGCGCAGCATCTATCTGCCTTACGTATTACTACGCGCGCAAGGGCTTGCGTCTGCACCCACTGAGTTATTGTTCGTCACCTGAGCCAAAGGCTGAGACCTTGGCTGTGCCAAATTACACCTCATTGGACAACGTTGTCAATCGTGGGCGTAATTTCGCCCTCTCCAGCGGTTTGTCTGGCAAATCCCGTGCCGATTAAGGGAAGTACTGAATAATCTTGAGTGGGGAAACAGCAGCGCCGGTTAGTTGCATTGTTTGCCGCGAGTGCGGGTTATGGCGCTATATCATCTGCTACATACTGCTGTCTGCGGTTGTGCACTAATGTGCGTCACCGCAGGGTGGTGGGTGATTATTTTTGTGCGTGTTGTGTTGGCTTTAGTGTTTGCGCCTATGTAATGCTTATCGCTTTGTTACTCAACGACCCGCACCTCATCGCCACTGCGAATCGCGTCTGGTGGCGTGGTAATAATCCGGTCAGTTGCTGTAATGCCTGCCACTATTTCTACCCTTGTGCCTTCATCTCGCCCGATTTTTACCGGTTTGAGTTGAACAATATTGTTGGCGTCAATGGTGGCGATGGCAGGTTGTTGGTCGCGGTACAAAATGGCGCTGCCGGGGACGCGAATGCGATCCTGGGTATTGGGGAGTGTGAAGCTGACTTGGGCATAGGCACCGGGCATTAATTCGCCCTGGGTGTTGTCGGCTTGCAATTCGACCAGCACTGAACCCGAGGTGACATCCACGGCACGAGTGCTGCGGGTGACAGCGGCGGGGAAGGTTTTGTCACTGTGTTCGGGCAGTGATAGTTCAGCGTGTTGACCGGCTTGTATCTGGGTCACGTAATGTTGTGGCACGTGCACAAACACACGCATCAATCGGGTGTCGGAGATGGTGAAGAGTGGCTTGGCGCTTGAGGTGCCGGCAACCACTAATTCGCCAATTTGTGCGGTGCGGCTGGTGACTTGCCCGTCAAAGGGGGCGGTGAGTTTGGTAAACGCTTGCAGTGATTCCAGACGGTTTACATTTGCAATTGCTGCATCGGCGGCGGCTTTTTTGGCCTCTGCATCGCGCACGCGCTGCTCCACTGTTTCGCGGGAAATGGCGCCGCTATCGCGCTTCATTAATTGAGTAGCGCGATCAGCCATGCTCTGCGCATTATGTTGCTCGGCAAGTGCGGTAGCGTAAGCGGCTTTCGCTTGCGCTAACTGGTGTAGCAATTCCGGTGCGTCCAATATCGCCAATAACTGCCCCTTTTTTACGGCATCGCCAATATCCACTAACCATTCTTTGATGTAGCCATTGGTTTGCGCGTAAATGGCCGCGCTATTCAGCGGCTCCAAATTGCCGGGCAGAACCAGGGTGTCGGTTTCATTGCTGGCCGCAGCGGTAATGACTGACACGCTCGGTATTGCCGATTGGGCCGCCACCTGTGCGAGCTGTGCGGTGGCATTACTGCGCTGCCAAATACCCATGCCAGCGAGCGCAATACCAATAACGCTGATAATAATGCCCTGTTTGATTAATCGGCGACGAAACTGGTGTGAATCAACCATGGGGACTGGAATGTGTTGGTTAGACATTGTGTGGCATTAACTCCGCATTGTTGGTCGAGTTGTTTGCAGATGTATTTATGTGTTGACGATGGGCCAAACTAAATACGGCAGGCACAAAAAATAAAGTAGCGATTGTGGCGGTAATTAAACCGCCAATAACAGCGCGACCTAAAGGTGCATTTTGCTCCGCTCCTTCACCTATGCCGAGCGCCATAGGAATCATGCCAATAATCATTGCCAGGGCCGTCATGAGTACCGGACGCAAACGCACATAACCGGCCTCCAATGCCGCTTGGAGCGGATCGCCGATTTCGGCTAGACGGTCACGCGCAAAGCTGACCAGAAGAATGGAGTTTGCGGTGGCGACACCCATACACATAATCGCCCCGGTTAAGGCGGGCACAGATAATGGCGTGAAAGAAACAAAGAGCATCCACACAATACCGGCGAGAGCAGCGGGCAATGCAGAAATAATAACGAACGGATCTTTCCAGCTTTGAAAATTCACTACGATTAAAAAATAAATCAACACAATGGCGCCGAGCAAACCATAACCCAACCCACTAAAGGCGATATTCATGGTTTGGTATTGGCCGCGCAAGGTGACGCTGGTTCCCGCAGGACGTTCACTGTCCAATTCGGCGATGATGTTATTTATATCGCTGGCAACTGAGCCCAAATCGCGGCCTTGGGTGGTGGCGAAAATATTAATCATCGGCTGGATATTGTATTGCGATACTACCGGCAAGGTGGTCGAGCGTGTAATGCTTGCCAGCCCTCCCAAACTTTGTGAGTTGTCGCTCGCACTGGCGATACTGGAGACGGGAATATTTTCCAGATCGCTGATGCTTGCCATTAAATATTCCGGCACCTGTGCAACAACCGGATAAGACACACCATTGGCTGGATTAATGTAAAACACCGGTGCAGTTTGTTGGGTGCCCGCCAGCGAGGCGCCCAGGCTGTTGGTCACATCGCGTGCGGTTAAGCCATATTGACCAATGCGCGAACGGTCAATAGTAATATTCAGTTGTGGCGCACTTTCCGGTTGCTGAATACGTGCATCGGCCACACCGGGAATATTATTGATGCGACGCAACAGTGTTTGTGCAAAGTCACGATTTGCCGCCAGGTTGCGACCTGTCACTTGCACATCAATTGGCGATGGAGAACCGAAATTCAAAATCTGGCTGGTGATGTCCGCCGGTAAAAATGAAAAGCTGGTGCCGGGAAAACGCGCGGGCAATTCCTGGCGCAAACGGGCGATATGTTTGGCCGCGCGATAACCCGGTTTGAGGCTAATCATCATGTCGCCGTCCTGTGCGCTGATGGTGCCAGAGGTGTT
>JACCDS011104435.1_pt1 | contig 11468 bp, 13 predicted proteins | sample 7446441 | NCBI WGS metagenome assembly JACCDS01 (sample SAMN15323445, study PRJNA562643) | freshwater metagenome | isolation source: river surface water | place: USA:Blue River Watershed | collected 2017-08-17 | reverse complement strand
TATCGTGATAATTGGGAGGGGTGAATCGGAAGTGAATTGCAAGCCGGCGCTGAAAAAGCGAAAGGCTGTTCAGGATAAAGACCGGGGGTCTTTTCCTTGAACAGCCCTTTTTTGGAATATTTGTTCGTATTCAATGGCTTAGCTTGTTTCAGCCAAGGCCTTCGATCAGTTCGAGCACTTCATCGACATGGCCCGGGACTTTCACTCCACGCCATTCTTTCACTATTTTACCTTCAGCGTCAATTACGAACGTCGAGCGTTCGATACCACGCACCTGCTTGCCATACATGGATTTCATTGCGATGACATCGAACATGGTGCAGACCGCTTCATCTGCATCGGAAATCAGTTCGAATGGCAGGCCGAGCTTGGCCTTGAAGCTGTCGTGCGAGCGCAGGCTATCGCGACTGACCCCAAAGACTTCAGCGCCGGCTTGCTGGAAGCGCTGATGGAGGTCGCGGAACTGCATCGCCTCGGTGGTGCAGCCAGGCGTGTTGTCTTTCGGGTAGAAATAGATCACCAGCTTCTTGCCTCGGTAGTCGGACAGGCGGAAAGCGTGGCCACCGGTCATCTCGGCACTGAAGTCGGGCACAGCGATGTTCACGATAGAAGGACGGTCACCCAATTCAATCTCCCTGTTGCGTTGTTTGTTGTTCTGGCAGGATGACGGCCAGTGCGACCTTGCGGCCCTCGGCCATCAGGATGTTATAAGTCCGACATGCCGCCTGGTTGTCCATGCATTCCACGCCGATGCGGCGGGCAAGCAGGGCGGCGATCAGGCCTGGCGTGGCAAAGCGCTGGCGCTGGCCTGTGCCGAGGATCAGCAGATCCGGTCCAAGCGACTCGATTTGCGCGAAATCGGCTGCCTGCAGGCCGTCGAATGAACATACGGACCAGCGGGCGGGTGGTACTTCGGGCAAGACGATCAGGCTATGGCTGAATCGGGCGGCATTGATCTCGATCCAGTCGTCTTCGTAGCCTGTCACCGTCTGGTATTGCTGTGTCGGTGTCGAATGAAGCTTCATAGGCCCACAATTCTATCCCGATCTGCGGCCACCGATTGGAAAACCCGCCCAATTTGCGGCAGAATGCTTCTTTTTTCGCGGCGCAACACCCGGTGCGCCGGAGACCACCTCTTTTTGCGGGATCCTGCTGTGAAAAATATCCTGAAATCCAACAAGCTGGCAGACGTCTGCTATGACATCCGCGGCCCGGTTCTCGAGAAGGCTCGGCAGATGGAGGAGGAGGGGCACAAGATTATCAAGCTGAACATCGGCAACCTTGCCCCGTTCGGCTTTGATGCTCCCGATGAAATCGTGCAGGACATGATCCGCAACATGAGCAATGCTGCGGGTTACACCGACTCCAAGGGCTTGTTTGCTCCGCGCAAGGCAATCATGCAGTACACCCAGGAGAAGAAGATCGCCGGCGTCACCATCGACGATATTTACCTTGGGAACGGCGCGTCCGAACTGATCGTGATGAGCATGAATGCACTGCTCAACAGCGGTGACGAAGTGCTGGTGCCGGCACCCGACTATCCGCTGTGGACTGCGGCAGTCAGCCTGTCGGGCGGGAGGCCCGTGCACTACATGTGCGACGAGAAGGCTGACTGGTATCCGGATATCGATGATATTCGCAAGAAGATCACCTCGAATACCCGTGCGATTGTGGTAATCAACCCTAACAACCCGACCGGTGCGCTGTATCCGGTGGAGTTGCTCGAGCAGATTGTCGAGCTGGCACGCGAGCATCAGCTGATTGTCTTCGCCGACGAAATCTACGACAAGGTCCTCTACGACGGCAACACGCATACCTCGATCGCGTCCCTTGCGGACGACGTGCTGTTCATCACGCTGAACGGCCTGTCGAAAAATTACCGTTCCTGTGGTTATCGGGCCGGCTGGATGATCGTCTCCGGCGAGAAGCGTCACGCTAAGGATTACATTGAGGGGCTGAACATGCTGGCCTCGATGCGCCTGTGCGCTAACGTACCCGGCCAGTTCGCGATTCAGACGGCGCTCGGTGGCTACCAGAGCATTAACGACCTCGTCGGACCGGGAGGGCGCCTGACCCGCCAGCGCGATCTTGCTCACAAGCTCCTGACGGATATCCCGGGTGTTACATGCGTGAAGCCCAAGTCGGCGTTATACATGTTCCCTCGGCTGGACCCGGCTATGTACCCGATCGAGGACGACCAGCAGTTTGCCTATGAGTTGCTGGCGGAGGAGCGTGTACTGATTGTGCAGGGTACGGGCTTTAACTGGCCTACGCCGGACCATTTCCGCGTTGTGTTTCTGCCGAACGTCGATGACTTGTCGGCCGCTTTTGGGCGCATTGCCCATTTTCTCGACGGCTACCGCCGTCGCCATGCCCGCTGAATGCGGATCACCGAAACACTGAAACACAGTTTAATGATGAAACCGATCAAAGTTGGCCTGCTGGGTGCTGGCACCGTGGGTGCAGGCACTTTTACCGTCCTGCAGCGCAACCAGGAAGAAATTCGCCGTCGCGCCGGCCGTGGTATCGAGATAGTGATGGTGGCTGACTTGGACACGGAGCGTGCGAGGCAGGTAACTGGTGGCACCGCCGAGGTGGTCAGTGATGCCAACCTGGTTGTTAATCATCCCGATATCGACATTGTGGTCGAACTGATCGGCGGCTATGGCATCGCGCGTGACCTCGTGATGAAGGCAATCGCGAACGGCAAACATGTCGTCACCGCAAACAAGGCCTTGTTAGCCACGCATGGCACCGAGATTTTTCGCGCTGCGCAGGAGAAGGGCGTGGTCGTCGCTTTCGAGGCAGCAGTGGCGGGTGGCATTCCGATCATCAAGGCATTGCGTGAAGGCCTGACAGCAAATCGCATCCAGTGGATTGCCGGCATTATTAATGGCACGACAAATTTCATCCTCTCCGAGATGCGTGACAAGGGGCTGGATTTCGACGTTGTGCTGAAACAGGCACAGGCGCTGGGCTATGCCGAAGCTGATCCGACCTTTGATATCGAGGGTGTTGATGCCGCACACAAGGCGACCATCATGTCGGCAATTGCGTTCGGCGTGCCGGTACAGTTCGACAAGGCGTATGTCGAGGGCATCACGAACCTTTCATCGACTGATATTCGGTATGCGGAGCAACTGGGCTACCGCATCAAGCTGCTCGGCATTACGCGCCGAGTGCCAGAGGGTATTGAACTGCGAGTACACCCGACGCTGATTCCGGCAAACCGACTGATCGCCAATGTTGAGGGTGCAATGAATGCGGTACTTGTGCAGGGTGATGCTGTTGGCGTAACGCTGTATTACGGCAAGGGCGCGGGTGCTGAGCCGACGGCATCAGCCGTGATCGCGGATCTGGTGGACGTGACTCGTCTGGCGACAGCCGACCCCGAGCATCGCGTGCCTTACCTGGCGTTCCAGCCGAATCAGATGGCCGATACGCCCATCCTGCCAATGTCGGAGGTTACGACCAGTTATTACCTGCGCATTCGGGTCGTCGACAAGCCGGGTGTGCTGGCAGATGTAACGCGCATACTCGCCGACGCATCGATCTCGATCGATGCATTGCTGCAGAAGGAAGCAAGCGAAGGGGAAACGCAGACAGACCTGATCATCCTGACCCACGAGACGAAGGAAAAGAACATCGATAGGGCGATTTCCGCTATCGAGTCATTGCCGACTGTCTCGGGCAAGGTGAACCGGATCCGGCTTGAGCAACTGGGCTGAACTGCTCCGGCGCTCGTGCCTAGCCGATCCTGTTGGCAGGGCCTTTCAGCGAGTCCGAAATCTCCTTGATGACCGCCGACATCACGCTACTTGTGACGCTGTAGCGCGCCATCTGGTACTGCAAATTCAATAGCTGCGCGGTCGTTACTTCGCCGCCCTCGGGGATCCCGCCAAGGGCCTGGCGCAATGCCAGGTCCACGGTTTCCAGTGGCTGTTGGATACTCTCCCAAACCGAATTCAGCCCGGTGCTTCGCAAGTCTGGCATGGTGTTCTCCTTTGTTGGCCAGCATGTGGCTCGTTTTCGATCATCATCATTACCAACATCGCGCTTTGCGCCGCCTGGATCGCTGCGTCGATGGCCTTAAAATTCTGCGGGGACTGAAGCTTCTGCGCCTCCACGGTAAGGCGCTGCTGAAGCGCGGCGAGCGACGTGATGATTTCCTGCCGCAGTTTCCCGTCAATGTCGTTTTGCAGGAAATCTTCCAGAGAAGCGACCATGTGATCGGTGAGTTCCATCGTTTACCTCGCAATCCGAAAACGCTCGCTTCCGTCAAAGATCACTTCGTGATCTCCCACGATGCTCAGGGTATGTCCGTTACTGTCACCACCCTTGCCGATTCGACGACCGTCTTCGGTCACGACGAAGGGCATCGCGCCGCCGACCACCATTTGCACATCGACCGGCGGTTTACGGCGCATCACCGCGATGGTGGCACGTATGGGCAGAAGGCTGGCGTATTCCTTTCCAAAGTCACTGAGCAGGCTTTCCCACTTTTCGACGTCCTGTTCGCTCAGGCGACCACGAACGACGAACTCCGGTTGTTGCTCGACGATCTGTAGTCTGGCACCGAGGCCTGACGTCACGATCTTGTCTTGAAGCAGGACCGACAAATCTTCTGTGGTCAGCAGCGCTCCCGAGACGTATGCAATCCCAGGAACCTCAGCACGGATGCGCTCAACCAGAGAATCGCGGATGGCCGCGTTGCTTATGGCACCTGACAGCTCTGCGCGCCCGTTGGTCACTGTCTGAACCGTCACCTTCGAATTGCGCGGGTTCGCCTGCCGTTCGACGACTTTGCGTGTTGCTTCCAGTAGTTCGCTGTCCACATGAATCGTGATCGTCGCCACGCTCCCATGCTTACGAATGGCCTCGAGGATCTTTGTGCGTGATGCTGAGTCGCGAGTATATCCATCGACTTTCAGCGAGCCGTCGGATCCTTGCGTTACGCTGAGGTTGTGTTCAGGCGCAGCACGCGCGATGACATCTCGTAGTGCAAGGATCGCATCGGAATGACGGTCGGCATCGGACGTAGTAATCGCCCCCGACTTGGCTGGGTGATTCTGCAGCAGCCAGGCGGTGATGCCGAAAGCGATGATTCCCAGCAGTGCAACGGCTGCTATCGGAGCGGAACTGGCGAGCCATGCGCGGCTTATCTTTCGACGCGCCGTACCGGGCGCCGTGTCATTTTCAGCCGTTGTCTGTGGGACGGAAGTGAATTCCTGCGGTGGCGGCGGGGATGCCAAACCTGCGATGGCTGCCACTTCCTCGGGATCGGGCCATTCGGACTCGACATGGTCGATTGTGATCCAGACGCCGCCGAGTTCCACTGGCATTCCAAGGCGCAGCGCGAACGTGCCCTGAACTTCGTTTCCCTGCGCATCAAATACACTTCCATCGATTGGGGTTACCGACGGTATCTCACCGTTGAAGTCAAGGCTGGCATGGGTCTCACGCATCCGCGGGCCGGCAAGCATTACTGCGCAGTCATCACCGGTACCCAGCAGATAATTTCCCGGAGAGAGCGGCAGCCGGCTACCTGCTTGCGGCCCGTACAATACCCGCAACTCGACCTGAGCCAGCATTGCCTCAATATGCGGTTCGATTTTCATGGCTTGACTAAATGAACTTTCAGTGCGACCGGGATACAATCTCGTCGTCTTCCCGAACCTGAACTTGTCATGTCTATATCCTCCGAGAGCCGTGGGCAGATCGTTCTCTTTCGTCTGCACGGGCATATTGACAAGCCGATGGCGGCCGAGTTGGATGAGCTGCTGGCCAGCGCACTGGACGATGGCGCCGCCCATCTTGTGCTTGATTTTTCCTCTGCGACCCACATTGGCAGCGATGGCCTGAAGGTTATCCTCGGTGTCTTGCGGCGTGTCCGGGAGAACGGTGGCCAGGTAGTCCAGGCTGGTGCTGGTGAGGACGTACGTTCGCTGCTCGACGTGGCTGGATTTTTATCGCTGATCGGTGAGTTCGAAACTGCCGACGCAGCGGTCGCTGCACTGCAAGCCTTGGGGAGAGGGCCGGCAGTAGTTTGAGTGTCTACTGGCGAATTCATAGATCAACCCTTGCCAGCGGCTGTATGTTGACTTCGGAAGTCAACTCCTGATAGGAAAGCACAGGCAGCTCATAAAGCTCTTGCTCGATCATCTTCCGCATATACCTTCGAATATCCATCGAGGTCAGCAGGACAGGCTTGTGCATCGAGCGTGTGATGTCACCGACGGTTTTCTTGATGTTTTCGAGCAGTTGGCGCGATGTCGCCGGGTCAAGTGCGAGATAGGATCCGCCGGAGGTCTGCCGCACCGCGTTTCTCACCGTATCCTCGACGGCGGGTGCAAGCAAATAGGCAGGTAGGACATTTAATCCAGCGGAGTGGCGAAAGCTGATATGCCGCTTCAGCGCTACACGGACATATTCGGTCAGCATGACCGAATCTTTTTCCTTCTGTCCCCATTCAATCAATGCTTCCATTACTGACCGCAGGTTACGGATCGATACACCTTCGCCCACAAGGCGCTGGAGGATTTCAGCGATCTTGTGAATCGGCATCACACGCTGTATCTCTTTCGCGAGTTCGGGAAAGCGCGACTCCATGTCTGTGAGAAGTGTGCGAGTTTCTTGAATGCCGATGAATTCGGCTGCATGTTTCTTCAGAACCAGCGCAATGTGATAGGACAGCAACTGGGTTGGCTCGAGGAACGCAACCCCCGCGTTTGCCAGCGGCCCCTTAAGATCTGAAGACGCCCACAGCGTTGGAATCCCGGGTAGAAAATTCTTGTCTTGCTCGAAAGGAATGGCTAGCGCCGACAGGTTGTCCGGATCTTCGCGAACGAGCAGATGTCGCGGTCGCATTCGGCCCTGCGATACGGGTATCTCTGATACGAGGATGGCGTAATTCTCACCGGCTAGCTGTTCATTGAACCGAAGCGTAATGCCGGGGAAGATGATTCCGAGGTCCTCGAATAGCGCACGTCGCACCTTGACCAACTCGTCATTTAGCAACTTCGACGAGAATGCCTTTTCTAGTCCCGGATTCATATCTACCAGGAGCGGAACGGTGGGCGCAAACGAGTCCCCTTCAGCACTTGCCTTGTCCCCCGTGCTGTCAGGCGAGGTTGCAGAAACCGTAGTGACTTTCCCGGTCTTGGGATCAACGACCTTGCGCTCCCCTTTGAAAAAGGTATAGCCGATAACGCCGACCGCGGCAGCCAGAATTAGGAAGGTCGCCTTAGGCATGCCCGGAATCGCTGCAAATCCGAGCATGATCGCGGAACCGATCATGAAGGCCTTTGGCTGCGATAGCAGCTGCGCGCCGATATCACTGCCAACGTTGGACCCGCTTCCATCGCTGCTGGTCACGCGAGTTACGATCATCCCTGCGCAGATGGAGATGAACAGTGCGGGTATCTGTGCGATCAGTCCATCGCCGATAGTCAGGATGGAGTAGATCTTCACCGACTCGGCTGCGGTCAATCCCCGCTGCAGTACGCCGATCAGTACGCCACCAAGCAGGTTGACCGCAACGATGATCAGCCCGGCAATTGCGTCACCCTTGACGAATTTCATAGCGCCATCCATGGCGCCGTACAGCTGGCTTTCTTTGCCGACCAGATCGCGCCGCCGGCGGGCCTCATCCATATCGATCGTACCGGCACGCAGGTCACCATCGATCGACATCTGTTTGCCTGGCATTGCATCCAGCGAGAATCGCGCCGCCACCTCTGCGACGCGCTCCGATCCTTTCGTGATCACGACAAACTGGACGATGGTAAGAATGAGAAACACCACGAGGCCAACCACCAGATTGCCACCAACGACAAAATTGCCAAAAGTGTAAATGATATGTCCCGCGTCGCCGTTTAGCAGGATGAGCCGCGTGGTAGCGATCCCGATCGCAAGCCGAAATAATGTCGTGACCAGCAATACGGAGGGAAACGACGAAAATGCCAGTGGATTCGGCAGATACATAGCCACCATGAGCAAGATCGCAGAAAGGCACATGTTGGTTGCGATCAATGCGTCTATCAGCCAGGTCGGCAGCGGAAGAATCATCATGAAGATGATGCAGACGATCAGGGTAGCCAGAACAAGGTCGTTGCGTTTAACGGCTTTGTAGAGGAATACCTGAATCTGCAGCGTGATCTTGTCCATCCGATCAGCTCCAGTTGGCACACGCCTGTCGGTGGCGGATGAACATGCGCATGGCGCGAGCTGCTTCCAGAGGACGTTCCAATTGCGAAAGCGCCTGACCGCGCAACAGCCATGCAAGCGTGGGATCCGTGGGATTCGGAAAGACTTTCTCCAACGACTCTAACGCGCACGCGGGTTCTCCAGACCGAATTAGCGCACACGCCCGAGACAGCAGTAATTGCTGATCCTGATCGAAAAATTCGCACAGCACGTCGAACACGATCGCTGCGCGCGAGGGCATGCCGTTCTGAAGCAGAAGAATACCGAGAAGGCGAAGTGTGTCCAGCTCATCGGCTGGCAGGACCGATCGAGCTGTATTTGGCTGAAATCCGTCAAGTTCCAGCGGTGCCATCGTCAGCCTTGTAGCAGGGCGGAAAAATAGATCTGTGCAAGTTTGCCCAGATCATCCTGATCATCAAGCAGTTGAGCCAGCCTGCCATAACGCCTCGATGAGCCGTGGTGTTCCCGTGCAAGGCTGCGAATACGCATCCGAAGTATCGACAGCGTCGATCTGAATCGCGCCGGCATCATGAAACCTGAACTGGAAAACGCCGGCATCAAGCGTTCAAAAACGAAATCCTCATACGACTGCATCGGGAAAAGTTGCGCTAGCTGAGGGGTATCCGAAGCTGCCGCCGGTTGCAAGTCTGCGCCCGCAAGAAAAATGGGCTGCACTATCGGCTGGCGGGAGATCAACTCAATCCCGCTATCCGGATGAAATGCCGGAAGGAAAGGCGTGGCGACTCGTTGCATGGTCTGTACGGGTGGAAGTCCTGGAAAAGCAGGTTGTGCTCATAACGTGAACTTCGAACCTTGAGCGCATTCTTTGTTGCGCAGGCAATAAAAATGTTCCTGTAAAGCTGCAAATTACGGAGGAACCAGCCTATTTAACAAGTTACCTATCGTTCGGCAGAAGAAAAACTTGAATTTCAGAATGGCTGTGCATCCGATCATCGACCAAGGGAGGAAGACATGCCTGAGATGGTGACACCACCTTCACTGGCTGACTGGCTCACTAGTGACAATTCCGCAGACATTATGCACAACCTGGTGATTGTCAATGCACGCTTGTCTGAAGCTTTGTCTGAAGTATTGAATCTACAGAAAGATGTCGTATCCGAAGTATCTGACCGGCTGAAGAAAATCTCGGAGATTATGAATGAAATCCGCCGCGTCAAATTGAATGGCATCGAGAACGACAGCTCCGGAGCTTTGGGAAATACTAAAGAGGATTCATTGCGAATCCTTCATGCGTTAAAGAATTTTGGAATTCCCAATATGGATGAAGATATTAACAACGCTACTGCTGGAACAGGTCCATATTCGGTAAAGAAAATCTGGATCGACTCAATCATTCCGTCGCTACAAGGCGTAAGTGAAAGCGAGAGTAATCGATCCCAACAAGAAGGTCTACGCTTGCAGACAATTACCAACCGATACACGCAGTCTGCTGAGAACGCTACAACAGCACAGCAGAAAAAAGCCCAGAGTAGTAACACAGTGGTCAGCAATCTACGCATCGCAGGGTAGAAAGACGATGGACGGACGAGCTCAGCAAGATCAATTGATCCACATATCAGCATCGAATGAAATTATTCAGAAGGCCGAAGAAGTGATCAACGGATTGATCGCAGGATCAACATTTTCTTCCGCAACCAACTTTACCGAAAAAATGGGTGAATCCCTGTACAGCAGGGGATACGTGCAGTATCACCAGGGCCGGTATGAGGATGCTTCCAAGACCTTCGGATACATCATTTTCAATGATCCTTCGAATGTGCGTGCGATGCGTGGACTGGCTAGCAGTTTACAAATGCTTGGTAAGCATCATCAGGCATTGCTGTTTCTGAGTTATGCGGCAGTAGCCGACGATGACAATGCTGACATATCCCTGCAGGTTGTCGAATGCATGTTGCACATCGGTCAAAAGCGGGATGCGCAGCGTTTGCTATCCGATATTGAAAAAGCGCTAAAGAACGATCCGAAAGATGAATACATTCGGCAAAAAGCCAAGGGACTTCGAGAACTGCTTGGCAGCATGCATGACAGATAGATTCAATATCAACCAGGACGAGTATCGTGGATAAATTATCTGGTCAGCAAAGCAGGGCCGAACGTGAAATTGGCGGCTCGTCCCTGTCACCAGGCGGTCCGATTGAAGATGAAATCCGGACCAGTACCGCAAAAGCTTCGAATTCCCAGCATCTTGCGCTGGTAACTGACGCAGGGAAGCGTCAGGCAGATCTTCCGACTGCCGCATGGAATCCTGCGCCACGTATTCCACAAATGATCCTCGAACCTGACGTTGCTCAGCTCATGGCCGCTGACGAGCTCGGGAAATCACATGACCAGCAACTAAAGACACTTCTGAACAATCTGAAATTTTCATCGGAGAATCTCGATGAGGTCAACAAGAAAAAGATGGACAAACTGCATGACCGGATGAAAAAAGTTCTTGAGCAAATCGAAAAGCAAAAACAAGAAAAGGTGGCAAGCGATCTCTCATTTGGATTAGGTATGGCCGCATCCATACTGGCATTGATCGGAGCAGCATTACTAACCTTTGTCACCATGGGTGCAGCAGCGCCAGCACTAGTTGGTGCTGCAATCGGAGCCGCCACCACGGTAATGGATGGCATTGACCGTGGATTGAAAGATGCAGGAGTCAAATTCACTTCTGGGCCGCTAGCGGGCAAACCTGCGACGGCGACGCTTGCCGGGCTTATCGGAGCAGCCTACGAGGCGATGATGGTATCCGACCCGGCGTTTAAAAAACTCCCGGAAGAAGAGCAGCAAAAAAGAATCGCAGGCATGCAAACAGCTGTGATGGTGCTTGTATCGACGATACTGCTTGGGATCGGGATTGGATCTGCAGCATACGGGGTAACAAAACTCGCCTCCGAGGGGGTCAAGGTGGCCAGCACACTATCAGCGGCCGTTTACAGGGCATTGGGCGGCCTGGCTGGCAAAGGTGCCGAGTTGGCGCAGGTGATCGCAGATACCGCCAACAGCGCAAGCACGATGAGTTCATCTGTTTTTGGATCGCAATTGGCACATATAACGTTTGAATCAAACGAGCTAGATAACCAAAAACAATATTTTGAGGCTCTAGCAGAGGCAGTTGAGCGACTTATTACTACCAATCAGGATGCTTTAGAAAACGTTCAGCAATCAATTACTGATTTCATCGAGAATGTAGCTAAATCAAATGAGCGATTTTACGACGCGTCGAGGAATATAATAATTAGCGCATAGAAATTTAT
>JACCDS010051500.1_pt1 | contig 11468 bp, 6 predicted proteins | sample 7446441 | NCBI WGS metagenome assembly JACCDS01 (sample SAMN15323445, study PRJNA562643) | freshwater metagenome | isolation source: river surface water | place: USA:Blue River Watershed | collected 2017-08-17 | reverse complement strand
CTGCACCAGGGCGACGACATCCTGCCCATCCCTGGCACCCGCAGCGTGGCGCATCTGATGGACGACCTGGGCGCCGCAGACGTGCAACTTTCGGCCGAGGTCATCGCCAGCCTGAACGCGCTGATCAACCAGCACACCGTGCACGGCGACCGCTACAACGACCAGGCCAACCGCGAGGTGGACACCGAAACCTTCGGCTGAAACAAACCGAAAAAAACCGCGACCGCTCCGCAACCCGCTCGGGGTGGCCGGTCGGCACCATGACGGTCATGTTCAACACCTTCCTGCAAGGAGACCCGTCATGAAAACCTGGCTCAAACGAACCCTCATCGGCCTGAGTGCCGTCACCGTGCTGCTCGGCGGTCTGGCCGCCTGTGGTCACCGCGGAGACCACGCCCGCGGCTGGAGCGACGAACGCATCACCGACGTGCGCGGCAAGGTGATCGACAAGGTCAGCAGCAAGCTCGATCTCAACGCCGACCAGAAGGCCAAACTCGGCGTGCTGGCGGACCAGATGATCGCCTCGCGCAAGGCCTTCCGCGGCGACAGCGATCCGCGCACCGAGATCCAGGCCCTGATCGCTGGCGACGGGTTCGATCGCAGCAAAGCGCAGCAACTGCTGGACCAGAAACTGCAGGCTGCTCAAGGCAACGGCCCGCAAATCCTCAGCGCCTTCGGTGACTTCTACGACAGCCTCAACCCCGAGCAGCAGAAGCAGGTGCGCGAGCGGCTGGAACGCCGTGGCCATGGCTGGTGGGGCCGGGGCTGATCAGGCGCGCGCCCGGTGCCACTGCCGGGCGCCGAGCCCAGCTGCCAGAATCCGGTCATGCACCGCATCCTGCTCATCGACGATGACGAGAACCTGGGGCCGCCGCTGGCGAGCTACTTCCAGCGCTTCGACCTGCGGCTGGACCACGCCACCCGCCCCAGTGACGGCCTGGCACGGCTGCGGGCCGGGGGCTTCGATGCCGCCATCCTCGACGTGATGCTGCCCGAAATGGACGGCTTCGAGCTGTGCCGCACCATCCGCAAGGACAGCGACATCCCCATCGTCATGCTCACCGCGCGCGGCGATGTGATGGACCGCGTGGTCGGGCTGGAACTGGGGGCTGACCACTACCTGCCCAAACCCTTCGAGCCGCGCGAGCTGGTGGCCTGCATCCAGACCGTGCTGCGCCGGGTCCGCGGCGCCAACGGCAATGGCTCCGTGGGCGCGCATGGCGAGGCCTCGGTCCTGCGGTTTGAAGGGCTGCTTATCGACACCGCCCGCCGCAGCGTGCAGCGTGAGGGCGAAGATGTGGAGCTGACCGGCACCGAATACGAACTGCTGCTCCTGCTTGCACGCGAGCCCGGCCGCGTCTTCCACCGCGACGACATCCTCAACCACATCCGCGGTCACGAGGCGGACCTCTACACCCGTGCGGTGGACATCGTGGTCAGCCGCCTGCGCAAGAAGCTCGAACCACTGGACGCCATCAAGACCCTGCGCAACGCGGGCTACTCCCTGGCCCTTCGCCGGGTTGCACCATGAGCACCGCACCGGCTTCATCGTGGCGCCGTGCGCGGCACCGCATCGCGCACTCGATCAAGCTGCGCATGGTGCTGGTGTTCCTGCTGCTGGCCGCGGCCATGACCTTTGTCTTCATCACCGGCGCGCAAAAGGCCTTCACCCTCGGCTGGCGCGAGGCAGCGCGCCCGCTGCTGGTCGATTACGTGGACCGCCTGTTCGATGAAGTCACCGCCGGCGGTCCGTCGCCCAGCCTGGAGCGGGCCCGGGCGCTGACCGAACGCCTGCCGGTGACGGTGAGCATCAGCGGGCCGCGACTCAACTGGGTGTCGCATCCCGATCAGGGCCCGCCCGACTGGATCCGCGAGAAGGGCCGCGAAGACCCGGCCTGGAACCAGGAGGACTGGGGTGGGGGCAAGAACTGGCCGCGCATCCTGCACCGTCAGACCGCTGACGGCCACCGCGTCGAGTTCGGCATCGACGGCCAGGCCTTCGAGCGCCGGCCGCGACTGATCGGCTACGCGCTCGCCGCCTTGCTGCTGCTCACCGGCCTGGCCTGGCTGTATGTGCGGCGCATCCTGCGGCCGCTGGATGCCATTGGCGAGGGGGCGCGGCGCTTTGGCGCCGGCGACTTCAGCCAGCCGATTCCAGACCGTTGCTGCAAGGCCCACGACGAGCTGGGCGAACTGGCCACCACCATCAACACCATGGGGCAGGACATCCGGCAGATGCTGGACGCCAAAAGGGCGCTGCTGCTGGCCATCAGCCACGAGCTGCGCAGCCCGCTGACGCGCGCACGCCTGAATACCGAATTGCTGCCGGAAGATGACCCACTGGTCAACCCGCAGCGCCAGGCCCTGCTGCGCGACCTGCAGGAAATGGCGGCCTTGATCAACGATCTGCTGGAGAGCGAGCGTCTGAGCGGGCAGCACGCCGCTCTTCAGCGCGAGCCAACGGATGTGGCCGCGCTGGCGCAGAAGGTGCTGCAGTCACTGCAGGCCCGACACCCGGCCGCGGCCCGGGTTCGGTTGGAGGTGGCTCCCGGGCTGGGCCTGGTGGCCGTCGACCCGGCGCGCATCCGTCTGCTGTTGCGCAACCTGCTCGACAACGCCCTGCGCCACGGCGCCGACGCAGCCCGACCGCCCGAACTGCAACTGGCGCCGCTGCTCGGTGGCGGCGTGGCCATCACCGTGCGTGACCACGGCCCCGGCGTGCCCGAAGACCAGATCGCCCAGCTCGCGCAAGCCTTCTACCGCCCCGACAGCGCCCGCACCCGCAGCGCCGGCGGCGTCGGACTGGGCTTGTACCTGTGCCGCCTGGTGGCGCAGGCGCACGGCGGAGAGTTGCAGCTGGAGAATGCACATCCCGGCCTGCGTGCGCGCGCGGGGGTGCCCGCCGGCTGAGGGACGAACGCTCATGCGGACCGCCGTCTGTCCGGGCTGAGGTGTGACACAGCCGGCGGCAGAACTGGCTGGTTATCGCTCGTGTGGATCGGTGGAGACCCAGGAGCTAGAAGATGGAAAAAAGAAAAGGGAGCTGACAGCTCCCTTTGCTCTTGACCGGGCAGAGGCTTCAGCGGTGGGCACGTGTCCGGCGGCGGGCGGTCAACAGGCCTGCCGCACCCAGGCCCAGCAATGCCAGCGAGCCCGGTTCTGGCACGCCTGTCGGAGGCGGCGTCACCACATTCCCGGCGACAGCCAGCAACTTGAACGCGTCGTTCCCCGTGGTCCAAAGCGTGCCGTTGTAAGCACTGATGAGCCAGTAACTGGAGGAGCCAGTGGTGGAAACGGCAGCTGTATTGCCCGTCAAATCCCCAACATTGGCGTAATGGTTGACCAGCTTCCAGGCGTTGTCACCGAAGGTCAACCCGCTACCGCTGTTGACGGTGGGCGTTCCGGTACCGCTCCAGTAATACACCGAAGCGTCAGCGTCGTTCCAGGAACCCGTGGGGCTGTCGTTGCCATTCCAGCCAGCCGTGAAGCTGGTGAGGGAAACCGCTTCGCTGAATTGCAGGACCAGGGCGTCCACTCCGCCGGCGTTGTCTACCGCGTGAGCGCCGTTTGCCGTGTCGTAGCCGTTGGCGTAATAACCGACACCACCGCCGGACCATCCATAAACCTGACTGGAGGACGTGGCTGCCTGAGTGGAGTTGTAGCCGCGCATGCTGACAGTGGCCTCGCCGGAGTTCGTGCCGCAGCTTCCCCAGTTTTGCTGGGTGGCGATCACGCCGTTGCAGGTGCCGAAATTCCACGTCGCCGCCTGCGCAGCCCCGCTGAGACCCGCCAGCGCCAGTGCGAGGGCGACGGCCAAACGACGCGAAGACGAAGTGGTTTTGTGATCCATGGTGTGCGCTCCCGATACCCAAGTAGGTAACTTTCGTTTGCCAAGCAAGATGCGGACCAATTTAAGGACTCTTATAGAAATCATGAACTTAGGCGGGATGCGCTGTTCACAAGCGAGGTGTTGTAAAAAAAATCGACAAATCAGGGCTGTGCGCCGGCCAGACTGCGTGCATCTGCTGAACCTTCAAACTGACTGCTGATCCTCAGGGCTTCCCGCGCTTCGTCCCGCGCTTCGGCCTGGCGCCCGGTGGCCATCAGCACCTTGGCCAGGTGGTAGCGGATTTCCGGGTTGTCCGGTGCGCGCAGTCGCGCGTCGCGCAGCAGGGGCAAGGCTTGGTCGGTCTGGCCTTGCTGGAACAGCACCCAGCCGAGTGTGTCGATGACCAGCGGGTTCTGGGGGGCGACCTTGTGTGCCGCCTGTGCGGTCTGCAGGGCGGCCGGGTCCTTGAGCTTGAGCTGGGCGTTGGCCAGGTTGTTCAGGGCCTGGGCGTTTTGCGGTTGAACCCTCAGGGCGCCTTTGTAGGCCGTGGCTGCGTCGCCAAAGCGGCCAGCGCGGGCGTGCAGGTCGCCCACCAGCAGCTGCACCGCCACATCGCCGGGGGCCTGGCGCAGCCGCTGGCGACCGACGTCCAGGGCTTCGTTGGCTTGGTTCTGGCCCGCCAGCAGGTTCATCAGTGTCAATGTGGTGCCGGTGTCGGGCTCCACCTTGTGGGCTTGACGGAAGGCCGCGGTGGCTGCGACCACGTTCTGGCGGGCCAGGGCCAGCTCGCCCAGCAGACTGTGTCCCAGTGCCTTGTTGGGCTGCTTCTGCACGATCTGGCGGGCGCGGGCTTCGGCCTTGTCGAGACTGCCCTGGCGCCGCTCGACCTGCACCATGAGCGCTTCGGCCGGAATGAAGCCTGGTTGTCCGCTGAGCGCCTTGCTCAGGCTGTAGGCCGCGCCGTCGGTGTTGCCGGCGGCGAGTTGCAGGCGGGCGATCTCGGTCTGCTGGGGTGCGTTGAAGTCGGCCACGCGGGTGGCACTGCCGAGAGTGGCGCGAGCGCCGTTGGCATCACCCAGGGCCAGCTGCGCGCGGGCGTACAGCAGCGCGGTGGGCAGGTCGTTGGGCTGCTTGCCCAGCGCGATCTTGCCTTCCTCCAGCGCCTGCTGCGGCTTGCCCTGGCGCAGGTTCAGTTCCATCAGGGCCAGGTTCCATCGCATGTCCCGGCGGTCGCTGGCATCGCGCGCGCGCAGCAGCCAGCGCAGGGCCTCCTCGCTTTGGCCTTTGCGTTCGCTCACACGGGCCATCTCGGCCATCGCGTCGCTGTTTTTGGGCGTGTCGCGCAGCAGGGCGCCCAGACGCTGTTCGGCTGCGGCGATCTGGTTGGCGTCGATGTCCATACGTGCCAGTTGCAGCCGCGAGGCGGGCAGTTTGGGGTTGAGGCTGAGTGCCCTTTCATAGGCCTGGCGGGCGTCAGCCGTCTTGCCACTGCGCAGCAGCATGTCGCCCAATTGGTGGTGCAGGCCGGCGTTGTCGGGGTAGCGCTTGACCATGTCGCGCACCAGCGCCAGTGCCTGCGGCAGCCGGTTTTGCTGCGCGTACAGCTGGGCCAGCGACGTGCCGGCGCTGACCTGGCCGGGGTCTTTGCGCCAGGCGGTTTCCAACTCGGTGATGGCGCCTTCGGTGTTGCCGTTGCCCAGCAGGCTCAGGCCCAGCGCCGTGCGAAATTCGGGGCGGTCCTGCTTCTTGATCGCTTCCTGCAGGACCTGGGTGGCGCGCGCCGCCTTGCCCTGTGACATGTAGGCCGAACCGAGCAGGCTCAGCGCGAGGCCGTCGTCGGGGTTGGAGCGGATGTAGGTCTCCAGCAGCGGCACGGCCAGTGCGGTGTTGCCCTCGTTCATGTGGATGCGTGCGAGCAGACGCACCACCGGGCTGTTGGGTTGGACCTTGAGGAAGGCTTCGAGGTACTGGCGGGCCTTGGCCAGTTCGTTCAGACCGTAGTGCGACAGGCCGTTGAGCATGAGCAGCTGCGGCCGGTACTGCACAAAGTTGATCGGCACCGGGTCGAGCAGCTGTGTGACCTCCTGCAAAGCGGTCTTGGCCACCGCGGGCTGGTTCTCACGCTCGGCCACCAGGGCCCGCAGGTAGGCGGCGCGGGGCTCCTTGGGGGCCGCGGTCTTGAGCCGCTCCAGCGCTTCCCTGGCCTGCGGCAGCTGGTTGCGGTCGATGAAGATGCCGGCGCGGGCAATCAGCGATTCGGCGTGGCCGGGGTCCAGGCTCAGGGCCTGGGCGTAGTCGGCCAGGGCGGCGTCCAGGTTGCCCTGCACATGTCGCACCGAGCCTTTGACGTAATGACCTTCGGCCTCCCGCGGCGCCGCGGCCACACCGCGCTCGGCCGCCTGCAGCGCTTCGCTGAACTGGCGGGCGCGAACGCGCACCTGCACCTCGGCCAGCCAGACGTCGGCGCGCCGGTCGTTCATGGCTCGGGCCTGCTGGATGGTACTGAGCGCCTCGCGGCTGTCACCCAGATCGGTCTGCGCGCCCGCGCGCAGCAGCAGCAGGCTCTGCAGCACGTCGGTGGGCAGGCCGCTGGGCTGCAGTTGCGGGTGGGCCAGCATCTCGCGCTGGCGGCCCTGGGCGACCATCACCTGCGCCAGCGGGACCGCCACTTCCGAGCGGCTGATGCCCAGGCGGACGGCCTCGTTGTAGGCCACCTCGGCGGCCACCACGTCGCCGTTCTGCTGCAGCGCTCGGCCCAGCAGGAACTGGATCGCCAGCTTGTTGGGCTCGTTGCGCAGCGCATTCTTGAGCTGGATGATGGCGCCGGAATAGTCCTTGGCTTCAAAGCGCTGCAGGGCGTCTTCGTAGTAGCTGGCGGCCAGCGCTGGCGAGGCACTGCCCAGACCGATGGCCAGGGCGAGCAGGGTGGGGCGCAGGGCAGGGGAGCGCAGGAATCCGGGCAGTCGTTTCATGGGTTCATTGTCCCCGATTCGCCATGAAAAAGGGCCTCTGAAGAGGCCCTTTGACTTACTACTGCGTGCGGTTTACAGCGAATCGATGAAGCTGCGCAGCTTGTCCGAGCGGCTCGGGTGCTTGAGCTTGCGCACCGCCTTGCTCTCGATCTGACGGATGCGCTCGCGCGTCACGTCGAACTGCTTGCCCACTTCTTCCAGCGTGTGGTCGGTGGACATCTCGATGCCGAAACGCATGCGCAGCACCTTGGCTTCGCGCGGCGTGAGGCTGTCCAGGATCTCCTTGACCACTTCGCGCAGACCTGCCTGCATGGCGGCCTCGATCGGGGCCGTGTTGGCCTGGTCTTCGATGAAGTCGCCCAGGTGCGAATCGTCGTCGTCGCCGATGGGGGTTTCCATCGAGATCGGCTCCTTCGCGATCTTCATGATCTTGCGGATCTTGTCCTCGGGCATCTCCATCTTCTCGGCCAGGATGGACGCGTCCGGCTCGAAACCATGCTCCTGCAGGTGCTGGCGGCTGATGCGGTTCATCTTGTTGATCGTCTCGATCATGTGCACCGGGATGCGGATGGTGCGGGCCTGGTCGGCGATCGAGCGCGTGATGGCCTGGCGGATCCACCAGGTGGCGTAGGTCGAGAACTTGTAGCCGCGGCGGTATTCAAACTTGTCCACCGCCTTCATCAGGCCGATGTTGCCCTCCTGGATCAGGTCCAGGAACTGCAGACCGCGGTTGGTGTACTTCTTCGCGATCGAGATTACCAGGCGCAGGTTGGCCTCGATCATCTCCTTCTTCGCGTCGCGAGAGGTGGACTCGCCCTGGTTCATCCGCTTATGGATGTCCTTGAGCTGGGTCAGCGGCACCACCACGCTGTTCTGGATGGTGATCAGGCCCTGCTGCAGTTCCTGGATCGGCGGGATGTTGCGTTCCATCACCGCGCTCCAGGGCTTGCCGGCAGCCGCTTCCTTCTCCACCCACTTGAGGTTGAGCAGGTTCTCGGGGAAGGCCGCGATGAACTTCTCCTGCGGCATGCCGCATTTGTCGACGACGATGCGGCGCAGTTCGCGCTCTTTCTTGCGCACTTCGTCGACCTGGCCGCGCAGGGTGCTGCACAGCTTTTCGATCGCCTTGGCGGTGAAGCGGATGGTCATCAGCGTTTCGGTGATGCCATGCTGCGTCTTGTGGTAGCTGGGGCTGCCGTAGCCTTCCTTGTCGTAGACCTTGTGCAGCTTCTCGAACTGGGCACGGATCTTGTCGAAACGGTCCAGCGCCTCGCGCTTGAGCTCTTCGAGCTTGCGCGTCAGCGCCTTGGAGCCGCCCTTGCCATCGTCGTCGTCGGCCTCGTCGTAATCGTCGAAGTCTTCCTCGGCCACGTAGTCATCGGCTGCATCGGCGTCGGCAAAGCCGTCCACCACGGTGGAGATCACCACCTTGCCTTCGCGGATCTCCTCGGCCATGGCCAGGATCTCGGCGATGGTGGCCGGGCTCTCGCTGATGGCCGCCATCATGTCGTTGAGGCCGCCCTCGATGCGCTTGGCGATCTCGATCTCGCCCTCGCGCGTCAGCAGCTCCACCGTGCCCATCTCGCGCATGTACATGCGAACCGGGTCGGTGGTGCGACCGAATTCGCTGTCCACGGTGGACAGGGCGGCTTCGGCTTCCTCTTCGGCTTCCTCTTCGGTCGCGGCGGTGGGGCCGGAGCTCGACAGCAGCAGGGTTTCCGCATCGGGCGTCTGTTCGTAGACGGCCACGCCCATGTCGTTGAGCAGCGAGACCACCACTTCCAGGGTCTCGGCCTCGACCAGCTTGTCGGGCAGGTGGTCGTTGATCTCGCCGTGCGTGAGGTAGCCACGCGTCTTGCCCAGCTTGATCAGGGTCTTCAGACGTTCACGGCGCAGCTTGGCTTCCTCTTCGGACAGGACGGTGTCGTCCAGGCCGAATTCCTTCATCAGCGCGCGCTCCTTGGCCTTGCTGATCTTCATGCGCAGCGGCTTGACCTTCTCGGCCGGCGCCGCCGGGTCGGCGACCTCCTCGACGACTTCTTCCGCCAGATCCTCCTCGATGTCGCTCAGGTCGGCGTCGTCCAGATCGGCTTCTTCCTTGGCGGCGGCCTTGGGCTTGCGGCCGCGCTTGGCGGCCGGCTTGTCGGCGGCGGCCTTGGCCGGGCGACCAGGCTTCTTCTTCGCCGGTTCTTCGGCGTCAACGGTATCGAGTTCTTCGGCCTTGGTTTTCGCGGTCTTCGATGCCTTGGCGGCGGTCTTGGTGGCGGCCTTGGCAGGGGCTTTTTCGGTCACGGCAGCAGGGGCTTTCTTTTTGGGCTCTGGTGCAGCGGCCTTGGCGGCGGTCTTGCTGGCGGCTTTGGTGCTGGGCGCAGGCGTACTGGCTTTCTTCGCGGGCATGTAGGACCTCAAAAAAACGCAGGAAGGGAACCGGCTGAGACACACAAAAACGCCAGAAGTGCGCCACCAGTGACGCTGATCCGGGGGTTTTTGTCGGGCACGATGCCCGCCTTCTGCCGGCAGAGGGCGGGCCTGCAAGCTGGGGGGCGAACATTTGGTGTGCAGTCCTTGCGGGTTGCCGTCGGGTCTCATGGGCATGAGGCGCCGAGGTGGCCGGGATCGCGTTGTCCATGGCCCCGTTCAGGGGTTGGGCCGGGCCGGAGGTGCTGCTGTCGCGCTTGCGGTGCTGAGCCTGAAATTATACCGGCTGGCCGGATTTCAAGGCCTTGATGCGTTCGTTGATCTCGCGCAGGCGCTCGCGCGCAGCCGGGTCGTGGACCGCCTGTTGTGTCAGCGCCTGGCTCTGCCGCATGAGTTCGTCGCGGCGCAACAGATCCATCACGCCGGCCAGTTCCTCGCGCTCGGCATCGGCGTCGGCGGCCACGGTGGCCTGCTCGACCTCGGCGCAGGCGTAGGCCTCGAAGGGCTGGCCGCGCAGAGCCTCGCGCAGGGCGGCCCAGGGCAGAGCGCCGTGTTCGTGCAACAACGCTTCGAGCCAGGCGAACACCGGGCCGTGCGGCGCCGGCAAGTGGGCGAGCAGGCTGTGGTCGTCGGCCGACAGGCTGTCCCAGGCGGCGGCGTTGGCCAGCAGCAGGCCCACCGCGCGGTCCTCACGGCTGCGGCTGGCGGTCTGGTGGCCCAGCATGCGCGGCGGCGGTGGCGGGCCCTTGCGCCAGTTGCCACGGCCGCCAGCGGACCAGGCCCCGGCGGGCGGTTTGGCCGACGGGCGCCAGGGGCCGCTCTCCGGTCGGACGGTGGTGGCCGGCTCGGCCGCGGGGCTGCCGGCGGCCGGCGCCGCGGCCACGCGTGCGTCGCCCTTGGCGGAGCGGTCCTCCCGCGGCCGGCGGTGGCGGTCCTCGCGTTGCCACAGGTCCTGCAGGTCGGCGCTGCCGATGCCGATCTTCTGCGCCAGCTCGCCCAGCAGCTGGCGCTTGAGCGCACCGTCGGGCAGGGCGTTCCAGAGCGGATGGGCCTGGCTGGACAGGCGGGCGCGACCCTCGGCCGTGGCCAGGTCGCAGTCGGCGCTGGCCGCATCGATGAGAAAGCGCGACAGCGGCAGCGCCTGTTGCACGAAGGCGGCGAAGGCGTCGGCGCCGTGTTCGCGGATGTAGCTGTCCGGGTCGTGCTCGGGTGGCAGGAACAGGAACTTGACGCTGCGCGTGTCGGTGGCCAGGGGCAGGGCGGCATCCAGCGCCTTGCGCGCGGCGCGGCGGCCAGCGGCGTCGCCGTCAAAACTGAACACCACCGCGTCGGTGAAGCGGAACAGCTTGTGCACGTGGTCCGGCGTGCAGGCCGTGCCCAGCGTGGCCACCGCGTTGGCAAAGCCGAGCTGGGCCAGCGCAACCACGTCCATGTAGCCCTCGGTCACCAGCGCGTAGCCGTGCTGGCGGATGGCGGTGCGGGCCTCGAACAGGCCATAGAGTTCGCGGCCCTTGCTGAACACCGGGGTTTCGGGCGAGTTCAGGTACTTGGGTTCGCCCTTGTCGAGCACCCGGCCACCGAAGCCGATGCACTCGCCCTTGACGTTCCGGATCGGGAACATGATGCGGTCGCGGAAACGGTCGTAGCGCTTGGCTTCGCCATCCTGACCTTTTTCGTCCTCGTGCTCGATGATCAGCCCCGACTCGACCAGCAGCGGCTCGCTGTAGTCCGGGAACACGCTGGCCAGGTGGCGCCAGCCCTCGGGCGCGTAACCCAGCCCGAAGGCCTTGGCGATCTGGCCGGTCAGGCCGCGGCGCTTGAGGTAATCCACCGCGCGCGGCGAGGCCTTGAGGTCCTTCTGATAGGCCTTGGCGGCCTTCTCCAGCACGTCGGTCAGCGTGGCCTGTTTCTTCCGCTGCTGGGCGGCGCGCTCGCGTTCCTGCGGCGAGACGTCGTCTTCCGGCACCTGCAGGCCCACCTGGGCGGCCAGGTCCTTTACCGCCTCGACAAAGTTCATGCCGGTGTGTTCCATCAGGAAGCCGATGGCATTGCCATTGGCCCCGCAGCCGAAGCAGTGGTAGAACTGCTTGGCCGGGCTGACGCTGAACGACGGGGATTTTTCGCCGTGGAACGGGCACAGGCCCATGAAGTTGGCGCCCCCCTTCTTGAGCTGGACGTACTTGCCCACCACGTCGACCACATCGACGCGGGACAGCAGTTCCTGGATGAAGGATTGGGGGATCGCCACG
>JACCDS012316000.1_pt1 | contig 11469 bp, 10 predicted proteins | sample 7446441 | NCBI WGS metagenome assembly JACCDS01 (sample SAMN15323445, study PRJNA562643) | freshwater metagenome | isolation source: river surface water | place: USA:Blue River Watershed | collected 2017-08-17 | reverse complement strand
TCCACCTTTTAGAGAGCTCACGCTAAGAACATGCACTGCATTAGGCTACCTTTTTATACGCAGCGTGGCGTTATCTGAGCCGTAGTTTCAGTGAGGTCCCAATGTTTAAAAAAATCCTGGTCGCCAACCGTGGCGAGATAGCTGTCCGCGCGTTCCGAGCCGCATATGAAACTGGCGCTCAAACCGTTGCTGTTTACCCCTATGAGGATCGCAACTCTGTGCATCGCCTGAAGGCAGATGAAGCGTATGAAATTTCTGGCGACGGATCCCCGGTTCGCGCCTACCTCTCGGTAAGCGAGATGATTCGGGTTGCGAAGCTCGCAGGTGCTGACGCGATTTACCCCGGTTATGGTTTTTTGTCTGAAAACCCTGACCTTGCTCGCGCAGCCAAGGAGAGCGGAATCGCTTTCGTTGGCCCAAGCCCTGAAGTGCTAGAGCTTGCAGGAGACAAGGTAAACGCCAAGGCCGCGGCGATCAGAGCTGGCGTGCCGGTTCTCGCCTCCACTGAATCATCGAGCGATCCACAGGAGCTCATTGCAAAGGCAGCCTCGATTGGCTTCCCGCTATTTGTAAAGGCAGTTGCCGGTGGCGGCGGGCGAGGCATGCGAAAAGTTGAGGCCGAGTCCGAACTCCCCGGTGCGCTTGAAGCGGCAATGCGTGAGGCTGGGAGCGCTTTTGGCGACCCAAGAGTCTTTCTAGAGCAGGCTGTGCTGCGTCCAAGACACATTGAGGTGCAGATCCTGGCGGACACCTATGGAAATGTCATTCACCTGCACGAGCGCGATTGCTCAATTCAGCGCAGAAACCAAAAGGTTGTTGAGATTGCACCAGCCCCGTTGCTTGATGACGAGCTCAGGCAGAAACTTTTCAGAGACGCGGTCGCCTTTGCCAAAGAGATCGGTTATCAAAACGCCGGCACTGTTGAATTCTTGATCGACACCGTTGGCCCCAATGCTGGCAAACACGTATTTATCGAGATGAACCCTCGAATTCAAGTCGAGCACACTGTGACCGAAGAGGTTACTGACGTCGACCTGGTTCAGTCTCAGCTCAAGATTGCGGCAGGTGCGAGTCTCGAAGAGTTGGGTTTGAGCCAAGAGGGAATCAAGCCGCACGGCTTTGCTCTTCAGTGCCGAATTACCACCGAGGATCCGGCAGCTGGCTTTAGGCCAGACACCGGAATGATTACCACATATCGCTCGCCAGGCGGAGCAGGTATTCGTCTTGACGGTGGAACTGTAACCACCGGTGCCGAAGTCTCGCCACACTTTGACTCGATGCTCGTCAAGCTAATTACACGCGGCAGAGATTTCGAGTCCGCTGTTAGTCGAGCAAGGCGAGCGCTGGCAGAGTTCAGAATTCGCGGAGTGGCCACCAACATCAATTTCTTGCAGGCTGTTTTGGCGGACGAGACATTCGCGTCGGGAGATTTATCCACTCACTTTATTGACGAACGCCCCGAGCTGATGACGGGTAAGCCTTCTCAGGATCGCGGCACAAAAGTGCTTCAGTGGCTCGCCGAGGTAACGGTGAACAAACCATTCGGTGGCCGTGAAGGAAAATCTGATCCAGAGCTCAAACTGCCGAAGATTGACCTAACCTCTCCAGCTCCAGCTGGCTCTAAGCAGCTTCTGGAGCAGCTAGGCCCCGAGGGGTTTGCAAAGGAGCTGCGCAGGCGAAGCACTGTGGCAATCACAGACACAACCTTCCGCGATGCCCACCAGTCACTTCTCGCCACAAGAGTTCGCGGTCGGGACTTGGTTGCGGCAGCTCCATACGTTGCGCGACTGACCCCACAACTGCTTTCTGTCGAAGCTTGGGGCGGGGCAACATATGACGTCGCACTCAGATTCTTAGGTGAGGACCCTTGGGATCGACTCGCACAGCTTAGGAACGCTCTGCCGAATGTCTGCATCCAAATGCTGCTTCGCGGCAGAAACACCGTGGGATACACGCCTTACCCTGAAGAGGTAACTCGGGCGTTTATTCGACAGGCGGCCGCGACCGGGGTCGACATCTTCCGCATTTTTGATGCCCTGAACGATGTTGACCAGATGGAGCCAGCGATTCGTGCTGTGCGTGAGCTTACTAACTCAGTCGCTGAGGTTGGCATCAGCTACACCGGCAACTTGATTGACCCGAACGAAACCCTATACACGCTTGACTACTACCTAAAGCTCGCTGATCGGATGGTTGCAGCTGGGGCTCACATTCTCGCGATCAAAGACATGGCTGGACTGCTAAGGCCTAGAGCGGCAGCAGTCCTGGTTGGCGCGCTGCGGGAACGATTTGATCTTCCTGTTCACCTCCACACTCATGACACCGCTGGCGGCCAGCTCGCAACACTGCTAGCCGCAATTGACGCCGGAGTCGATGCGGTGGATGTTGCCTCTGCGCCGATGGCCGGAACCACCTCCCAACCATCGGCCTCTGCGCTGATTGCAGCCCTAAGCAACACCGAACATGACACCGGAATAGCACTGGAGGCGGTCACAAGTTTGGAGCCTTACTGGGAAGCAGTTCGCAAGGTGTATTCACCATTTGAATCCGGCTTGCCTGGACCAACTGGTCGCGTTTACACCCACGAGATTCCTGGAGGGCAGCTTTCTAATCTCCGACAGCAGGCAATCTCGCTCGGCCTGGGGGAGAAGTTTGAGCTGGTCGAGCAGATGTATGCGGAGGCCAACCGAATCTTGGGTCGCCCGCCGAAGGTGACACCTTCTTCGAAGGTTGTTGGCGACCTCGCGCTTCACCTAGTGGCCGTTGGTGCTGATCCAATGGACTTTGAGCAGAATCCGCAAAATTACGACATCCCAGACTCGGTAGTGGGATTCATGGCTGGCGAGCTTGGGGATCTCCCTGGTGGCTGGCCGGAGCCATTTAGAACCAAGGTATTGGCCGGTCGCACCCCCGATGTCAGCATCAAACCTGTATCTGACGAAGACCTAAGCAATCTACTCTCTGAGGACGCTGGGTTGGTGCGCAGAACCCTAAACAGGCTGTTGTTCCCAGCTCCTACAAAGGAGTTTGAGCGAGTCAGGAACCTCTACGGAAACCTAGACAATGTCTCCACGCTTGACTATCTCTATGGTCTTGACGCAGATGAGGAACACGTCGTTGAGCTCAGCAAGGGGCTTCAGCTTTTTGTTTCCCTTGAGGCGATTTCAGAGCCGGACTCAAAGGGCTTTAGGACTGTGATGGCGAAGCTAAACGGACAGCTCAGACCAATCATCGTTCGTGACCACAGTATCCAGGTGGCATCAGCCGCTACCGAGAAGGCCGATCCGGCCAAGCCTGGCCATGCTGCAGCTCCATTCACTGGCGTGGTGACGCCGAAGGTAGCAATAGGTGACCTGGTGAGCATCGGTCAACCGATTGCGACCATTGAGGCGATGAAGATGGAGGCAAACATCCAATCGGCCATCGCAGGAAGGGTCGTCAGACTCGGGGTTTCCGGCCCTACCCCAGTCGAGGGTGGCGATCTAATTGCGGTCATTGAGTAATCGGATAAATATTCAGTGACGCAGGGATTTAGCCATGGCTGTTAGGGAGATTCGGCTCTTTGGTGATCCTGTCCTTCGCGCCGAATGTCGAGTAGTGAAGGATTTGTCCGCAGCCAGAGGATTGGTCGAAGATCTGCTTGAGACTACATCCCTACCAGGGCGCGCCGGAGTTGCGGCAAACCAGATTGGTGTGGACCTCAGGGTTTTCGCTTACAACGTGCATGGGGAGCTTGGTTACCTCATCAACCCGGAGTTGGTGGCAGTCTCTGGAGAGCCTGAGCTCACCGAAGAGGGTTGCCTATCGCTGCCTGGGCTTTGGCACAAAACCCCGCGCTATCCGATGGCAACTGCGCGAGGCCTTCAGTTGGATGGTTCAGTGATTGAGGTTTCAGGTTCTGGATTGCTCGCTCAAGCTCTGCAGCACGAGTGCGACCATCTGGACGGAAAGGTCTATATAGACAGATTGCTCCCCGAGGAGCGAAAGCTTGCGTTTCGCGCCCTCAGAGAGCAATCCTGGTTTACTTCTTAGCCGTAGATCTTCTCTACCGCAGCAGCAAAGTCCTTCATCACCACTGGTCGCTTGATCTTCAGCGACGGCGTCAGGTGACCGGATGCCTCGGTCAGTTCAACATCAAGAATTTCGAATTTCTTGATTTGCTCAGCATTTGAGAACAAAGCATTTACCTTGTCGATAGCTTGCTGCACTTCAGCGATGATCGCTGGGTGCTTCGCTGCCTGAGCGAGGGTGAGCTTCTCGGTCATCCCGTTGTTCTGGGTCCAAACCGGAACCATCTCCGGGTCTAGTGAGACAAGTGCGGATATGAATGGCTTGGCATCGCCGATGACTACAACCTGTCCGATAAGTGGATGTGCTCGAAGTGGATCCTCAATCGGTGCAGGGGCTACGTTCTTACCGCCGGCAGTGACCAGGATTTCCTTCTTGCGACCAGTAATCGTTAGGAAGCCGTCCTCGTCTAGCTCACCGATGTCTCCAGAGCGGAACCAGTCGCCCTCAAAAGCTTCTCTGGTCGCAGCTTCGTTTCGCCAGTAGCCACGCATAACATTCAACCCACGCAGCCAGATCTCGCCATCATCCGCGATCTTGATACCGGTTCCGGGTAGCGCCCGACCAACTTTGCCAATCTTTTGCCAGCTGACGCGACCAATCACAGCCGCAGCCGCAGTTTCGGTTAGCCCATAGCCCTCAAGCACAACCAAGCCGATACCTCGGAAGAAGTGACCGAGACGCTCCCCAAGAGGCGCACCTCCTGAGATGGCGTACTTAACATTTCCACCCATCGCAGCCTTGAGCTTGGAGTAAACCAGTTTGTCAAAGACACCGTGCTTTAGCTTTAGGCCAAAGCTCGGACCAGACTTGCTGTCGAGAGCGCGGGAATATTCGATTGCGGTCTCCGCAGCCAGGCGGAAAATCTTGCCTTTGCCAGCGGCCTCGGCCTTGAGCTCAGCACCGTTGTATACCTTTTCGAAAACTCTTGGAACAGCCAGCAAGAAGGTTGGCTTAAAGGTCGGCAGCACGCTTGCAACCTGCTTGGAGTCGCCCAGGTGTCCCACGCGAATTCCTGCGTAGACGCAGAGCACCGAAACATATCTAGCCAGAATGTGAGCCATGGGTAAGAAGATCAGCGAGTGCTGCTTATCGTTTGCGATCTCGGGAATCTCGGCTGCGGCATTTCGGCAGTGGTCAACAAATGACTTGTGAGTTAGCTCACAACCCTTTGGGTTTCCAGTGGTTCCCGAGGTGTAGACGATCGTGGCCAGGTCTTTCGCCTCGGCGTTCTTTCTCGCTACCTCCAGATCAGCGTCACTGACTACTGCACCCTTGCGATAAAGCTCTTTGAATTCAGGTGAGTCGATACGCCAAACCTGCTTTACATTCGGAGCCCCTACCTTTACCTGGTTGAAACGCTCCAGGTGCTCATCGTTTTCGATAAACAGTGCGACCGAGTCTGAGTTTGAAAGAATCCACTCAATCTGATTTGGCGAGCTGGACTCGTAGATTGGAACCGAGATTGCACCCGCGAACCAGATAGCGAAGTCAATCTGGGTCCACTCATATCTAGTTTTCGCCATGATTGCAATTGCCTGTCCCGGCTTGATTCCGCTTGCAATTAGCCCCTTGGCGAGTGACTTCACCTCGTCGTAGAAGTCGGCTGTCGAAACATCCCGCCAGCTACCATCGCTGTTTGGGCGGGAAAAGAGCATGTGGTTCGGGCTTAGTTTGAACCGCTCAACCAACAAATCTGTTGCGTTTTCCTTCGGGTCTGAGGCAACAATCTGCGGAACATCGTATGAATTCATGGTTTCTCCCTTGGAATTGCCACCCACTCTAGGCGAGTTTCTGGGGTGGTCAGGCTGATTGGCAGCGATTTTGACTATTCCGTTATCAATTGCGGGCAAAGCCCTAAAATCTTGAAGGAAGAAGGGGTTGGCATGCTTGCAATCGGGATTGATATCGGTGGCACCAAGATTGCTGGTGCTGTGGTTAACCCAGCGGGCGAGATTCTTCACGAGCTTCGAGTTCCCAGCCCTGCGCAAGATCCAGATCAAATGATTGATGTCGTGGTCGACTTGATTCGGCAGCTTCAACACGCAGCTGGCGAACCGGTGGCGGCGGCAGGGGTTGCTGCCGCTGGCTTTATTGATGCTGACCAGTCCATGATTCTCTATGCCCCGAATCTGAACTGGCGCAATGAGCCCTTCAGGGAGCGCTTGAGCGCCAAGCTTGACCTTCCAGTGTTTATTGAAAACGATGCCAACGCAGCGGGATGGGCGGAGTACAAATTCGGGGCCGGTGCCGGGTCAAAAGACATGGTCATGCTCACCTTGGGAACGGGCGTGGGCGGTGCAGTTGTCGCCGACTATAAGCTCCGTCGCGGTGGCTTCGGAATTGGTGGCGAACTTGGGCATGTGAGAGTTGTGCAGGATGGAAAACTTTGTGGCTGCGGTCGCAAGGGCTGCGTCGAGCAGTATGCATCCGGAACCGCGGTATTGAAGGCAGCCAAGAAACTAGCCTCGAGCGACGGCCCGGCAGGAGCCAGGCTTCGTGAGCTCAAAGACGAGTTTGGCGAGTTGACCGGTCACCAGGTTTACCAAGCGTTGATTGAGGGTGATGCCGGCGCTCGCGAGCTAGTTGTCCAGGCCGGTAGTTATCTGGGTCAGGCAATGGGCACCATCACCGCTGTCTTGGATCCCCAGGTCTACGTGATCGGTGGCGGGCTCTCAGAGGCGGGTGAGTTGATTCTTGAGCCCATTAGACAGTCATATCTGCGCGAGTTGCCAGCTCGCGGCTTTAGGCCTGAGGCCAGGGTGGTTGCTGCGAAATTTTCCAATCAAGCCGGCGTTATCGGCGCTGCCGACCTAGCCCGTGAGTCGGTTCGGTAAGCTTTAGCAAAAGACTGGAGCTTAGATTGGCGTACTTCTTTCTTAAGAATTTCGTACTGGGGCCAATTCTGCGCGTCTTATTTCGACCATGGATTCGTGGAAAGCACCACGTTCCAAAAACCGGGGCTGCAATTCTCGCCTCAAACCACCTTTCGTTTTCAGACTCCATTTTTCTCCCACTAAAGGTCTCCAGACCGGTTACCTTCCTCGCCAAAAGCGACTATTTCACTGGCAAGGGAGTCAAAGGTGCAGTTGTTCGCTGGTTCTTCAAAGCCACCGGGCAGCTACCGATTGATCGCTCAGGGGGCAAGGCCTCTGAGGATTCCCTAAACACTGGGCTGGGAGTGCTGGAGCGTGGTCTGCTGCTGGGCATCTACCCCGAGGGCACCAGGTCCCCAGATGGCAAGCTCTACCGAGGCCGCACGGGTATCGCACGCATGGTGCTGCAGGCAAAGGTTCCAGTGGTTCCAGTTGCCATGATCGACACCGAGAAGGTGCAGCGCATCGGTCAAACAATTCCAAAGATCAGGAGAGTTGGCGTGGTCATGGGCGACCCCCTCGACTTCTCTCGTTTTGCTGGCATGGACGGTGAGCGCGCCGTGTTGCGGGCTGTCACCGATCGGATTGTCTACGACATCATGAGACTCTCTGGCCAGCAATACGAAGATGTCTACGCCTCAACGGTTCGCAACCGGATGGCACGATAGGGAAGGGGTCGCAATGAACGACTTTGGATTGGACAATTACCGCTCACTAGAAGCGAAGCAGCAGCCAACCTGGTATTCCAGCGAAGCCCTCGACGAGACCACCCAGACCCTTTCCAAACAGCCACCGCTGGTATTCGCTGGTGAGGTAGATACCCTGCGTTCTCGTCTGGCTGAGGCGGCCAGTGGTAAGGCATTCTTGCTTCAGGGCGGGGATTGTGCGGAGACCTTTGCGGATGCTACCGCAGACCGAATTCGCAATCGCATCAAGACGGTGCTGCAGATGGCAGTGGTTTTGATGTATGGCTCATCGCTGCCCGTTATCAAGATGGGTCGCATGGCCGGTCAGTTTGCGAAGCCACGTTCTTCGGACTTCGAGACCCGAGGCGATGTCACTTTGCCGGCCTACCGAGGCGACGCGGTGAACGGATATGAGTTCACAGAAGCATCTAGAACCAATGACCCAGCCCGACTGCTGCAGGCCTATCACACTTCGGCCTCGACTCTGAACCTGATCCGAGCCTTCACTACCGGAGGTTTTGCTGATCTGCGCCAGGTGCACGCCTGGAATAAAGGCTTCACAGACAACCCGGCTAACAAGAAGTATGAGTCGATTGCCGCTGACATCGACCGTGCGATGAAGTTTATGCAAGCCTGTGGTGTGGATTCGAGTGAGCTTCGGGCGACCGAGTTCTTCGTTTCTCACGAAGGTCTGCTTTTTGACTACGAGCGACCACTAACTCGAATTGATTCGCGAACCAACCTGCCTTACGTAACCTCTGGGCACTTCATTTGGATTGGCGAACGAACCAGACAGCTAGATGGTGCTCACGTCGACTTTTTCTCCCGAGTGCGAAACCCACTTGGAGTAAAGCTGGGCCCAACTTCCACCAGGGAAGATGTTTTGCGCCTGATCGACAAGCTTGATCCTGAGCGCGAACCGGGACGGTTGACTCTTATTAGCCGCATGGGGGCTGGCAAGATTCGCGAAGAGCTGCCGAAGCTTATTGAGGCGGCAATGGAGTCAGGCGCCACTCCGCTTTGGATTACTGACCCGATGCATGGAAATGGCATCACAACCAAAAACGGCTACAAGTCCAGAAGGTTTGAAGACGTCATGGACGAGGTCATGGGCTTCTTTGAAGTTCACCGAGCACTTGGAACACACCCCGGTGGACTTCACGTAGAGCTAACCGGCGATGACGTAGCCGAGTGCCTAGGTGGATCGGAAATGATTGACGAAACCACCCTAGAAGAACGCTATGAATCGGTTTGTGACCCAAGATTGAATCACATGCAGTCGCTCGAGCTAGCTTTCTTGGTGGCTGAGCAGTTGGTTGAGAGTGCAAGGAGCAGCAGGGCGTGATAGATCGGGTTGATTCCTGGTTGACCATCGATGAGGTTGCTAGTGCCCTGGGGGTTTCCGCATCCAAGGTGCGCCGGCTAATCGAAGAGCACATTTTGTTTGCAGTCCGCGTCGATAAGGAACCCAAGGTTCCGGCCCATCTGATCCAAAATGGAGAGCCGCTTTCCAGCATTCGTGGAACTATGCTGCTGCTTATCGACATGGGCTTCAACGAATCAGAAGCAATCGAGTGGCTATACAGCGAAAATGACAACCTTGGATCCACCCCAATGGCCGCATTATTGCAAGGTCACAAAGCGCCTGTCCGCCGAGCGGCCCAAGCGCTCGGCTAACTATTTAGCTCGGTTGATGACGGCATTGGCAAGTTGAGCTAGCGCTAAACGCGCCTCCTCTGAAACATCCAGCACCGCAAGGGCATCGATGGATCTCGAGGAGTACTCGGAAATCAGGCTCTCGGTCTTAGTGAGCGACCCAGATTCAACGATCAGGTTGCGCATGAATTCAATTTGCTCGGAATCTAGATCGCCGCTGGTGAGCAGCTCTTCGAACACCCGCCCGACTGAGGTTGGGACATTTTCAAGTGTAAGCCCGGTGAGAACGGTCCGCTTTCCCTCGCGTAGGTCATCTCCGGCGGGCTTTCCGGTTACTTCAGGGTCTCCGAATACACCCAAGACGTCGTCTCTGAGTTGGAAAGCGAGCCCCAGAGGAATGCCGAACTGGCTTAAGCCAACACGTTGGCTCTCGGAGGCGCCACCTAGCGCAGCTCCGATAAGAAGTGGCGCTTCAAGCGAGTACTTCGCAGTCTTATAAAGCATGACTCGGTTCGCCCGCTCGACTGCTTCGCCTCTGGCGCGCGTGGGTGCAGCATTCTCTTCTAAAACATCGAGATACTGCCCCGCCATAACCTCAAAGCGCATCTTGCCAAACTCAGTTCGGCAGGCAGCCTCCGAGATTGGGTGATTTGCCGCGAGCAGCGAATCTCCGAAGAGTTCTGAGCTCCAGGAAAGCATCATGTCTCCGACAAGGACAGACCCGGCAACCCCGAATCGCTCTTTGGATCCGGCAAATCCCTTTTGCTGGTGCAGCGCCTCAAAACGTTTGTGAATCGCAGGTTGACCTCGTCGGGTATCACTTTGGTCGAGTAGGTCGTCGTGAACCAAGGCAGCTGCATGAAACATCTCAAGAGCGCTTGCTATGCCCACAATTGGGCTATCGATGGTTAGTTCATGGTCTTGCGTCTGGTACCCGCGCCAGGCCCAGAAAGCAAAGAGTGCTCGAAATCGCTTTCCACCCTTGAGTAGAGATTGAGTGAAATCCATGATCACTTCGATTTCGGGTGAAATCTCCCTCAATTCGCCGCGCTTAGCATCGCAGAACTGGTCGAGTTTTTGCTGGACCAGAGTTAGCAGGAAATCTTGAGGCACGCGGGATAGCCTAACCCGATTTCGCTGTTTACAATGAGGAGAGATTGGGAGTAAACCATGGCACTTTCAGAGCACGAGCAGCGACTGCTTGAGGAGATGGAGCGCAACCTGCGCGAAGATCCTCAGTTCGCTAGCAAGGTTTCGGCAGTTGACTCCGCAAACAAGTCCTCCGGAAAGCTGGTCGGGGGAGTGTTGCTCACCCTTGTAGGCGTCGGCATGTTGATTTTCGCCGTCATGCTGCAGGTGGCATTCTTTGGCGTTGCAGCATTTGCGGTAATGGTCATCGGCCTAGCAATTGCCAGCGCGAACTTCACGCTGCCGCAGTTGCCTCAAATCAAGCAGCAGGGACAGGGCGGCAACTACTTTGAGGATCGCTGGAATCAACGCTTCAACGGCGAGTAGCTAGAAACTTCCAAAAACCCCGACCATCGGTCGGGGTTTTTCTTTATCCAAATGTGATGAAAAGTGGAGAAAAAAGCTCGAAAATATCCCAATAGTGGAGGAAAGTGGAGTAAAGTGGAGTAAAGCTTGGGAAGGGGAAAAAGCAATGCTGCTAGGTACCCACACCCCGAAGCTTGATGACAAGGGCCGTCTTTTCCTCCCAGCTAAGTTCAGAGATGAGCTATCTGACGGCGTTGTAATCACCCGTGGGCAGGAGCGCTGCCTCTACGTTTTCCCAGCAAAAGAGTTCTCCGCGATCATGGAAAAGTTGCGTCAGGCACCGGCTTCGGTGAAAGACGCGCGTGACTACATGCGCGTGATGCTCTCTGGAGCATCTGACGAAACCGTAGACAAGCAAGGCAGGGTTTCGCTCCCAGCTCTGCTTCGTCAGTATGCGGGGCTGAGCAAAGAGTTAGTCATCATCGGAGTCGGTTCAAGAGCTGAAATCTGGGATGCCGAGGCATGGGCTGAGTACCTAGCCAAGAACGAAGAATCCTTCGCGAATCAGGTCGAGGAGGTGATCCCCGGACTGTTCTAAACCTGGGATTTGGCCCTTGGCCGTATCCGACTTTCTTCCCCTAAGCCGGAACCTGTGAAAACCAAGCTCACAGACGGACAGGGACCAAGTT
>JACCDS012421456.1_pt1 | contig 11471 bp, 12 predicted proteins | sample 7446441 | NCBI WGS metagenome assembly JACCDS01 (sample SAMN15323445, study PRJNA562643) | freshwater metagenome | isolation source: river surface water | place: USA:Blue River Watershed | collected 2017-08-17 | reverse complement strand
TGCTGGCATCAAGATCGTGCTGCGCGCGATCGAAGAGCCGCTGCGCATGATCGTCACCAACGCCGGCGAAGAGGCGTCGGTCGTCGTGAACAAGGTGCTCGAAGGCAAAGGCAACTTCGGCTACAACGCCGCGAACGGCACCTATGGCGACATGGTCGAAATGGGCGTGCTGGATCCGGCCAAGGTGACCCGTTCGGCACTGCAGAACGCAGCGTCGATCGCCGGCCTGATGCTGACCACCGACTGCATGGTGTCCGAGCTGGTCGAGGACAAACCGGCTGCCGGCGGCATGGGTGGCATGGGTGGCATGGGCGGTATGGGCGGTATGGACGGCATGATGTAACAGCCGCTGTCCGGTTGTCCGGTTCATTCGGTCAACCCGGCCAATCAACCCGCGAGCTTGCTCGCGGGTTTTTTTTGTTGTCCGTATGCCGCACTGACGATCAGATTTTGACAATTATCAAAAAAATGACCGGTTACCGGTGACTCATTCGGAACCCGCAGTCACGAACTCTTCATGGAATTGTGCACGCAGTCTGTTACCGCACCGCCCTTCCTGAAGGAGACCGTAATGCTGCGCAAAGTCACCACGGCTGCTAGTTCCCGCACGCATCACCCTGCCACATCGACTCAAAAGCGCGCGCTGTTTCAAATGACGGCCGACTGCGCAAAGAGCTTGCGCACAATGCCGATCGACCGCGACTGCCGGCGCAACGTAGAAAAGATCAAGGAGAAATACCAGATCAACCTCGCACTCGAAGCGAGGGCGATGTATGAAGAGATGCCTTACGATGCCGCGGGCAAGCCGACGGTGGAGACGGTCACGATGGCTGCCGCACACGAACTGAGCACCTTCCTGATGGGCGCGACAGACTTTCTCGACTTCTATAACGTCACGGATCCGCGGACGTCGCTGCTCAGCGCGATCAATCCAGTCCACCTGCAGAGGTTGACCGATTCATTCAATGAGACCTTCGTGTCCCTGCCGGCCGACGATCGCCTCCGGCTGGCCGCGGTCGTCCAGGCCAGCGCTTTCGACGAGATGGGCACGCCGATCAGTGCCAGCGAGCGCGCACTGTCACGGGCGACGCTTGGCAACCTGCCGCAACTCGATCGCGAAGAAGTGCTTGCACTGGCGGACTACGCGCATTGCACGACCGGGCAATTCATGCCGATCAACAGCGGGCTGCGCCTGTGGAAGCATCATCAGATTCCGCAGGGACGGGACCTCGTCAGTTGCGTGACCGAGAAGATGCAAAGCGGGCTCGACAAGCTGGTACAGCATCAGGAATTCATCCATCAGGGGGTGCTGTACAAGGGCGTGGCACTGAACAACCCGAGCGGTCCGCTGCGGCGCTCATTCCTTGTCCCGGGTGAGACGATCACACCGACGCCGCACCCGACGTCGGCGACCTCGGACAAAGGCCAGAGCTATGCCGACCCGCCGCTGTATCCGCCCGGCGCATCAGGACGCGATTCGGAGGTCATATACCTCGACACGCCGGGCATCCGGATCCACCTGTTCAACAACAAAGAGACCGTAGAGCAAAAAGAGGTGCTGATACCTTCCGGCATAGAAATGACCTGCGTGTCGCCCTTGGAAGTCCCGGCTGGATTGCGGGAGCGCTCGCACCGGCATCCTGTCTATTTCCTCAAGCCCGTGCAGGCCGGAAATCCGTCAGACGCCGGGCTGAGCTTCCAGCAGTGGGTCTGAGACCCTGCCGGATCAGCGCCGCCAGCTGGGCTCGCGCTTTTCGATGAAGGCCTGAACGCCTTCGAGCGCGGCTTCATCCATCATGTTGCAAGCCATCGTTTCGCCGGCCAGCTGGTAAGCAGCCTCGATACCCATCTCGGCCTGCCGGTAGAACATCTGCTTGCCCATCGCAATGGCCACTGCAGGCTTGGCCAGTATGCTGGCCGTGAACCTGGCGATTTCGGTGTCCAGCTGATCCTGCGCTACCACGCGATTGACAAGGCCACGCGCAAGTGCTGCCTGCGCATCGATGAACTCGCCGGTCAGCAGCATTTCCATCGCCTGTTTACGCGGCACGTTGCGCGACAGTCCGACCGAAGGCGTCGAACAGAACAGGCCGTAGTTCACGCCGGACACCGCAAAGCGCGCGTCCGACGCCGCTACCGCGAGATCACACATTGCCACCAGCTGGCAGCCCGCTGCGGTCGCAATACCCTGCACGCGCGCAATCACTGGTTGCGGCATCTGCTGGATCGCCAGCATCAGCTGGCTGCACTGGGCAAACAATTTCTTGTAGTAGGCGGCCGACGGCGACGCACGCATCTGCTTCAGGTCGTGACCTGCGCAGAATGCCTTACCATGTGCGGCCAGCACGACCACGCGAACCGAGGCATCGGCAGCAATCTCTTCGATCTCCGCCTGCAGCGCCGCCATCATTTCTTCCGACAGCGGGTTGAAGCGCTCGCCGCGATTCAGCGTCAGCGTGCATACGCCGTCGTTGTCGGCGCGCAGTACATAAGGGGTGTCAAGCTGCGATGAAGCGATTGCCATGATGTCTCCTCGGTCAGAATGTCATTCTTCTTCGTCCTGATTGTCCTGCGGCTCGCCGAGCGAGGGCGGCGGCACGTAGCTGGCCAGCAGTTCGACGCGGCTCTGCGGCGTCTCGAGACTGATGCGCCCAAGTGCGCCGCTGCGATAATCCTGCAGCAACGTGTGTGCGGCCTTCTCGACATCGGCTTCGCCGCCACGCAGGCGGAAGCCGCGACGGGCGGCCACCCCCTCGACGACGCCGACGCCGTCCATGCCTTCGGTATGCAGGCCATACCGAGCAGCAAGCAGTTGAGGATAACGCTGCAGCAAGACCTCGGCAAGAAAGGCCGCAACTTCTTCCTCGATGATCGCGTTCACACCGATCGCGTGGCTGGCCGCCAGCATCAGCCCGTCGGTCGGATGCTCGATCTTGGGCCACATCAGCCCGGGCGTATCGATCAGCACGATGTTATCGCCGAGGAAAAGCCGCTGCTGCATCTTCGTCACCGCCGGCTCGTCGCCGACTTTCGCGACCCGCTTCTTCAGCAGCGCATTCATCAGTGTAGACTTGCCAACGTTGGGTATACCCATGATCATCACACGCAGCGGCTTGAGCACCGTGCCGCGATGCGGTGCAAGCTTCATGCAGAGGCCGGGGATTTTCGCGACCTCGGCCGGCTTGCGGCAGGACAGCGCGACTGCATGCACCTGCGGCTGTGCGCTGTAGTGCGCAAGCCAGGCTTTGGTAGCGGCGGGATCGGCGAGGTCACTTTTGTTCAGCAGCTTCAGGCAAGGCCTTTGCCGGGCGCGGCGCAAGGCCTCGATCATCGGGTTGCTGCTGGCCTGCGGTATGCGCGCGTCGAGTACTTCGATCACCAGGTCGACCTTTTCCATCGACTCCGCGGCCTTCTTGCGGGCGGCGTTCATGTGACCGGGGAACCATTGGATGGACATGGGGAATCTCTTGCGCTGGAAAACGCGCTATTGTACTCGTGCGTACCCGCGCACCCCGGCCCACCGGACGGCGGCCGGCGACGGTCAGTCCACCCCGGCGAGTACCTTCAGGTGGGCGACCACGCTGCGACCGAGCGCGGACAGTGCATAGCCCCCTTCGAGGCAACTGACGATGCGCCCGTGCGCATGGCGCTGCGCGACCTTGACGAGTTGCCGGGTGAGCCACGCATAATCGGCCTCGACCAGTCCCATGGTCGCAATCTCGTCCTCGCGGTGCGCATCGAAACCGGCAGAAATGAACAGCAATTCAGGACGGTGCGCCTCGAGTGCCGGCAACCAGTGCCGCTGTACCAGTTCGCGCAGCGTATCGCCGCGCGTATAAGCAGGCACCGGAATGTTCACAAGGTTGGCCGGCGCAGTGCCGGCCGGATGGACACCCGAATACGGATACAGTGGATGCTGGAAAAAACTGACCATCAGCACCCGCGGGTCACCGGAGAAGACCGCCTCGGTACCGTTACCATGATGAACATCGAAATCGACGATAGCGACGCGCTGCAGACCATGCACCTGCAGGGCATGGGTCGCGGCGATCGCGACGTTGTTGAACAGGCAGAAGCCCATCGGCGAGTGCGGCGTCGCATGATGCCCGGGCGGGCGGATTGCGCAAAACGCGTTGTCCGCATCACCGCCGAGGACTGCATCGGTTGCGGCAATGGCCGCACCGGCCGCACGCAGCGCGGCTTGCCAGCTGAATTCGTTGAGCAGGGTGTCGGCATCGATCGGATGGTATTCGCCGGCAGGCGGAAGGTGGTCACGCACCTTTGCGATCGCTGCGTCCGTGTGCACCAGCGACAGCGCATCCAGCGACGCAAGCGGCGCATCGCGGTAATCCAGCAGGCTCGCCAGACCCGAGGCAATCAACTGATCGTCAATTGCCTGCAGCCGCGCAGGGCACTCCGGATGCCAGTCACCCATATCATGGCGCCTGCAGTCCGGATGAGAATAAATGGCCGTCGTCATTCCGGCTATTATGCATCAGCGATGCATGCTCTATACTGCGCGGGCATGCGGGCAATTGCGCACGCGGCCGTCCTGACCTGCCCTGATGAAAACCCTTCCCGCCCTGCTCGCGCTCGCCGCTGCGTCCGCCTCATTCTTCCTGCCTTGTATCGAAACAGCCGCTCGCGAAACGCCGCAGGCGCACCGACCGTCCGCCAAAAAAGGAACGGCAGCGGCAAAAAAGGCCGCCGATAAAAAGCTGGTCTCCGCCGCTGAAGACGAAGCAGAATTCATCAACTTCCTGCAATGGCGCTCGGTCACGGAATTCATCGACCAGGCCAGCACCGAACACGGGCTGGATCGCGACGAGCTGCAGTCCGTTTTCAGGCGCGCGCAGTATCTTGACAGTGTCGTCCGCCTGATCAATCCTCCGCCCGCCGGCAAGGCCAAAAACTGGACCGCATATCGCGAACGTTTCGTCGAACCGCGCCGCCTGAAGGCGGGCCTCGCATTCTGGGACCGCTACGAAGCAACGCTCAGGCGTGCACAGGACGAGTTCGGCGTTCCGCCGGAGATCATCGTCGGCATCATCGGCGTCGAGACGGTTTACGGTCAATCGACCGGCAAGTTCCGCGTGCCGGACGCACTGGCGACGCTGGCCTTTGCCTACCCCGAGACGCCGAATCGGGAAGCGAGGATGGCCTACTTCCGCAGCGAACTGGTGCAGGTCCTGCTGTACGCCCGTGAGAACAATATCGATCCGTTCAGTCTGAGCGGATCGTTCGCCGGCGCCATCGGCTGGCCACAATTCATGCCAGGCAGCATACGCAGCTTCGCGGTCGACTTCGACGGTGACGGCAAGATCGACCTGCGCAATTCCCCCGAAGATGCGATCGGCAGTGTCGCCAGTTTCTTGTCGCGGCATGGCTGGACATCCGGCCAGCCGCTCGTTTTCCCGGTGCAGGTCACACCGGACGGGCCGTGGCCGGCATTCATCGGGCAAGGTTTGGAAGCGCGCTACTCGCGTGCGCAAATGGAAGAGGCGGGCGTGATCGTGCCGTTACACGCGCCCGACTCCGTGTTGTACGGGCTGGTCGATCTGCAGGACGACGACCGACCGACGCTCTACTGGCTGGGCACCGACAACTTTTTCGCGATCACGCGCTACAACCGCAGCTACTACTACGCGATGGCCGTCATCGAACTTGGCGAGGCGATCGGCCGGCAAAGGTCAGCCAAATGAACGGCCGTATCGACAGTGCAGACGCTGCCAGTGACGCGCAGGTCATCGCACTGACGCGCAGCTGGGTGGAGCACGCCGTGATCGGCCTGAACTTGTGTCCGTTTGCGAATGCCGTGCTGCGCAAGAACCAGATTGATTTCCGCGTCAGCCATGCCTGCGACCCGCAAACGCTGCTGCAGGATTTGATCGCGTGCATCGAGTCGCTGCTGGCTGCACCGGCGGAGGCGGTCGATACGCTGCTACTGATCCATCCGTGGGCACTGACGGATTTTCTGGATTTCAATGACTTCGTCGGCGACACCGAGGCATGGGTCGAAGAAGCCGGACTGGCCGGGGTGTTGCAGGTGGCGAGTTTCCACCCGGATTACCAGTTCGCCGGCGTTCCTGCCGATGATCCGACCAACCGTACCAACCGCTCGCCCTTCCCGACACTTCACCTGATCCGCGAGGACAGCCTCGACAAAGCCATCGCTGCGATGCCGGATACCGACGCAATCGTCGAGCACAATCTTGAGGTTATGCGCCAGCTCGGTAGTGCAGGCTGGCTGGCGCTGCAGCAGCGGATTCGCGCCAGCGCCGGCAGGTAGGCCGCACGCCGGCGCCCACACTCACTTCCCTGATTCAGCAAAACCCGACAGCGCTGCCACGCGCGCCGGATTGCGCCTTCCGCCCTCCAGACGCCCTCCCGACATCCGTCTTACCGTTAACCGCACCGATCCGAAACCTTTTCGGGTCAAAACCATCCGACAGGCACGCCGCAACAGGCAAGGGGCACACAATAGTCCCGTGGCATTGACGATAATCAAATCGAAACATTTCCCAATTGGCTACAATTTGTAATTGCTAAAAAGAAACTATTCTCGCTGATTTAACAATCCGATAATTCTGACGACATTCCCTCCTTGGGACGGCGTAATTATTCGATATAAATCATGGATTTAGTTTCACTGGTCTGGACTGGCATGAATGCGAGGCATTGTTTTTTTGCAAAACAAATTTACTTTGTTGCTAACACCCAATAGAATTTTGTTAGTAAATTAAAAATATGTTCAAGATCGGCTGCAACGGCTGGCACGCAGAATCGGGCCTATCAGGCCGCTTCCGCACTCCGCCTTCCGGCGCGTTTGATTCACCCCCTTGGGAACGCTTACGCACATGACGACTCAGTTTGACCCTCAAGACAGCAACCGACTCGCGGACCAGGTCGCATACGATCCGAACAATTTGCTGGACTCACTCATCGAGAAACTGCATCTCAAAAATGATGCAGCCTTGTCGCGGGCATTGGAGGTTGCGCCTCCGGTAATCAGCAAGATTCGCCACCGGCGACTGCCGGTTGGCGCTTCCCTGCTGATCCGCATGCATGAGGTCAGCGACCTGTCGATCCGGGAATTGCGAATACTGATGGGCGACCGGCGGGAAAAATTCCGTATCAGCGACAAGCAATTCAAGCCAAAGCCGGCGGAAAAGTAATCGCTCTGCGGGACGGGTTGATGCGGGTGGCCGGCGGCAGGGACACGCCGACGCTGCAGGGACGGCGTACCCAGGATGGGTTACGCGCCGGACAAGCAAAAAACGGGATTCCGGCCACACCGGAATCCCGTTTTTTCTTGATGGGTATAGGCCGTGTCAGGCCGGGAATACCCCGGTCGACAGATAGCGATCACCCCGATCGCAAACGATAAACACAATCACCGCGTTCTCCACGGTACGTGACACACGCAGCGCGACTTCACAGGCGCCCGCGGCGGAAATACCGGCAAAAATCCCTTCTTCCACCGCCATCCGGCGAGCCATTTGCTCGGCGGCGGCCTGGCTCACGTTTTCCACCTGATCGACGCGACTGCGATCGAAGATCTTCGGCAAGTAAGCTTCCGGCCACTTGCGAATCCCGGGAATCTGGGAACCTTCTTCCGGCTGCGCGCCGATGATCTGGATAGCCGGATTTTTTTCCTTCAGATAACGCGACACCCCCATGATGGTACCGGTGGTGCCCATGGCGCTGACGAAATGGGTGATGCGCCCACCGGTGTCACGCCAGATCTCGGGGCCGGTCGCCTCGTAATGCGCACGCGGGTTATCCGGATTCGCAAATTGGTCGAGGATCTTGCCCTTGCCTTCTTTCTGCATCTGCTCGGCGAGGTCGCGCGCGTACTCCATACCGCCTGCCTTCGGAGTCAGGATGATCTCGGCGCCGTAGGCCGCCATGCTCTGCCGGCGCTCAAGGCTGAGGTTCTCCGGCATCAGCAGAATCATCCGGTAGCCTTTCATCGCCGCCGCCATCGCCAGTGCGATCCCGGTATTGCCGCTGGTCGCCTCGATCAGCGTATCGCCCGGATGAATTTCGCCGCGCTCTTCCGCGCCCTTGATCATCGCCAGCGCGGGCCGATCCTTGACCGAACCGGCCGGGTTATTGCCCTCGAGTTTGCCGAGGATGATGTTGTTCCGCCGTGCTGCCTCCTCGCCGGGAATGCGCTTCAGTTGTACCAGCGGTGTGTTGCCGACCAAATCCTCGATCGAGTGAAATTGCATGACGGTTTTCGTGTAGGTTGAAACAGGTAAACCGTCATTGTAATTTAATCCGCTTCCTGCCTGCGGCCGCACAGAATTTCGACCGCAGGCAGGAAAACACGCTATTTGTCGCCCGCTGGTTTGGCGGTGCGCTCCGCCACCTTGCTGGCCGCAGCGGTGGCGGCCGGCTTCGCCGACGGGGCATAGGACTGTCCGTTCACGGTCAGTCCGGCAGAGGAAAGCTTGACAGCATTGCGCCCGCCGATGCCCTTGACGCGCTGCTCAAGGTCGGCCCAGTCCTTGTAGTTGCCGTGCCGGGTGCGCTCGGCGATGATGGCCCTGGACGTGGCCGGACCCACGCCGGCAATGCCATCGAGTGCGGCCTGATCCGCCGAATTCACCTCCACCGCGGCCAGTGCCGTTCCGACAAACAGCATTGAAGCGGACAACAGCAATACGAATTTTTTCAGCATGGTGTACTCCCAGAAGTTTTGATCGGGATTGGCTGGCGCGCAGACAAAGACTGCGATGCCTGTGTGCCGCCTTGAATTAAACGTGAAGACCACCGCTACGGGCGAAGATGATCGAATGATTGTTTTGCATTGCTACGGCGGCAGCCTCCGGCCATTGCGGCCGTCAGCTCATCAAGGGCGGCGTAAACCCGTCCGTCCCGGCAAATAATTCATCGTAGTCGACCGCTGCTGTGCCCAGCTTACCGACGGCAATACCAGCCGCGTGATTCGCTATCTCCACGGCCTTTGCGCACGGCACACCGCTGGCCAGCAGTCCGCCGAGCACAGCGATCACGGTATCGCCGGCACCGCAGACATCGAACACTTCCCTCGCCTGCGCGGGACAGTGATGAATACCGGTGTCGTCAAACAACGTCATGCCATCAGCCGAACGGGTCAGCAGTAATGCCTGCAGCGCCAGCGAACGGCGCAAGGCCTGCGCCTTATCGGCCAGCTCTTGTTCGCCATGCCATGTGCCAATGATGCGGGCCAGTTCGGCGCAATTGGGCGTGATCAGCGTCGCGTTCGCATAGTGGGAAAAATCGCCGCCCTTCGGATCGACCAGCACCGGGCGTCGGTACCGGCGTGCGATGCGAATCACGGACTGCGGATCGGCCAGCGCGCCTTTCGCATAATCGGAAATGACGACCGCATGGTGATCGCGCACCAGACGTTGCAACTCAGCGGCCTCGAATGCCGGGGAACGCAAAGCAGCGACTCCCTCGAAATCGACCCGCAGCAATTGCTGTCGGCCGCCGAGCACGCGCAACTTGACCACGGTGCGGTCGCCATCGCGCACGCACAGCGCATCGTCGATCGCCGAGGTGCCCAGCAAGCGCCGCACGCAAGCGCCTGCCTCATCGTCACCGACAAAGCCGAGGAGGCTGGCGCGCGCGCCGAGCGATACGACATTGCGCGCGACGTTCGCTGCGCCGCCGAGTCTGTCTTCGGATTCGCGTAGCTGCACCACCGGCACCGGCGCTTCCGGAGAAATGCGGTGCACGTCGCCGAACCAGTAGCGGTCGAGCATCACGTCGCCAACGACGAGCACGCGGGCGCTCGCCAGCATACGGCGGGAGAGGTAGAGAGAGGCCGGCAGAGGGGCCGGCAACTGCGACATGACCATCGCCCCCTTTGCAGGGCGACGCCGGTCAGCCCTGGTTCAGCACGGACAATTCCTCGCTGCGACGCGGCGCATAGCTTTCCCACTGGCTGCAGCCGGGACACTGCCAATAGAATTGCTTGGCCTTGAAACCGCAATGGCTGCACTGGTAGCGCGCCAGCTTCTGCGCATAACTGCCGACAAGGCTCTTCATCATCGACAGTTCGGGCAGCCGCTCCGCCGGAGCGTACATCAGGCGGGCCTCGATCAGTTTGTCGAGCGCCAGCAGCGTGGGCATGCGCCTGAGTTCTTCTGTCACCAGCTGATTTGCCGCATCGGCGCCGGCAAGCTCAAGCTCGGCACGGAACACGACTTCAAGCAAGTCGATGGCCGGCGCTTCGGCCAAATAGCCCTTGAGCAGCTTCAGGCCCTCGGCGGCACGGCTCACCGCGCGATATCCATCCATCAGCCGCTGCGCCACCAGCCCGACATGCGCAGCGCTCTGCTGCTCCACACGTCGCCATGCCAGCAGCGCCGCTTCGGTGTCCCCCTTGGCCAGTAAGGCGTCGCCAACCAGCATGGTCGCCCGCACATTGTTGCGGTCATATGCCAGCGCCTTTTCCAGCGTCGCCAGCGCCGCATCGGGGTGCACATGCACCAGTTCGTCCTGTGCCAGTTCACAATGGAACTGCGCAATTTCCTTTTGGTAGGCGCCTGCGCCGGACGCCTGCAGCGCCAGGGTCGCGTCGATCGCGCGCTTCCATTCTTTCTCGCGCTGGTAGATCTCAAGCAGCGCACGGCGCGCTTGCGGGTCGAACGGCGTGTCGGCCAGCTGGTTGAAGGTCTCTTCAGCGCGATCGAGCAGACCCGCTTTCAGGTAGTCTTGGCCGAGTTCGAAACGAGCCTGCGCTGCCATCTCGGGCGCAAGGTCAGGTCGCGCCAGCAAATTCTGGTGAACGCGCACGGCGCGCTCGATATCGCCACGGCGGCGGAACAGCTTGCCCAAGGCGAAATGCAATTCGGCTGTTTCAGGATCGAGTCGGGCGATATCGACAAAGACATCGATCGCCCTGTCAGGGTGCTCGTCGAGTAGCGCGTTCAGCCCCTTGTAATAGCTGCGTGGCAGGCTGCGCGATTCGGAAATCACGTGGCGAATGTCGACACGCGCGGCGATCCAGCCCAGCGCAAAGAAAAACGGCACGCCGAGCAACCACCAGGTCTCAAACTCCATTCACAGTCCTCACAGTCCTCACAGTCCGATCTGCTCGATCAAGGCCTCGGGTGCCGGCGGTTGCATGCGGGCGGAGGCGATCTCGGCGGCGTCCTTCTTGTATTGTTCGAATTCCTTGCGGCAGCGGTTTGCCTCGCGACGGTAGCGCAGCAGCGTACCGGCCATGCCCAGCACACCCATCGCCGCACCGGCAATCAGGAAGATGAGCAGCAGCAGGATCAGCGGGGACTTCGCCTGCACATTCCAGAACAGATGGAGCACCACTTCATCGGTATTCTTCAATGCGAAACCGAAGAACACGATGAACAGCGCGACGGCAATCAGCCGGGCAAGTATTCTCATCGTCAAATCGCCGTGGCGGGCATGTCAGTGGTTGTGCCGAAATTGTACGCGAAAAGAAACAGCGTTCCGAC
>JACCDS011341914.1_pt1 | contig 11471 bp, 7 predicted proteins | sample 7446441 | NCBI WGS metagenome assembly JACCDS01 (sample SAMN15323445, study PRJNA562643) | freshwater metagenome | isolation source: river surface water | place: USA:Blue River Watershed | collected 2017-08-17 | reverse complement strand
CACTGGTTCTTTCTTCAAAACTTAGTGTGTAACCCATTGCTCTTAATTCTTTTCTTACCCAATCAGGTACATTGTTATTTAATAATAAATTACCTGGTCTTGGTTTTCTATCATCTACTTTAGATCCTCCTAAAGAAAGCCATAATTGATTCGTATTAATGTTTGCGGCTTCAGAAGCTTCTTGCATAGTCATACCAAACTCAACTACATTCAAAAAGAATTGTAATAAATTTTGATCCTGTGTATCGCCCCCTTGAACACCAAATGCCATCATTGGTTTGCCATCCTTCATTGCAATGCTTGGTGTTAAAGTTACTCTTGGTCTTTTCCCTGGAGCTACCACATTAAATGGATTGATTGTTGAATCTAAAACAAAACTTTGCATTCTTTGACTCATTCCAACACCAGTATTACCAGCTATTACAGCTGGTAGCCATCCGCCACTAGGCGTAATAGAAACTACCCAACCATCCTTATCTGCAGACTCAACAGTGGTAGTACCTCTCCATAGTCTATCCATATACGCAGCATCAGTACTTAATGTATTTTCATTTTTAGAAATAGCATCATGTACTGGTAAGAAAGTATTTTTACGAGTAGTGTCGCTATTTGGTGTAAAGCCTCTTGATTTTAATAAATTCAAATAAGGATTGGTCTTTCCTTCAAAAGGATAAGGATCACCAGGACCTACATTTGGATTATTAGCTTTCCAATTAATTTCAGCTGCTCTTTGTTTTGCATATTCTTTACTTAATAATCCAGTCATCGGTTGATTGGTCGCAAATCTTGGATCTCCATAATAAAAATCTCTATCTGCAAAACTTAAATTCATTGCTTGATACACTGTATGTATATATTTAGCAGAATTATATCCCATTCCCTTTAAATCAAAATTTTCAAGAATATTTAAAGCTTGTAATAAAGCCGGGCCCTGTGTCCATGGTTGTAATTTATATACTTCAATCCCTTTATAATTTACATGGGTGGTCGCTTCTTCTACTGGTTTCCAATTTGCTAAATCTTCTTTAGTAATTAAACCACCTTGTTCTTTTACCCCTCTAACAAATTCATCAGCAATATCACCTTTGTAAAAACGATCATACGCTGCTTGAATCGCTTCTTTTCTGTTCTTACCTTTTTTTAATGCAGCTTGTTCAGCATCCACCATCTTTTGTAAAGTGTTTAATAAGTCTTGTTGTACAAAAATCTCACCCGCTTCTGGCGCTTCTCTCTTCTGACCTAAATGTGGTAACAATACTTTTTTACTATAAGGCCATTCTTTAATTCTTCCTTTACCTCTTTCAATACTATTTGCTGTTTGCGCATCTATAGGATAACCAGCTGCTAATTCCATAGCAGGAGCTAATACATCTTTTAAACTCATAGTACCATAATTAGACAACATATAACAAATACCCCCTGGAGTGCCTGGAGTAGTAGCTGCTAAAGGACCATATTCCGGAGGAAACTGATAACCCTTTGATTTAAAGAATTCTACTGTTGCACCAGTTGGTGCTACGCCCATTGCGTTTATTGCAATTACTTGCTTAGTATTAGGATTGTATATCAATGCCTGAGTTTCACCACCCCAACTTAATACATCCCACATGGTACATGTTGCAGCTAACATAGCACATGCAGCATCTACTGCATTGCCACCTTTATCAAAAATTTTTGCACCAGCCGTAGCTGCTAATGGCTTACCTGTTATGGCCATCCAATTTTTACCATGTAATGGTGGTTTTTGAGTGGATTGCGCAAAAGAAAATAAAGTAACAAATAACCAACTTGACAACAAGATTGCTTTTTTCATATGTATAAATTGATATATCGAAATTACTGTTTTTATAAAGACAAAAATGCATAACTTAATATCTTCAAATAACAGCACTTATGAAAAAATGGTTCAAGTATTTGGGGTATGGATTTTTAACAATTCTAGTTGTATTAAGTGCATTAATAATTACTGTTGCACAAAAAGATATTCCAAGAGCGCAATTGATGAACAAATATGCGCAAAGCCCCTCACAATTTATGCCTCTAATGAGCATGCAAGTGCATTATAGAGATGAGGGCAATAGAGCAGATAGCACTCCTATATTATTAATACATGGCACTTCTTCTTCTTTAAATACTTGGGATAGTATGGTCAAACTGCTACCTGCCAACAAAAGAGTGGTAAGATTGGACATGCCAGCATTTGGCTTAACTGGACCTAGTCCAGAAAATAAATACAGTTATTTATATTATAGTCAATTCTTAAACGCTTTTTTAAAACAACTACAAATTAAACAATGTATTATCGCAGGAAATTCTTTAGGAGGTGGTATTGCATGGCATTTCGCATTGGACTACCCTCAAAAAGTTTCTAAGTTAATTTTAATTGATGCAAGTGGCTATCCAAAAATTAATGAGAAAGGTTCTTTAGGTTTTAAAATAGCAAGTATTCCGGTTTTGAATAATTTACTATTATATGTTACACCTAAAAGCTTAGTAAAAAAGAGTTTGGAAACCGTCTTTGTAGATCAAAGTTTAATAACCGAAGAAAGAATTACAAGATATCATGAACTATTATTAGCAGAAGGAAATAGAAGAGCAGCATTAAGTATATTTAAAAATAAGTTTGATCAGCAAACCAATAGAATCAAAGATATACAACAACCTACATTAATCTTATTTGGGGAGAAGGATCAGTTAATCAATAGCGATAACGCTTATTTATTTCAAAAAGATATTAAAAATAGCAAGGTAGTAATTCTTAAAAATATAGGTCATGTTCCTATGGAAGAAGCCCCAAAAGCTACTGCAGATTTAATCAATGATTTTATACAATAGATTATGGAATTTACAACAGCTGCTATAGAAAATATTGTTCATAATTATTATGAATTAACTGTTGATGCAAAGGCATTGGATGGATATGATGAATTAAATTTTATTCTAACAGAAAAATTCGGGAAAAAATACATTTTAAAAATTGCTGGTGAGCAACATGATAAAGATTTTATAGATGCACAAATAAAAATAATTGCTCATCTTAGAAACAGCCCTATTGCTGATCAATTACAATACTATATCAAAAATAAAAAAGGAGAAACACTAACTATTATAGAGCAAGGGGGGCAATTTTTTTATTGTAGAATTTTAAATTATTTAGAAGGGCAGTTTTGGGTGGATACGCCACATGATCATCAAGAACTACATGAAAACCTAGGAGGTTTTTTAGGAAAAATGGATGATGCTTTAAAAGACTTTAAGCATCCAAGTATGCATAGGCATTATACTTGGGATATTAGTACTGCAAGAGATGCACATCAAAAATTAAAGTTCATTCAGTCACATGAAGGAAGAAGATTAGTTGATTATTTTTTATTGCAGTTTGAAACGGTTGTTCTTCCAACATTAAGTTCTTTTAGACATAGTTATATACACAATGATGCCAATGATTATAATGTATTGGTAAATGACAATAAAGTTATTGGCTTAATTGATTTTGGTGATATGGTGTATTCTGCCACCATCAATAATCTTGCAGTAGCATGTACCTATGCCATGCTTCATAGCAATGATCCCCTTACTGTTGCTAGATCTGTTGTTAAAGGCTATCACAGTGTATGTCCTATTGAAGAAAAAGAGTTAAGCATATTATACTATTTAATAGCAGCAAGATTATGTATTAGTCTTACTCAATCCTCATACAATGCTTCTTTATCAACAGATAATGCGCATCATTTTATCACAGAGAAACCAGCATGGAAATTAATTTATCAATTAATAGAAATCAATCCTATTAAAGCAGAAGACGCTTTTAGAAGAGCTTGTAATTTCAAGGGCTTGATTGATCAAAATGATACTTATCAGAGTATAGAAGACAGAAGACAAAAACATATTGGGAAAAATTTAAGTATAAGTTATCAATCACATTTAAAAATAGACAAAGGAGCCTTACAATATTTATACGACGATAAAGGCAATACCTATATTGATTGTGTAAATAATGTAAGTCATGTAGGCCATTGTCATCCGGTGGTAGCAAGAGCCATGCAAAAACAAATTGCAACCCTTAATACCAATACAAGGTATTTGAATGATCATATCATTAATTATGCAGAAGCACTATTAGCAACCTTGCCAAAGCATTTGAGGGTTTGTTATTTTACCAATAGTGGTTCCGAAGCAAATGATTTAGCTATAAGAATTAGCAAGATGGTTACGGGTCAAGAAGAGGTGATTGTTTTGGATCATGCTTATCATGGTACATCTACAACCACTATGCAGATTAGTCCATATAAATTTGATAAACCAAATGGAATTGGACAAATGCCATGGGTACATAAAGCCATGAATCCGGATATATACAGAGGACCTTATCAAAACAATAATGGAGAAGCTGGTAAAGCTTATGCAGCTTCGGTTGTAGATATTATCAATACTTTAAACAATCAAAATAAAAAACCAGCAGCTTTTATATGTGAAACTTTATTAGGTGTTGGTGGTCAAATTCCGTTACCTAAAAACTATTTGAAAGAAGTATACTCAATAGTACAAGCAGCTGGTGGAATTTGTATTGCAGATGAAGTGCAAGTAGGATTTGGTAGAGTGGGTTCAAAATTTTGGGGATTTGAATTACAAGATGTGATGCCCGATATGGTAGTGATGGGGAAACCCATTGGTAATGGACATCCTTTAGCAGCAGTGGTAATGACCGAAGCTATTGCAGAGAAATTCAATAATGGTATTGAGTTTTTTAATACTTACGGAGGCAATCCAGTATCTATGGTCACTGGGGCAGCAGTATTAAAAACTATACAAAACGAAGCACTTCAAGAAAACGCTTTAAATGTTGGCAAGGTTTTATTGAACTCACTACAAGCATTAATGTCTAAGCATAGTATTATTGGTGATGTTAGAGGAGAGGGATTATTCATTGGAGTAGAACTAGTAAAAGATAGAATCACTAAAGAACCGATTGGGAAAGAAATCAACCATATAGTTGAAGCCCTCAAAAACAAAGGCTTTTTAATTAGTACGGACGGTCCTTATAATAATGTATTGAAGATCAAGCCTCCTATTGTTTTTTCAGAAAAGAATGCGATTGATTTTAGTAATGCATTAGACGAAGTACTATTGATGGCCTGATTCAATAGATTTTAATTTCATAGCATCCTTTGATTGAACATTATAAATCACACAACGAACAATATCGTCGTATTTGACTGTTTTAATCAATTGTTTTTGATGATCGTAATAGTGAGTCTCCAAAGAGTATACCTCATCGTAAACATAGATCACATTATGGGTTAAGCTAGAGTCAATGAGTTTGGCAGCAAACTCAGAAGACTCTTTATTGCCGGAATCGCTCGATTTGCTGGCACATGAAGTTGCCAAGGCGAAAAGGCCAGAGACGAGTATGATTGTATTTAAAAGAGGTTTCAACATTTCATCTCTAATGTAAGAAATTTATAATTAGTATTTAGTAAATTGGGAGACAATTTATTCCATGAAAAAAATACTATTAAGTGCAGCTGTGTTATTTATGTATACAGCCATACATGCACAAGAAGCAGATATAATTATTAAGAATGGTAAACTAATGGATGGCACTGGCAATCAGTGGCAGTATAAAGATGTTGCTATCAGTAAAAATAAAATTGTAGCCATCGGCCAATTAAAAAATTGGAAGGCAACCAAAACCATTGATGCTAAAGGATTAATAGTTACTCCAGGTTTTATCGATGTGCACGGACATGCAGAAGGCGGAGAAACCAGAAACCCATTAGCAGGTAATTTTATTTATGATGGTGTGACTACTGTGATAACAGGTAATTGTGGGGGTAGTGCAGATAATTTAAATACTTATTTTAATACAGTTGATTCTATTGGCACTTCTATCAACATCGCATCTTTAATGGGCCATAATAATATTCGTAAACAAGTAATGGGTACTGCCAATAGAAATGCTACTGAAGAAGAATTAGTGAAGATGGAATTTTTAGCTCAAAAAGCAATGCAGGATGGTGCTGTAGGCATGTCTACTGGTTTGATTTATATTCCTGGAACATACGCTCCTACTGAAGAAGTAGTAAGATTAGCAAAAGTAATAGCTGCAAATGGAGGTGTGTACTCTTCACATATTAGATATGAAGAAGATAAAGTAGTAGATGCTGTTAATGAAGCAATACATATTGGTAGAGTCGCAAACATTCCCGTTGAAATTTCACACTTTAAAGTGAGCGGGCAAAATAACTGGGGAAGAAGTAAAGAAACTTTACCATTAGTAGAGAACGCAAGAAAAGAAGGAATAGATGTAACCATTGATCAATACCCTTATACTGCAAGTAGTACCAACTTGGGAGTAATGTTGCCAAGTGATGTATTATCTGATGGTCAAGATTCTATTATGGCAAGATTAAAAAATCCAGCAATCAGAGAAAGAGTAAAAGCGCATAGCATAGAGATTATTAAAAAAAGAGGATTGAAGCATTTTAGTTATGCTGTTGTAGCTAACTATAAAGCAGACTCTACTTATAATGGAAAAAGTATTGAAGAAATTAATTTGATGAGAGGAGGTAAGCATAATAAAAATGCTGAAGCTGAAACTATTGTTCAAATGATGGAACAAGGTGGTGCACAAATGGTGTATCATGGTATGAGCGAAGAAGATGTTAAAAATATTTTGAAGTATCCCTATAATATGATTGCAAGTGATGCAGGTATTGCAGTAATGGGCGCTGGAAAGCCACATCCAAGAGCTTATGGCACTAATTCTAGAGTACTTGGTAAATATGTAAGAGAAGAAAAAGTAATTAATTTGGAAGAAGCTATTAGAAGAATGACTTCATTACCTGCTAATAAATTTAATTTAGTTGATAGAGGTTTGATCAAAGAAGGCTATATCGCCGACATCGTTGTGTTCGATGAAAATGAAGTGGGTGATGCATCTACTTACGACAACCCACATCAATATGCTAAGGGTTTTAAATATGTATTAGTCAATGGTGCAGTAACTATTGACAACGGATTACATAACGGCACAAGAAAAGGAATAGCTATTAGAAATAAAAATAATTAATCAATTTATTCAATCATTCATGAAAAAAACAACAGACAATAGTAGAAGAAGTTTTCTTCGAAATGCAGCTACCATTGCCGCAGGTATCTCCATTGTTCCTAGACATGTGTTAGGAAGAGGGTTTTTAGCTCCAAGTGATCAATTGACCAAGGGTATCATTGGTGTGGGAGGAATGGGAAGAGGACATATCCCTTATGCAGGTACCAGAGTAGTAGCTATCTGCGATGTAGATCAAAAACATTTAAGCGAGGTAGCTAATAGTATTGGTGGTGGTGTAAAAACATTTCATGACCATAGAGACTTAATTGCATTGCCTGAAGTAGATATTGTTCATATTGCTACTCCTCCTCATTGGCATGGTATCATGGCAGTGGATGCAGCAAAAGCTGGAAAAGATATATGGTGCGAAAAGCCAATGACCAGAACTATTGGAGAAGGAAAGCGTGTAGTAGAAGCTGTTAAACAATATGGACGAATGTTTAGATTGAATACATGGTTTCGTTTTGAAGATAATTTTTATGGTATGAATACTACGGTTAAGCCAATTAAAAAACTAGTAGAGTCTGGTTTATTAGGTTGGCCTTTAACCGTTACAGTAAGTAAGACAACTGGATTTGATTGGAAATTTTATTGGGTGGGTAAAACCAATTTAGAACCACAGGCAGTACCTGCAGAATTAGATTATGACAGATGGTTGGGACCAGCACCTTACAAACCATATAATGCACACAGGGTACATCAAACATTTAGAGGATACTGGGATTATGATGGAGGAGGATTAGGCGATATGGGACAACATTATCTTGATCCAATTCAATATTTCTTGGGTAAAGATCACACAAGTCCAGTATTGGTAGAAGTAGATGCGGAACAACAACATCCAGATGCTTGTGGCACATTTAGAAAGATCACTTACACTTATGAAGATGGTTGCAAGATTATTTTAGATGGAGAAGCAAAAGATCCAAACGCAGCATACATAGAGGGTCCAAAAGGAAAACTTTTCAACGGCTTTAAATCTGATATCCCGAATCTAAAAGAAAAATTGGCGATGATGCCTGATCCAGAACCACAGGTGACTAATTTTTTAGATTCAGTAAAATACAGGACACCATTTGCATTAAACGAATCCAATGGCTTTAGATCTTGTACCATTATTAATATGGGAAAGATCGCATTGCAATTAGGAAGAACTTTAAAATTTGATCCAGTAAATCAAGTATTTATTGACGATGCAGAAGCAAATTATTTAATTAACCCACCTATGCGTGGACCTTGGACTATTTAAAAGCAATAAAAAATACTACATGAAAAAATTATTATACATCACTGGATTTTGCTTACTGTTCATCTGTCAGTCTTTTGCACAAACCACTGTGACAAATACCATTCAGGTTTTCCCTTATCAAAAAACTTCCGAATCGACTAGCGCTTTAGCTACCATGAATTCTTGGGAAGCTTCAGACTGGAAAGCTTTTTTTAAGTTATTAGATGATACTACTTATAAAACAAAAGCAACCTATGCTTTACATGCTTATGTAAATCAAATCGCTAATGGAGAGAAAAGAGCAGCTTTCGCAAAACAATTATCAAAGCAAAAAAGAAAGGCAAAATCAGATTACGCGAAAATTGCCATTCAAGATGAATTGAATCTTTTAACGGAAGCATCTATTTCAAATGAAAGAAATAATACTTTGCCAAAAATTAAAGAAGTTGTAGAAGCGCCAGTGTCTACAAAAAATGGTGTTCAAAAATTATTGGATTTACAAGACAAAATGGAATCAGCAAAAAATCCAATTGAGCAAAAAAGAATTATCGCTGAAGCAGCAAGAATACCTGGTTTTGGAAGCTTTGTTTTTGCTAGTAAATATTTAGACAATGCCGCTATCAATAAAGAAGCAGCCTTAGCTGTAACTAGATTGGCCTTAGCAGATATGACTATTAAAGGACCTGTTGTTAGAGAGTCGCTTGAAAAAGCTTTGCCATTAATCAGCGGAGTGGATAGCGCTATTTTAGTAACTAAATTAAAAGCGCATTTAAGAAAGTTACCTTATGATTATGGATTTGTTTCCATGTTTAACGGGAAAGATTTAACGGGATGGAAAGGACTTGTTGGAAATCCAATATATAGAAATAAGCAAACGGATTCTGCATTAAAAGCTATGCAAGCAAAAGCAGATGCTAAAATTGTGAATGATTGGATAGTAAAAGATGGCGTACTAGTTTTTACAGGACATGGAGATAATTTATGTACCGAAAAAAAATATGGTGATTTTGAAATGTATGTAGATTGGAAAATCACCGCTCAAGGAGATGCAGGTATTTATTTAAGAGGTTCACCACAGGTACAAATTTGGGATACTAGCAGAAGAGAAGTAGGTGCACAGGTTGGTTCTGGTGGATTATACAATAATCAAAAAAATCAAAGCAAACCATTAGTAGTTGCCGATAACGCAATTGGTTCATGGAATAACTTTCATATTATTATGAAAGGAGATAAAGTAACAGTATACCTTAACGGTGTTCTGGTAACAGATAATGTGACTCTAGAAAATTACTGGGATAGAAATTTACCCATCTTTATCAAAGAGCAAATTGAATTACAAGCACACGGAACTTATGTAGCTTATAGAAATTTATATATCAGAGAATTGCCAGATGGTAAAGCAGTTGATTTAACTGATGAAGAAAAGAAAGATGGATTTGTAAACTTATTTGATGGCACTAATATTGATCAATGGATGGGCAATACTGCTGGATACATCATTAATGACGGCGCCTTAGTAGTTGTACCTGATAATGGTAGTGGTGGAAATTTATATACCAAAGAAGAATACGCTGACTTTATTTACAGATTTGAATTTCAATTAACCCCAGGCGCTAACAATGGGATTGGCGTTCATGCACCACCAGTAGGAGATGCGGCTTATGTTGGAATGGAAATTCAAGTACTAGATAATGAAGCACCAATATATGCGAACCTACAACCTTATCAATATCATGGTTCAGTTTATGGTATTGCGGCTGCAAAAAGAGGTTACTTGTTACCCACTGGCGAGTGGAATAAAGAAGAAATTATGTTGAAGGGATCTAAGATAAAAGTAACATTAAAAGGAACAGTCATTAATGAAGTAGATCTTAAAGAAGTAACAAAAAACGGCACAGTAGATCATAAAGAACATCCTGGTTTAGCAAGAACTACAGGTCATATTGGGTTCTTAGGTCATGGCGATGTAGTGAGATTTAAAAATATGCGCATAAAAAAATTATAATTTTTGAAAAAATGTTAAAATTCTAAATGCATGTGTAGCAATGCATTACAAAACAACAAAGTCTGTCAATATTGACAGACTTTGTTGTTTAAATATGTACTTAGTGTATAAAGTACAACAATTCGTAGACACTATCAATCAACGAGTTAGTCAACAAATTGTTTCGTACATCAATTAATTGTAGTACCCTGAAACCCTTATTATTGTTGAACTTTAGCTAATTAATATTTTAACAAGAAATTCATTGGTTGCATAAACAATTAATCTAAATTATATGTTATTAGATAGATTGCTTGCACCCGTAACGGATTTGTTGTGATAGGTGGTGCCCAAAAATGTTCACCAAAACTCCACAATATGGATCATTTATTCCTTTTAGATGCAACCATGTCAATCGCAAAGACTGACTATGTTTCATTTACTTTCTTTGTAGGCACCATGGCGATGATGGCTGCCGCTGTATTTTTCTTTTTCGAAGTAGGCAACACCAGTAAAGAATGGAGAACGTCGGTATTAGTATCGGGGTTGATCACATTCATTGCTGCGGTTCACTACTACTACATGAGAGGCTATTATGCTGAAACACATGACTCTCCTACATTCTTCAGATATGTAGATTGGTTATTGACAGTGCCTTTAATGTGTGTTGAATTTTATTTAATCACCAAAAAAGCTGGCGGTACATCTAATTTATTATGGAAGATGATTTTAGCTTCTGTAGTAATGTTAGTTACTGGTTACATCGGAGAAGCTGGTTTAGGTAATGCCACTATCTGGGGTACTGTAAGTGCTATTGCATACTTCTACATTGTATATGAAGTGTGGATGGGCGATGTTAAGAAATTAGCTACAAGCGCTGGTTCTGCTGTTGCTTCTGCAAACGCAGCATTAGGCTGGTTCATTTTAGTTGGTTGGGCTATCTATCCTTTAGGATATTTAATCGGAACTGCTAACGGACAATGGTATGCTGGTTTTGCTAATATTGGACTTGATATGAACATCATTTACAATATTGGTGACGCTGTAAACAAAATCGGTTTTGGTTTAGTTATATATGCATTGAGTAGAAAAGCTGCATAATCGTTCTTGGTTTGAGTAGGGCGAATATAATATTCGCCCTATTTTTT
>JACCDS011176783.1_pt1 | contig 11472 bp, 9 predicted proteins | sample 7446441 | NCBI WGS metagenome assembly JACCDS01 (sample SAMN15323445, study PRJNA562643) | freshwater metagenome | isolation source: river surface water | place: USA:Blue River Watershed | collected 2017-08-17 | reverse complement strand
GCCGGGACGCTTGCGCACGGCCTCCAGACCTTCAAGGATCTGGATGCTGGATTCGCCATAGGCCGGCGAGGCGCTTTGCGGGACGTTCTCTTCACTCATTGTTTTGGTTCCACGTGAAACTGCAAAAGGTCTGCCCGGCTGGACAGACCTTCTTTCTGGTTACTGCTTGATAAATCAGATGCGCATCGGCATCACGACGTACTTGAAGCGGTCGTTACCTGGCAAGGTAATCAGCGCACTCGAATTGGCGTCGTTGAAACTCCACTGAATTTCGTCAGCATGCACGTTATTCAGCACATCCAGCAGATAGCCGACGTTGAAGCCGACATCGATGGTGTCGCCCGTGTAATTGACTTCGATTTCTTCCTGGGCTTCTTCCTGCTCGGCGTTGGCGGCGATCAACTTCAGGCTGTTTTCACCGAGTACGACGCGGACACCGCGGAATTTTTCATTGGTCAGGATGGCGGCACGTTGCATGGCCTGCATCAGCGTCTGGCGACCAACCTTCATATGGTTCTTCAGGGTCGCCGGCACGACGCGCTCGTAGTCAGGGAACTTGCCGTCGATCAGCTTGGAAACCAGCACCACGGAACCAAAAGCAAAGCGGACCTGGTTCGGCGTCAGGGTGATGTTCAGCGCATCGTCCGTATCGACCAGCAGGCGGTTCAGTTCGAGCACGGTCTTGCGCGGCAGGATCATTTCCTGACGCGGCAGTTCGGTTTCGATCTCAACGCTGGCATAGGCCAGACGGTGGCCGTCGGTAGCCACGGCGCGCAGTTCCTTGCCTTCGACCAGCAACAGCAGGCCGTTCAGGTAGTAACGCACGTCCTGCGCAGCCATCGAGTATTGGGTCTTGCTGATCAGCTGGCGGAAAGCCTTTTGCGAAATCGAGAATTGCTTGGTCTCACCTTCGCTGATCGTCATGCGCGGGAAATCGTCAGCCGGCAGGGTCTGCAGGCTGAAACGGCTCTTGCCTCCACGCACCTGCAGGCGCTTGTCTTCAAGAATCAGGCTGACTTCGGTTGTATCCGGCAGCGAACGAAGGATTTCCTGCAATTTGCGGGCACCGACCGTGACCGCACCATCGCCATCCCCACCAGCGCCTTCGGTAGCGGTCGTGATCTGGATTTCGATGTCGGTAGCCAGCAGCGTCAGGCGATCGCCCTTCTTTTCCAGCAAGACGTTGGACAGGATGGGCAGCGTATGACGACGTTCGACAATTCCCGACACAGACTGCAGCGGGGCAAGAAGCGTGTCTCTTTGGGTTTTAATAAGAACCATATATTAAATTCCTTTATAGACTATATCGGGAACAATTCTGTGGATAACTTAAAAATTCGTTTTAATTTCAGTAAATTGAAATATATTTGGCAGTCTGCGAAAGTCTCTGAATTGCCTGTGGATGAAATCCGGATAATTTTCCCACAAAGCGGGATTCACCAGATGACTCACAAAGCGCCGACAGCTTCTTCACAGGTTTATCGACAGCCTCACCCTTTCAATACTTGTAGCAATACATGCAGGTCGTGATTCAACTCATTTTCCTTGGTGCGCAGGCTGTCGATGGTCTTCACCGCATGAATGACCGTCGTATGATCGCGACCACCAAAGGCATCGCCGATTTCCGGAAAACTGTGCGAGGTCACCTCACGGCATAGCCACATCGCCGCCTGGCGTGGACGGGCAATGGCGCGGGTCCGCTTCTTGGAGAACAGGTCGGCGACCTTGATCTTGTAATAGTCGGCGACAGTCTTCTGGATATTGTCGATACCAACATTGCGCACCGAACCGATAACATCCTTCAGCGCTTCCTTGGCCAGGTCCAGCGCAATGGCACGGCCATGGAAGGACGAGTAGGCCAGTACCTTCTTCAAAGCGCCTTCCAGCTCGCGCACATTGGAGCGCAGATGCTTGGCAATGAAGAAAGCGACTTCGTCGTCGAGCTGGATACCTTCCGCCTCGGCCTTCTTCTTCAGGATGGCGACGCGCATTTCCAGTTCCGGCGGCTCGATCTGCACGGTCAGGCCCCAGTCGAAACGGGTGACCAGACGATCGTCCAGACCGTTGATGTCCTTCGGATAGGTGTCGCAGGTAATGATGATCTGCTTGCGCGCTTCGATCAGTGCGTTGAACAGGAAGAAGAACTCTTCCTGCGAGCGGTTCTTGCCATTGAAGAACTGCACGTCGTCGAGCAACAGCACATCGAGCGAACGGTACATGCGCTTGAAGGTGTCGAAGGACTTCTGCTGGTAGGCGCGGACGACGTCGGAGTAATAATCCTCGGCGTGCACATAGCGGACCACCTTTTCCGGGTTTTCCGCCAGGATGGTATTGCCGATGGCGTGGATCAGGTGAGTCTTGCCAAGGCCGGCACCACCATAAATGAACAGCGGGTTGTAGGCACCGCCTGGATTGTGGGCGACCTGCACGGCCGCCGCTCGCGCCAGGTCGTTGGCCTTGCCGACGACCAAGTTGTCGAAGGTGAAGGTCGGGAACAGGCGGGACTTTTCGTAATTGTTCTTGCGGGCACCCGGTTTTTCCTGGGCGCTGCCTTTGCGTTCTACCGGGCCGCTCGGTTTGGCCGGGGTGCTTTCAGCGGGTTCGGGACTAGTCTCCACGCGTGTCGGGGCAACTTTTCCTGAACCGATGACCAGTGCAATAGTGACTGGTCCGGAGAAAAAGGTCTGGCTGTAGTCTTCGATGCGCGACAGATAACGGTCGCGCACCCATTTCAGGATGAAACCGTTGGGCGCGATCAGGCGCAAGCCGTTTTCAAGAGCCGTGGGTTCACCTTCAAGCCGAAGCGGCCTGATCCAGGTGTTGAATTGCTGCGCGGGCAATTCCTGCTCGAAGCGTTGCAAACAGGATTCCCAGAAACCGGCCATCGACGAAAACACTCCTCCCCGCGCATTCGAATAGCTTATCGATGGCGGTTATTAGATATCTGATTTATCTGCTATTTTTTGGATACGCCAAAAACCGGTCGGTTGCTGACGAGCTGGCAATTTTACCTGCCATCAAACAAGTTATCCACAGCTTTGAAAAATAATTGATCTTGACAGAACCCCATCTTAGCGAGTCTAATCGCGTGTTTTTCTTAGCACATCAAGGGATTACGACATGAAACGCACGTATCAACCGTCGGTCGTGCGCCGCAAGCGCACCCATGGCTTCCTGGTCCGTTCGCGCACCAAGGGCGGCCGTGCCGTTCTCGCCGCTCGCCGCGCCAAGGGCCGCAAGCGTCTGGCCGTTTAAGCCGGACACGGCGAGGTGAATCAAAGCTTCGCCAGACGCTATCGTTTAACCAAAACGGATGAATTTTCATCCGTTTTTGGTTTCAGGAGGGCGATTCGTGGCAAGTTGCTGATGTTGCACTATCAGCCACGGCCAGAAGGCATGACTGAAGCAAGGCTTGGCTTGGTCGTCGGCAAGAAGTTGCTCAAGCACGCGGTTGATCGCAACCGACTCAAACGCATCGTGCGCGAACAGTTCCGATTGCGTCGACCTGTCTTGCCGGCAATGGATCTAGTCGTGCGGCTCGCTGTAAAGCCGCTACTGCTCGACGGCAAACAAATCGCCGAAGATATCATTGCCCTGTTCGACAAACTGCAACGGCCCAAGCCGAAGCGGGAAGATTGATGAAGCGTCTGCTAATTGGTCTGATGCGTGTCTACCAATACGCCATCAGCCCTTATCTCGGGCGTAGATGCCGGTATTTTCCAAGTTGTTCGGAATATACCGTCGAAGCAGTACAAAAGTATGGTGCCTGCAAGGGTGGCTGGCTGGGCGTCAAGCGCATCTGCCGCTGTCACCCGTGGCATCCTGGCGGGTATGATCCTGTACCCTGACTCAAGATTTTTTTCGTAGGCCGTTCATGGACACTCGACGCCTGATCCTGGTTTTGATCTTCACGTTCTCCAGCTTCATGCTGTGGGAAAACTGGCAGAAACATAACCAGCCGAAACCCGCTGTGGAAGTTGCGGCCGCAAGTCAAGCCGCCAGCGGCACGCCGACGCCGTCGGCCGGATTGCAAGGCAAGGCCGCCCCGGTAGCCCCCTCTGCTGCCGTACCGGCTTCGACTGCCGAAACCTTCACGGTCAGTACCGACCTGCTGAAGGCAAGCATTTCCACGCAAGGCGGGGATCTGGTCAGCCTCGAACTGCTGAAGTATCGGGAACAGGATCAGAAGGACAAGAATTTTGTCCTCTTCGATGCCAAGCACCATTACCTGGCCCAGGCCGGCCTGATCGGTGAAGGCCTGCCGACTCACCGTACGACTTTCAAGCGGGTGGCTGGTGCATCTGAATTGGCCGAAGGCAGCAACGAACTGAAGGTTCGTCTCGAAGCCGAGCAGAACGGCGTCAAGGTTGCCAAGATCCTGACCTTCAAGCGTGGCTCCTACCTGATCGATGTCAGTTGGGAAATCGCCAACGGCGGTGACAAAGCCATTGCCCCGCATGCCTATTTCCAGCTGCAGCGCGACGACGTAGCACCGGCCGGCGAGAGCAAGATGGTGTCGACCTTTACCGGTCCGGCCGTCTATACCGAAACCGACAAATACCAGAAGGTCGATTTCAGCGCCATCGCCGACAACAAGGCCAAGTTCGCCAAGACAGCCGACAACGGCTGGCTGGCCATGGTCCAGCACTACTTTGTCGCTGCCTTGGTACCCAAGGACAAGACCCAGCGCGAGTTCTACATGCGCAAACTGGAAGGTGGCAACGTCTTCCAGGCTGGTGTGATCGTACCCGTCGCTGAAATTGCACCAGGTGCCAAGGGTGACGCTTCAGTTGCCCTGTATGCCGGCCCGCAGGCACAGTCTGCCCTCAAGCAGGTCGCTACCGGCCTCGATCTGGTGGTTGACTATGGCTGGCTGACGGTCGTCGCCGCACCGATCTTCTGGGCGCTGGAAGCCATCCACAAGCTGGTTGGCAACTGGGGCTGGGCGATTGTCATCCTGACCATCATCATCAAGGCCATTTTCTTCCCGCTGTCGGCAGCTTCGTACAAGTCGATGGCCAAGATGAAGATACTGACGCCGCGCCTGATGCAGCTCAAGGAGCGTTTTGGCGACGACAAGCAGCGCCTGAACCAGGAAATGATGAAGCTGTACCAGACTGAAAAGGTCAATCCGCTCGGCGGCTGCCTGCCCATCCTGGTACAGATTCCGGTCTTCATCGCGCTGTACTGGGTGCTGCTCGGCGCCGTCGAAATGCGTGATGCACCGTGGATCGGCTGGATTGCCGACCTCGCTTCGCCTGATCCCTACTTCATCCTGCCGGTCATCATGATGGTGTCGATGTTCGTGCAGACCAAGCTGAACCCGACCCCGCCGGACCCGATCCAGGCCAAGGTCATGATGATGATGCCGCTGATCTTCGGCGTGATGTTCTTCTGGTTCCCGGCCGGTCTGGTTCTCTACTGGGTGGTCAACAACGTGCTGTCCATCGCCCAACAGTGGCAGATCACCAAGATGATCGATGCCGGTGGCAAGGCAGCCAACGATGCGAAAGCTTAAGGTGTGAATAAAGGCACCATCGCCGCCATCGCCACGGCCCCCGGCCGTGGTGGTGTCGGTGTCATCCGCATCTCGGGCAGCAATTTGCTGCCCTTTGCTTTTGCGCTGACCGGTAAGACACCCAAGCCGCGCTACGCGACACTGGCTGACTTCCATGCCGCCGATGGCAGCACGATCGACACCGGCCTGCTGCTCTATTTCCCGAATCCACAGTCCTTCACCGGCGAAGACGTCCTCGAACTGCAGGGCCACGGCGGCCCGGTAGTGATGCAGATGCTGCTCGCCCGTTGTCTCGATCTTGGCGCCAGTCTGGCTGAACCCGGCGAATTCAGCCGCCGTGCCTTCCTCAACGGCAAGATGGATCTCGCCCAAGCCGAGGCCGTCGCCGACCTGATCGATGCCGCTACAGCCAGCGCAGCCCGTTCCGCTGTCCGCTCGTTGCAAGGCGAATTCTCGCGGGCTATTGGCGAGTTGAACGAGGAATTGATCAACCTGCGCATGCTCGTGGAAGCGACGTTGGATTTTCCCGAGGAAGACATTGATTTCCTGAAGGCGGCCGATGCTTTTGGCCGCCTTGAGCGCCTGCAAGGAAAACTAGCCGAAATATTCGACCGGGCGAGCCAGGGCAAATTGTTGCAAGCGGGCCTGCATGTTGTACTGGCTGGGCAGCCAAACGTTGGCAAGTCATCCCTGCTCAATCGACTGGCAGGAGATGATCTGGCCATTGTCACACCGATTGCCGGTACCACGCGCGATGCCTTGAGATCCACTATCCAGATCGAAGGTATACCGCTGCACATCATCGATACTGCCGGCCTGCGCGAAACAGAGGATGAGGTGGAACGGATTGGCATCGCGCGCAGCTGGAAGGAAATCGAGCGCTCGGATGTTGTTTTGCTGCTGGTTGATGCCCGTACTGGCGTGGCCGAGGCCGACCGGGATATTCTCGATCGTCTGCCGGCCAATCTGCAGCGCATTACCATCTACAACAAGATCGACCTTGCCGAACGGGATGCCGAACGTCACGACGAAAAGGACGGCGTAGCAGTCTCTCTCTCAGCCAAAACCAATCAGGGCATTGATCTGTTGCGTCAGGAACTGCTGCGTATTGCCGGTTGGCATCAGGCGGAAGACGTATTTATCGCCCGTGAGCGCCATTTGCGGGCGTTGTCCGATGCACAGGAACATATTTCGTCAGCTCGTAGCGTCGTAACGGGCGTCATGCCGGCACTGGAACTATTTGCCGAAGAATTGCGGCTTGCTCAGCAATCCCTTGGTTTGATCACGGGCGAATTCACTGCCGACGACCTACTTGGCGTCATTTTCAGCCGTTTTTGCATCGGAAAATAAGCAGGTTTGGACTGTCGATAAACCTGTGCACAAACTGTCTGCGCAATGTGGGCAAGTCATCAAAACCAAAAATCCGAAAAACTATCCGGATTTCATCCACAGGCAATTCAGTAGGTTAACAAACTAAAATTTCATTTCCAAGTAAATGAAATAAAACAATAAATTTGTGTTATCCACAGATCTGTTGTCGCTATATTCTCAGTATTAATTTTGTAAACAGTATTTATATACTGCAGTGAACAACTGCTCTGGTCGATTGGATACTGCGTATCAATCTGCGGAAGGGCGCTCTGCTTCCAGGCGATTCCGGCGAACAATGGCACCAGCTATTTCACGGCTGAGTGCTTCAGCATCAGGAAGATTGTTGGGACGGTAAACAATCAACGGAATACCCAGGCTTTGCAAGGCTCGACGTTTTTCTTCCTCGGGCGAGTTCTCGCTGGAACCATCCGTCGGCCAGGCCAGTTCAATGGCGGCGACGATACTGAAATCTGCGCCACAAACAATGAAGTCGACACCTCTTCCGGCCAGTTGATTCAAACGACGGGCCTCCTGGCGTCCTCTCAGTTGCGCCAGTTGGGCAACCCCTACTTGAGCGAAGATTTGCATGTTGGGCATGGCTTCGCACAGTCGAAAATAGAGTATTTGTTCGGCGTCGTTGAGCAGGCGGTATTGCTTACGCTTCGGACTATCGACAAAGCGCGTCTGGGGATCGAGATTGGCGGCCGAATGTCGCCATTTGTTGCTACGTGTCTTGGTGATGGGGGGCATCAGGGATTCACTCCCCTTCCCACCAGGTGAATAGCGATCGCGACCACGCAACAGCACAACGGCCAAAACAGCCGTTGCCAGAAGAATGGCGACGAGTAACAAATCCATTGCAATGTATTGAGAATTTAAGCAGTCAGTATGATGGCATAAAATGACTGGCAGATTGTTCGTAGCCCTCGGTATTTACAGATTTTTGCTTCAACCAGGGACTATTTGGCTTGCCGGCCTGAAACCGTGCGGGAACCGGATTGAGGTGAAGATTTCTAATAGAATCACGCCACTTCGTTCGGGGAAGATTCATGCGCGTAACACTTGTCCATCCTGCTGGTTTCAATTTTGTCCCGGGACAGCCCGATTTTTCGGTACTGGCCAACCGGATGCCCCCTATTGGCATCATGCAACTTGCTTCGTGGCTGGAGAAATTTGGTCACCAGGTGCAATTGCATGATTGTCTTGGCCCCTATGCACCGCCGACGACGGCTGAAAATGCGGAAATCGTGCTGGCCACTGATCCGGAAATGGTCGGATTTTCGGCGACGACTTCCGGATTCATGGATGCCTTCGAGATTGCCGCCGTTATTCGCGAGCGTCGGCCGGACGTCAAGATTGTGTTCGGCAATGTGCATGTTTCATCGCTCGGTGCGCCGATCCTGGAAAAATTTCCCGAAATCGATTGCCTGGTCATGGGTGAAGGCGAAGGCGCGATGCTCGAACTGGCCGATGGCAAGCCGATGGCGAGCATTGGTAACCTTATCTGGCGCAACGATGCCGGGAAAATCATCGTCAATCCCCGCCGCGACCGCATTCTCGATCTAGACGAATTGCCCTTCCCGGCCTACGAAAAACTGGCCGGTTTCCCGCACGATTACCATCTGCCGCTGTTTGCCTACGAAAAGAAGCATGGCGCGACGATGATCACCTCGCGTGGCTGTCCCTATACCTGTTCGTTCTGCGACCGTACGGTATTCGAGCGTCAGTACAAGACCAACTCGCCGCAGTACATCTACGATCACATGAAGTATCTGCGCGACAAGTTCGGCGTCTGGCACATCAACATGTACGACGACTTGTTCACGGCAAAGAAGCAGCGCGTGATGGATCTGTGCGAACTGCTGATCGCCAACCCGCTGGGCATGCAGTTCAACTGCGCCATCCGTGCCGGGCATACGTCGGACGAGATGCTGGCCAAGCTGAAAAAGGCCGGTGCACTGATGGTGTCGATCGGCATCGAATCGGCCGACCCGGAGATGATGGAGCGTCACAAGGCCGGGGTAACGCTGGAAGCCGTGCGCGATACGGTGCACCAGATCCATGCTGCCGGCCTGCGCGCCAAGGGACTGTTCATTTTCGGCATGCCGGGTGAGACGCCGGAAACCGTGCGTACCACCAGCGATTTCATCCTGTCGCTGGGGCTGGACGAAATGAACATGACCAAGTTCAGCCCGCTGCATGGCGCGCCGATCTGGGAGGAATGCGTCAACGACCCGACCGGCGATTTCATCGAGGATTGGCGGTTAATGAACTGCCTGAATTTTGTTTACAAACCGGAAGGCTTCGAAACGCGGGAGGAAATGGATGCGCTGTACAACTGGCACGTCAAGCGTTTCTACGACAGCAAGGGCTATCGCCGCCGTTTCGCCAAACGTTTGTGGCAGCACCGCTGGAGCCTGCTGCACGTCCTCAAGCACCTGCCGGAAACCATAGCTGCCGCGCGTTATTTCAGTTCCAACAAGGAACAGCTGGAAAAAGCCAAGCGTGAATTCAAGCTGCACCCGCGCCAGCCGGTCGGCCTTAAACCGCAACTGTCGACCGATTTGCAGATCGACAACATCGTTTCCATGTCCTCGATCAAGCTGACCCGCCGCGAAGCTGCCAAGCAAATCATTCCGGTGGTCTATGAAGGCTCGTCGTGCTGCACGCCGCCCACCGTTCAGGCGGCGGTATAATCGTCGGTCTTTCGCCGCGGGAACTGGGGGGCCGGTCATGAAGGAATTTGTGCGTTTCGGGGGTATTCGCCTGGTGGCGGCTGCCTGCTGCGTGGCCTTGGCCCTGGGGGCCTGCAAGAGCAACGAGAGCAAGCCGGAAGATGGCAAGGCAGCAGCCGAGGTCAAGAAGGAATCCGGGCTCCGTAACGGCTACGCCTGCTGCAACCTGCACTATTCCGGCGACTGGATCAGTGATTCGAACTTGGCACAATTGCCGTTCATTGCCGCTGGCACGCCGATCAGCGTCAAGAAGATCGACGGCTATCGTGCGTATGTAGAGGTTGATGGCAAGCCGATGCGTCTCGGTCACGATTACGGCCGGGCTGAGGAAAGCACCGAGCAATGGGTGAACAAGCTCGTTGTTCTTGAGGATCCCAGGCCAAAGATCGCCAGATTTTCTCCCGCCGTGCGCAATGCGATTGCGAAAGGCCAGTTGATGAAGGGAATGACCAAGGAACAGGTCATCATGTCGGTCGGTCACCCGCAGACCAACGAAAACCCGAAGCTGGACGGGCCCTACTGGCGCTACTGGTGGTCGAGTTTCGGCCCGTATTACGTGTATTGGGCCAAGGGCTCGGTCAGCAAGATCGACGGCCATTCCGAAACCGTGGGTTACATGACCTACAAGGGTAAATAACAAAAAATCATCGCCGCCGCAGAGAACTCGTTAAGGCTTGGAAGAATGGAACAGCAGGCACATAAGATTGAGCGTCGGCAATGCGACGTGCTGGTGATTGGCGGCGGCCCGGCCGGTTCGACCGTGGCGCCTATGCTGGCCGAAAAGGGTCATCAGGTGGTGATGCTGGAAAAGGCACACCACCCACGTTTCCACATCGGCGAGTCGCTGCTGCCGGCCAACCTGCCGCTGTTCGAGCGCATGGGCATCGCCGAGGAAGTGAAGGCTATCGGCATGCTCAAGCCGGGGGCCGAGTTCGTTTCGCCCAACCATGACATGTCGTCGGTATTCTGTTTCGCCGAGGCCTGGGACAAGTCGATGCCCCATGCCTACCAGGTCAAGCGCGATCAGTTCGACACCATCCTGATCCGCAATGCCGCGAAGAAGGGCGTCGAGGTCCATGAAGGCTGCAAGGCCAAGTCCGTCGAGTTCATGCCCGACAACACGGTGCTGGTCCGTGCCCTGCACGACGACGGCAGCGAAACCGAATGGCACGCCCGCTTCCTGGTCGATGCCTCGGGCCGCGACGCCTTCCTGGCCAATCGTTTCCAGATCAAGCACCGCAATCCCAAGCACAACAGCTCGGCGATCTACGGCCACTTCACCGGCGCCCGGCGCAATCCAGGGAAGGAAGCCGGCAACATCACCATTTTCTGGTTCGAGCACGGCTGGTTCTGGTTTATTCCGATGCAGAACGACATCACCAGCATCGGCATGGTCACCTGGCCGTACTACATGAAGACCAAGGGCGAGCGCAGCCTCGAACAATTCCTGCGCGACGGCATCGCCCAGTGCCCGAAGCTGACCGAGCGCCTGAGCGAAGCCAAGCTGATCAACGAAGTCGAGGCCACCGGCAATTTCTCGTACGTCTCCGAGCGCAACCACGGCGACAACTACGTGATGCTCGGTGACGCCTATGCCTTCATCGATCCGGTGTTTTCGTCCGGTGTGCTGCTCGCCATGAACAGCGGCGTGATTGCTGCCGAAGCCATCGATACCTGCCTGAAGACACCGGCCAGGGCGACGGCAGCGCTCAAGAAATTCGATGCTGCGATGAAACACGGGCCGAAGGAATTCTCCTGGTTCATCTATCGGGTGACCAATCCGATCATGCGCGATTTCTTCATGGGGCCGCGCAACCTGTTCCGCACCAAGGAAGCCGTGCTGTCCAT
>JACCDS011254480.1_pt1 | contig 11473 bp, 9 predicted proteins | sample 7446441 | NCBI WGS metagenome assembly JACCDS01 (sample SAMN15323445, study PRJNA562643) | freshwater metagenome | isolation source: river surface water | place: USA:Blue River Watershed | collected 2017-08-17 | reverse complement strand
CTCAGCAAAAGGTCTGGTGGTTTCGTTGAGTGCTTCTATTTTGGCTTGAATGATGTTCTTATCCTCCATGGTTATAGCCAATTGTAGCGCTTGCAACGCAAGCGCGGTTTGGGTAACCTCGTTTGGACTTAATAAAGATTGGTGCTTTACCATAAACTTTTCGGTAACTGCAAGGAGCTGCTCACCCTCGGTCCTTGCTTCTACTAAGGCCCTCAGTACCATATCGGCAGCTGCATTTTCGATACTATCCTGAAGCATCTTTTCTACCTGATCATCCGTTAAATCTAGCGCTGGCTTTACTTCAATAATTTGTTCAACACCGCTTCGTAACTCCTTGGCTTTCACTACTAATATACCATCTGCATTCAATAAAAATTGAATCTCTACTTTAGGTAATCCCGCTGGCATACCAGGTATACCCGTCAGGTTAAACTCGGCTAGTTTGCGGTTGTCTTTAACCAAATCACGCTCTCCCTGATACACCGAAATACGCATACTGGATTGTCCATCTACGTGCGTGGTATATTGTCTTCCTACTTGCGTAGGTACTTTAGAATTACGGGGTACGAGTACTTCCATAAGGCCACCCATGGTTTCAATACCAAGACTTAAAGGTGTGATATCAAGGAGTAAGAAGTCTTTGTTATTGCCTGCTAAAATATCGGCTTGAACTGCCGCACCTAGCGCAACCACTTCATCCGGATTGATACTGTCATTGACAGGTTTTCCAAAAAAGGAAGCCACCGCTGCCTTGACAGCAGGAATACGGGTACTACCGCCAACCATCACAATGGAGTCTATTTGACCAGGACTTAGCTTGGCATCGTTTAGGGCATTTTGACAACAAGCAATGGTTTTGCTGATAATTGATTCAATTAAAGATTCAAAAACAGGCTTTGTGATCTGATATACTTGACCATCAATGGTTGTTTCAAATTGATCCGAACTGCTTAAAGTTTTTTTAGCTTCTTCTGCGCTTAAACGTATGGTTTGCAATAATTTAGGATTGGTTTGTAAAACTTTAATATCAATTGATTTTTGCGCTAACCAGTAATCAATGATGGCACGGTCTATATCATCTCCACCCAAATAAGTATCCCCATTGGTAGAGAGTACATCAAATACCCCATCGGTTATTTTAAGGATTGAAATGTCAAAAGTGCCACCTCCTAAATCATAAACCGCAATGGTGGTTTCCCCCTCTTTTTCAAGTCCTAGTCCATACGCTAAACTTGCAGCCGTTGGCTCATTTACTATACGGAGTACATCCAGTCCAGCTAATTTACCAGCATCGCGGGTGGCCTGTCGCTGTGCATCATTAAAATAAGCAGGCACCGTAATAACTGCTTTGGTTACAGGCGTTTTTAAAATATGTTCGGCACGCTTTTTAAGCTCTGCCAGTATAAAAGAAGATAAATCGGTGGGAGAATAAAAGCTGGAACCTACCTGCACTTTTACCAGTGCATCGGTATTGTCATCAATTACTTTATAGGTAAAATAACCAGCACTCTGACTTACGTCTTTATAGCTTTTACCCATCAGGCGCTTGGCGCTAAAAATGGTATTAGCAGGGTCTGTTTCTAAAAAACGTTTGGCCCCCTGTCCTACTTCTGGGTTGCCAAAAACGTCGAAGTGTACCACACTAGGTACTAAACTAGAACTATCATGCTCTTTTAAAGCAACGGGTTGCTTTGTTTCAGGATGGATAATAGCCACCAAACTGTTGGTGGTACCCAAATCTATTCCTACAATCATTTCAGCCTTTTGAAGGCTACCTGTTGCGATATTAATGCCAATCTTTGCCATAAGTAGGCTGCGAAATTACGACTCTACCACCATAGTTCCACTCAAATGGTCATGCAAAGTGCTTCCTAAAAACGGAATAAAAAATGGATCTATAATTATGAGCCTCGCTAATGACCTTATCAATATTTGCCCTACACTCGCTTTTAGCATACTAGCTGGGGTGCTTTTACTAGAAACTACCTTACAACCCGTAAGCCATTTGGCAGGTGATTTGGCAAATAAGAATTCAAAAATAAAATAGTAGACAAAGAGGGATCCAAAGAAAAACCACCCAAAATTTAAGTGCATATAGCCCCAGTACAAAACATGAAAGTTCCACCATTTGTATAACAGTACCGCTAGTATCCAATAGAGTATCGTATCCACTAAAAAGTTTAATACCCGGGTGCCGTCTCCTACTTTTTTCATACTGCAAAAATAACAGCTTGAACCCGTAATACGCCTACTAACTATTCCTTACTTTTGCAACAAATAAGCACACCCCTATGACTTTGATAGAAGAACTACGTTGGAGAGGCATGATTCAGGACATGATGCCAGGAACAGAAGAATTACTAGCCAAAGAAATGGTGTCTGGCTATATTGGTTTTGACCCTACTTCAGATAGTTTACATATAGGAAGCCTCGTGCCTATTTTACTACTCGTTCACTTACAAAATGCAGGACATAAGCCCTATGCACTTGTGGGTGGCGCTACCGGTATGGTGGGCGACCCTTCAGGTAAAAGTGAAGAACGTAATTTATTATCAGAAGATATATTACTACATAACCAAGAAGGCGTCCGTAAACAACTAGAAAAATTTTTAGACTTTGATGCTGCTAAAAAAAATGCAGCCGTTATGGTAAATAACTATGACTGGTTTAAAGAAATCAATTTTCTTTCTTTTATCAGAGACGCAGGTAAACATATCACTGTCAACTACATGATGGCTAAAGACAGTGTAAAAAAGAGATTAGAAGGCGATACCGGTATGAGCTTTACTGAATTCACCTATCAGCTTATTCAGGGTTACGATTTTTACTGGTTGTACCAGAACAAAAATTGTAAACTTCAAATGGGTGGTAGTGATCAGTGGGGAAATATCACTACAGGTACCGAACTTATCAGACGCAAAACGGGCGGTGAAGCTTTTGCATTTACCTGCACACTTATTAAAAAAGCAGACGGCGGTAAATTTGGTAAAACTGAAAAAGGAAACATTTGGTTAGATCCTAAAAAAACAAGCCCCTACCAGTTCTATCAATTTTGGCTCAATGCTTCTGATGATGACGCCAAAGGTTGGATTAAAATATTTACACTTTTACCTGTTGCAGAAATTGAAGCTTTGCTTACAGAACATGAAGCGGCACCACACTTAAGACTCCTACAAAAAAAATTAGCAGAGTGCCTAACGTCTTGGGTACATAGCGCCGCCGATTTAGACTTTGCAATAAAAGCTTCTGATATTTTATTTGGTAACGCCACAACTGAGGTATTACAAAGTTTAAATGAAAACGAACTTTTACAAGTAATGGAAGGCGTACCTACTGCTAAAATTAGCAAAGCTGCTCTAGCTAACGGTTTCGACCTTATAGACTTACTGGTAGAAACAAATATTTTCCCTAGTAAAGGTGAAGCCAAAAAAATGTGGCAAGCGGGAGGTATTGGACTTAACAAAACAAAAATAGCCCCCGAAAAATCAAGTATTGATACACATGACCTTTTACAAGGCAAGTACTTACTGCTTCAAAAAGGCAAGAAAAATTACTACTTGGTGATTGCCGAATAAACCTAGCTACTACATAGGTGCTAATACATTCCACATCGCTTCCGCTAATACTGCATTGCCTTTTTCGTTTAAATGCACGCGGTCGGTGGTTAAAATTTTAGACTCCTGATTGGAAGGGTTATTAGCAGTATTGTAATCCATAAATACTTTACGTACATCCACAAGTGGCAAATTATTTTTAGCGCTAAAATCACGAATCCATTTGCTGTATAAATTAAGATCCCCATCTAGTTGATTGCTGTTGTCCGTTCTTTCACCAATAACACCTGGCGTACACACTACCACTTTAGCACCCGTTGCCTGAATTTTTTTAACGATAGCTTCATAAAATGGGCCAAACTTCCAGTAATCGGTACCGGTACCTGAAGAAGCTTTATGCCACACATCATTGACGCCAATATAAATAACAACGATATCCGGATTTTTCGCAAGCACGTCATTATCCATGCGGAGGTATAAATCATATACTTTATTACCACCAATCCCTGCCCCTACTAATTCATACTTTTGAGCCTTACCCGCAGTTGCAAGCATTTGCTCCATTACTCTAATGTATCCACCTGGTTTAGCGCCTTGCTCGGTAATAGAGTCGCCAAAAAAAACAATCTTTTTCTTTTTATCATCTCTAAATGAGAGTAAAAACAAGCAACCGATAAAAACAGATAACAAGAGTAATTTTTGCATGGGTTTAGTGTTTTGTCCTTTAAATATAAAACATTTGAACAAAGTGAGTGCCATTTAGGAGCCCGACTCTAAATTATAGTCTGATTTTGAAGGTTTTAATGAAAATCGACTCTAAAATATTTGGAAAATTTTAAGTTGCCCCCTATTTTTGCAGCCCATTCAGAAATGAATGGCCGGATTGCCTGATAGTATAATGGTAGTACGACTGTTTTTGGTGCAGTTTGTCTTGGTTCGAATCCAGGTCGGGCAACCAAATTAAAAAGCCGCAATTTTATTGCGGCTTTTTTTATGACTTTATATCAGCGATATACATACTTTTAAACTATCCTCCCAGGCAGGTTGTTGAACGCCAAAATCCTGAATGATGGCATTGCAATCCATCAGTGAATAACGAGGTCGCTTGGCTGGCGTTGGAAAAGCCTCGGAGCCAATTTTAGTAACTGCGCAATTTGAATGAATCAATTTAGCAATAGCCACAGCAAAATCGTACCAACTAATATTTCCGCTATTGCTATAATGGTAAATACCACTATGCTTATTGCCAGCTACTTTTTGGGCAACCATATGCATGATAGCCGCAGCTAAATCGGCAGCGTATGTTGGTGCTCCTATTTGATCACCTACTACATGTAAGGATGAGCGCTCCCCCATTAAACGCATCATTGTTTTTACAAAATTATTACCAAAGCGGCTATACACCCATGATGTTCTAATGATAATGCTATTGAGGTTGTTTACTAAAGCCAACTGTTCGCCAACAGCTTTTGATTCGCCATAATAATTAATAGGATCTGTTGCATCAGAAGGCAAGTATGGGCTTGTGCCATTGCCATTAAAAACATAATCGGTAGAAACAGTAATAAATAAAGCATTGACCGCAGCTGCGTGAGCAGCTAATTTTCCTACGGCTGCTCCATTAATTTGAAAGGCCGATTCTCTGTCTGTTTCTGCTTTATCAACAGCCGTATAAGCGGCGCAGTTGATAACAATTGCAGGCGTATGCGCTGCAAAAAAATTGTCAATAGAATCATTAGATGCTAAATCCAATTGAGACCTATCAACAAATAAAAAATCATATTGTGCATCATATAATGGCGCTAGCAATTGAAGCTCCGAACCTAGTTGTCCATTTTTTCCTGTAACTACAATAAGCGGCTTAGACATGGGCAAATATTTTAAGAAAAGCTTTTAGGTTGCTTTGTCCATTCTGACTTTGGCAATGACTTAAAATAAGCATAGGTTTTTTGAAGACCTTCGGCACGAGAAACTGTTGGTGCCCAAGCTAACAATTCAGATGCTTTGGTAATATCTGGCTGACGCTGCTTGGGATCATCTATAGGAAGAGGTTTGTAAATTATTTTTACGCCAGCGTCCGTTAATTTTAACACCTCTTCTGCAAAATCTTTTAGTGAAATTTCGTGTGGGTTGCCAATATTTACAGGCATCGAATAATCGCTTAACAAGAGTCTATAAATACCTTCGATTAAATCACTTACATAACAAAAGCTTCTTGTTTGCGAACCATCACCAAAAACGGTAAGGTCTTCGCCCCTAAGTGCTTGACCAATAAATGCTGGTAAAGCCCTACCATCATTGAGTCGCATACGAGGACCATAGGTATTAAATATGCGCACAATTCTTGTTTCAACACCATGAAATGTATGGTAAGCCCTTGTGATCGATTCCATAAACCTTTTGGCTTCATCATATACGCCTCTTGGACCCACAGGATTTACATTACCCCAATAAGATTCGGGCTGAGGATGTACAAGAGGATCCCCGTATACTTCACTGGTACTAGCCACAAGAATTCTTGCCCCCTTATCTTTTGCAAGACCCAAGCAGTTATGCGTACCAAGCGCACCAACTTTTAAAGTTTGAATAGGAATTTTTAAATAATCGATAGGACTTGCTGGCGAAGCAAAATGTAAAATATAATCAAGCGGCCCATCAATAGTGATGTGCTTTGTAATATCATGTAGTACAAATGAAAAATTGGGCAAGCCTTTTAAGTGCTCAATATTTTTTTCATCACCGGTAATTAAATTATCCATGGCAATTACATTGGCGCCTTCAGATACAAAGCGGTCGCATAAATGCGAACCTAAAAATCCTGCAGCTCCTGTAATTAAAACCGTTTTATTTTTCATCATACTATATGCTCATTAAATACTTGCTCTACCAATACTATAATAAGTGAATCCAAGCTCTTTCATCGCTTGTAATTCAAATAAATTTCTTCCATCAAAAATTAATTTAGAAACAAGTTTTTTTGAAATCTCATCAAAATCAGGGGTTCTAAATACACTCCATTCTGTTGCAATAATGAGCGCATCTGCGTTCTCAAGTGCAGCATACTGGTTAGGCGCATAACTGATTGAATCCCCAATAACACCCTTTACATGTGTTGTAGCTTCCGGGTCAAAAGCAGTAACAGTAGCTCCATTATCAAGTAACGCTTGAATAATAGTAAGCGCTGGAGCCTCTCTGATATCATCGGTATTGGGTTTAAATGCTAGTCCCCAAAGTGCAAAATGTTTGCCAGCAAGGCTACCATTAAAATGATTTTTTAACACTTCCACGATGTGCATTTTTTGCTTTTCGTTGACACGCTCTACCGCGTTTAATATTTTAAAATCATAATCATGCGAAGCCGCAGACTTAATTAATGCTTGCACATCTTTCGGGAAACAACTGCCCCCATATCCAATCCCTGAAAATAAAAAACGTTTACCTATTCGATCATCTGAACCTATTCCCCTTCTTACCATATCTACATCGGCACCCATTCTTTCACAGAGTTGTGCAATTTCATTCATGAATGAAATTTTAGTTGCTAAAAAAGAATTGGCTGCATATTTGGTAAGTTCGGCACTGGCTTCATCCATATATATAACTGGATTGCCCTGACGCACAAATGGCGCAAATAAATCGCCCATCAATTTTTTAGCACGATCAGAACTGCTGCCAATAACAACGCGGTCTGGTTTCATAAAATCATCTACTGCAACACCTTCTCGCAAAAACTCAGGATTGCTTACCACATCAAATTCGCCACTATAATTTTTTGCAATCGCAGCACGCACTTTTGCTGCAGTGCCAACAGGCACAGTACTCTTATCTACTATAACCGTATAGCCTTTGAGTAAAAAACCTAAATCGTCGGCTACTTTTAAAATGTATTGTAAATCGGCGTGACCATCGGCACCAGGTGGCGTAGGAAGCGCTAAAAAAATGATGCTGGCTCCTTCAATCCCTTCCTTTAAATTGGTAGTAAATTGTAAGCGTCCTTCCTGAAGATTACGCAAAAAAAGTTTTTCTAGACCTGGTTCGTAAATAGTGATTTCACCACCAGCCAAACGAGCCACTTTTGAAGCATCGATGTCTACACAAGTTACTTTGTTGCCTGTTTCAGCAAAACAAGTACCTGTTACAAGTCCAACATATCCAGTTCCAACTACTGCTATTTTCATAAATAAATTACTTGTTTATAAAACTTAAAACGGCCTCTGTAATATACGTTAACTGCTCCATATCCATTTCTGTATGAACAGGGAGTGATAATACACGCGTTGTTAGATGATCGGTAGTCGCTAAATCTGATTCCGGCAAATTAAAGGAAGCAAACATTTTTTGTTTGTGTCCTGGCACTGGGTAATAAATCATAGATGGAATACCCTTCTCTGATAAATGCGCAATAAGCCCATCTCTATCGCCATCAAATAATATGGTGTACTGGTGAAACACATGCGTACTATAAGCCGCCGTTTTAGGCGTTGTAATAACCGGACAATTTTCAAAAGCCTGGTTGTAAAATAATGCAACGTTTGCCCTTGCTTGATTATAGCGATCTAAATGTTTTAACTTGATATTTAAAATGGCCGCTTGCATACTATCCAGTCTAGAATTACAACCAACAATATCGTGGTAGTATCTTTTTTCTTGACCATGGTTGGCAATTGTTTTTAAGGTATGCGCCAGTGCATCATCATTTGTAAATAATGCCCCACCGTCACCAAATGCACCTAGGTTTTTACTCGGATAAAAAGAGGTAGCACCAATATGTCCCATGGTTCCCGTTTTTTTAACGGTACCATCAGAAAAAGTATAGGAGCAACCAATGGCCTGTGCATTGTCTTCAATTACATATAAGTTGTGCTTTTTAGCAATGCTTAAAATCTCTTCCATCGGAGCAGCCTGACCGTATAAATGCACCGGAACAATGGCTTTTGTTTTGGGCGTAATTGCTTTTTCTAAAGAAACAGGATCCATACAAAAAGTAACAGGATCTACTTCTACAAAAACAGGCTTTAACCTGAGTAATGCCACTACTTCGGTAGTAGCGATATAAGTAAAAGAAGGCGTTATCACTTCATCTCCAGGCTCTAATCCAATAGCCATCATAGCAATTTGCAAGGCATCGGTACCATTTGCACAAGGAATCACATGCTTTACGCCCAAATAACTTGAAAGAGACGCTGCAAAGTCTTGTACTGCCCTACCATTGATATAGGCTGCACTATCAAGTACTGCATGAATGGCAGCATCTACTTCGTCCTTAATTTGAAGATATTGGGTTTTGGTATCCACCATCTGAATGGGTCTCATGTGCCAGAATTTATAGGGCCAAAATTACTGCAAAAAAGTCTTTGTTTGACGCTTTACAACGAACCTTATTCTAGTATATAAAATGGGTAAATGGGCTTTAATTTGTTTATTTGCAGTATAAATCATCCCAATTTGCTTTTTCTGTACCGCATATTCATTGGAATCTATCCAATTGCCGCATGGATACTTGGATTTGTCAATCCAAAAGCCAAACAGTGGCATACAGGAAGAAAAGAAATTTTAACACAGATAGCAGCCGCGTTAACGTCTAATACAAAACCAATTATTTGGATGCACTGCGCCTCACTCGGCGAATTTGAACAAGGACGTCCGGTTTTAGAAGGCCTGCAAAAGCAGTACCCCAATTATAGTATCCTGCTTACATTTTTTTCGCCTTCTGGTTACGAGGTACATAAAAATTATGCGGGCGCCGATTACGTTTTTTACTTACCTATGGATAGTGCTGGCAATGCGCGTAAATTTTTGAAAATCACAAACCCTTCGATTGCCATTTTTGTAAAGTATGAATTTTGGCATTACTACCTTTCGCAGTTAAAAAAACTACAAATACCTACTATATTAATTGCAGGTATTTTTAGAAAAGATCAATTGTTTTTTAAATGGTATGGTAGCTTTTATAAAAATTTACTTTCCTGTTTCACCGCTTTTTTTGTACAAGACAAAAGTTCACAATCTTTACTGCAATCTATTGGAATCAATAATGAAGTATACCTTGGTGGTGATACTAGATTTGACAGAGTGATTGAAATTGCATCAGCATTTACACCCATTGATCCTATTGCGCATTTCTGTAACAATAGTTTGGTATTGGTGGCAGGGAGTACCTGGTTTCAAGATGATGAAACTATTGCTCATTTTGAAAAAACAAATCCGAACATCAAATTCATTATTGCACCCCACGATATTACAAATCAAAGGCTCCAAAACTGCTTAGGACTTTATAAAAATGCAGTACTGTATTCCGATTATATAAAGGGCTATAATACTATTCCACAAAACGTTAATACACTTATTATCGACAATGTGGGCATGCTAAGTAAACTATACCACTATGCCACTGTAACCTTTATTGGTGGAGGATTTGGCGCAGATGGCATACACAATTGTTTAGAAGCAGCTGTGCATTACAAGCCTGTACTATTCGGCCCCGTATATGATAAATACATAGAAGCTACAGGACTAGTAGATGCAGGTGGCGCCATCAGTATCGAAGACGCATTAGACTTTGAAGCTGTTGCAAATAAATTATTTAGCAACGAAGCGGATAGAATAAAAATGGGACAAGATGCCGGAGCATTTGTGCATGCTCACAAGGGCGCTTCCGCAAAAATCATACACTACATTCAGGAAAAACGTCTTTTAACGAGCTGATCAAAATGTTTGACAGTGGCACTGTCTTCATTCCAACCAATTTTTAATTTCAATTCCCGCTGTATCCAAAATTGAGCCTCCGGATAGATCGCAAAACTATCAATGGTTTTGATACTTCTTTCATACATACTTTCATCCCCTCTAAAAAGTTCTTGCACAAACAAAAACCGATCATTGATACCAATACCTTTTTTTAATTCCTTGATGGGCTCATTGTTAAGCACCGTTCCAATTTCAATTTGATTGGCGCGTAATTTTTCGTTGAGCACAGGCATAGAATGAATAGACTCCATCAACTGATTGATTTCAGCAAATTCATTTTTCTTTGGCTGCAGTGCAAGTGTTGGGATTTCTGTGGAGGTATCAAACAACCATCCGCTATTCATCTCAGATATAGCTGGACCTTTTACTATTGTGTCTATAGGTAAGGACTCCTGGTAATCTGGAATAACTGGAACATCAATTTGAGCAAGTCCTGAAACTTCCGCCGGAACTTCAATTTGATCAAGTTTTTGCGTATCGTCTAAAATATCGAGGGGCAATTTGGCCTGAATAAGCTGTTCAGGCTTTTGGGCTCTTGCACCCCTAGGCATTACCACCGAAACCCCCATTTTAGTAGGCTTTTCGGGCTCTGCCATTGGCTGATTCGTTGCTTCAAGTTCGGATAAAAGCATATGAGCAGTGGCCATAAGCTGCTCGCTACTGGCATCCTGATCAAAAAGATCTTTTAGTTTATGAATTAAGGTACCAACTCTTTCCATTCTATGTAATACATTTGGGGTCTTAAATGGGACTGGTATCCGCTCCTATTTAACGTCTAATCTACAAATTTATTTGATACATGTTCATAGAACCTAACATAACAGGTGACAAAAGAGGCTGGATTGAAGTGATTTGCGGCAGCATGTTTAGCGGCAAAACCGAAGAATTAATTAGGAGACTCAAGCGGGCGAAAATTGCAAACCTAAAAATTGAGATCTATAAACCCGCAATTGACACTAGGTACAACGATTCAGAAGTGGTTAGCCACGACGCCAATAGTATCCCTTCTATTCCAGTAGACCATGCGCAATCTATTTTATTACTAGCCGGTGATGTTGATGTAATAGGCATTGATGAAGCGCAGTTTTTTGATGCAGAAATTACCATGGTTTGTGAGACATTAGCTACAAGGGGTATTCGAGTAATCGTAGCAGGACTCGATATGGATTATT
>JACCDS012346996.1_pt1 | contig 11474 bp, 5 predicted proteins | sample 7446441 | NCBI WGS metagenome assembly JACCDS01 (sample SAMN15323445, study PRJNA562643) | freshwater metagenome | isolation source: river surface water | place: USA:Blue River Watershed | collected 2017-08-17 | reverse complement strand
GGTTTTGGTCATACACCAGATGCACCAGAAACACAAGAAGCTTCGCCAATCAGAAATACGCCAACGATTTCGAGGTTTGTGGCAGAAAACAAAAAAGAGTTAAAAGCAGATACTCCAATAGAATTAGTGAACCCAGAGTATCCAAATACTTTAGATTTAAGAAAATATTGGAAGAAAAGATAAACAAGCAATAGAATTTGTATTTCTGAGTAAATAATAAAATATTTGGGTAAGGTTTTCGGAGTTAATCCAAAAAACTTACCCATTTTTGTTATTAATACCAATGTCGAAAAAGTCAAAGAATAGCGTCTTTTTATTTGCTGGTCGTGACGATTGGCAAAAAGATACTGGGCTAAACCATCTGTTAGTAAATTACACCAAAAGAAAAAACTTTAAAATTGTTTGGGAAGACCCCGCAGGAAATTTTACTTATAAACTTCGCCAGATTGAAAGGCAATTTAAAAACCTTCCACCACTCCTTAAAAAACTAAATCTTAGGCTCTCTCAACTTATTTATGCACTTACTCATTGGAGTTATTTTATCTATTTGCTCGGAATAATCTTCAATCGAAAAGAAGAAGATTTAGTAAAAGTTCGTTGTAAAAGATTGAAAAAAAGAATTCAAGCGCTAAGTGCTAAATACGAAGTAATCATTATTTCAAGGTCTTCAGGAGGAAGAGTATCGTCTTTGATTGCTGATGACTTAAACATCAAACATATTATCTGCTTAGGCTATCCTTTCCAGAATCCAGAAAATGGGGTCGAGCCAGAAAGATATCTTCATTTAGAAAATCTAAAAACTCCTATGTTAATCATTCAAGGAATTCATGATGAGTATGGTGGCTTAGAAGTAAAAGAGAAATATAAATTGAGTAGCAATATTAGTTTATACTTTGTTGATGCTGACCACGGATTTAATGTTGATACCAACACTTGGAATGAAATCTATCATCAGATAGACAAAGCAATTTAGTAATTTAAAGCTCAACACTCATCAAATTCAGAACACTCCCCTCAAGTTCAACTATACTGACATTTGTACTCCAAAACTTCCTTCAAAGGTCCTCTGAACACATTTAATACTTTTTGATGTCTAAACTTATAAGTCTGGACTCATTCCATTTGCCTACTCTGTCCGCTTTTCCCATCTTTAGCTTGGTAATTAATCTCCTTATTTTTTTACAAACAAATCATTCATTTTATGAAAAAGAGATACTTCTTTATCGTATTCTTAGCTATCTGTTCATCAAACCTCAATCACGCCTTTTCACAAAAAAAAGGTACTGGTGCTAATTTCGACCTTTCTACAATTGCTGCTACTCCGCAAAAAGTAGAACTTTCTTTGCGCAGTTTTAGAGGAATGCCGACGGCACATTCACTAGAAAAATACTGCCCTACTCCTGGCGACCAAGGAAATCATGGTACTTGTGTGGCTTTTGCCAATGGTTATGGAATTGCTACCATTTTATATGCCAAAGCCCATAACTTGACTGATAAAACACTGATTAACAAATATGCCTTCTCTCCTACTTTTTTGTATGAACAAATCAAAAAAGCAGATGATGCTGATTGCCAAAATGGAGCCGACCCAATTACAGCCTTACTCACGATGATAGAAAAAGGTGACGCATTGATGAAGAGTGTTCCTTATAAATGTGGATTACCCATCACTCCAGAAATATCTAAAGAAGCCATTAAATACAGAATTGCCGATGCAGCGATTCTTTACGCTACTGGCATCAAGGAGTACGAAAAACCCGAACAAGCAAGAATTGATTTAACTAAAAAAGCACTCTTAGAAGGTTCGCCCGTTTCTACAGGTTTTAATTTACCAGAAACATTTTTCAAAATAAAGTCGGATGTTTGGGAGCCTTCTCCAAACGAAGCACTCAACGATTGGAAACACAACGGACACGCCATGGCAATCGTAGGATATGACGATAACAAAGCTGGCGGAGCATTCAGAGTACTAAATAGCTGGGGAACTAACTGGGCAGACCACGGCTATGTTTGGATCAAATACAAGGATTACGCTAAGTGGTGTATCGTAGCAATTCAGGTTTTTGGAGGGACGGATACCCCTGTGCCTGTAGAAGTACAACCTGCACCAAAGCCTCAACCTAGTCCTGACCCCAAACCACAACCAAAACCAAACCCTGTACCAGAACAGACTTTTAGTTTGAGTGGCAACATAGAATTCAAACTGAATACAGGTGAAAATATGGCTGTTGGGAAAACTTCTACCAGAAACTTAACCGTTGAAGAAGAATTCCAAGGACCAAAAGAAGATTTAGTAGCTTACACAATGGCAAGTGCTTACACGAGTGGAACAGCGTTTCGTTTTTTCATGAATGTTGATGCCGAAGCGTATATATATGCTTTTGCTACGGATTTAACGGGACAAGTAAATAGAATTTTACCTTTTAATGATAATACTTCAACTCATGTTGGGGCAAACAGTATCATCGCTTTTCCTTCAGACACCAAGGTTATCAAGTTGGATAATCAAAAAGGTACAGACTATCTCTTGATATTATACGCTGCTGAAAAGTTGGATGCTAAAGCTATTGCTGAAAAAATGAATAGCATGACGGGAGCTTTGAGTACTAAAATCAAAGCAGTGCTAGGAAATAAATTGATTGACAAAGCTAAAATTACTTACGATACAAACAGTGTTGCTTTTAGTACGAAAGGACATTCAACCCGAAATTTAACGGTTGCTGATGATGCTCCCGCTACGCCAACTACTGGTAGCGTTGTGCCTTTAATGATTGAAATAAAACATAATTAGCATTTCTATCAAGTTTATTCAAACAAAACATCATGAAAAAGTTCTTAATCTTTTTACTGTTATTTCCGTTGATACTTTTTGCTCAAAAACCTCAATTGGTTATCAAATCTGGTTTGCAAAGTGAGGTAATAATGGCTTCGATTTCGCCTGATAATAAAATTGGCTTAACTGTTGAAGACAACGAAGTACTGATTCTTTGGGAACTGAGTACGGGCAAACAACTACAAAGTTTTCAAAACATCATGGCGGCTGATTTTAGATTGGATAACAAAACGATTGACGTTGTGACGAACCAATATAAATTTCAAACGATAGACTATGCAGGAAAAGTAATTAGCCAAAGCCCAATTAATAATACAGGTAACAATAAAAGTAATCGTTTAAATTGGTCTTATCATCGAAAATCAAACCTTCTATTAAGTAATGCCAGTATTTACACTCGTGAAAATGGCTTTAGAGGAACTATTAGAATCAATAAATTTGGTGTTGAACAAGATTATTCGGATGAAAGAAATGCAATTTCGATTCCGTTCGGAAACGATGTTACATTATGTAAAGTACCAAGTGGTGAAATCATCAAAGAACTCAACTTTAATTTAGCAAAAAGCGGTTATGCAAGTGATCCGATTCTTGAAATAAAATTCACTCGATTTTCCCCCGATGGACGCTACTTGATGGCAGGAAACAATAACTCATTGGAAATATTGGATATCAATACAGGTCAACGTATTTATTCATACATTCATCCAAATGAATACAAAACCAAAATATTAAATCTTGCGGGTTTTTCCCCAGACAGCAAGAAAATCTTTATTCATACGTCGAATGAAATAATTTTAGTCAACCTTGAAACGAAACAAGATATTTGGCGTATAAAGCAAGCTGATTTCCATGTCAGTGAATATGGAAGTAGAAGAGGTGTAATCCGTTTTTCGGATGATGGAAAAAAGATATTACTCGGAACACAAAAAAATCTTAGCCTCCTCAATACTGAAAATGGACAAACCATCACTAGACTATTTGGAGTAACGAATGATGAAGTTTTCTTTCATCATCTTTCTGAATCCTCTAATCAATTACTCATCGAATTTGATAAAAAAGCTGCCGTTTGGGATTTGTCTTCTGGTACAATGCGAAAAGTAATTCAGACCAACCAACCTGCATTTGAATATCATTTACAACTTAATCAAAAAGGGAGTAAATTATATGACTTCTGGACTGAAATAGATTTAGCCAATAATGCTCATAAAGATTTTCTTTACGAAGCAGGAGGAGGCAGGCCAAGCAACATGGGCTTATCTTTCGATGATAAGTATCTTTTTCATATTGCTTATTACAGAGACCCCAAAATTGAAGATCAGTATAGTGTCAATCAGGATAAATTGGTTGTAGCCGATGTTACAACGAAGAAAATTTTATGGCGGAAAAAAGCAGTTAATCAAGCTGTTTTTGCTCATACTTCTAAACAAATCGCCACAATCAATACTTTTGGAGAATTTACAAGTATAGACTTACTAGACGGAGCTACAGGGAACTTAGTCAAGAAAATTACTTTACCCAAAAAATATGTAGGTGGCGGAAGGCTGACATTTTCAATGAATGATAAATACCTTACTTGCCAGTCGGGTAATGGACAAATAATCGTTGAAGTCAGCACAGGAAAAACAATAGAAATCTCAGAGCTTTTACCCAATGGCAAAAAAACTTTTTATTCAGCTACTTTCACAGCCGATGAAAACTATTTGATTGCTAGTAACTATGATGGGGAGTTACATTTTTACAATATCCAGCAACAACAATGGGATATGGCTAAAACAATAAAAGCCTATACCGATGCCGTGGCAGGGGTAACGCTCAGTAAAAACAATCGTTATTTATTTACAAATGCCCGTGAAAACAATATAAAGCTTTGGGATTTACAAACCCGTGAACTCTTAGCGACGTTATATCCAGTTCCCTCGACTGGCGAATGGGCGGTTGTTACGCCTAATGGGCAGTTCGACGCTTCCGTAAATGCTCAAAAAGATTTGTACTTTGTAAAAGGAGTGAACTCTTTTCCCTTAGAAATACTTTACGAGAAATATTTTACCCCCAAATTATTGCCACGTCTTTTAGCTGGCGAGCGTTTCCCTGCCGTAGATGCAGATTTTGATGATTTGCACAAAGCACCTATTTGTAAGATTTCTTATGAGCAAAAAACAAGAAACCTCACCGTTGAAGACGATAGCAAACCAATCTATGAAAATACAACGGGGCTTGCAGAAATAACCGTAAACGCTACTGCTGAAAATGATAAAATTGATGAAATCAGGTTATTCCATAACGGTAAAATCGTGAATCTGGCTACTCGTGGTTTGTTCGTAACCGATAATACAACGGGGACAGATACCAAGAAATATACCATCAATTTATTAGCTGGGCAGAATGTTTTCAGAGCCATCGCCCTGAACAGCCAAAGAACGGAAAGTCAGCCAGATGAAATTATTGTGAATTACAAAGCTGGAAACCAACCTAATAACAAACCGAATATTTCAAAAGATGGCGGTATTATCGACGCTGTTGATAAAAATGCAACCCTCCACTTAGTAGTTGTTGGCATCAATCAATATCAGAATGAGAAATTATCCCTCAACTATGCCCTCGCTGATGCAACCGCCTTTAAAGACGAAATTGAAAAAGATGCGAAGACGGTTATTTCAAACGTAAAAACATATTTCGTAACAGATGCTAAGGCCGATAAAAATGGAATTGTAAATGCGTTGACAGAAGTACAAAAAACGGCGAAAGCACAGGATGTATTTGTATTTTATTATGCTGGTCACGGCGTAATTTCGGATAAAAACAAAGAGTTTTATCTAGTGCCTACCGATGTGGCAGACCTGAAAAATGTAGATGAAATACTTTTACAGAAAGGCATTCCTTCGAAGCAATTACAAGGTTATGCGGTTAATATTCAGGCACAAAAACAAGTATTTATTTTGGATGCCTGCCAAAGTGCAGGTGCGTTTGAGCAACTAATTGTGGCGGATGCCAATCAACAAAAAAGTTTAGCCGTCGTGGCAAGAAGTACGGGTACGCATTGGATGGCGGCATCGGGTTCTAAGCAATTCGCCAATGAATTTGCTACACTCGGTCACGGTGCTTTTACGTATGTGTTGCTTCAAGCACTGAAAGGACAAGCAGCCAACAATAAAATGATTACGGTAAATGGACTCAAAAACTTTATTCAAGTACAAGTACCCGAACTCATGAAAAAGTACAGCGGAACACCGCAATATCCAGCAAGCTATGGACTAGGGAACGATTTCCCTGTGGAAATGATGAAGTAAAAGCAATATTTAAAGAGTAATTCATTTTATACTTCATCGTATCTTAAACACAGTCCAAGCTATCTCAAAGCAGCAAAAACCTATCTCTGAGATGCGTCAACCTATCAAAAAGATGGGATTTCCTACCTTTTTGATAGGTTGACGCATCTTTTTTGCGGGATTTTGCGGTAAAAAGTATCAAAAACCTATCTTTTTTGCGGGAAATTGCGTGATTTAGATAGGATTGATATACTTAAAGTATCAAAAAGCTATCTTTTAGAGAGATTCAGCTTTCAAAAACCGAATAAAACCGCAAATTATTATTCTTTTGTCAATGTTTGTATCTTTACAAACAATTAAACGGCTGGTTTTCTCTAATACATTTTTGCGTTAATCCATAAACTTTTTTTGTTCGTGGAAACATGAACAACGGCAGAGCGCCATTAAGTAAAATCAACTTTGCCATTACTTCATTTTTTGTTCGTAGAGACAAGAACAAGACCAGAAGTTCAAGATTTTTTGAGCAATATTCATATCAATATCCCCTCCTTCAAATCTAAATTTATAAAGCAACAGTATAAGCTTTCCCTACAAAAACCTTAATTTTAATAAATTTTAAAATACTTCATTTACAACTAATGAGCAATGATTACAGATATATCTCCTAATTTACTTCAGTCCTATCAAAAGGAAATTAATTCTTATGATGAAATCTTGGGAGCAGACGGTCAAGTAAAACCTCATTGGAATGCCCTTTTTGCTACGCTAGAAAACGTGGGCATGAAAGAATTACATTCTCGTAATATCGAAATCATCAATAAACTTCGTGAGAATGGGGTTACTTATAATGTATATGAAAATTCTGGGAGCTTGAACCGTCCGTGGCAATTAGACCCTATTCCTTTTCTGATTGAACAACAAGAGTGGAATAATATCGCTAAAGGTCTTAAACAAAGGGCTTTAGTATTAGATTTGATGCTTAGGGATATTTATGGGCCTCAACGTTTAATCAAAGAAAACATTCTTCCTCCCGAATTAGTCTATGGCAATACGGGTTTTTTCAGGGTTTGTAATGATGTAAAACTGCCTTCAGAAAATCAATTAACACTCTATGCTGCCGACATTGCTCGTGGGCCTGACGGCAGAATGTGGGTACTCGATAACAGAACACAAGCACCTTCTGGGATGGGCTATGCCCTTGAAAACAGAAGTGTGATGAGTAAAATCCTGCCCGAACTAACCAACGGTATGTTTGTTAGCAGGCTCTCTCCATTCTTTAATAATTTCCAACAAACGGTTTCTTCGCTAGCCACCAAAGCAAAAGACCACCCCAATATTGTTTATTTAACTCCTGGCTCAAACAATGAAACCTATTTTGAACACGCTTACTTAGCAGCATATTTGGGTTATACATTGGTTCAAGGAGATGATTTATTGGTGCGTGATGGCTTCGTTTGGCTAAAATCTATTGACGGTTTAGAGAAAGTAGATGTTATCGTCAGAAGAATTGATGATGAGTGGTGTGACCCACTAGAACTTCGTCAGGATTCTAGGTTAGGGATTCCCGGATTACTCCATGCTATTCGTTTAGGAAATGTTTCGGTGATAAATCCTCCTGGTTCAAGTGTACTTGAAAACAATGGTTTGTTACCATTTATGAATGCTGCTTGTAGATTTTTCCTGGGCGAAACGCTCATTATGCCTTCTGTGGCTACTTGGTGGTGCGGACAAGCCAAAGAATTGAATCATGTTTTGGCAAATCTTCCAAAACTGATTATTAAAAATACCAATCGTAAACAAAAATTAAGATCGGTTTACGGCAAAAGTTTGTCGAATCAAGAATTAGCAGACCTTCGAAAAGATATTCTCAGAAATCCTTCTGAATTTGTGGCACAAGAAGAAGTAAGCCTTTCTACAACACCAGCTTTTATCAATGATAAAATAGAACCTCGCTTTGCAGCATTAAGAGCCTATCTAGTTTCAGACGGGAAAAATTATCACGTAATGGAAGGCGGACTGACAAGAAGTTCAGCCGTTAGAGACCGCTTTGAAATTTCGCATCAATACGGAGGTTTTTCTAAAGATACTTGGATTGTTTCTGATAAATTAGTGACAGTTCAACAAAAAATTGTAGTTCCGCAAACAGCATCGGTAATTCATCATGCTTCACTGCCAAGTAGAAGTGCCGAAAATCTTTTTTGGGTAGGTCGCTACTGTGAACGCACAATGGCTGCTACGAAATTCTTAAAAATAACGATTAACGCCCTTCAAGAAAATGTAAATTTTGGCGGTTCGGTTAAATCAGAACATATTGATGTATTATTAAAATCGCTTACTCACCTTACACTTACTTATCCAGGATTTATTGATGAGGAAAATCCTTCTATCTTGAAAAAACCTTATGAAGAAATTCATGACTTGGTACTAAATTCAAAGAGAAGTGGGACGGTTGCCTTCAGTACAGAGTCTTTTTTAAGAGGAGTAATTGCGGTAAGTGATAAGTGGAGTCATGATACTTGGCGCATCATCAACTTAATTGAAAATAGTTTAAAAAAGATAAAAAGTTCTGGTGCAGAAATTAATAATCCTAATGTAATCCAGAAAGTATTGGATAAACTACATACTCGTTTATTTACTTTTTATGGAATTATCTCAGAATCGATGCCACGAGATAACGGTTTTTATCTATTAGAAGCTGGAAAATTAATTGAAAGAATCCTTTCAAGAATTAGCATTATTCGCTCTACTTTTAGTTTCAAGGACGACCTGAACGTTGAAAACGATTTAATTGAAGCTGTATTGATTAATCATCACTTACTGGTTCATTATCGTTCTTTGTATAAATCACATCTAAGTTTAGAGGCGATGCTGGATATGGTTTTATTAGAGGAAAATTTGCCTTATTCTTTAAGTTATCAAATTGATGCTTTGGCGGAATGTTTGGCAAAATTACCTAAAACATCACAAGCAGAAAGATTAACCCAAGCAGAAAAAGCTGTTTTAGAGGCATCGACAAAATTAAAACTCACAGACATTTCAACATTGAGTACGTATGACACTGAAACTTTATATCGAGAAAAGCTAGACGGTTTATTAGCAAGTATTTTCGAATTAATTTCTTCGGTAACAGTAGGCTTAACAGATTTGTATTTTACCCATACAGTCATCCAGCACTCATTAATGGAAAATCCTGAAAATAGTGATACCAATGAAATATAACCTCACACACCAAACAACCTATAAATATTTTGTTCCTGTGAATAGCTATCACAGTTTGGTATGTCTGAAACCTCAGCACTTACCTTCACAGTTATGCCATAGCTTTTCACTTCAAATAAGTCCAAAGCCTTCTGAAATTGTAGAAAGGAAAGACTTTTTTGGTAATAGTATTCATTACTTTTCTATACAATCAGCACATCAAGAGTTGATTGTAAAAACAGAAAGTAAAGTAGAAACCTTTGCGAGAATTATCAATACAAGTGCCTCGCTCTCGTGCAGGGAATCACGAGAAAAAGTTCAAAATAACAATTCTTTAAAAATTGAACTTTTACAATATTTACTACCAAGTCCATTTATCCACTGGGACGAAGAAATTCAAGCATTTGCTCAAGATTGTTTTCCAGACGAACGCCCTTTGTATGAAAGTGTAAAAGCACTTTGTCATAAAATTTTCGCTGAATTTTCGTTTGTTTCAAATTTCACCAATATCAATACGCCTATCAAAACGGTATTAAAAGAACGTAAAGGTGTTTGTCAGGATTTTTCACATTTGGCCATCGCTTGCTTACGAAGTTTGGGTTTTGCAGCTCGTTATGTTAGCGGTTATTTAGAAACACTTCCGCCTCCGGGCAAGAAAAAATTACAAGGTTCGGATGCATCTCATGCTTGGATTTCGGTATTTATTCCAAATATCGGCTGGTGTGAATTCGACCCAACCAACGATTTAGTACCTCAAGAAAGACATATCATTACTGCTTATGGACGAGATTACAGCGACGTTCCTCCACTAAAAGGAATCATTTTTAGTTCTGGTAAACACACTTTGTCCGTTTCTGTAGATGTAATTCCATTACTTTAACCACAATAAACATTGGCATTAAATTATTAATTGCTAATTCATTACACTCAATCACTCATTCACTAAATAGTAAAGAAATCGGGTAGTTTTTCCGTATATTTGAGAAAAACATATTTATTTATAAATGATTAAACCAAAACTTTCAAAAGAACAAACTTTTCGTGATAGAATCAAAGAAGAAATTCTTGAGTTCTTTCGCCTAAATGAAGATACAGCTTGGTCGCTCAACCAAGTCCATAAAGCCTTTGCCGTTCGTGACCGTAGCACAAAAACGTTGTACGGAGAACTACTTGAAGAACTTCAAAAAAACAAAAAACTCATTCGTCAACAAAACGGAAGCTATATCATTGATGCTGTTACTGAATTTGTAGTAGGTAGAGTGGACCACGTGAATGCACGCTTTGCCTTTGTGGTTGTCGAAAACCGTGAAGATGACGTTTGGATAAATACTCGTGAACTCAACGGTGCTGTTGATGGCGACACCGTGAAAGTATTAGTTTTCCCAAAAAATAAAAAAGGTACTACCAGAGCCGAAGGCGAAGTAGTAGAAATTGTAGAAAGAGGTAGAAAAGAAATTGTAGGTACAATCGAGATTTTACCGAACTACGCTTTTGTAACGCCCGATGCCAAAAAGATTTATCAAGACATTTTCGTTTCAAAATATGATGTCGGTGAAGCTCAGAATGGCGATAAAGTAATCGTAAAAGTGATGACTTGGGCTGAAAAGGAGCGTAAAATGGAAGGTCAGGTAATAGAAGTACTCGGAAAAGCTGGAGAAAATAATACCGAAATGCACGCTATTTTAGCTGAATTTGGTTTGCCTATTACTTTCCCAAAAGCTATCGAAGACGAAGCTGAAGCCATTCCAGTAAAAATTCCTGCCGCAGAAATCAAAAAACGTCGTGATTTCAGAGAAACGACAACCTTTACCATCGACCCAGTCGATGCAAAAGATTTCGACGATGCTCTTAGTTTTACTTTCTTAGAAAATGGTAATTACGAAATCGGCGTACACATTGCCGATGTTACGCATTATGTTTTGCCAGAAAGTAATTTAGAAGCCGAAGCTTTTAAAAGAGCTACTTCGGTGTATTTGGTGGACAGAGTAGTACCAATGTTGCCCGAAAAACTATCGAATGGCTTATGTTCGCTTCGCCCGAATGAAGATAAATTGACATTTTCAGCCGTTTTTGAAATTACGCCAGATGCCAAAGTTGTGGGCGAATGGTTTGGCAGAACAGTCATTCATTCAGACAGAAGGTTTACTTATGAAGAAGCCCAAGAAGTATTGGATGGC
>JACCDS012522203.1_pt1 | contig 11475 bp, 8 predicted proteins | sample 7446441 | NCBI WGS metagenome assembly JACCDS01 (sample SAMN15323445, study PRJNA562643) | freshwater metagenome | isolation source: river surface water | place: USA:Blue River Watershed | collected 2017-08-17 | reverse complement strand
TACGCGGCCACCGGCAGGTTGACCAGGTTGGGCGCGTTGGAATGACTCCACTCAGGGTAGAAGGGGTGTTGGTAAAAGCTGCACATCAAGATGCGGTCGTCACCGGCCACGATGTCTTCAGTGCCGTTACCATGGTGCACATCGAAATCGATCACCGCCACCCGCTGCAAGCCATGGCGCTCCAGCGCGTACTTGGCCGCCACCGCCACATTGTTGAAAAAACAAAAACCCATGGCCTTGTCACGGCAGGCATGGTGGCCGGGGGGCCGGGTGGCGCAAAAGGCGTTTTCCAGCTCGCCGGCCAGCACCGCGTCGGTGGCATCGATCGCGGCCCCCGCCGACAGCAAAGCCGCCTCCCAGGTATGAACGTTGATGGACGTGTCCGGGTCGAGCTGAGCGTGGGCAGGGCCACCCGCTGCAATCTCGTCGCGCAACTCATCGCTCAAGCCACGGATGGACGCGATGTGCAGGCGCCCGTGGGCCAACTCCAGTTCAGCGATCGATGCGGGCGTGGGCTCGCGCCGGTCGAGCGCGTCCCCCACCCCGGTGATCAGCAGCCGGTCTTCGATCGCACTGAGCCGCTCCGGGCATTCGGGGTGCCCGTCGCCCATTTCGTGCCGCCAGCAGGTTTTGTGGGTGAAATAGCCAGTGGGTTTCATCGCTGTCGTTTTCCGGTATCGTCTTGGGGCATGGATGCACCGCAACACACGCAACACACCATCGCCTCGCTGCTGCGTCAGCTTACCACGGTCATTGTGGGCAAAGAGGCGCAAGTTCGCGACTGCGTCACATGCCTGCTGGCCGGCGGCCACCTGCTGATTGAGGACGTGCCCGGCGTCGGCAAAACCACCCTGGCCCAGGCCTTGGCCCGCAGTTTCGGGCTGGATTTTTCAAGGGTGCAGTTCACTTCGGACCTCATGCCCAGCGACCTGATGGGCGTGTCGGTGTTCGAGCGCGAACGACAAGGCTTTGTGTTCCACCCCGGCCCCCTGTTCACCCAGGTGCTGCTGGCCGATGAAATCAACCGGGCCAGCCCCAAAACGCAAAGTGCCCTGCTGGAAGCGATGGAGGAAAAGCAGGTGTCGGCCGAAGGCAGCACCCGCCCTCTGCCGCAGCCGTTTTTCGTCATCGCCACCCAAAACCCGCACGACCAACTGGGCACCCACGCACTGCCCGAGTCGCAACTCGACCGGTTTCTGATGCGCATCCACCTGGGCTACCCAGACCGCACCGCTGAGAGGGCGCTGCTGCAAGGCGAGGACCGGCGCGATCTGCTGGAACAACTGGCGCCCGTGCTGGACGCGGCGCAACTGCGTGCGCTGCAACAGGTGGTGCGCGATGTGGCCACCACCGACGCGGTGCTGAACTACCTGCAAAACCTGCTGGAAGCGACCCGCAACGGCCAGTGGTTTGTACAGGGCTTGAGCCCGCGGGCGGGCTTGGCCATCTTGCGCGCGGCCAAAGCCCATGCGCTGGTGAACGGGCGCCGCTACGTGGCGCCAGACGACATCGCAGCCATCCTGCCGCAAACAGCAGCGCACCGGCTGATTCCCGTCAGTTCGGCCGGGCGCGGTGCGGCCGAACAAGTGCGGGCCATGGTCGCGGCCACGCCCCTGCCCTGAACCGACCATGAGCCTGGTCAGCCCCCCCCTGCGCCGGCTGCCGGCCGCCCCACGCTGGCGGCAGCGGTGGCGGACGTGGTGGCTGAACCGCTTGCCCCGGCGCGACCGGCTGGTGCTCACCCACCGCAACCTGTACATCCTGCCCACCCGCGCCGGTTTGATGCTGGCCGCCACGCTGATGCTGTTGCTGGTGGGCAGCATCAACTACCAGCTCAACCTGGGCTACCTGCTGACGTTTTTGCTGGCGGGCTGCGGGGTGGTGGGCTTGCACCTGACCCACCTGAACTTGCGCGGCCTGGAACTCAGCGCCCAGATCACGCCCACGGTGTTTGCCGACCAGCCCGCACCCGTGCGGCTTCGGGTGCACAACCCCACACGGCGCGCCCGCTACGGTGTCGGCCTGTGCTGGCTGCCCACCGATGGGCCAGCCCCTGGCGAGCCCACCTGGTGTGACGTCGCGCCGCAAAGTGACACCCTGACCGAATTGAGCCTGACCCTGCCGCACCGAGGCCGGCACTCGTTGCCCGCCCTGTTGGTGGAAACGCGGTTCCCCTTGGGCACCACCCGGGCCTGGCACTGGTGGCGTCCGGCCACGCTCTGCCTGGTGTACCCGGCCCCCGAAACGGCGCCTCCCCCTTTGCCCTGGGGCGCAGATACGTCGGGCACCGACGGCGTTCTGGCCAGACACCCAGCCGGCAGCCACGACATGGACGGCGTGCGCCCTTACCGGCGGGGTGACCCCTTGAAATGGGTGGTGTGGAAGAAAGTGGCCCGCACCGCCGATGGCCCCGACCCACAATGGATCAGCCGGGATGGCGAGCCGCCGCCCACCAGCACGCTCTGGCTGGACGCCCACAATTGCGGGCTGACGGCTCCCGAAGCCCGTTGGTCGCGCCTGTGCGCCTGGGTGCTGGAGGCCGAGCGCCAGGGCTTGCGGTACGGCCTGCGGCTGCCTGGTCAGGAAGTGCCGCCTGGCCACGGCCCAGACCATCAGCACCGCTGCCTGGAGGCCCTGGCATGCGCCTGAGCCTTGCACCCCAATGGCCCGGCGGGCAACTGCCCCGGGAAACCCGTGACACCTGGTTTTTGCTCGGGGTCATCGGCTGGATCGCCCTGCTTCAAGCCCCCTACGTGCCGCTTTGGTGTACCGCGTTGACGCTGGGGGTGCTGACTTGGCGCGCCTGGTTGGCCGGGCGCCAAAAGGCTTTGCCTGGCTGGCCTTGGCGCGCCCTGTTGCTGGGCACGGCACTGACCGCCACCTGGTTCAGTCACAAAACGCTGCTGGGCCAAGACGCCGGTGTGACGCTGATCGTGTTGTTGCTGGCCTTGAAAACCCTGGAACTGCGGGCCCGGCGCGATGCTTTCGTGGTGTTCTTCCTGGGTTTTTTTACCCTGCTGACACATTTCTTCCACTCCCAATCGCTGCTGACCGCGCTGGGCATCGTGCTGGCGCTGCTGGGGCTGTTGAGCGCTCTGGTCAACGCCCACATGCCGGTCGGCCGGCCCAGCTTATGGCAAACCACCCGCCTGGCCGGCGGCATGGCGCTGCTGGGCGCACCGGTGATGGTGGTCCTGTTCATGCTGTTCCCCCGCTTTGCGCCGCTGTGGGGCATTCCATCAGACAGCTCGCTGGGGCGCAGCGGCTTGTCCGGCCAAATGCAGGTCGGCCAGATCGCCCAATTGGCGCTGGACGACAGCATCGCGCTGAGGGTGGAATTTGAGCCAGGCCAGCGGCCCGGACAGCAGGCGATGTACTTTCGCGGCCCAGTGCTCAGCGAGTTTGACGGCCTCGAATGGCGCCCCCGCACCTCGCCGGGTGCTATTTCGCCTCCACTGCGTGATGCAACCACCACCGGCTGGAGGGCGCTGGGCCAACCGGTGCGCTACCGCCTGACCATGGAACCCAGCAACCGCCCCTGGGTGCTGACGCTGGAAGCCACGCCCGAGCTGCCCACCGTGGGCAACCAGCCGGTCCGCCTGTCGCGCGAACTGGAGTGGACCGTGGCCCGCCCGCTGACCGATGTGACCCGGTTCGACGCCGTGGCCCACCTCAGCCACCAGCACGGCCCCACCGAGCGCAACCTCACACTGCAGGCCGATCTGGAACTCCCGCCCAGCTTCAACCCACGCACCCTGCAACTGGCGCAAGACCTGCAGCGCCAATTGGGCCCCGACGCCACAGCCCCGGCCTACGTGGACGCGGTGCTGGAACGCCTGCGCACCGGGGGTTACCAATACACCCTGGAGCCCGGCCTCTATGGTCGCCACACCGCCGACGAATTCTGGTTCGACCGAAAAGCCGGTTTTTGCGAACACATCGCGTCCAGCTTCGTGATTTTGATGCGCGCGCTGGACATTCCATCCCGGGTGGTCACCGGTTACCAGGGAGGCTCGCTCAACCCGGTGGATGGGGTCTGGACGGTTCGCCAGAGCGATGCCCACGCCTGGGCCGAAGTGTGGATGGCCAACCGAGGCTGGGTGCGCATCGACCCCACGTCGTACGTGATGCCGAGCCGCACCGGCACGGTGGAACGGCTGCGCCCCCCGCCCGGTTTGGTGCTGGGCACCATCACCCGGGTCAACCCGGCCTTGCTGGCGCAACTGCGGTCTTTGTGGGAAGCCACCAACAACCGTTGGAACCAGTGGGTGCTGAACTACACCCAAAGCCGCCAGCTCGATCTGCTGCGCCGACTCGGGTTCAACAGCCCGGGCTGGACCGACCTGCTGCAACTCATGGCCGGGGCGCTCGGTGTGCTCAGCCTGGCCGGACTGGGTTGGTTGTGGATGGGCCGACGCCAGACCGACCCCTGGCTGCGCTTGCTGGCCCAAGCCCGACAGCGCCTGACCGAGGCCGGTCTGCCAGTGCCGCCCCACGCCACGCCCCGTCAACTGGCGCAACTGCTGCAAGCCCACCGCCCCGGCGACGCGGCCCCCACCCTCGCATGGCGGCAGTGGCTGCAAGCCATGGAGGCTTGGCGTTACGATCCTGCTCACGGCACCACCAGCCCGCACGGCTTGCGCGCCCAGTGGAGACAACTGCCCCCGCTGGGACCACCGCCGCCCTCCTTGTGAAATTTTGCAACCGAGTACCCCTTTGAAACCCCGCCGCCGCCCACTGTTGTTGTCACTCGGCTCCCTGGCTTTGGCCAGCCTGCTCGCGCTGGCTGGGCCAGCCACCGCCCAATCGGCCAAAACCAAACAGCGCCCAGGCGCGCCTGCCGCCGCGACCTACGCCCAGCACGAAGCGGCGCAACGGTTCGCCGCCGAACTGGACCGAACCCAAGGTTGGTCAGACGGCTGGGCCACCCAGTGGGTGAGCCAGGCTCAGCGCAATGCCCAGGCCATCCGGCTGATCGCGCCAGCCCCCGCAGGCACCGCCAAAAACTGGGCGGCCTACCGGGCCCGGTTTGTCGAACCCAAGCGCTTGCAGGCTGGCGTTCGCTTCTGGCAGCAACATGCCGATGCACTGCAGCGTGCCGAAGCCACCTACGGCGTGCCCGCCTGGCTGGTGGTGGGCATCATCGGGGTGGAGACCTTGTACGGCCAGCACACCGGCCAGTTCCGCGTGCTCGACGTGCTGGCGTCACTGGCGTTTGAATTTCCGCCCCAGCACCCTCGGGTGGAGCAACGCACCGAATTTTTTCGCAGCGAACTGACCGCCTTTCTGACGCTCGCCCGGGCCAGCCAACAAGCCCCCACCGCCTGGCTGGGCAGCTACGCCGGCGCCATGGGCCTGCCGCAGTTCATGCCGAGCAACTGGACTCGCTTTGGTGTCGATTTCGATGGCGATGGCCGCATCGACCTGCTCAACAGCCCGGCCGACGCCATCGGCTCGGTGGCACGCTACCTGCAGGGATTTGGCTGGAAGCCCGGCCTGCGCACCCACTACGACATCGAGTTCGATACCGCCACGCTGGACATGGAATCCCTGCTCGCGCCGGACATCCTGCCTTCGTTCAGCGCCGGCACCTTCCAGGCCAAAGGCGTGCGTCTGCCGCCCGAGGCCCAGTCGCACGATGGCCTGTTCGCCTTGGTGGAGCTGGAAAACGGCGATCCGCAGCAAGGCGGTGGCCCACGCACCTACGTGGCGGGCACCGAAAATTTCTACGTCATCACCCGCTACAACTGGAGCAGTTATTACGCCATGGCGGTGATCGATTTGGGGCAGGCGGTAGAAGCCCTATGGCGCCGATGAACCTTCTTGCCTAGACTGCGCGGCGGAGCACCCCGCCGCCATGCCCGACACCACCACCCCCACCGCAGTCCCGGAAGACATCCACCGTGCCGCCATTGCGGCCCGCATCGACTGGCTGTTTGACCTGGCCCAGCGCCACGGCGAAGCGTTCCGCAGCGCGGAAGCTTGGCTGGCCCGCGAGCGTTATCTGGCCGAACACCCCACGGCCATGGCCGTGCTCAAGTGCATGGACGGGCGCATCAACCTCTCGGTGGCCACCCGCACCCCAGCCGGCATCCTCATGCCCTTTCGCAACCTGGGGGGCATGTTCAACCTCGGTTGGCCGCACCTGGGCGAAATCCTCACCCAACATGTGATGGACATGGTGCGCGCGGGCCGACGCGTGATGTTGCTCATCACTTACCACTGGTCGCGTGGCGATGTGCAGCGCGGCTGCGCCGGCTTTCACTACGACAAGGCGGCCAGCATCGCACACGCCTGGGCCATCCGGCAACAGGTCTCGGAGCTGTTCGGCCATGCCCACGCCACCGTGTACCCCCTGGTGTGCGGCTTTGAAACCGACCTGGAAGCCTTGACCCTGCACGCCCCCAGCGGCGCCACGCTGGACCTGGCCGACCATGCGGACACCCCCGCCCAGGTGCTGGAAGCCGAACTGGCGCAGCTACTGCCCGATTTGCCACCGCCCATGCGGGCCGACCTGCTGCCGCTGCTGCAAGGCAACCTGGCCCACGTGGCGGCCGTGCGCGAACGCACCTTGCAAGGCCAACGCGAACTCGCGGTGGAACACCGCGAATGGGTCATCTGTCTGGGCCGAGGGTTTGACTTTTTGCACACCCCCAACCTCGCGCTCATCGTCGGCCCTTACAGCCCGGATCTGGCCCACCCCATCCGCACCGCAGCACACATCATCCAGAGCAACATGGACCAGGGCCGCATCCCGGACGACGGTTTTTTGCTGCTGGCCTCGGTGCCCTACGAAAGCCTGGGCGTGGAGCGCGGCCGGGCCGAGCTGAAGGCCCGCTTCATGGGCCAATTTGCGGCCGATGTGATCACTCAAAGCTACCCGCGCCTGGCGCAGCGCATGCACCGCCGCACCGCCGTGCTCGATTGGCACGCACGCCGCATGGAGGTGCTGGAAACGCACACGCCCCCACCGGTTTAGGTATTTCTCCCTAGGGGCATTGGGGGTGCATACCACCCCGTCCTGCAGTAACATGGCCGTTCAACCATTTCATACCTAAAGGAGACAAGGATGCGTTTTCTGCAAAAACTCGGTTTGACGGTGGGACTCGGCGCTGCGCTGGTGGCGGGCACGGCAGCGGCGCAACAACAGCAGTTCATCAACGTGCTGACGGGTGGCCAAAGCGGCGTCTACTACCCCGTTGGCGTGGCGCTGTCCCAGATTTTTGCCAAAGACATCCCCAACGCGCGGGCCACCGCCCAGGTCACCCGCGCCTCCTCCGAAAACCTGAACCTGCTGCAAGCAGGCCGTGGCGAGTTGGCCATGACCCTGGCCGATGCCCTCTCCGACGCCTGGAAGGGCGACGCCGAAGCGGGTTTTCCGAACAAGCTGGACAAGTTGCGCGGTGTCACCGGCACCTACAACAACTACATTCAGATCGTCGCCAACGCCGACTCCGGCATCAAAACCCTGGCAGACCTCAAAGGCAAGCGGGTCTCGGTGGGCGCAGCGAAATCGGGCACCGAGCTCAACGCCCGCGCCATCCTCAAAGCCGCGGGCATGGGCTACGGCGATCTGGCCAAGGTCGAATACCTGCCGTTTGGCGAATCGGTGGAACTGATGAAGAACCGCCAACTGGATGCCACCCTGCAATCTGCCGGCCTGGGTGTGGCCTCGATCCGCGACCTGGCCACGGCGATCAAAATCGTGGTGCTGCCCATTCCGGCCGACGTGGTGGCCAAGGTGGGCGACGCGGCTTACCAGCCGGCTGTCATTCCGGCCAACACCTACGGCGGCCAGACAGCCGACGTCCCCACCGCCGCCATTCCCAACTTCCTGGTGACCCACAGTGGCGTGCCGGAGGATGTGGTGTACCGCATGACCAAAGCCATGTACGGGAACATTGACACCCTCTACGCTGCCCACAACGCGGTGCGTGTCATGAAGCGCGAAAACGCTCTCAAAGGCATGCCGGTGCCGTTGCACCCTGGCGCGGAGCGTTACTACAAGGAAGTCGGCCTGATCAAGTGACACCGATCGCATGACCGCACAAGACCACCATCCAGCGCCCCAAGCCACAGCGCGGGGCGCTGTTTTTTGGATCGCCGTCGCCTTTTCCTCCTACCAGTTGTGGATGGCGGCGTTTCACCCTCTGTCCAGCCAGGTCATCCGTGCGGTGCACGTGGGCTTCGTGCTGCTGTTGATTTTTGCCATTTATCCCCCCTTCCACACGCAACAAGGCGGCGCACTGCGCACTTTGGGCAAGGGGTTGGGCTGGGTGCTGGGCTTGGCCGGTTTTGCCACCGGCCTCTACCAATGGTTCTACGAAGCCGACCTGACCCTGCGCGCGGGAGAACTCATCGGTGCCGATTGGCTGGTGGGTGTGGTGGCCGTGGCCCTGGTGTTTGAGGCCGCACGCCGCGTCATGGGTTGGGGCTTGCCCATCATCTGCGGACTGTTCCTGGCCTACGCCCTCTTTGGCCAGCACCTGCCGGGCGCATTGGCGCACCGGGGCTATGGGCTGGACCAGATCGTCGCCCAGCTGGGGTTCGGCACCGAAGGCATTTACGGCACGCCCACCTACGTGTCGTCCACCTACATCTTCCTGTTCATCCTGTTTGGCGCTTTCCTGGAGCAGGCCGGGATGATCCGCCTGTTCAACGACTTCGCCATGGGCACCGTGGGCCACACCCGGGGGGGGCCTGCCAAGGTATCGGTGATTTCGTCCGGCTTGATGGGCACCATCAACGGATCGGGCGTGGCCAACGTGGTCACCACCGGCCAATTCACCATTCCGCTGATGAAGCGGTTTGGCTACTCGCCCGCTTTTGCCGGTGGCGTGGAAGCCACGGCCAGCATGGGCGGGCAGATCATGCCGCCGGTGATGGGAGCCGTCGCCTTCATCATGGCCGAAACGATCAACGTGCCGTACATCGAGATCGTCAAGGCCGCCGTGATTCCGGCCATCCTGTACTTTGTGACCGCCTTCTGGATGGTGCACCTGGAGGCTGGGCGCAAAGGCCTGATGGGCCTGCCCAAAGAGGACTGCCCCAACCCCTGGACTGCGGTGCGTGAACGCTGGTACCTGCTGCTGCCGTTGGCGGGGCTGGTGGCGTTGCTGTTTTCGGGCTACACACCGCTGTTCTCTGGCAGCATTGGGCTGGCCCTCACGGTGGTGCTGATTTTCGGCGCTGCCGCCATGACCGGCGTGCGTGGCTTGGCCTTGCGTGGCCTGTTCTGGGTGCTGCTGGGGCTGGCGTGCGCGGGTTTCCTGCAATTTGGGGTGATGACATTTTTCGTCCTGATTGCGGTGCTGGTGGCGCTGACCTTCATCCGCCGCGTCGGTGGCGACACCCGGCGACTGGCGGTGGTGGCACTGGTGGACGGCGCGCGCCACGCGCTGCCCGTGGCGATTGCCTGCGCGCTGGTCGGAGTGATCATCGGGGTCATCAACCTCACCGGCGTAGCCGCCGAAATGGGCGGGCATGTGATCGCGATCGGCCGGGAAAGCCTGTTCCTCGCCTTGTTCCTGACCATGCTGACCTGCCTGATCCTGGGCATGGGCATCCCCACCATCCCGAACTACATCATCACCAGTTCACTGGCGGCGCCGGTGCTGCTGGAGCTGGGCGTGCCGCTGATCGTGTCGCACATGTTCGTGTTTTACTTCGGAATCATGGCGGACTTGACGCCACCGGTGGCACTGGCCGCCTTCGCGGCAGCGCCCATCGCACGGGAAAAGGGGCTCAAAATCAGCCTGAATGCGGTGCGGATTGCGATGGCCGGGTTCATCGTGCCGTTCATGGCGGTGTACAGCCCTGCGCTGATGCTGCAAGGCGACGACTGGCTGGCTGTGGTTTGGATCGTGTTCAAGGCGCTGGTGGCCATTGCCATGTGGGGTGCAGGCGCCACAGGCTATCTGTTGGGCCCACTGCGTTGGTGGGAACGGATGGTGGCCGTGGGGGCGGCCAGCTTTCTGGTCGCGGCGCTGCCCGTCACCGACGAAATCGGCCTGGCGGCGGTGGCGTTGTTCGTCACCTGGCATGTGCTGAAAGTGCGCAGGGGCCGATGAAGCTGCTGGGCCTGTGCCTGAGCACCCTGATGGCGACGGGAACGCCGGCCGCACCGCCAGACGGTGTGCCGGTGTTTCTGCCCATCACCACGCTTACTTTGGCCTGGACCCATTCGATTGAAAAGGTGCGCTGGGAAGAGGATTACCAAGTGGTCGTGCGCGACGGCCTGCTTTGGCTGGAAGCGACCGAGGCGCGCGTGAAAGGCTCGGCGGCCGGCATGGAGCCGCCGCAGGACGCCCGATGGGTGCAAGGATGGTTCGCCTACACACCCACCCTGCGCCACCTACCGCAGTTGCGCTTGAGCCGTTCAGAGTACGCGGCCGACTACGAACTGTGTGCTCAAGGACGCTGCCAACCGCTGACCACCTGGCTTGGTGCACGCCAAGGCCACGCGCTGGTGCAGCCCTGCACCAAGCCTGCCGTGCATGCACCAAATCCGGGCATCACGCCGCCACCGGCACCAGGAAGTTCTGGCTGATCCGGTTGCCCAGCATGTTGACCCGGTCCAAAAACTGGGTCAGGAACGCATGCAGGCCATTGGCCAGGATTTCATCAATGCGGGCGAATTCCAGCTCCGAACGCAGCTTGCCAGCGTGACGCTCGGTTTCGGCCGAGGTGTCGTTGCTCACCGCTTCCAGGTTCAGCACCACCTCGTTCATGCAGGCCAGCAGGCTGCGCGGCATGTCGGCCCGCAGAATCATCAGCTCGGCCACCCGTTCGGGCGTGATGACGGCACGGTACACCTTGCGGTACACCTCGAACGCACTCACACTGCGCAGAATCGCGCTCCAGTGGTAGAAGTCCAGCTCCTGGTCGGCCTCGTTGGCGTTGCCGTAAAAGTCGGACTCCACCGCGTGGAACTTCACATCGATCAGCCGCGCTGTGTTGTCCGCCCGCTCCAGGAAGGTGCCCATGCGGTAGAAGTGAAACGCTTCGTCGCGCAACATGGTGCCAATCGCCACCCCACGCGAGAGGTGCGAGCGAAACTTCACCCACTCGAAGAATTCCGATGGGTCTTTCTCGAACGAGCGGCTTTTGAGCAGGCGCTGCAGTTCCAGCCAGGTCTGGTTCTGCGTTTCCCACAGCTCGGTCGTCAGCACGCCGCGCACAGCACGGGCGTTCTCGCGCGCAGCACGCAGGCACGACACGATGCTGGACGGGTTGGCCTCGTCGCGCACCATGAAGTGCAGCACGTCTTTGGCGGTGACCTCGCCGTACTGGTACTGGTAGGCGGGCATCAGTTCGCTGATGCGCAGCAACCCTTCCCAGCCCACCTGGGCCACGCCGGCCGATTGCGGCAGCAGCGACGTTTGGTAGTTCACATCCAGAATGCGGGCAGTGTTTTCGGCGCGCTCGGTGTAGCGCGACATCCAGAACAGGTGATCAGCGGTTCTCGACAGCATC
>JACCDS010042680.1_pt1 | contig 11477 bp, 10 predicted proteins | sample 7446441 | NCBI WGS metagenome assembly JACCDS01 (sample SAMN15323445, study PRJNA562643) | freshwater metagenome | isolation source: river surface water | place: USA:Blue River Watershed | collected 2017-08-17 | reverse complement strand
GTTACTGCTGGGCAGCATCACAGCAGACCAAAATCCACTGAGCAGCGAGGCATTGCTGGTCACCGACAGCCAACAAGCCAAACAACGCCAGGCCGGTGATGTGATCCAACTGACCGGCACCGTGCGCGAAATGGCTGGCATGACCGCGCTGACCAATATCACGCAAGCCGAATACTGCAGCCGGCAGCCGATGCCTGCCGCCACGGCGCTGACCTTGCCAGTTAACGCGCCAGAGGCGTTTGAGGCGCTGGAAGGCATGTTGCTGAGCTTCGCCCAGCCGCTGATCGTCAACGATAGTTATGGCCTGTCGCGTTATGGCGAACTGGTGCTGGCCGACAAACGGTTGCCAGTGGCCACCGAAGTAGCATTACCGGGCGATGCGGCCCGCGCACTGGAAGCTAAATATCAGCTGCATGAAATCACCATTGATGATGCCAGCATGAGACAAAACCCTCAGCCCGTGCGTTTCCCGACCGGCGATCTGTCAGCCAGCAATACAGTGCGGGTTGGCGATACGGTTAATAAGCTGCAAGGGTATCTGCTGCAAACCAAAGTGGGCTATCGGCTGGTCGTCAGCCAGCAACCTGAATTTGTTGCAACCAACCCACGTCCGGCCGCACCTGCGGCGAAAAAAGCCGGTGAACTACGCGTCGCCAGCTTTAACGTGCTGAATTTCTTCACCGGCGAAGGCAACAGCCCCAAATTCCCGACCAAACGCGGTGCGACGGATGCGAACGAACTGCAGCGCCAGCAAGCTAAAATGCTGGCGGCACTGGCAGCGATGGACGCCGATGTGATTGGTTTATTAGAAGTCGAAAATAACGGCTTCGGTGCCGGCAGCGCATTAGCAACCATTGTACAAAGCCTGAACCAGCAACTCGGTAGCGACGTGTATGCCTTTGTCCAGCCCAGCGAAAAACCTGGCTCTGACGACATTATGGTGGCGATGATTTACCGTAAAGCCAATGTCGAGCCAATCGGCTCCACGGCGGTCTACACTAAGGCGCCGTTTGATCGAGGCAGCCGGCCACCCCTGGCGCAAAGCTTCCGCGATCTGACGTCGAAACAGCAGCTGACCGTCAGCATTAATCACTTTAAATCCAAAGGCAGCTGCCCAAAACAACCAGGGCCAGATTCTGATCTGAATGATGGCCAAGGTTGCTGGACGCCGACCCGCGTCGCTGCAGCAAAAGCACTGACCGAATGGTTGAACACCGAACCAACCGGCATCGATACGGACTATGTGCTGGTGATGGGTGACTTAAACGCCTACCGGATGGAGGCACCGCTACAATATCTGGAGCAAAACGGCTGGCAGCATCTGGCGCCAAAAGACGCAGTGCATTCGTCATTTGTTTATCGGGGTCGCTCTGGCACACTGGACCATGCCTTGGCCAGTCCGCAGCTGAAAGCCAAGCTGCAACAATTCCATCATTGGGGAATTAATGCTGACGAGCCGGCAGTGCTGGATTACAACACTGAGTTTAAATCCAAAGCCCAGCAGCAATCGTTGTATGCACCCAATCCATACCGCTCGTCGGATCATGACCCGCTGTATATGGATTTTAAGTTCTAAATAGCACAAAGCCCCGCACGCGGGGCTTTGTTTTCAGCAATGCACTCAGACACTGAGTGCCGCACGGACTATCATGCTGAACACTGCGCCGACGCCAACGACCCAGACTATCGATCGCAGCAGAGCGTAATCCAGCAGATACAACAAAATAAACGCCACCCGGCAGCCAACATACAACCAGGCCAGCACCTGCATTGTGCTGTCATAGTTGCCGCTGACAACACAACCCAGCACCGCCGCCAGAAACAGCTGCAACGCTTCAAAACTATTGTAATGCGCTGCGTTGGCGCGGGCGCCCATCCCTTCCAAGCGCGCTTGCTGCGCCCGCGGCAGGTGATTGTCATAACCACCGAGTTGATTCATCGCGCGTGCAACCGGCAGTCGAGCCAGATAAGGCAACAAAGCGACGGCAAATAGTGCCCACAGAATAACAGCCATTACCCCTCCTGTTCACAGACAAAGGCCAGCACAGGCTGTACCGGGTTTAGTTTAAAACGGCTGACTTTGCCGTCACATTGTTTGGATAAATCAGCCCAGGGTAACCAATGATCACCACTCAGCTGAAAGACATATTTGCCGGCGCTGACCAGCACTGTGCCCTGGCTGGTGATAGCTAAGTCCTGACCATTGGCTGGCATTGGTAACAGCGCATCGGCTTTTTTGCCGCCCGCCTGATATCGCCACAACCACAACGGGCTATCTGCCGGTTGACCTGGTCTTGGTGCGGTAAAGAAGAACCGGTCGCTATTGGCCTGATATAACAGCGCCCGGCCAATATGGCCGGATAAAGTGGTCAGTTCGCCATCTTTATTGCGATACACGGCGCGGTTTGGTCCGGTGCTGTCTTCCAGTAAAAACAACAGCAAATCCTGATCAGATCCCCAGACGTGATAACCCACGCCTTTCAGTTCCGGATACAGCAGCTGCTCGGTTTGACTGTTGATTTGCCATAAGCGCTGGGTGCCATCGGCTTCAACCCGCACCACTGAATAATCAGTGTCTGAACCTGGCACCGGTGTCGCGGAAAACTCACCAAATGGCGTGGCGCGCAGCGCTTTGCCGGCCCCGCCCTCGCTTAGCAGTAACCAATGAATATCGGTCGCCATCGGCCCTGTGCCGGCCTGCGCAGTCCACAATAACCGGCTGCCATCACGACTGAACACCGGTTGATTCTGATAACCTTTTTGTTGAATAGAACCAAGGACTTTGCTGATCTCAACACCGCGTTCGGCACTTTGATACTGAGCATAATGAATCACATACTGCGGGTCCGCGCTGGCGCTCATAGCCAGAAACAACGCGGCAAAACTGAACACTTTCATGAAATTCCTGTTGAATAAGTCAAAGACGACATCCGCTGCCGCTTGCTGTGACTTCACTTTATCCTTTATGGTAAGACCAAAGCAAATTACAGCGGAGTGCGCGGATGTCACAAAAAAACCCGATTATTGCCGTGACCGGCTCCTCCGGAGCAGGTACCACCACGACCACCAATGCCTTTTCCCATATTTTCCGCACCCAGGGCATCGATGCGGCTTTTGTTGAAGGTGATTGTTTCCATCGCTACAGCAGACCGGAAATGGACGTTGAAGTTCGCAAAGCCAAAGAACAAGGCCGGCATATCAGTTATTTTGGTGCTGAAGCCAATGACTTTGGCGCGCTGGAAAACTGCTTTGCCCATTACGCCGAGCATGGCAGCACCAAGATCCGCAAATACCTGCACACCTTTGACGAAGCAGTACCGTTTAATCAGCTACCCGGTACTTTTACACCCTGGCAGGAGATCCGGCCTGAGACGGATTTATTGTTTTATGAAGGCCTGCATGGCGGTGTAGTCACGGACAACAACAACGTGGCACGCCACGTCGATTTGCTGATTGGCATGGTGCCGATCATCAACCTCGAATGGATCCAGAAAATCATGCGTGACACCTCGGAGCGCGGCCATTCGCGCGAAGCGGTGATGTCCAGTATCGTGCGCAGCATGGATGATTACATCAATCACATTACGCCGCAGTTCTCCCGCACCCATATCAACTTCCAGCGCGTGCCGACGGTCGATACTTCAAACCCGTTCAGCGCGAAAGATATTCCGTCTTTGGATGAAAGTTTTGTCGTGATCCGCTTTCGCGGTATCAAACATGTCGATTTTCCGTATTACCTACAGATGCTGCAAGGGTCATTTATGTCGCGGGTCAATACCCTGGTGGTGCCAGGAGGCAAGATGGGGTTGGCGATGGAACTGATTTTAACGCCGCTGATTGAAGAGCTGATGGTCAAACGCCGCCAGGCGCGCGGTCAGGTCAACTGGTTAGAATAAATTGCTGCAGTGAGTGGTTGGGGTAAGTAGCGGGTGTGTGTGGCTGACGCAGCAGTTTGCTACAGCAATAACTGCCAATAACCGACACTGTGCCACTGGCCGAACTTAAAACCAATATCTGGTAACAGTGCCACCTGGCTCATACCACACTTTTCATGCAGGGCCACGCTGCCTGGGTTCGGCTGCACGATGCCGCCAAGGGCGGCGTGATAACCTGCCGTTTTCAGCGCCGCAAACAACTGCTGATACAAGGCATAACCTAAACCCTGGCCTTGGGCGGTTGCGGCTAAATACACAGTCACTTCCACCGAATACCGATAGGCGGCGCGGGCCTTCCACGGCGTGGCATAACAATAGCCCACCACGTCATTACCATGCGTTACCACCAGATAGGGTAAACCCTGCTGGAGTATGGTCGTGATCCGGCTCGCCATCTCATCGACCGGCACCGTCTGTTCTTCAAAGCTAATAGCAGTATGCTCGACATAGTGGTTATAAATCGCTGCGATTGCCGCGGCGTCAGTCACTTCGGCCGGACGAATGAAATAGCTCATTATGCTGTTTGTTCCATGACTACTTTGCGGCAAGTGCCGGCTGATTTAGCCTAAATCCGGCAGATTGCGGCCATAAAAAATCTCGCGCATTTCGCGTTTGACCTTTTTCGCGATGTTCTGCTGTTCGTCAGTTGCCACAGATTCAACACCAGCACCAAAGATGTAATTGTCCAGCTCGAAGTCTTTTAACATCATTTTGGTGTGGAACAGGTTTTCCTGATAAACGTTGACGTCAATCATCTGATAAGCATTTTTGGTCGCGTCATCCATAAAGTTCTGGATCGAATGGATTGGGTGATCGATGTAATGCTTCACACCGCTGACATCACGGGTAAAACCCCGCACGCGGTAATCGATGGTGACAATGTCCGACTCAAAACTGTGGATCAAGAAATTCAGCGCTTTCAGTGGAGAGATCACGCCGCAGGTTGACACTTCGATGTCGGCACGGAAAGTACAGATGCCGTCATGCGGGTGGTGTTCCGGGTAGGTGTGCACGCAGATGTGGCTTTTATCCAGGTGCGCCACTATCGCATCCGGTGTCAGGCCTGTGGCTTTGTCTTCCATCGGCTCTTCACAGACCAGAATGGTCACACTGGCGCCTTGCGGATCATAATCCTGTCGGGCGATATTGAGGATATTGGCACCAATGATATGCACCACTTCGGTCAGAATATCGGTCAGCCGGTCGGCGTTATATTGCTCATCGATGTAGGAAATATATTCCTGCCGATGCTGCTCGGTCTGCGCGTAGCAAATGTCGTAAATACTGAAACTCAGGCTTTTGGTTAAATTGTTAAAGCCATGCAGCTTCAATTTTTCAAAAGGTTTTACCACGGTATTCGGCTCTCCGCTGAGTGACGTGCACTCAGTATAGGTTAGTCAACTGCAGAACTGGCAACTGTCAGCCCTGCGGCTGCAGCTCGCTTGGGATCACGGCGAAAGAATGCGTCACTGTCATCGCCTTTTGCAGCATGATCGACACTGAACAGTATTTCTCAGCTGACAGATTCACCGCGCGCTCGACATGTTTTTCACTGACATTAAAGCCGGTCACTTCAAAATGCAGATGGATTTTATCAAACACCCGTGGCACAGAATCCACGCGCTCACCACTTAACACCACACGGCAATGTGTGACCTGTTGTTTGGCTTTTTGCAGGATGCTGACTACATCGACTGACGAGCAGGCACCAGCCGACATCAATAACATCTCCATCGGGGTTGGGGCGACGCCATTGTCTTTATTTGAGTCAAATACTACGGCGTGCCCTGAACCAGAACGGCCAATAAAATTGCTGTCACCTGCCCAACTGACGGTGGCGTGAAGTTGATTATTCTCAGCCATGAAAGGCTCCTGCTGTCCGGGGGAAAAGGCTATTCTAGCGAAAAAAGTGCTTCGCCTGCCAGCAGTTATGCGGATGTCGTACCGACTTAGTCCATCAGATGAGCGATGGCGGTATCAAACAGATTTTTAATCAGCAAGGAAACTTCATTGATCAGTTCAATTTGCTCTTCGGTAGCCGGTTTTTCGATGACTGACGCCAGCACTTCCTGAAAGTCATACATGATGCCATCAACTTCACGAACAATTTGACTGCGGTGGATAGTCTCAAGCTCGGTGTGTTGCAAACATAACTGGATAATTTGCTCGGCAATTTGCTCTTCGATAATCACGCCCAGCGTTTTGCGATGCGACGTCGGCGTGCCTTGTTGCTCGAATAACGCTAAATGTTCGGTCAAAAACTGGATCAGATGTTCGTAACCGGGTTTGTCCGTGACCATAGCTCTGCGTACCGGGAGTGGATGAGGGACTTCAATCTGCCACAGATTGCGTTTCAGCGTAAAGCGCTGAACTTAAAAATATATCCGGGATTGAAGCCGGGCAAGTTTGTTTGCCGGATCTGTGCACAAATAATCACAGACTGCTGACAAAGAACCCGCGTTGGCGGGTTCTTTGTCAGTACGATCAGAACTGCAGACCTGGTGATAACTGCACCGGCAGTTCACTGCGAGCCAATTCCACTGACGCCACCGGATAAGCGCAATAGTCGGCGGCATAATAGGCACTGGCGCGGTGATTGCCACTGCCGCCGATACCACCAAAAGGCGCGGCAGAGCTGGCGCCGGTAATAGGCCGGTTCCAGTTCACAATGCCGGCACGGATGCGACGGAAGAATTGGTGGTACAGCGCTTCATTGTCCGATAACAAACCTGCAGACAGGCCAAAGCTGGTCTGATTGGCCGCTGCGATGGCCGCATCAAAATCAGTGAAGCGGAACACTTTTAACAACGGACCAAAATGCTCTTCGTCCGGCAACGCTTGTGCGGCCGAGCAGTCAAGGATCCCTGGTGTCAGTAAGCCAGTATCCGCGGCCAGCAGACGCATCGGCAGCAACACGCGGGCGCCAAGTTCAGTCAGTTGGTCCTGTACGGCCAGCATGCCCAGCGCGACTTTATTTGAGATCATCGAACCAATAAACGGTTGCTCTGCAGCATCGTACAACCCAACGCGGATATTGGCAGTGACTTCGAGTAACCGCGCCAGGATCGCGTCACCAACCTCACCTACCGGTAAATACAGACGACGGGCACAAGTACAACGCTGACCGGAAGAAATAAACGCCGATTGGATAATGTCATGCACAGTGGCATCGATATCACTGACATCGGCCACGATCAGCGGGTTATTGCCGCCCATTTCCAGCGCCAGAATTTTGTCCGGCCGGCCGGCAAACTGTTGATGTAAAAAATGGCCGGTGCGCGAACTGCCGGTGAAAAACAGCCCGTCCAGCTCCGGATGCGCGGCGATGGCTTTGCCGGTTACCACTTCGCCCTGCAATAAGTTCAGCACGCCAGCCGGTAAGCCGGCCGCTTGCCATAGTTTCACCGTGGCTTCTGCTACCTTCGGCGTCATTTCACTGGGTTTAAACACCACAGTATTCCCCGCCAGTAACGCCGGAATAATATGACCGTTGGGTAAATGCCCCGGGAAGTTATAAGGACCAAATACCGCGACCACACCATGCGGTTTGTGCCGCAGCACAGAGCGGCCTTGTGGCATTGGGTTTTCTTTTTCACCGGTGCGTTCCTGATAGGCCCGGATCGAGATATCGACTTTACCAATCATCGCCGCAACTTCGGTGCGGGTTTCCCACAGAGGTTTACCGGTGTCTTCAGCAATGCAAAGCGCTAATGCTTCTTTGTGTTCATTCAATTGCTGGCCAAAGGCGCGGATATAATCAGCGCGCTGATGGAAAGTAAGATCTGCCCAGGCATCAAATGCAGCGCGGGCTGCCCGAAATGCTTGATCAACCTGTTGTTCTGAGGCGGCCTGACCTTGCCAGATTTGCTGGTTTTTCGCCGGATCTATTGAACTGAAAACTAGTCCCTCGCCCGCAAGCCACTGACCGTTAATAAACTGCACTTGTTGTGTCATCACACTATTCCTTCAAAACGGGCTTATAAACGGGCTAAACGCACCCAGTCACCATCACTGACCTGCAGCGCTTCGGCAAACTCGGCCGGCAGATTCACCTCTGTGGCGGTCTCTGCGACATGCAGATGCGTCCAGCTGGCGCGGAAATTTTCGCGATCGGTATTGCAGACCAGATACGGCTGGCCACCACTGACCGGCGCGATGCGAACCTGCAGACGACGGCTGTTACGCGCCGTCCGAATATGCTCAAGCTTGGCTTCTACGGTTGGACCAGCATCAAAAATGTCGACATATCCGGTGGTGGAAAACCCTTCAGATTGCAGCAGTTGCAGCGCCGGACGGGTTTTTTCACGCACTTTGCCAATCACCGCCTGCGCTTCTTTACTGAGCAGACTGACGTAAATCGGATACTTCGGCATTAATTCCGCAATAAAGACTTTCTGGCCGATGCCGGTCAGGTAATCGGCCGTCGGGAAATCGACCGAAAAGAAGTGTTCCTGCAACCATTCCCAGAATGGTGAATTGCCGTTTTCATCCGACACGCCACGCATTTCGGCGATGATACGGTCGGAAAAACGCTCGCGAAATTCCGCCATAAACAAGAAGCGAAACCGCGACAACATCTTGCCGCTGTTTTTCTCGCGGCGGTGTTCGCGCAGGAATAAAGTGCAGAGTTCAGTCGCCCCGGTGTAGTCGTTACATAGCGTCAGGATATCTACGGTTTTATAAACCCCCAGTGCGCGGGAGGTATGCACAACTTTGCCCAGATGATAGTTATAAAACGCATCATCCAGACCTACAGCAGCTTCTATGGCACTGGTGCCACAGATTTCGCCGGTCGCAGTGTCTTCCAGCACAAACAGGTAGCCCTCATCGCAAGGGCTACTGACGGCTTTACGAAAACTCTGTTCCGACCGCTTAATTTTGCGCTGCAGCAGCTCATCATTGACCGGCAATGACGTAAATCCATGGCCGGATTCGACTGCCATTTCATAGAGCACCGGGAAATCTGCGGCGCGGATTGGACGGATCACCATCATAGGTCGCTTCCTCGGAGTTGTGCGGGGGCTTCAATCCCGCAGTGTTTTGCTTTATCCGGCGGCTTGTTATTGTTGTTCGCAGCCGCCGTTGCTTCGTTTTACCCTTCATCCTTAAAGATTCGGGGGTGTTGGCCGCCTTCACTCACACTAGTCACATAGCTATCTATGTTCCTAGCGCTTCGTTCAGTTGCCGCCTACCCGAATCTTCAATGCTTTTGGGTAAATAACTTACATCCTTGAAGATTCGGGGGTGTTGGTGCTTAACCCTGCACCACTTTCGCTACAGCGCGGTCAAACCGGGCCATGCCTTCGATAATGTCTGCATCCGGGATCACCAGACTTGGTGCAAACCGCACTACGTCATAACCGGCCATCAGCACGAATAAACCTTCGGCTGCAGCGGCTAACAGGAAATCACGCGAACGGCCTTTGTATTGCTCATTTAACGCAGCGCCTAATAACAAGCCCTGGCCACGAACGGCGCTGAACACATGATATTTGGCGTTGATTTTCTCCAGCTCAGCACGAAACAGTGCTTCTTTGGCTAAAACGCCGTCTAACACAGCAGGCTGATTGATGGTGTCGATGGCAGCATAAGCCACAGCACAGCCCAGCGGATTGCCGCCATAAGTAGAACCATGGGTACCGACTTTCAGGTGCGAAGCAATCTCAGTGGTGGTCAGCATGGCGCCGATTGGGAAACCACCGCCTAGTGACTTGGCACTGGTCAGAATGTCCGGCACCACCGGCGTATGCATATAGGCATACAGTTTGCCGCTACGGCCAACACCGGTTTGCACTTCATCAAAAATCAACAGGGCATTGTGCTGGTTGCAAAGTTCGCGCACGCCCTGGATAAACTCGGCTGTGGCCGGGATAATGCCGCCTTCGCCTTGTACCGGTTCCATAATCACGGCGCAGGTATTGTCAGAAATCAGCGCTTTGAGGCTGTCGAGATTGTTGAATTCAGCATGCAGTACTGCCGCAGGCTTTGGTCCGAAACCATCTGAGTAAGCCGCCTGACCACCAACGGTCACAGTAAAGAATGTGCGGCCGTGGAAGCTTTTGCCAAAAGAAATGATGTCTTGTTTGTGCTCACCGAATTTCTCCAGCGCCCAGCGCCGCGCCAGTTTTAAGGCGGCTTCGTTGGCCTCAGCGCCTGAGTTGGCAAAGTAGACTTTGTCGGCGAAGGTATTATCGACCAGCTGTTTTGCCAGACGCAGCGCCGGCTCGTTGGTCATCACGTTACTTAAATGCCACAGCTTGCCGGCTTGTTCTGTCAGCGCATTCACCAGCGCCGGATGGCAATGGCCTAATGAACTTACCGCAATACCGCCGGCAAAATCGACATATTCGCGGTCATCCTGGTCCCAGACACGGGAACCCTGGCCACGCACCGGAATAATTGGCGCCGGTGCGTAGTTTGGCACCATGACTTCATCAAACAAAGCGCGGGTAACGGGTAAAGCTGCTGACATGGTAAGTTCCTCTGAGTGCGGGAGGCCGTGATTGGCTTATGCAATTATGCAAAATTACGGCAGATTTTTATTCAGAATTATTTGGCAGTATTACAGAAAAAAACCGCGAAGTCTCGGGTAAAAATCGCTGAAAAGCGCGAAAATAAAGGGCTGCAGATAGATTTGCATTTCAGGTGAATAACTAAGCAACTCATTGTTTCCGTATGCAGGCGCCGACTCAGTGCTGGCGCGCTACAGAACGACAACAGCCGGCAGAGCCGGCTGTTGCATGAATATGGTGAAAATAATCTGGTCTGATCTGTATCAAGCAGGCAATTTAGTCGATATCCAGCCGATCTAAGCGGGTTTGTTGCAACAATTGCCGATGTTCCGGCCGGATCTGTACTTCCTGCATCCATTGCAGCTCTTCCGCGTCGGTCAGTAATTTGTATTTGCGCAAAGTCTGCGCCTGCACAAAATACACGGCCTGATGCACGATCTGTGTCAGACGGCTGGCGCCGCTATAACCCACACCTTCGGCGAACTGATCCAGCACTTGGCTAAGCGGGACGCGTTTTAAGCCCCACTTCGCGACCAGATCGGCGCTGATATTGGCGGAAAATTCCTGAAAACAAGAATTAAGGAAACTAGCATCCGCATCCAGGCTGTCCAGCGCATCTGTCAATTCCGTATCCCGGGCGTCACGGGATTTCAGCATCGCGGCCTGTTTAACTTGCTGATAGGTGCGCAAATAAGTGCGTGCCACCACCAGATATCCCAATGAATGGAACAAGCCGGCGCAATAGGCTACAAATGGATTTTCACCGGTTTCCTCGGCCAGCCGCTGTGCCGCCAGCGCGACTGCAATACTGTATTGCCAGATTTGGCCTTTAAAACCAGTAAAAGGATCGGTGGCATGGGGCAAGGACCGTTTCAGCGCAAACACCGGCAGAATTTGCTGCATCGCTTCCAGTCCCAACAATCCCAGAGCAGGCTTAATCTCTTTAATGAAATTACCGGACGGGGTTTTATTGCGGTACTGCGGCTGGTTTACCAGTTTCAGTAAATCTTCTTTCAGCCAGTCCACCGGG
>JACCDS011118411.1_pt1 | contig 11478 bp, 10 predicted proteins | sample 7446441 | NCBI WGS metagenome assembly JACCDS01 (sample SAMN15323445, study PRJNA562643) | freshwater metagenome | isolation source: river surface water | place: USA:Blue River Watershed | collected 2017-08-17 | reverse complement strand
CCGTGTCCTGGCCGATAGACGACCGGGCCAATTGTATTTTCTATGTAGTCTTCAAACTCAACGGGGCTAATCATATCATCGTCTAAACGAACTACTTTGCCAAAAAACATTTTATCGGGGTTCTGTTCATAAGCAATTTTAGATGCGCTTATTTTGGCGCCATATACTCCGACCCGTGTACCAACGCCGTCTATAGTTCTATCAAAAGGTCTTATCATAACAAAAGCATTCGGCCTTGAGCATCTAAGGCAATTTCAACAAAGTCTTTAGCAAAAGCCATTTGCTCACGAACAGACTCAAACTGCTCGTAACAATCTGACCTACGGCCATCAGGGTGAACGCATACAACCTCCATTTTGGACGTGATTCCGTTATCATCATCCAACGAATAAGACGTGTATTTAACGTAGATTTCCTTCGGAGTGTGAGGATGGAACAAAAATTTCAAATCACGACGCTGAGAGGGCATTTCTATTGCGCTTTCAGCATATTCCTTCATGCTTTGAATTTGAGCCCGCGAGAATTTAGTTCGAGATTCCATTTAGAAATTTTTAAGTGTTTCGTCCATAACTTCAATCAAAGACTCTTTCTTTTGTTGCTTATCTGATATTTGAGAGGGAGAGTCTGCATAAGCGTAGTTTTCAAGGACATGATATTTCAAAATAAGAATGTCCACGATGTACTTTCTCAGGGCCTCTTTTACCTTTTCTCTATCTTCTGATATGGTAAAAATTTTACGGAATGCCACGTCTTCCTCAAATCGTTTCAAAATGTTCTGCACGAATTGGGGCATCGGAACAAACTCAATTGCCAAAAAGTCCATGTATTGATAAAACAAAAACATCACATAAGGCAAAAATTGGGCAATTACCTCGGGCTTGGTTTCGCTTCCCGTGGGGAAGAAAGGCACACTTGACTCATCTTCAAGGAACTGAGTTGTGAAAATTTGAAAGTTTGGATTTACAACTTTTGAGTTTACAAACTTTTCATTTTTATTCTCTTCAGCCCAATTTTTATATCTGTTGAAAATTTCGGGCGCCGCGTCTCTGTAAGGATAAAGTGGGTTTAATGCGGGCCCAAATTGCGGCGAAATAAGTGGTTTACCATTAAATTTCTGTTCGCCCTTATTTGCATTATAGATTAATAGCGCTCCAAAGAATTTTTGAGCAAATAACATCCGGCCGAATACATTTAAAATAAAATCTATTTTTTCCTCGGTACTTTCATCATACTCTTTAACGGGCATAGATATGGTCTCATATATGTCGTCGTTAACTCGTCCCGTTCTTAGAGCATTAATCCGGACTTTTATATTAAATGACTCAAGAGAGGACGCCGCGAGTATGACAGGCAAAATATTTAAAATTCTATTTGTATCATTTGCATAAGTGAAATTGATTGGCACAAAAAAGTCTACAAACTTCGTTGTTTCCGATTGTTTCTCGAATTTCAGATATGCCTTTTTAGTCGAGGAAGCATACTTTAACCTATGTGGCTTTATTCCATTATAGACTTTATCGGGCTCTTGTAAGTTAAATGGCATTTCAATACCCTGCTCGTTTGTCTTCAAAAAACATTTGTCCCCAAGGTTGTTGAATACTGCGGTTGTCCCTTTTTGCCTACGAACACAAGTAAAATCCTTATTGCTTATTGAAGAAAAATAATAAATGTAACCTCCAAAAGAATCTTTGGTCTTATACACCCTCTGTGGCGGTATAACTCCAACAGGTTCACCTAAATATGAAAATTCATTTTCACCAACGCTATCAACATATTCCTTGTATTCAGGACTATAAAATTCTATAGGTCTAAACAATCCTTGACTCGCAAGTGAGAAATCAAAAATGCCACGCGAGTCATCGGTAATGATAATCCTTGATTTTTTAAAACTACCGCCAAGATTGATTAACTCTTTAAGATTTGATAGCAAGTCTTCGGTTACTTGTTTGACCTGTATTGAAGATTCAGATGGTTTATTTAATTCACTTTCAAAATCTTTGTAGTTGTCAAATTTCTTTAACTCATCAAAAACATTTGTAGCGGCCTGCTCTGCTCTGTTTTTGGGGTTTTTAACAAACGACTGAATATCATCAAAGGCCTGTTCAAAACTTTCGTATTGTTTAAAAATTATTCCATTTTTAAACGATTCCTCATAATAGCCAATTTGGTCTTTTGGTTTGTCACTACCCTCTTTTGCGAAAGATATGGTTTCGACAATATTAGTAAAAGGGAGCCTGCCTATTTGTTCAAATAGGTCAAAGAAATTAATCTGTTTCCCGTTTAAAATCATCAGTTTGAAGGACTTGTTCTAATGATTGCCTGCACCTCGTCTAATTCCACTTGAGTGTTCAAACTATCCAATGGCATTCTATTCTTTTCCTGAATTACTTGCAAAAACTCATCGAAGTTTGTGTCTGTCTTCAACTTGGTTTGTTGGTCCTCAGTAAATAGGTTGTAGAACTCAAACATCGTATTCTCAAGTGTCTTCACCATTGGCTTCTGAATAGTAGACAAGGCCTTGTAATATCCCTCATTGTTGAAAGCAGGAGTGAAGTTGGTTTGAGGGTCTGAATAGACATTAAGCATTGCTTGTCCGCTTGGAGAGTCATATACCTGACGGAACACTTGATAGGTCTTTTGAGCGCTTTGCATCAAGCGAACCGAAACAAAGGCTTTTCCTTGAAACTTGTTGTCAAAAATTGCCTTACGCAACTTGTTCAAGTAAATAAATATGAACGCCCACTTTTGGTTTAGAATGACGTTCCATTCCAAGTCTGTGTCGACAAAGACCTCGTATGTGCTCCCCGCAAATCGGTCTTGAAGCGAAAGGTCCTGTTTGAAGTTTGCCTCATATTCAACACTATCACTATTCAAAAGAGTGTTGCCCGTGCCGATTACAAAGATGTTGCCGCGTGGAATAATTTCTCCACGGCCATTTTGAATTGAAGCGGGCATTCCATTTCGATATTCACCAATACGAGAAAGAGCAGCGTTCAAAATACCTGCCGTGTTCGGGTCGAGTTTGGGTAGTTCGTCCAAAAGCAAAATGCAGCCGTCCTTTTGCATTTTGGAGCCATCTTCATTAAGATTACCAAAAGCGCGGATGACTTTACCTTCTTGATAACCATCAATAGTTTGACCACCAATTAATTCAAGTGGTGAAGTGAATTGGTTGCAACTTACCTCTATCATTTCCCAACCAAGGATGTCTTTAATGGTGCTCGCCATAAAAGTCTTTCCTGTTCCTGCGCCCCCGTACAAATAGACGTTATTCCGTGCTTCAACGTCTGAAAGGATTTTTTGAACCAAGGGACGCTTGTATGACTGCGCAAGTGTTGTTTCGCTCTGCTTTACCACTTGTCCATTCTGAACAACATTAATGGTCATCGTAGTAGGCTTGGCATTAATCTTAGCCTGAAGCATACTATCAAGATTTGACTCGGAAATCTTATCCTCATCAATTACCTCACGAACGATTTCTTTGACTTCGGATTCATTTACTGAAGCGGCCTCAGAAATAGACATGGTTGCCGATGCGCCACCAAGAATACGATTGAGTGCTAAAAGTTTCTGAGCAACCTCGTCACCTCTAAATTCTTCCTCAAGAATCTGCTGACCCATTGCTTTAATTTCGTCGCTAACGTCGGGGTCATTTAGTATGCCTGAAATTTGTTCTTTAGTGCTCATAATGAGAAAATTAAATCAATTGCTTTTTGGATTCGTGTGTCGTTGTTTTCGGTAAAAATTTGAGTATCTCCGATTGCTCTCCTAAGTGTGGATGCACTTATGAAACTCTTTTTAATTGTGGCCAAGTCCATGTTGAATAGGTTCAAAATAGCCTCAACATCATCTTTTGCCTGCTTTTTAGCCTTTTCTAAATCTTTTTGGGCCTTTTGTATTTCATTTTTGATTTTGGCTAAGGGGTCCTCGCCATCGTCATCATCTCCGAACTCATCTTCGTCTTCTGAAATGCCGCCTTCTTGACCTTCACCGCTTTGGCCACTTCCGCCGCCTTCGCCGCCTTCGCCAACCTGACCTTCGCTGCCTTCGCCGCCTTCGCCGCCTTCGCCTTCTTGACCTTCGCCGCCTTCGCCGCCTTCGCCACCTTGACCATCTTGACCATCTTGACCTTCGCCTTGTTGGTCTTGTCCACTTTGGTCTTGACTTTCGTTTTCCTGAAGGGGGTCCTCTATGTTGTCGGGCACTTCGTCCGGCTCTTGAGGCTCTTGAGGCTGCTCTTCTTGAGGCGGCTGAGTGCTTGGCTGATTGACGCGCAAGATTTTCAAATTTGAACCCGATGGCTCAACTTGAACGACAAAGAAACCTTCTGTAGACACGAGTTCACCTCCGCTTTTCATAATTGAATCAATCAATCCTCCCATTTCTTTGGTCGGCGTTTGAGATTGTTGCTGAAGCCGTAAAAGGCTTGAAACCTCTTGCTGAGACATTTTTTCAATCTTAACCATTCGGGTTTTCTCATCTACATCTACTACCCGGCCATAATCCTTACCGACTCGTACAAAATCTCCAACTACAGGTAACTCACTTACTTTAGGAGCCTTGTTTTCCTCTTTTTCTTGAGGCGGTTGAGCAGTTGGTGGAACCTCTTTCAATTCATTGAAAATGCTTTGTTCAAATGCGTCTATAGCATCTTTAAAGTTTTCAAGCAGGGTTTTTTTGGCGTCATACAAGTCTTTGACAAAAGCATAGTTATTGTTCGCGTCCAACTTGTAAACTTTGTAAGGCCCAAGAATATTTTCCTTCACGGATTCTTTGCCTTTTCCAAGATTAGAAGCAAAAGATAGTCTCCTACTTAATATAGAGTAATTAGACCCTTGCTCCCCCTCCGATTTAATTTTTTCAGCGTCGACTATAAACTTAAATTCAATAGTAACACCTGTTGGAGTATGACGCAGCAGATATTTAGCCGTAAAGGCGTCGATTGGCGATATTTCTCGCTCAAGAGTATTTTTCTTATAAACGAACATAACCGCCTTTTTTAAATCTGATGTCGTTAAAAAACCTTGTGTAGAAAGAGTTTTTGACCACCGCGCTTTTTACTTGATTTGGTGAAAATACCAAATACTCTAACGCTACTTTGTTGCCCGTTTGCAGTCCATTTGTAAACTCAGGAACGTCCCCATATTGGACAATACCATCGTACCCAAATTTCTTCAAAGTCGTTATCAAGTTGATGTCTGTGCGGATGAAATTCCAAACTTTCAACTTGTTGCCGGAGTATTTCTCAGACAAAGCCTTGGTTGGCTCCAAGACAAGTCCATACTTGATGGCTATGTAGGCCAATATGTCCTTGTAGGTAGCCTCCATTCCGAGGCCCTCAAGACGGATAGGGTTACGCATATTAATGAAGACACTATAGATAAATCCTTCGTAATCTTCTGAGGGCTTAGGCATCCCTTTCGCCTCTCCTGCGTAAAACTCAACGTAGTCAAGACTATCGCCAAAATAAGTTGCGGGGAATTTCGGCGCTTTAAACTCTCCATAAGGTCGAGCAACTCCACTACCCATCGCGCCTGTTTGAAGCCCTTGAATAAACTTTCTTACGCCGTGGTACATAATCCTTGGCTCGCCTGTAATTGGGTTTATCAGAGTGCTACAATTCGTGTAGTCCTTAGATTCATAAGCCTTCTCCCAATCGCCAAACCATTTCTTAAAGTATCTCGTGCGGACGGCAAAATATGCTTGAATATCCAATTCGCTTGGCTCACCTGATGGTGTTGGGTAGCCGCAAGGCTCTCCCATTTTTGCTACAGGGCTTTGACGAGCCTGAGTGTAATAGTAAGTCATCAACCCAAGTGGGCTCACGAGTTTTTCTTCACCATAAACACCACTTTCTTCACTTCCCAAATAGGAATCAAAACCCGATGCTTCTTCAGTAAGTTGACGGATTTTAACAAGAAGTTTTCTCTTTAAAGGGGTCAAGGGCAAGCCTTTTACAAGCGATAAAAGTTTTAGAGAGGCCTGAAGTTCTTTTTCATTTTTTGCAAGTTTATCATCGCTTTTTTTGGATTCATACGAGTCTATGAATAGTTGTTCATAGTCTTCTCTTTGGTCTCTAACTTTAAATGGCCTATTTCTTATAGCCTCCTTTTCTGCTTCTTCTGCTTTCTTCCTTTCTTGTTCCTCTTGAATCGCTCGCTCTTTCTCCTGTTGTCGAAGAGCAATTTTTTCCTTGTTTAAATCCGCAAAAAGACTTAAAGAATCAGAAAAATAATAAACTCCTTTTTGCCCTGCGAAAAAATAATAGTTTTGTTCAATTTTTACTCCTATTTCCGCTAAGCCCGAGTTAGATGTTTGCCAATCAACTTTAAATAGAACTGATTTGTTGTAATCTTCTACTATTCTTAATGAAAAATCAGAATTTATAGTATATGAGGTCCGCCTCTGTGAAATTCTTACTTCGGATATATCTTCTTTTAAACTATTTATTTTATCTTCTATTTTTTGTTGCGTCTGTTTTGTTCTCCTTGAAACACCAACAACACTAAAATCGCTATTATATGCGTCATAGTTTATTTGGTCGAGAACCAAATCATAAGCAGGGCTAATGGTACCTCGATACCGAAAAGTTGTTATCGCATAAGATTTAAATACATTATTTTGCCAAAAATCCCAATCTGTTTTTACTTTCGGACTGAGATAATTTCCAAAATATGTTTGGAACGCAAACCATGAATTTATGTCAGAAAATCCGAAAGTTTTTAGGTAAAGTTGTCCCTTGAGGGCAAAATTAGTTGCTTTTTTAGCGGTCAAATTTTTTCCAATCTTCTCAAAATCTTTGTAGTTGTTTTCTTTAGCCGTGAAAGGGAAACCCTCATCGAGTTTGTCATATTTACTCTGTTCTTCAAGTTCTTCAAAGGAAGGAAATGATTGTGCAAATACTTGAGGGTTGCTTTGTTTTTTCGTTGTGTAACTCACATATCCCTGAAATCCAATAAAATAAATTTCGCAGGCTTTTTTAAATTCAGGAGCCAATTCTTCATTAATATCCATTCTTGAGGCAAGTTCTTCAACCAACTCAGAATAAACCAATTTTTCAAGGATAGAAATATTAGTGGTGTAATTTATTTCATAATTGTCCTTCAAAACGCCACTCCTAATTCTGAGGTCTTTAGTAATAGTCGCTTCTACAATTATCTGAAAAGAGTCTTCTTTTAAAAGTTTATTGTAATGGATTAAAAATCCCAAAGAACTTGGTAAGTGTGTAAGAGAATCAATGTATCTTCTGTCCTCTTTATTGGCTTCCCTATCAATATATTTGACATACAGGCGAAAATCATAACTTCTGAACTCTTGTTGTTCTTTTGTGTCTCCTCCTTCTTCAAAAGATTCGGTAGGGGTTTGATATGAAATCCAATCTGCATCAATACCTTGAAGTAGGTTGTCAATCTCACCTCCAACGGCCATTTTGGCTAAAACGCCTTTAGAGTCAAGTTTTTCTCCATCGTATTCAAGGTCCATATCAATGAAATCAATGGAGTCAGGAACCTCTCCCCCTTCCGCAAAGGCGACACCTCCGCCGCTTTGATTAATCTCAGATAGAATCTCTCGGTTGGTCATCATCTTGCCGTTAAAGGAGCGCTTTGTCTCATCGCTTACGGCGTCACGGGTAATTACAACCTCACCGCCTTCCATTTCAAGCGGTTGGCCCGTCGACTTATTAATAGCCTTAATTCCACCATTAGAATGACGGCGACCAACTAAATAGCCACCCGCGTCTCCCGTAATATGTTTAACTTCAGACATACCAATTCTTTAAGAGGTAAAAATATAATCTTTTTTTAGGAAAACCTAAAGTTATTCTAAAAGATAACTTTTTGTTTTTCTATTGAAGGGGAGCATATCGAATAAAGCCCCTTAAAATCTTGTCGCTATAAACTTGCGACTTCTTGCCATAATCAAAATTGTGCTCAACAACTCTGACCGACTGACCGCTTCCATAAAATTGAGCGTTTGCCGCAGTATTGCCCTCAATAGTTGTAAATCCCTGTGGGAATTTCTTTGAGGTAGTTTTAATAACTATTCCCGCATGACCGAATGCCTTGTTACCCGTGTCCTGCCAAATCGCTATGTCACCTCTTTTGGGTCTGCCGTTTGTAATTGCAATAAAGTTCGGCACCAATTTAAGTTGAGCCTTATTGAATGCAGACTGAGTGCTTCCTGATAATTGCCTAATCTCTTCGGCCTTCCTCGGAAGAACCTTTTTGTAAACTGCAAGCACAAAATACATACACCAAGCGTCCCCTGACTTCCAACCCACTTCTTTGAGCATTTGCTCGAAGGTCGCGTCAGCAAATGACTTATTTGTGCCAACTTCCTCTATGTCCTCGTAAAACTTAGCCTGCCTTACAATTCTGTTGCGACGAGAAAATCGGTTGAAGATGACCAATGACGTAACGGCAAAGGCGCTTGCAAAAAGCAAATACTTTTTCATAAAAGGTCGTTGTCTTGAGTGTAACTCTTTTTGTCGTATGAGCCTTCTTTCAGTTTCAAAAAGGCATTTAAACGGGCGATACCCCATGCTACTCTTGAGTTAGTAGCGCCACCGGAAATAGTGGGCCTGTATGATTTACTATATGCGCCCATACCCCTTCGGACAACGGCTTTGGCGGTGGCAACACTGACCTTATTCTTATGGGTCTTGTTGTAATCCGTCACTTTGTTTTTTATGGTAGTGAGCGTCTTGTCGCTAAACTCAATTTTCTCAGCACTCGCTTTACTACTCGCAGAAGCAGGCTTGTTTACTCGGCTTCCCTTGATTCTTTCCGACTTCGGGGCGGGAGTTTGAGCAGCGCTTTTTCTTCCTCTGCGTTTCATTTTGTGAGCCTATTGTTTTATAAAAAGAAAATACTATTTTTGTATTTAAGAACAAATTTAACAATTTAAATTAATTAATCATGTTCGACATCAATTCTCCCAACTTCCTTGGCGGTAACAACGTGCACAACTTGGTACAAATTGTGCTTTTGGGCGCAATTACCTACAAACTTTTCAAGAAGTAAAAAAAGATAAGGGGGCCTCGTGCCCCCTTGCTTTTTAGGATTTTGCTTGTCTGTTGAAAAACGGACAAATTTTTTATTTACCTAATCTATCACATCCACATTTCGTGGATTGTCGCTTTGACCAAGCAATTGATTCACTTTATAGGTCCAACTTTGCGATAAGGCCTGCTTATATTTTTGGCTTGCCCGCAACATCTCATCAATCAATGACCAATCATGTGTTCCCGAAGAGGGCACTTTGGGCAACCCCTTTAAAATGCTTGTTCTTAGGATTATTTCAGAATGTCCTATTTCACAAGCCCTGAATTGAGGTGCCCTCATAGAATTGTTTGGCGCCACAAAGGTCTTGTAGGCCACCATGTCCATTGGCGACTCTTCTATCTCACTTAAATAATGCCTGAAGTGATTTGAAAGTATTTCGTCATCATTGGCACCGAAAATGAAAAACTCGCCCTTGGCATTATCTATGGCATAATTCAAAATATGTTGCCCCCAACCGCCAACGTGTTCATGCCAATTAAAAAGATGAAAAAGGCTGCCTTGGCTCGCGGCCCTTTCTCTGATTTCTTTTACCTCATCAGAGTTCATCATTTCTTCAAAGTCGGCACAACCATCACCAATGAAGAAAGCCTCCCATTCGGTCATGTCTTGAGCCATTATGTTTTGAAGCATCCTTCGGGTTCTAAGCGGTCGCTTCCAACAAGGAACCACTATGGTAATTCTAAAATGTGCCATGCTCCTGATAGTCCTTTTCGTGGTTGGACGTAAGTTTGATTACCGAGTTATTTAGAAATAGCATTTCTTCCTCTGCGGTGCCCTTAAAGCGCTCATTAAGTCGGTCTCCCCGACGACGATTGATAAAAACCTTTTCTCGTTCAGGATATAGTGCCTCAGCAACAACGTCCATTCTTCGTAGTTCCGGGCTATTTACAATGTACTTACCGGAGCGCGTTGAGTTTTCCATTAAAAAGACAATCAAACCCGTGGCTTCCTTTACAGAAATAAAATGACGTCCACATTCTTTAGCGACGTGAATTGGCTCGTCTACGTTCACTTTGTCCCAAATCTCAAAAACATTTCCCGAAGTTTCTACCACATTAAAGAATCGTGCGACAGAACCACCCGCGTTCAAGGTCATGCGCTCTGCTATTAGTTTCGATGCCCCATATACGATTTCGGGATTACACGATTTACAGGTAGAAGTCAAAATCAATTTAGTTCTTGGGCCACAGGCATCAATAAGATTTTTTGTGCCAATAGTATTTATGCTCAACGTCTTCCATGTCTCATGCTCGCCTTCGGGGGCGTGTTTAGCCCCTGCGATATTGATGATAAAATCAGGTTGATATTTATTTACTACGCCTAATACCTGCTGAAAATCAGTTACATCCATGTATTCATGCTTGCCCTCAATGTCAGTAGATAAAAAGTCAATAGCAAGTTCTGATAGGCGTCTAATTAAGTCGGTACCAATGCTTCCGTTGGCTCCCGTTATCAAAACCCGCTTATTTAGAGCGGATTGCGGAAAAAAATCACAAAGATTGTGGTAAATGGGGCGGCCTAAGACCTTTTCAACATCGCTAATTGGCATTTTCATTCGTCAAAATATTAAATTCTTCAACCATTTTATTTAGTTCATCATGACTAATCCCCGCTCTATCAAGGCCTACGGAATTAGTTTTAAGGTATTTGCAGGGGTTTCCGACCAAAATCTCTCCGGGTCGGCATTTTGTTTTTTTTGTAAGTACACTTCCCATGCCCAACATCGCATAAGCCCCAACTATAGTTTTTTGATGGACTATGGCCCCAAGGCCAAGGTTTGCTCCCTTACAGACTCGGGTAAATCCTCCAATCAAAACATTACACGAAAGGATTACTTCGTCTTCAATGCACGCATCATGTCCAACGTGGCTTCCGCGGAGCATTTTAATCTTAGAACCCACTAAGGTGTCACGAGTTGTTCCTGCGTTTATAGTGCAAAATTCACGGAACACATTTGCATCTCCTATTTTAAGACCGCATTTATTTATCCCCCCTCTATCGTGGTAATCTTCAGCGGGTGTTCCTATCGAACAAAAAGCAGTAAAGATGTTGCCATCTCCAATTAGAGTATTTCCGTCCAAAACACAATATGGCCCTATCACATTGTTTTGGCCAATTGAAACAAAATCACCAATTATGGCCGTCGGGTCTATTTTGTTCGATGGGTCAAATGATGCGATGCCTTTCATATCCCTTGATTAAATGGGGTTTCGTAAAGTTCCTTGTTTGGCTCCCCTCCCCATTTGTAAATGTAGTAGTGCCTGTTTTTATCAAAGTTTTGATTTAGCGCAGGGTCTCTTGCAATAGTCATGGAGTTCCGGTAAAGAGTTGGGCGCATTTCTTCCCTTTCTACGATTTCAAAACCTTTAAGTTGGATTCGTCGTGAATAATCATTGTCCTCGAAATATGCGGG
>JACCDS012323841.1_pt1 | contig 11479 bp, 6 predicted proteins | sample 7446441 | NCBI WGS metagenome assembly JACCDS01 (sample SAMN15323445, study PRJNA562643) | freshwater metagenome | isolation source: river surface water | place: USA:Blue River Watershed | collected 2017-08-17 | reverse complement strand
GCGCCCGTGCCCCCCCCGCGCCCGGCCCCCGCCCCGAAGGCCGCTCCGACTCCTGCGCCCAAGGTGGCCGCCGAGGCGGACATCGCCCTGCGCCGGGAGAAGGAAAAGCGCCGAATCGAAGAGCAGAAGGCCCGTGAGGCCGAGGCCCTCGCACGCCAGCAGGAAGACAAGCGCCGCGAAGACGAGCAACGCAAGCTGGCCCAGCGCAAGAAGGAACAACAGGAGCAGGCCGAAGCCGACAAGCGCCGAGCCGAAGCCAAGGCCCGGGAGGCCGAGCGCAAGGAAGCCGAGAAGCTCGCCGAAAAGCAGGCTGAGCAAAAGCGCTTGGCCGACAAGCGCGAGGCCGACAAGAAGGACGCCCTCAAGCGCGAGAACGACAAACGCCTGGCCGCCGAGAAGGAAGCCGCCCGGCGTGAGGCGGCCGAGAAGGCCGAAGCCGACAAGCGGGCCCAGGCGGCAACGGACAAAGCCCGTGCAGAAGCCTTGCGCAAGGAAAACCTGGCGCGCATGCAAAAGAGCCTCGGCGGGAGCGGCGGCTCTGGAGGCAGCGGGGCGGAGGGAGACTCCTCCGGTGGAGGCGCCGGCAAGTCACGGGGCAAGTCGGGCCCCAGCCCGGGCTACGCCGCACGCGTGCGCGCCCGCATCCAGCCGCACGTGATCTACGCCGGCAGTTACGAGCCCGGCATCGTCGCGGAAGTCCAGATCCGCGTGGCCCCCGACGGTTCGATCACCAGCAGCAAACTCATCAAGTCCAGCGGGCTGGAGGACTGGGACCGTGCCGTGATGCGGGCCATCGACCGCACCGACCAGATCCCCTTCGACGTCGACGGCACGATCCCGGACTCGACGATGATCATCACCTTCCCGCTGCGGCGCTGAGGATCGGCGGCACGGGGGCGTACAGCTTTCGTTAAAGTCAAAAGGCACGCCTCCGATATGACGGTGAGGCCCGAACGGTTCGGGCCTGGAACCCACCGCCATGTCCCACCCGATGCCGTCCGACAACGAACTGCTGCTCGTCGCCCTCGACGACTTGCGCCTGGGCATGTTCGTGCAGCTGGACTTGGGCTGGATGGACCACCCGTTCCGGCGCAACCGCTTCCAGATCGAATCGGCTGAACAGATCGCCACGCTGCGCGGCCTGGGCCTGAAACAGGTCCGGGTGCGCCGCGACCTGAGCGCGCCCGACAGTTTTCTTGACGCCATCGCCGAAAGCCAGGCCGATGACCTCGCGCCCATCGGGCCGACGTCCGGTTCGGCTCTGGTGCCCCCCCCGGTGCTCGCCCCCGCTTCGGACCCGGCCGATGCCGTGACCGACGGCACCGCCGACCGGGCCTGCGAACAGGCCCATGCCCGCGCCCTGCAGGCCTGGTCCACCATGGCACGCGATGTGGTTCGAGACCCGGCAGCGGGACGACAAGGTGCCCAGTCTCTGGCCCAGTCGCTCATCGACGAGCTCCTGAAGGACGAGCACACCACCTTGCGCCTGGTGGGTGAGGCCTCCGGATCCGCCGCGTCGCTGCACGCGATCCATGTCAGTGTGCTGTCCCTGATGCTGGCCCGGCGCCTCTCGGTGCCGGAGGCCAGCCTGCCCAGCCTCGCCTTGGGTGCATTGCTGCACGACGTGGGCAAGCTGGCACAGTCCCATGCCACGGGGGCTCCGGCCCCCTCCTCTCACGACCACGTGATCCAGGGCGTCCGCCTGGGCATGGCCATGGGGCTGGAAGCCGCCTCCTTGCGCGTGATCGCCCAGCACCATGAACACGCCGACGGCAGCGGAGGGCCGAAGAACCTGAAGGCCGAGGCCATTGACCTCAGTGCGCGCATCGTCGGGGTCGTGGACCGATACGACCGGCTGTGCAATCCGCTGGACGGCTCGCCGTCCCGCACCCCGCACGAGGCCCAGGCGCTGCTGTACGCCAAGCTGCGCAACTGCCACGACGCCCTGGTGCTCACCGGCTTCGTGAAGATGCTGGGGGTCTACCCGCCGGGCTCGGTGGTGGAGCTCTCCGACGGCGCGCTCGCCCTGGTGGAGCAGGCCCATCCGACCCAGCCGCTGCGGCCGATCCTGCGGGTGTACCGCGCCGCCCAGCGCCGTGAGCGCTGCGAACGCGTGGAACTCAGCGCCGCGGCCGACCTGAGCATCCGCCGCAGCCTGCACCCGCACCACCTGCCGCGCACGGTGCTCGACGCCTTGTCGCCCCCGGTGCGTGCGTCCTACTTTTTTGCCCCGTCACCGACCGTCGTTCCCCCAGCGGCGCCGGACAGGATCGCCGCGTGACCTCGCGCACACCCCGCCCCGACCCCCAGACCACCGCACACGGTGAGCTGATGTCGGCTCTGCTGGACGGCATGGCCGACGCCGCGTGCGTGGTCGACGCGCCAACGCTGCGGATCGTGTGCGCCAACTCGACGGCTTCACAAGCCCTTTTGGGTGAGGCCACTTCCGATCTGACGGGACGGGACATCCAGGACTTCGCCGTCAGTCCCGAGGACCAGTTCTTCTGGCTGGGCGTGTCGGCGCTGGGGACGGGTGAAGCCCTGCCATCGCTGCACTCGGACTCCTACGCTCCGATCCCCGGGGGCGGCGTGCGCCCGGTCGAGCGCCGCATCGCGCCCCTGTCCCTGCCGGGAGGCGGGATCGGTTGGCTGGTGACCTGGAAGGACCTGGGCGCCCAGCAGCGCATGGCGGAAGAGCTGGCCCGACTGACCGGAGAGGTCGGCAGCCTGATGCGCGCCTCGCGCGAGGGCGTGCTGGTCACCGATCTCCAGGGCGAGGTGCGCACCTACAACCCGGCCTTTGCACAGCTGTGCGGACTGCCCGAGGCCCCGGTGCGCGGTGTCGACAGCGTTGCCGTGCACGAGGCCATCCGGGCCCTGTTGCCCTGGCCAGTGGACTACCCCAACCAGTTGCGCCAGCGCATGCAAGCCGCGGCCGGCCCCAGCGCCGAGCCCATCACGGATCGCCTGACCTGCACGGATGGGCGCATCCTGGACCGCCGGCTCGTGCCCCAATACGGACAGGGCCGCATCGTCGGCTGGATCCAGCACTGGTCGGACCAGACCGAAGCGGTGGCGGCCCAGACCCGTCTTCGCCTGGCCACCCATGTCTTCGACAGCGCGATGGACGCCATCCTCGTGCTGGACGCCCAAGGCCGGGTGCTGGCCGCCAACGCCGCGGCCGAACACCTCAGCGGACGCAGCGCCGGCACCTTGCTGACCACCTGCATTCCCGACCTGCTGAGCGAACAGGCCCAGCAGGTGGGCACCACGCCCCTGCCCTGGATGTCAGCCCGGCCCACGCGTTGGGAAGGGCAGCTCTGGCTGCATCGCGCCTCCGGCCGCTGCGTGCCGGTGCAGGTGAGCCTGATCCAGGGACTGGAGCCTGGACTCTCGCCGATGGGCAACGGGGTGGCACCGGCCGGCATCGTCATGCTGCGAGACCTCTCGGAGCGCGAAGCCTGGCAGCAGCGTGTGCAGGACCTGCGCATGACCGATGGCCTGACCGCACTGCCCAACCGGCGCCACCTCGAAGCCTTGCTGGCACGGGCGCTGCAATCCCCCGACACCGACGGGCCGGCCACGGACTCGGCCCCTGCACCGGCCGACGCCACCGAAGCAGACTCCGCCTCGATGGCCGTGCTGCACATTGGCCTGGACCGCTTCAAGCACATCAACGACACCTTTGGACACCACCGCGGCGACGAGGTGCTCAAAGAAGTGGCTCGCCGGCTGAGCGATGGACTGCGCGCAGGCGACACCGTCGCCCGCCTGGACGGGGACCAGTTCGTCATCCTCCTGCCTGGCGCCGACGCCCAGACCTCGGAGCTCATCGCCCGGCGCCTGCTCGCCCAGATCGCTGAAGACTTCCCGATCGAGCACCAGCCCATGAACCTGAGCGCCAGCATTGGCGTGGCCCTCAGCCCCACCGACGGGACCGAGGCCGACACGCTGCTGCTGCACGCCGAACACGCGATGCGGGAAGTCAAGGAGCGGCGCGGCGGCGGCGTTCGCTTCCACCAGCCGCAAGTCAACATCGACCGTCTGGCGCGCATGAAGCTCGACCACGCCATGCGCCGCGCCCTGCCGGCGGGGCGCTTCAGCCTGCACTACCAACCGCAGATCGACCTGCACACCGGCCGGGTCGTCGGCGCGGAAGCCCTGTGCCGTTGGCACGACACCGAGCTCGGCGAGGTCAGCCCGGGACGCTTCATCCCGGTGGCCGAAGAAACGGGATTCATCTCAGAACTGGGCGACTGGGTGCTGTGCGAGGCCGTGGCCCAGGCCACGCGGTGGCTGGCGCGCGGCCTGGCATTGCCGGTGTCGGTGAACGTGTCCATGTTGCAGTTCCAGCAGACCGGTTTTGTGGAACGGGTGTCCCAGGTCCTGAGCGACGCCTCGCTGCCGCCGCACCTGCTCGAACTCGAACTCACCGAAAGCCTGCTGGCCAACGACGTCCAGCAGGTCATGACCCAGCTCAACCGCTTGGCCGCCCTGGGAGTCCAACTGGCCATCGACGACTTCGGCACCGGCTATGCCAGCCTGAGCTACCTGAAGAAACTGCCCATCCATCGGCTCAAGATCGACCGCAGCTTCGTGCAACGCCTGCCCTCGGACCGCAGCGACGCGGCCATCACCCGCACCATCGTCGAGCTGGCGCACGCCCTCGACCTCCAGGTCATCGCCGAAGGCGTGGAAACGGTGGAGCAGCACGACCACCTCGCGCAAGTCGGCTGCCACCAGTTCCAGGGTTATCTGTTCTCGCGCCCCGTGCCGGCTCCGGACCTCGAGATCCTGCTGGAGCCCACGCGCCGTCAGGCCTGAGGACGCTCCCGCTCAGTCGCGCAGGTCGATCACCTTCACACGGACCTTGCGCTCGGCCTCGCCCCGCCGCACGGTGAGCTCCACCGTCTGGTCGATCCCCGCCCGGTCCAGTTCCGCCACGAAGGTCGACAGCGTCTCGACCGGACGGCCGTTCACGCCCACGATGACGTCGCCGAGCTCACCCGAGCGCCGGTTGAGCGGGCGCAGCCCCGCCCGATCGGCCGGCGTGCCACGCCCGACCTCGGCCAGCACCACCCCGCGCACCCCGGCCCGCGCCACCAGGTCCGGCCGCACCGGAGTCACGCCAATGCCCGGCAAGGGCGCGCGGCCGCGGCTGATCAGCGCCGGCACCACACGGTTGACCAGATCCGCCGGAATCGCGAATCCAATGCCCGACGAACTGCCGCTGGCCGAGCGGATGGCACTGTTCACGCCGATGAGGCGCCCGGCGCTGTCGAGCAACGGCCCACCGGAATTGCCCGGATTGATCGCGGCGTCGGTCTGGATCACACCCGCCACCTCGCGGTAGTTGGCCGTGGGCAGTTCGCGGTCGAGGGCGCTGATCAGGCCCTTGGTCAGCGTGCGCTGCAAACCGAACGGGTTGCCGATCGCGAACACCGACTGTCCGATGCGCAGGTCCGCCGAGGCGCCCAGCGGGATCGGACGCAGGCCCTGCGGCACGCGCTGAAGGCGGATCACCGCCAGGTCGTACTCGGCCGCGCCACCGACCGGAACCGCCTCGATCGGTTGCCCCGCATCAAGCTGCACGAACACCCGGCGCGCGCCCTGCACCACGTGGAAATTCGTGACGATGTGCCCCTGCGCATCCCACACGAAGCCGCTGCCGGCCCCCTGGCTGACATCGGACGAGCCGAACATGTCGCGCTGCACCGTCTCGGTGGTGATGTAGGCCACCGACGGCGCCGAGCGTTCGAACAGGTCGACCACCGCTTGCTCGTCGGACAGAAGCTTGCCGCGCGGCGACACGGTCCGGGGGGCGGTCTCACGCGCCCCGCTGTCCAGGGCAGTGAACGTCAGGCCGGCCAAGGCGATCCCGGCCGCCAAGCCCAGAGCCCCCCGGGCCAGCACCGTCCGAGTCCAGCGCCCGCGCGCTCCCTCCAGGATCGAGCGGGCGCGGGCGGTGTGGACAGCAGAAACAGGATCGGAAGAAGAGGAGGCGTCGTTCATGATTGGGCAGAAGGCAATGCGCCCAAATCAAGGTCGGCCCCAGGGACGACGCGTGGCGCGGGCCGGGAGCATAACGCGGTCACGGGTATCCTTGTGGCCGACCATGTCCCGACTGCAATCCACCCTCCTGTCCGCGCGAGACCTGCTGGTCACCGCCGGACCCGTGATCGTCCTGGCGCTGGCCCTGCTGGGGGTGGCCTACTGGGTGCTGGATCCGACCCCGCCGCGCGAGATGACGCTGGCCACCGGCAGCGAACAGGGGGCGTACGCCGAGTTCGGCAAGCGCTACCGGGACGAGCTGGCCCGCAACGGCATCCGGGTCACCCTCCAGCCCACGCCCGGATCGCTCGCCAACCTCGAGTTGCTGCGCCGGGGCGAGGTGGACGCCGCTTTTGTCCAGGGCGGCTCCGGCGAACTCCGGCCCGGAGAACCCGACCGGGACGAGCGCCTGCTCAGCCTCGGCAGCCTGTTCCGCGAACCCGTGTGGGTGTTCTACCGCGAGGCGTCGGCCCACGCCCGGCTGGGGCGCCCCCAGCTCGACACCCTCGCCCAGTTGGGGGGCTGGAAGGTCAACCTCGGTCACCCCGGCAGCGGCGTGACCAACCTCATGCGGCGGCTGCTCGATGCCAATGGGCTCGACACCTCCGCGCTCGAACGCAGCGAGCTCGAGCCCACGCCCGCGGTCATGGCCCTGCTCGACGGCCAGGTGGATGCCCTGGCCTTCGTCTCCGCCCCGGAATCGCCGCTGGTGCGCATGCTGCTCATCACGCCGGGGATCCGGCTGCTCGACTTCGCCCAAGCCGAAGCCTACGCCCGGCGGGTGCCCCAGGTCGAGCCGGTGATGCTGCCCCGTGGCGTGGTCGATCTGGCCCAGGACCTGCCTGCGCAGGACGTCCGGCTGGTGGCCCCGACCGCCACGCTGGTCGTGCGCGACGAGACACACCCCGCACTCCAGCAGCTGCTGGTTCAGGCGGCACGGCGCATCCATGGCGAACCCAACTGGTTCCAGCGCCTGGGCGAGTTTCCCCAGGCCCGCGCCAGCGAATTTCCGCAGGCCGGCGAAGCCCGGCGCTTCTACGCCACCGGCGAGCCGCTGCTGCAGCGCTACCTGCCCTTCTGGCTGGCCAACCTGATCGACCGGATGTGGGTGGTGCTGGTGTCCATCCTGGCGGTGCTGTTCCCCCTCTCGCGGGTGGTGCCGCCGCTGTACACCTTTCGCATCCGCTCGCGCATCTTCCGCTGGTACGGCAAGCTGCGCCAGATCGAGGATGAGGCGCGCGAAGCCACTTCGCCCGGCCAGAAAGCCGCCGTCCTGGAGCGACTGGAGTCCCTCGAACACGTGGTCGGAGGGCTGAACGTGCCGTTGTCCCACGCCGATGAGCTCTACGCCCTACGCAGCCACATTGCGCTGGTCCGCCGCCGCCTGCAAGGCCTTGCCGAACCGGTCTCCGCCGATCCCGGAGCCGTCGCGCCGGGCACGTCCGCCCCTCCACTCGTTGAACCCTCCGCCCCATGAACGCTGACGCCCTGCCGCCGCGGCCCCAGAACCTCGCTCCCCTGCCGATTTCCGGACGCATCGCCCTCGTGCGACAGGCCCTGGGCGCCCACGGGCTCCAGGCCCTGATGGTGCCGTCCTCGGACCCGCACCTGTCGGAGTACCTGCCGGGGCATTGGCAAGGCCGGGAGTGGTTTTCTGGTTTCACCGGATCGATGGGCACACTCGTGGTCACCGCCTCCCGAGCCGCCGTCTTCACCGACAGCCGCTATTGGGAACAGGCCGCCGCCGAGCTGGCCGGCACCGGCGTCGATCTGGTCCGCCTGGAGGGCGCGGTCGCCCCTGCCTGCGCCGACTGGCTGCAGTCCGGCACCGACACCCCGTCCGGAGAGGGAGTGCTCAGCGTCGATGGGCGCGTGCTGGGCCTGGCCCAGGCGCAGCAGCTGACCGAGGCTCTGGGGGCCAAAGGCTGGACCCTGCGCACCGACCTCGACCTGCTGGACGGCCTGTGGGCCGACCGCCCGGCCCTGCCCGAGGCGCCGGTCTTTGAACACCTGCCCCCGTTTTGCCACCGCCCGCGCAGCGACAAGCTCTCGCAGCTGCGCCAGGCGCTGCAGGCCCGGGGCGCCACGCACCACCTCATCTCCACCCTCGACGATCTGGCCTGGCTGCTGAACCTGCGCGGCTCGGACGTCGACTACAACCCGATGTTCCTGGCCCACCTGCTCGTGGCCCCGGAACAGGCCACGCTGTTCATTTCCGAAGGCAAGGTGGACGCGGCGCTGGCCGAACGGGTGGCCGCCGATGGCGTGCGCCTGGCGGCGTATGCCGAGGCCGAACGGGCCCTGTCCACACTGCCGGAGGGCGCCGTGCTGTGGATCGACCCCAAGCGCGTGACCTACGGTCTGCGCCACGCCGTGCCGGACAGCGTGCGCGTGATCGAAGCCGCCAATCCCACGGTGGCAGAAAAAGCCTGCAAGTCCGACGCCGATGCCGAATGCATCCGGGAAGCCATGGCGCGCGACGGAGCGGCCATGTGCGGGTTCTACGCCTGGTTCGAACAGGCCCTGGGCCGCGAAACCATCACCGAGCTCACCGTCGATGAACGCCTGACGGCCGCCCGCCTGGCCCAGCCAGACTGCGTGGGGCTGAGTTTCCCGACCATCGCCGGATTCAACGCCAATGGGGCGCTGCCGCACTACCGGGCCACCCCCGCTTCGCACGCCGTGCTGTCCACCCCGACCGGACTGGCGGCGCACGGCCTGCTGCTCATCGACTCCGGCGCACAGTTTCTGGGCGGCACCACCGACATCACCCGGGTCTGGCCGATCGGCGATCCCACGCCGGCCCAGCGGGCCGACTACACCCGCGTACTGCGCGGCACGATGAACCTTTCACGCGCCCGTTTCCCTGTGGGCACGCTGGCCCCAGCCCTCGACGCGTTGGCCCGCGCGCCGCTCTGGGAGAGTGGTCTGGATTACGGCCACGGCACCGGTCACGGCGTGGGTTATTTTCTGGGCGTGCACGAAGGACCGCAGAGCATCTCCAAGACCATCGCCCAACCCGCCATGGCGATGCAGCCCGGCATGGTCACGTCCATCGAGCCGGCCGTGTACCGGCCTGGCCGGTGGGGTGTGCGCATCGAGAACCTGGTGCTCAACGTGCGCAGCCAGGCCGCAGCGGCCGAGGAATTCGGCGAATTCCTGGAGTTCGAGACCCTCACGCTGTGTCCGATCGACACGCGGTGCATTGAGCGTTCGCTGCTGCGACCGGACGAGATCGACTGGCTCAACCGCTACCACGACACCGTGCGCACCCGCCTGGCCCCCCGGCTGCAGGGCTCGGCCCTGGACTGGCTTCTGGCGCGCACCGCGCCCCTCTGAGGCAACGGCCCGGCTCCAGGGTGCCGGCGCCCTTGCGGCGCCCGGTCCATGAGCGCCCAGCGCATCGATTCTTCACCCAGCCGCCACAGCCGGACAGAAGCCCTCAACCTGCGGCCCTCACCATGCCCATCAACGCGGACATCCGGTCCGCGGCATGGAGAACCGCTGGTGAACTTGTTTGCATCCAGGACCGTCGTGTCCCCCGAGGACCGCCCGTTGTCGGGCCGTTCGGCCTTCCGCCCCCTGAACCTCGCGACCACCGCCCTGACGCTTGGCCTGATCCTGACCGGCTGCGGCGGCGGTGACGAAGACACCTCCACCCAGGTGCGGCTGGTCAACGCGAGTGCCGGCTACAGCACCCTCAGCCTGGGCTGGGACGACACCACCATCGCCTCGTCCGTGGAACAGGGCGCGGCCAGCAGCTACACCGGCGTGAGCTCGGGCACCGTGGATGCCACGCTGTCGGCAGGGGACTCGTCCACCGCCCTGGAAACCACGGAACGCAGCACCTCCGACGACACCCAGTACTCCATCGTCGCCTACGGCTGGAAGGGTTCGCTCAAGAGCATCATCCTGACCGAAAACGAAGATGCCGCCGACAGTGGCTACGCCAAGTTCCGCATCTACAACAGCGCCACCGACGCCGGTTCGCTCGACGTCTATCTGACCGACACCAGCGCCAGCCTGGAAGACAGCACGGCCGTGGCCTCCTCGGTGTCCACGTCCGCGTTCAACAGCGCCGGCTTCCTGAAGGTGAAGAAGGGCAACTGGCGCCTGCGCGTGACCGGCGCCGACGACAAGGACGACCTGCGCCTGGACGTCTCGTCGATGACGCTGAGCGACCAGGAGGTCTACACCCTGGTCCTCTCGCCGACTTCCGGGGGGGTCATGGTCAACTCCGTGCTGATTCCGCAAGGCGACAGCGTGTCCTACCTCAAGACCACGCTGGCGCGCGCTCGCCTGGTGGCCGGAGTGTCCGCCACGACCACCCCGACGGTGTCCGCCTCCCTGGGCAGCACGACCCTGGCCAGCTCGACCGCCTCTCCGGCGGTGGGCGGCTACAAGATCCTGACCGCCGGAGACGGCCAGTCCCTGAGCGTCTCCGTGTCCGGCACCTCCCTGGGCACCAGCAGCGTGGACGTCGAAGCCGGACAGGAACTCAGTGTGCTGGTCAGCGGCAGTGCGAGCGCCGCCACGGTACAGGTCATCGAGGACGACAACCGCCTACCGACCAGCGGCAAGGCCAAGGTTCGACTGGTGCACGGCAGCGAAGGCACGGCCGATCTGTTCCTGACGGTGAACTACGCCGCCTTGGCCAGCAACATCGCGTATGGCACGGCCTCGTCATACAGCACGGTCACGGCATCGAGCAGCTCGGTGGCTCAACTGGAAGTCAACAGCGCCACCAGCACACTGTTCACACCCTCCAGCGACCTGTACCTGCAAAGCCAGGGGGTCTATTCGGTGTTCGTGCTGGGATCCGGCGGCACCGTCGTGGGCCGGCTGAGCAAGGACCGCTGATTCCGCCCTGAAAACACACATCCCGGGCATGCCCGGGATGATCAGGGGTCACACAGCCAGGGCCATGCGCCCTGGCCATGATCAGAAGGTTTCCCAGTCGTCCGCATCCGCCAGGGCGGGAGCGGAATCGCGGGCCTTGGGCGCCGCCGACGCGGTGAATGCGGGCGCGACCACCACCGGGGCCGGCGGAACCCGGACCGGTGCGGGCGCCACCGCAGTTCGCGCCACAGGCTGCGGCCGCGACGGGACACCGCCGAACGCCGCGCGTCCGGCTGGCGCAGAAACGGCCGATCCCACCTGAAAGGCCTGAACCGCCTCCGCGAGACGCTCGGCCTGCTGACGCAGGGATTCCGCAGCGGCGGCGCTCTGCTCGACCAGGGCAGCGTTCTGTTGCGTCATCTGGTCCAGTTCCGTCACCGCCTGGCCCACCTGGCCAATGCCACTGCTTTGCTCGGAAGCCGCCGCGCTGATCTCCCCGATGATGTCCGTCACCCGCTGCACGCTGGAAACGATGTCGGTCATCGTCGAGCCCGCTTCCTGCACCAGGCGGGACCCGCTTTCGACCTGC
>JACCDS011595569.1_pt1 | contig 11479 bp, 5 predicted proteins | sample 7446441 | NCBI WGS metagenome assembly JACCDS01 (sample SAMN15323445, study PRJNA562643) | freshwater metagenome | isolation source: river surface water | place: USA:Blue River Watershed | collected 2017-08-17 | reverse complement strand
CTCGGCATGGGCGGCAAGAACTCCCACCTCGAGGGGTTCATGCCCAAGGCCATCAGCGCCGACGGCGGCCGCACCTGGGAGCTGGGCAAGACGCCCTTCTCCGCACTCAGCAGCGGACAGCGCCCGTCGGTCCTCCGCCTCGCCAGCGGACGTCTCTTCATGACCGGCGACTTCTACCCGTCGAAACGCATCGAGAAGGCCGCCTCCATCAAGGAGGAAGGCTCCTACGTCGCGCTCTCCGACGACGACGGCGAGACCTGGCGCATCAAGAAGCTGCCCGGCAACTATTCCGTGAAGCGCAACGCGCCCAGCATCGGCTACTCCGTCGCCCGCCAGGCGCCCAACGGCGTCATCCACCTCGTCACCTCCAGCAACCACCCCGGCCTGCACTACGAGCTGAACGAGGCGTGGATTCTCAGCGACGAGACTTTCACCGACACTGATCCCGCGATGAACCGCAGCCAAGCGATGGCGATCACCGGCGTCACGGCACACCGCGAGAATTTCCCCGACGGCTCGCCGCGCCTCACCTGGAGCAGCGGCCGCGCCGACGACGGCCGCGTGCTGCTGCACGGCCGGGAAACGTGGTTTTATCCCGGCGGCGCCAAACAGCGCGAGGCCGACTACCGCCTCGGCGTGAAAACCGGCCGCGAAACGGTTTGGTCGCCGACCGGCGCCAAGGAATCCGAGTGGGACCACCGCCCCGACGGCACAAGCGTCTGGCGCACCTGGTGGAGCGACGGCTCCCTGCGCTCCGAATCCACCTGGCAGGACCACCGCCTCGTGGCCGGCACCGACCGGCTCTTCGAACCGGGCGAGCGGCGCGACTGAGCGCCGGACCATGGCCCGATCCATCCCGCCTTCATCTCATGACGACCCCGACAACTCCCCGCCTGCTCCGTTGGCTCATCGTTGTTCTTGTGCTGCGCGGGTTGCTCCCGGCGGCGGACACCCCGCTCCCGGCCACCCACCAGCCCGCCACTTTTGAACAGCGGATCGGCGGGCGGGCCGACCGGATCATGGAACGCCTCGCTCTGAGCGACGCGGCGGCCACGGCCAAGGTTCGCAGCGTGGTGCTGCAATTCTACCGGGATCTCCATGCCGCCCATGCCGACCGCGACGCCCGGCTTGCCGCCGCCCCCGCCGGTGACGTGCACGGCCTTGGGCGCATCGTTTTCGAGACTGACAAAAACGCGGCCCAGGTCGCGGGCGGATTCATCGGCGCCCTCGCCCGCCTGCTGGACGACTCGCAGGTGGAGGCGGTGAAGGACTGGATGACCTTCGACATGGTGTCCCTGTCGGTGGCCGAGTATGACCGGATGTTTCCCGCATTGGAGGCCCGGCACCGCGCGCAGCTCCGTGCCTGGCTCGTCGAAAGCCGCGAGGCGGCGGTCATCGCCGGCTCCGCCGAGACCAAGCTCGACGTCTTCCGCGTGAACAAAATCCGGATGCACGCCTACCTCGCGGAGCAGGGCCTCGACGTCGAGACCGCCGTCCGCGCGGAGGCCGCCCGCAAGGCCGCCACGAAGAAACCCGAGTAGCGGACGCACCCGCCGCCCACGCCTTCGGTCCCGCAACCGTGCTGTCCCGTGGATGCGGGACAGGCGGGACCGAAACCATCCCCCGGGCCGCGGCGTCCCATGCCTGTCACCCCGAACCCCTTCCCTTATGTCAGCACGCACCCCGCTCCGCGCCCTCCTGCTCACCGCCACCGGCCTCCTGTTTTCCGGCAGCCTCGCTGCCACGGAGCCCGCCCCGGCCCAGCTTCCGCCCCTCCCCACCTGGCTGCCCGACGGCGTGCCGGCCTTCCCGGGCGCCTGGGGCGGCGGCATGTTCACGCCCGGCGGGCGCGGCGGACGCGTGATCGCCGTGACCAACCTGGACGACAGCGGTCCCGGCAGCCTGCGCGCCGCGATCGAGACCGAGGGCCCGCGCATCGTGGTGTTCCGGGTCGCCGGCATCATCCAGCTCGCCCGCAACCTGGACATCGACCAGCCCCACCTCACCATCGCCGGCCAGTCCGCGCCCGGCGACGGCATCTGCATCGCCAATCACTCGATCAACATCAACACCCATGACGTCGTGCTGCGCCACCTGCGGGTCCGGCGCGGCGACCCGCAGGGCGGCCAGGGTTCCGACAACATCGGCGGCAATCCCCAGGGCAACGTAATCGTGGACCACTGCTCGGTCAGCTGGGGCCGCGACGAAAACATCTCCCTCTACCGCTACATGGCCCCAAAACCCGACGGCAGTCGCGAGAAGCGCGCCGCCGAGAACATCACGATCCAGTGGGTCATATCCAGCGAGGCTCTCGGCCCCGGACATGAGTTCGGCGGCACCTGGGGCGGCCAGAATTCGACGTTCCACCACAACCTTTTCGCGTCCAACACCGGCCGCAATCCTTCCATCGGCATGACCGGCAACTTCGACTACCGCAACAACGTCGTCTTCAACTGGGCCCACCGCACGATGGACGGCGGCGACGAGTCCTCCCAGGTCAACGTCATCGCCAACTACTACAAGGCGGGGCCGGCGACCCGCGCGGACATGCTCGCGACGATCGCCCGCATGGAGTCGCGCAACCAGCTCTCCCCCGGCAAGGCGCGCGCCACCAGCCGCTGGTATCCCGGCCAGCCGCCTCGGCCGGGCAAATGGTATGTCGCGGGCAACATCGTGGAGAACGACCCGGCCGTGACGCTCGACAACTGGCAGGGCATGAAGGGTGACGCCGCCCTCGGGCGCGTCGCCACCCCGTTCGAAGGCTGGCCGGTCTGGCAACAGACGGCGCGGGAAGCTTACGAGGCCGTGCTGGCCCGCGGCGGCGCCACCCTGCCGCGCCGCGACGTCGTGGACCGGCGCGTCACGGAAATGGTCCGCACCGGCAAGGTGGCCCACGACCAAGGCATCATCACCCATCCCGACCAGGTCGGCGGCTACCCGGCCTACTCGTTCGATCCCGCGGCCGTGCCTGCGGACACCGACGGCGACGGCATGCCCGACGATTGGGAGCGCCGGCAGGGCCTCGATCCCGTCAACCCCGCCGACGGTTCGCTCGACGGCGACAAGGACGGCTACACCGCCATCGAGGAATTCCTCAACGGCACCGATCCGCGCGCCTTCATCAATTACCGCGATCTCGACCACAACGTGGACACGATCAGCGGCTGAACCGGACCGGGCGAGCGGCGCCGATCGCCTCAGGGCCGGTCTTTGCACCGGCCGGGTGCCTGGTGGAGGGCCCAGCTCCCGCTGGGCCGCGGCACATCGGGAGATGTGCCCTCCAACAATGCAGGCGAACATGGCCGCATGACTGGAGCCGGCCCGCCCTCGGGCCGGTCTTTGCTGCCACCGGGGCGAGGGCACCCCGGCTCCATTTCAGGCAGCGCGCCTATCCCTTCAGATACTTCGCGATCGCCTGCGAGCGGGAGTTCACGTGCAGCTTGTCGTAAACCCGGCGCACGTAGGTATCGACGGTCGTCACGCTCAGGCTCAGCGACTCGGCGATTTCCTTGTAGAGGTAGCCCTTGGCGAGCAGGTCGAGCACCGAGCGCTCGCGCGGCGACAGCGTCTGCAGGTCGGGTCGCTCCACTTCGGTGCGGGAGAAGGACTGCACCACCTTGCGCGCGATGCCCGCGCTCATCGGCGAGCCGCCCTCGGCGATCTGGCGGATGCCGTCGAGCAGCTGGGTGCGGTTGGTGCCCTTCAGCAGGTAGCCGGTCGCCCCGGCCGCGAGCGCGGCGAAGATGTGGTCGGCGTCGGCATAGACCGTGAGCATCAGGAACTGCGTGCCGGGCAGGTCGGGCTTGAGCCGGCGCACGCACTCGATGCCGTTCTGGCCCGGCATGTTGATGTCCATCAGCACCACATCGGGCCGGTCGGCGGGCAGCTTCTGCAGCGCGACTTCGCTGTCGTTGTAGGCGCTGACGAGCTCGAGGTTCTTCGACTCGCGGATCAGATCCGCCAGGATGCGGCTGATGGGCTCGTCGTCATCGACGATGGAAACGCGCAGGCTCATGACGGCGGAGGTTGGTTGGGCAAAGGGGTGGAGAAGGTCACGGTGGTGCCGCTCCCCGAGGAGACCACTTCACAGGTGCCGCCGAGTTCCGCAAGACGGGACCGCAGGTTGGCGAGGCCGTTGCGGGTCCGTGGTGGAGCGCATTGCTCCCCAATGCGCTCGTTTTGACCGCCATCGGACGAAGTGCGTTGGGGAGCAACGCGCTGCACCGGGCCGAAGCCGCGGCCGTTGTCGGCCACGACCAGCACGAGCCGCGCCGCCTCGACCCGGAGCTGCACGGCGACCTCGGTGGCCTGCGCGTGCTTGGCCACGTTGTTGAGCGCTTCCTTGCAGCTGAGGAAGAGATGGTGGCGGAACTGGGCCGGCAGCGCCCCCGCCGGCAGGATGGCCGGCACCTCGACGCGGCAGCGGAGGCCGGCGTCGGAGAGAAAACCCTGCGCGTATTCGACGAGGTAGTTGGCGAAGCCCTCGAGGTTGTCGTTCTTCGGGTTCACCGCCCACACGATCTCGTCCATGGACTGGGTGAGGTCGCTGACCGTGTGGTAGATCTTGTCGAGCTGGGCGCGGCCGTCGCCGGGATCGGCGGCCTGGGTGAGCAGGCTGATCCGCGTGAGGCCCGACCCGAGGTCGTCGTGGATGTTGCGTGCGATGCGGTCGCGCTCGCGCTCGAGGGCGGTGGCCCGTTCCAGCTCGGCGCGCTGCATCCGCAGGCGCCGGTGGGTCCACGCGCGCGCGCTCAGGATTCCACCGAGCAGCACCAGCAGCCCGGCACCCACGCGGAACCACAGCGTCTGCCACCAGGCCGCCGCCACCGTGATCGGCAGGCTGATCCGCGACAACGTGCCCGGCGTGCCGGCCAGCTCGGCCCGGACCTCGAAACGGTATTCCCCCGGCGGCAGGCGAGTGTAGCGCACCGGACTCCGCAGGTCGGCCGGTTGCCAGCTGTCGTCGTAACCGCGCAGCCGCACCTGCGCGCGCACCCGCGAGGGGGTGGTCAGACACAGCACCGAGTAGTCCACTTCCACGGTGTGCACTCGCGACGGCAGGCGCACGTGGTCGCCGGATGCGACCAACGCGCCGTCGGCGCGCACGGTGTCGATCCGCACGGGCAGCGGATCGGCGGCGGCCTTTTCCCGCCGCGGGTCAATGACGACCACACCCTCGCGGGTGGCAAACCACAGCAGGCCGTCCCGGCTTTTCCAGACCGAAGGCTGGTAGCCGTTGGTGCCGCTGATCTCGGTCAGCCCCTCGTCCTCTCCCAGCATCATGGCATGCACCCGGGTGATGCCTCCGGCGAAGAACCGGTCCAGTTCCTCGCGGCGCACCTGGAAGATGCCCTGGGGCGAACCGAGCCAGAGATCGCCCTCCTCGTCGCTGATGATCTGCGTGATGCTGCCGGAGGGCAGGCCGTGGCGCTCGCCCAGCGGACGCGACTCCGCGTCGTGCAGGCGCAGGAGTCCGGCGCCGGCCGTGCCGAGCCAGCCGCGCCCAAGCGCGTCGAAGTGGATCGCCTGGATGCCACCGGCGTTTTCCGGCACCGCCCGCGGGATCTCCGTGAAGCGTTCGCCGGCCAGACGGTAAAGCCGGCCGTATTCGGTGCCGACCCAGATAACGCCCTCGCCGTCCTCAACAACAGCCTGCATGACGCCTGCGCCAAGTCCGTCGGCCTCGGTAAAGACCCGCCAGGCCCCGCCGCGGAGGCGCCCGAGCCGGCTTGGCTCAAGGGCAACCCAGAGATCGCCAACGCGACTCGTGAGGCTGACGCGCATCTGTCCATAGTTGGGCGTCGGCGGTGGGGCCGCCGGATCGTCCGCCGCCACCAATCCCTGCTTCGTCGCGCGCAGCAGACCGTGCGAAGTGGCGACCCAGACGCCTTCCGCACCCGCCGGCGTCACCGAGCGGACGCTGAAGGTTTCCCGCACGCGCAGCGGATCAAGCGCCCGGCTCCGGCCCTCCGCGTTGACGTAGGCCACGCCGCCATCGCGGTTGGCGATCCAGATCGTGCCCGTCGCGTCCTCGCAAACGCCCAGCGTGTGGCTCTCCAGCAGGCCCGCCGCCTTGTCGAAACGTTTCAACACGGCGGAGCGCACCCGCAGGAGGCCGCCGCCGTTGGACCCGACCCAAACATTGCCCGACCGATCCTCCAGCAGTGCGGTGATTTCCTCCGGATCGCCGATCACCAGATCGGACTCCTCATCCGGCAGCGTGAGACGGCGCACGCCCCGCGCCCGGCTGCCGGTCCAAACCGCACCCGCGGAATCCTCGATCAAAGCCTGGACGGAGCGCGCGTTGAAATTGGCGTTCACCTTGATTTTCACGGGCAACGCATCGCCCACCACCTTGTGCAGCCAGCCACGGCCCAGCACCCAGGGCCCGTCCTGCCGCGCCGAGGCGAGGCGCAGGTCGTCGTTCATGTCGGGCAGCTGCAGCGGGTGCAGCCGGCCGGCCTCGTAGCGGAACAGATGCGTGTCGCTGGCCACCCACACGCGTCCCTGCCCGTCGCCCGCCAGAAAGGCGGACCGTTTCAGGGTGAGCCCGTCGGCGGCACCGAAGACCTCCGCCTGTTCACCATGCAGGCGCATGACCTCACCGCCTTCGAGCGCGACCCACAGCGCGCGGTCCGCCGCAACGTGCAGCCGGGCAATACGCTGGCCGGCAGGCCGACCCGGCAGCGTCTGCTCCTCAAACCGTCCGCCCCGGTAACGGATCAACCCGCCGCTGAACGGCGCCGCCCAGAGCACATCGTCCGCCGGATCCGCCTCGATGGCGGCCAGTCCCTGCGCGACGAGGTGCCCGCCCGGAGTGGTGCCGAAGCCAAGAAAGCGGGAGCCGTCGAAGCGCACCAGCCCCGCCGAGGTCGCCACCCAGAGGTAGCCCTGATGATCCTGACAGAGGTCCGTGATCTCGTTGCTCGGCAGGCCGTCGGCGCGCTGCCAAACCCGCTGGCTGAAATCCGGTATGATATCCGCCGCCGGCAACCACGCCGGAGCGACGACGACAAGCGCCAGCGGACACAACAGACGGAAGAGGGAGCGCATCACGGCGGGGCGGGTTCGGAAATTAAGCGGTTCACGCCTTGGGGCAGCAAGCGGAACCTCGCGTCGCGGGGTCCACGAAAAAATGCGCCGGGCCCCACGAGAAGGACCCGGCGCACCCTTTACCCTAGATGCGTATGTGCTACACAACTAGAATTCTTAGAACGTGGCGTTCACGCCCATCGCGAGGGCTACACCGCGTTCCGCTGCGTTGCGCCAGCTGGCCCACTCGGGCATGTAGCCCGTCTGTGTGTCGGCGATCTGAGTGGTAACTCGACCGGTCAGGATGCGATTGGCCGTGGCGAAGACAGTAAAGTTCTTGTTGATAACATAATTCGCCTGAAGGTTCACTTCCGGCGGGACCTTGTTCAGATTGTAGAACTGCACCGCCTGGGTGGTGCCATCCGGCAGCGCAACGTTGGTGGCAGCACCATGGGTGATGCCCGCCTCGGTGAAGGTGAACCGACCCTGCACGGAGAACCGGCGCGCGCTGTAGGACAGACCACCCGTCCACTTGGCGCGAACCGGGGTCAGCGGAATGAAACCGAGGGCGGTGCTGGGCGCACGCGCGGTGACCGGGCGACGCGTGTAGGTCACGAAGGCGTCGATGCCGTTGCCCCAAGGACCGAAGATGCCGAAGTTCTGGGCGAGCTCGACCTCAAAGCCCTTGCGCACCTGCTTGAACGGCTGGGTGTCGATCGTGGTGATGCGATAGTTCTCATAATCGCTCGAACTGAGGCCCATGGTGCCGAGCAGCGTATCGTAAAGACTGTCGGTGTTGTAAACGTCGATGGTGCGCCAGGAATTATCGACGACTTTGTAGTAGTAGGAGACCGAGTATTTGCCGCGACCGTTCTTGGGATAGTAGGACAATTTCGCGTTGATGGACTCATTCACCTCCGGCTTGCCGTTGATGTTGGCCAGCGTGATGGTGCCGTCGCCACCCGGGCTGCTCGAAGGGGTCGCCGCTTCATTGACCTGAAAGTTGGCGCCGGCCACCAGCAGGCTGGTGTCCGTGCCTTCCAGGTCGGGCACCCGGGTTTCCCGGCTCCACGCAATCTGCGCGCGCAGGGTATCCGAGATTTCGTAGGCCACCTGGAGCTGCGGCGTCCACGGCTGCGTGAGCGAGGCATCAATCTTCCGTGTGTAGCGATTGCGCATGGCCATGAAGAGGTTCTGGTTGACGTTGGTCATGGCGGTGCCGTTGGGCGCGAGTTCCAGCTTGGTCGGCAGGTATTCCACGCCGGCCGCCTGCATGCGGGTCCGCAAGGCGGCATCGGTCATCACGACGTTACCCGCACTCCGGGGATCACCGGTGCCGTAGTTGACCGAGCCGCCGTCGAAGCGCACGCCCAGGGTGTAAACCGAATCGCGGTAGCGGGTGCCATCCGCGTTCGTCACGTAGTTCCAGTTCACGTTGTTGTAGAGGTTGGAGCCTTCGCGATCCTTGCGCGACTGCCGGGCGCCCGTGATGACCAGCAGGCGGTTCTGGAAGAAGCTCGCCGTGGCCATGGCGTAATATTCCGTCGCGGTTTCGGTCAGGGCCTTGGTGCTGCCCACCTTGGAGAGGTAGTTGATCGCCGGCAGGTTCACGTTCAGGGTCGGCGAGACCAGGCTGTCGGTGAAGTATTCCGGGTTATTCTCATAGATCTGGTAGATCTTGTGCGGATCGACCCAGCGCTGCGGCCCGGCGTAGCCGTATTCCGCCTCGCTCGTGTATTCGGACTCGATGTCGGCGTTCGCGATGGTCGGTCCGATATACCGCTTTTCGTAGGTGGCGCCGAGACCCCACTTGCGATTGCTCTTGGCCACCTGCTTGCCGCCCATTTTCACGGTCAGGGGAAACGGCAGGAACTCAATCTCCCGCGCGACATCGAGCTTATACTCCTTGTTGACGTCGCGGTTGGCCGACTGGCTGGAGCGAGCCCGGAAATCACCGTTGAGGACGAGGATCGGGTTCCAGTTGCTGAGGCTGCCGTAGTCAATCGGGGTTCCCGTCGCGTTCCAGATGTCGATCCGGCCGACGATGCCTTCCTTGATCCCGGTCACATCCATGCGCCCGGGCGTGATGCTGGCATCGACGGAGGAGAAGTGCTGGTTGGTGTTGTCGGGAGTGTTGGTGTAGGATTCCGAAGCCGTGACCGAGGCATCGACCGACCAGGGGCCCTTGCGATACTTGGCGGTGATGTAGCCCTGGGTGGTGAAACCCTCACGGTCGCGGGCATCCACCGTCATGCTGGCGTTGAGGCCGTTCGGGACATAGGTGGCGGTGCGCTGATAACCGGTCACGTAGCCTTCGCCCCAATCCTTGACAGCAAAGCCGCCGGCGGTGTTGGTGCCGTAGCGCCACTGGGTGCGGCGAACCACACCGGTGCCTTCGTTCACGGAAACCTGTCCGTTGACCCGGATCTCAAGACCGTCAATCGGACGCCAATCGAAGCGCAGGTTGCCCGAGTGACGGTGCTCGATCCACTGATTCTCCACGATCTCGAAGCGCTCGATCAGCGGGTTGTCGATGCGGATGCCGCCCTGGGCGTTCTGCACCGGGGCAAGCGTGCCCGAACCCAACGTGTTGCGACCGGTGTAAAGCCAGTCGCGCATGTTGCTGGTGCTGGTGAGGGAATACTTGTTGTCCGAGGAAACCGAGAAGGACATGCCCAGGGTTCGGGTCAGGGGAATGGATCCGCTGAAACGCACGCTGGGAAGGGTCTTGAAGTTGGGCTCATAGGGCCCGGGCGTCTTCTTGAAGACATCCGGCGTGTGCGTGCTGCCGTTGAAGGCCAACGAGACGTTGTAAGTCGCCTTGGGCAGTTCGAAGGCACCGCGAGTGATCAGGTTGATCGTCCCACCCGGGGCATCCGTGGACATGTCGGGCGTCGGCACTTTGATGATCTCCAGTCGGCTGGCGTTGTTGACCGAGAGAGCATCGAGCTGCACCGCACGCGTCAGCGCGTTGGGCGAGCCGCTGGCGATGGGCATGCCATCCACGAGAATCTGGGTGCTGTCCGCGCCAAAGCCGCGCACGGCCACTGTGGTCGCGTTGTCGGGGTTGCTGCCGGCGCCGAGATCGCCGTTGGACACGTCAACGCCCGGCAGGAACTTCACGAATTCGCCAACGTTGCCGTCCCGCACGTAGCCGAGGGAGTCCGTGGCGATGACCGACTTGATGTTGAGCGAGGCGCGCTCCTCGTTGGTCGCGAGTTCCTGCGCGTTCTTGAAACGTGCGGCCTCCACGACGAATTTGTCGAGCACGACGGTCTTACCGTCGAGCTTCGCGAGTTTGGAATTGAAGGTGAAGTCCGTCGTGGCGGTCGCTCCGGCCGACACCGGCACGATCTCGCGCAGGTCTTCCTGGCCGGCGTAGCTGACCTTGAGGTTCACCTCGCCCGCCGGCACGTTGCGCAGGCGGAACTCGCCACGGTCGTTGGTGTAGGTCTGAAGATTGGTGCCTTCGACCGTCACGCGGGCGTTGTTCAGGTAGGTGCCGCTGGCTGCGTTGAAGACCCGGCCTTCGATCACGCCGGTCTCGGCCGTCGCCGGGGCGGCGATGGCCGCGGGCAACGGATCGGCGGCACGCAGGGCGGGATGCAGGGTGACGCCGGTGCAGGCGAGGGCGGTGACGATACGAACGCTCCGCAGGAAGCGGAACGGGGCCGGGGTTGGCTGGGGTTGTCGCATGTGCATGGTTGGGCTTGGTTGGGTGTGGGGTAAAACCTGCGCTTCAGCGGGCGAACCGGCGGACCGCGCAAAAACGCGGGATGCGCCGGCAGCAAAGCCGGCAAAGCGCTAGGAGTGTGGCAGACATCGGGGACGCAGAACGCAGCGCGGGAAACGCGTGCGGGGGTTAAAGGGTCCCTGAGTCTAGCAACTTCTCCTCGGGACGTCATGCCACGTGAATACGGGATACTTGTCCCGAAACGCCGCGCCCAACCTGCCGTATCCTAATGTTTCCGCGAAAACTAAGGTCGCCGCGCCTGCGAGCGAAACGATGCTTTCTGCTCCAAGGATTTGCCAAAAACACCCGCGACAAATTCTGCTGTCCAGCGTGTGCGCGCGGTTTGAAAACCGGCAATCCTCGTCAGGAAACCGTCAGCTTCCGACCGTTCCGAATTGGGGGCGGGACCGCGTCGGTTTCATCAAAGCAGTAGCCGCGTTTGAATCCCAGCTTGGCGGGATGAAAGCGTGGTCCGAGGGGGAACAGCCTTGTCTCCCGCGGACGCGGGATCCAAGGCGGCTGCTGCTTGCAAACGCTGCTTGGGCGCGCGGCAGCGCGCTGACCAACCCGCGACTGCCAACTCACCGCTCCAACCGCACGCGCACCGGATTGAGCAGCCGCACGGGCCCCAGCAGGCCGGAGGCGACCAGCGGCTCGTCCTTGTCGTAGAAATTCCACGTCGTGAAGCCCACGCGGCCGCCGGCCGGCTTCGGT
>JACCDS011774316.1_pt1 | contig 11480 bp, 8 predicted proteins | sample 7446441 | NCBI WGS metagenome assembly JACCDS01 (sample SAMN15323445, study PRJNA562643) | freshwater metagenome | isolation source: river surface water | place: USA:Blue River Watershed | collected 2017-08-17 | reverse complement strand
GGTCTCCGCCCGGGGTGACAGTTACTGATCTGTCATGCCGGACCTGATCCGGCATCCAGTGGGTGCAGATGGACCCCGGGTCTCCGCCCGGGGTGACAGTTACTGATCTGTCATGCCGGACCTGATCCGGCATCCAGGGGTGCAGATGGACCCCGGGTCTCCGCCCGGGGTGACAGTTACTGATCTGTCATGCCGGACTTGATCCGGCATCCAGGTGTTGCAGATGGACCCCGGGTCTTCGCCCGGGGTGACAGATACGAGGCGGGCTGATAAATAGGCCCTCGTCTTGCGCTGAACTTAGCCTGGGCGCTTTTGACTTTGCCGCAGGTGCCACGCTACGGCCAATGCATTGACCATGGCATACAAAGCATAGGTGCCCATGTGCGCCACCCCCGTGAACAACAGGCTTTGCGCCGCGCCCATGGCCAGCAGCAGCGCCAGCAGGGGCTGGCTGAGCCATTCGCCCCAGGCGATGGTCTTGCTGGCATGCAGTGCAAACAGGGCATACAACAAGACGGCCGCCACGATGCGCAGCAGGTCACCCCCCCACAACGCAGCGGTCACCACGGGGCTGGCTTGCAGCCGCTGGTCGTACAGCAGGGGCAGCACCGATGTCTGCAGCAACCACAGTGTCAACAGCAAGGCGCCGCAGGGCAGCACCATGTGGCGCATGACTTTGGGCAGCTCTTTTTTCAGTTGTCCGCCCTGTGCCCACACGCTGAGTTTGGGCAGGTAGTGGTAGTAAAGGAATGCGCTGGCGCTGCTCAAGACCCAGTCTGAAGCACGCCACAGCGCGGTGGCGGTGCCTGCGGCTTGCCAGTCGATCTGGTGCGCCAAGCTGCTGCGGATGGCCATGGCCGACAGGGGGGTGAGCAGTCCGATCGAAAAGCCTGCAGGCAAATACACCGCCACGGTTTTGAAGGCCGTGCGCAGTTGGGCCCGGGCGTTGGGGGTTTTGTTCATCCAGGCGTGCAGTGCTGCCAGCAGGCCAAGCAGCCCTGCGCAGCCCACCAGCAGACCGGTCCAGACCACGTATTGCAGGCTTTGTTGCGGGTCATTGGGCGTGGTTTGTTGCGAGGCGATCAGCAGCGCGACCAAAGCGGGCAGGCCGGTTGCGACCGACAGGGTCAACACGCGGGCATGGCGCTGCTGGCCGAGCCAATAAGAGCTGAGCTGGCCAAAAAGAATGCCCGCCCAACCCGACAGCGCGATCCACACCAACCAGGTGTGCAAAGAAGGGGCTAGCCCCAGCCAATCACCGATGGAGTTGGGCCAAATCAGCACGGCCACGAGCAAGGGGGTGGTGCTGATCCAGCCCAGCAATGCTGCGCTGAAAAAAAGCGCCGGGTGTTCGTGCTGGGGCCGCTGGGCGGTGAGCACCGTCAGGCCCAAGCCCACGCCCGCAAAGGCCGGTGCCGATACCAGCTCGGCCAGATTTTGCAGTTGTGCCCACTGGCCCACCAGGGGCAGGCCACCCAACAGCATCCAGCCTTTGTCAAAGAGGGCGCGGTACATGGGGCCCCAGATGACCAGCAGTGCGATGACGGCGAAATGCCAAGGGTTTGAGGGGGCGTTTACGGGGGCGTTGGCAGTGGCTGAGGCCATGGGTTCGGGGGCCTTTTCAGCAGGGCCTTCGTGTTAGAGTCCTTGTAATTTAATTGAATTATTTGATTTTGCCGATTGTGCAGCCGATACCTCCTGTTATTTTTGTGTGTGCCACGCGGGCCAAGCCTGAAGAGTTTGCCGCGACGCCGACGGGCCAGTCGATTGCGCGGATTCGTTTTTCAGGGCGGATCAAGCTGGCGTTGGCAGTCAACAACCGTGCCGGTTTGCCCAGTGTTTACAACCGGCTGATTCAGGAATCGTTTCGGGACCACATCCTGGTGTTCGTTCACGACGATGTCTGGATTGACGATGTGTTCTTTGTGAACCATTTGGTGGCCGGTCTGAGTGAGTACGACGTCGTTGGGGTGGCGGGTAACCGGCGCTTGCTGCCCGAAGCGCCGGCTTGGTCATTCAAGAACGACCAAATGGAGTGGGACAAGGGCAATTTGTCTGGCGTGGTGAGTCATGGTCCCAAGCCTTGCGGGGTGCCTTCTGTGTATGGACCCGTGCCTGCCGGGGTGGCGTTGCTTGATGGCGTCTTGTTGGCGGCCAAGTGCGGCACGCTGCTGGACGCGGGTGTGCGCTTTGATGAGCGTTTTGATTTCCATTTCTATGACCTGGACTTCAGCCGCTCGGCTAAACAAGCTGGACTGAAATTAGGGACTTTTGCGGCGGGCATCACCCACGTCAGCGGGGGGAGTTTTGGATCGCCATCATGGAAGGCGGGTTTGGCCAAGTACCGTCAGAAATGGCCGGTTGTAGCACCTTCACTGGGTGCTTGATGCGCTACCTGCCTTGGCGGGTGGTCAGACTGCCCTGTTGATCCAGGAATAAGCGATGGTGATGTCCCACTTGCATTGGCTCTGCAGTCGGACCAGGGACTGCAGGAGTTGGTGCATTTCAATGCGGCTCAAGACCATGGGGTATCCGGGGCCGTGTTGTGCTTTCCAGGTCAGTCGCCACTTGAAGTCGCCGACCTTGGTGACGTCGATGCTGGTGCACAGGCCGTCGTCTCGTGGTTCTTGAGCCTGGGCGTGGTCTTTGGCGGTTTTGTCGGCGGTTTGCGATTTGATCTCGGTCGCTTCCTGTTGTTCAAACTGGAGGCCTAATTTTTTGTCAATTTTTTGCTCACTGCCGATCAAAGGCACTTCTTGGTAGCTTTTGTCCAAGAGGTTGCCCAGCGCATCAATGAGGGACCGTGACAAATGCCGCGTGATCCAGAGTTTTCGGCTGGAACTGTCGTTGAGGGTCAACTGCACAGTGACGCGGTCTTCGAGAGACATGTACTGCAGCGCGATTGTTTTGACATTGAGTGATTCTGATGACATGGAATTGTTAGAATCAATGTTTTTGGTAGTAATCTCACAATTTTACCCGTTGTCATGATTCAAAAGAGTGCATGGCAGGTGTGGGTTTTAAAAGAGTCAGATTGTCAGTTCTTGCATGAAAAATAAAAGCAACCCGTCTGCGACGGCATCATCCGCCGACAACGAGCTGAAGCAGGTGATGGCCGAGGAGTGGCCGTTGTTCCGGCGTGTGTTGCTGTTCACCTTGGTGACCACGGCTCTTTCTTTGGTGCCGACCGGTTACATGATGGAGGTGTATGACCGTGTGCTGAACAGCCGCAACGAGTACACGTTGCTGATGTTGACGGTGCTGGCGCTGGCGCTGTACTTGCTGCTGGAGGTGATGGAGTATGTTCGCCTTGAGCTGTTGGTTTCGGCGGCCAACCGCATCGAAGAAAAGCTCAGGCTCAGGGTGCTCGATTTGGGCCTGCGTGCGCAGTTGATGCGCCTGCCATTTCATCCCAGCCAGCTTTTGGGCGACCTGAAAATCATCCGCGACAGTTTGGGCTCGTCTGCTGCAACGGCATTTTTTGATGCGCCGTTGTCGATCATCTTTTTGGTGCTGGTTTACCTGATTAATCCTGTGCTGGGCTATTTTTCGCTGGCCGGGGCGGTGATTCAATTTGCCATCAGCTATGTGAGCGAGCGACGCACGCAAAAACCATTTGAAGAGGCCGGTGTAGCGGCTCAGAAAAGCACGGCTTTTGCCGGTGGCGTCTTCCGTGGGGCTCAGATTGTGCATGCCTTGGGCATGGAAAAAGTGGTCCACGACCAGTGGCTCAAAAAACAGGACCGTTTCTTGGCCTTGCAGGCTGAGGCCTCAGAGCATGCGGGTTTCAACGCGGCTTCGTCCAAGTTCATCCAGACATTGCAAGGCTCTTTGATCTTGGCGGTCAGCTGTTGGTTGACGCTCAAGGGGGTGTTTTCTGGCGGTGGCGCCATGATGATCGTGGCCTCTATTTTGGGGGGGCGAATCCTTCAGCCCTTGGTCATGATCACCAGTCAGTGGCGTATGTTGGCTTCTTTTCTGGAGTCCTACAAACGGTTGTCCAATGCGTTGGATCTGGTGCCGAATGAGCCTGTGGGGATGCCTTTGCCGGCGCCCAAGGGGCATTTGAGCGTGGAGGCGTTGAGCTTGGTGCCGCAGGGCGGTCGTCAGATGGTGTTGCGTGGCGTTCAGTTCAGTTTGCAGCCCGGTGAGGTGTTGATGGTGTTGGGGCCTTCTGCATCAGGCAAGTCCAGCTTGTGCAAGGCGTTGGTGGGGGTGTGGCGGCCTGCATCGGGGTCGGTCCGGCTGGATGGCGCCGATGTGTTTGCATGGAACAAGGACGAGTTGGGGCCTCATGTGGGCTATGTGTCGCAAGACGTCGATTTGCTGGAGGGCACGGTGTCAGACAACATCTGTCGCTTTGGTGAGGTGGACCGCGAAAAACTGGACGATGTCATTGCCTTGATGGGGCTTGGCCCGTGGCTTGCTGCATTGCCCGGCGGTGAGGCGTTTGAAATCTCTGATCAGGTGCAGGCCTTGTCTGGCGGAGAGCGCCAGCGTTTGGCGATTGCACGGGCACTTTATGGGCGGCCGCGTTTTGTGGTGATGGATGAGCCCAATGCCAGCTTGGACGATGTCGGCGAAGCGCAGCTGACGCAAGTGATTCAGCAGCTCAAGCAAAGTGGTGTGGCCGTTGTGGTGGTTTCGCACAAGACGCGCCTCTTGCCAGTCGTGGACAAGTTGTTGGTTCTGAAGGATGGCGCGCAGCAAGCATTTGGGCCGCGTGATCAGGTCTTGCAAGCCATGCGTCAAGGTCAGCAGCAGCCTAAGGCGGTGGGCGCATGAAAGAGCAAACACAGATGGACGCTTCACAAGACGTCGAGGCGCAAGGCAGCCCAACTGGCCCGCAGCGCAGTGCGATCGCCCGAATTTTGTATTCGTTCAGGCATGAATTTGCATGGGTCGGGTTTTTCAGTGCGGTCAGCAATATTTTGATGATCGTGCCGACCTTGTACATGCTGCAGGTTTATGACCGGGTGATGATCAGCCAAAACGAGTTCACGCTCATTGCGATTTCGACCATTGCGGTCATGTTGTATGTGTTCTTGTCTCTGGCCGAGTGGCTGCGTTCAAAGTTGTTGGTGCGCTTGAGCATGATGCTCGATGAGAGTTTGAGCACGCGGGTGTTTCGCTCGGGTTTCATGGCGTATTTGAGGTCGCGCACACTCAACCCGACCGAGTGCCTGAATGACTTGGTGGTAATTCGCCAGTTTTTGACGGGTAATGGTGCGATCGCATTTTTTGATTTGCCTTGGGTGCCGGTTTACTTGTTCGTGAGCTTCATGCTGCACGTGCAGCTGGGCGTAGCGGCCGTCTTTTTTGCCGTGATTCAGATTGCGCTGACGCTGTGGGTGCATCGCTCGAGCACGGGCAAGATGCAGGAAGTCAGCCAGGCCAATACGAAGGCCAATCAGTTTTTGATGGCCAAGCTGAAGTCGGCTGAGTTGATTGAGGCTTTGGGCATGAAGGCGACTTTGACACGTCGCTGGCTGGATCGGTATTTGGCCTACCTTGATTTGCATCGCAGCTCCAACATGAGCACGCAAAGGCAGATGCTCATCATCAAGTTTTTCCAGTTCTCGCAGCAATCGCTGATTTTGGGCTTGGGCGCATTGTTGGTCATCGATGGCGAGATTTCGCCCGGTGCCATGGTGGCCGCCAATTTGTTGCTGGCCAAAACTTTGCAGCCTTTGCAGATGTTGGTGTCCTCATGGCGTGGCTACGTCCAGTTTATGGAGAGCTATGGCCGGCTCAATGAGTTGTTCACGCAGTATCCGCAAGACAGCTTCGAAGCGCTGGAGGTCCCCAAGCAGGGCGGTTTGGTTTTGAACGCGGTTGAGCTGAAGGTGCCTGGTCGCGCCCAGCCGGTGGTGCATGCATTGAGTCTGGATCTGCCTGCGGGGCAGGTTGTGGCTATTGTTGGACATTCGGGGGCGGGCAAGTCTTCGCTGGCGCGGATGATCATGGGTGTTGGACCCGATCACGAGGGTGAAATTCTGGTGGGGGGGGTGCCCATTGCGAACTGCGATCGCAGTGTGATCGGCTACATGCCTCAGGACATTGAGTTGTTGGAGGGCACGATTGCAGAAAATATTGCACGTTATGCAACGGATGCCCCCGAAAAAATTGTGGCAGCGGCGCAATTGGCCCATGCGCACGAGATGATTTTGCGTTTGCCCAAGGGCTACGACACCCCTGTCGGTGAGGCAGGTCAGTTGTTGTCGGGCGGCCAACGTCAAAGACTGGCCTTGGCCCGGGCGCTGTATGACGAGCCTTTGCTGGTGGTCTTGGATGAGCCAAATGCGCATTTGGACGATGCGGGTGAAAAAGCCTTGCTGCAGGCCATGGCGGGCATACGTCAAGCCCGAAAGACAACGGCTTTGCTCATCAGTCACCGGCCCTCTCTTTTGCAAGCTTGCGATCGGGTGCTGATCATGGCCGAGGGGCGCATGGTGCGCGACATGCCCGCGCAGGACTTGCTTCGCAGCATCCAAGCGCGTGCTGCGGCAAATGCTGCAGCCCCGACGGGCACTCCTTCTGCCGATACACCTTGAAGAATGGATTTCAAGTCATGAATTTATTGTCGAAATCGGCCGAACAGGCTGATGATGTTGCCGATAAGAAAAAGATCTACCGCGATACGCGTGGCCCGATCCGCTTGGGCCTGTGGTCTTTGCTGATCGGCTTGGGCGGCTTTGTGCTTTGGGCAATGCTTGCGCCGCTGGATGAGGGGGTGCCCACTTCTGCGACTGTGGCCATTGATACCAAGCGCAAAGCAGTGCAGCACCCAACAGGTGGGGTGGTCAAAGAGGTGTTGGTCAGAGAGGGGCAGCTGGTCAAAGAGGGCCAATTGCTGATGCGCATCAATGATGCCAATGCTGTCGCTGTTTATGAAGCTTCCAGGCATCAGTACCTTTCGCTGCGTGCCGTGCAGGCGCGCTTGGTGGCCGAGAAGAATGGACAAGCTGCGCCAAAGTTTCATGCGGATCTGGTCAAGGCCGCTGCTGACCCCTTGATCGCGACGCACATGCGCAATCAACAAGATTTGTTCAAAACGCGGCGTGAGTCGCTGGCGGCAGAAATGCAGGCGATGAATGAAAATCTGGCAGGTTTGAAGGCTCAGCTGCAAGGCACCAAGGATGTGTTGGTTCAAAAAGGAACGCAGCTCAGTATCTTGAGCAATGAGTTGGATAAATCACGCGAGCTGATCGATCAAGGCTATATGACACGCCAGCGCGGCTGGGATCTTGAGCGTCAAATTGCAGAGATTTCCGGTACGCGGTCAGATTTGACTGCCAACATCGAAAAGCTCAGCCGGTCTATTCAGGAGACGATGCAGCGGGTTCGGGTGCGTCAACACGAGTACACCAAAGAAGTTGAGGCCCAACTGACCGAGGTGATCCGGTCTGTCGACAGTGAGGAAAAACGCTTCGAAGCGGTCCGAGCCGATTTGGCAAGATCCGAGGTGCGCTCGCCTGTTGAGGGCCAAGTGCTGGGATTGATGAATCAAACCGTCGGGGGCGTGATTCAGGGAGGCCAAAAAATCATGGATGTGGTGCCTGAAGATGACCATCTGATCTTGGAGGCCAAGATCCTTCCGCACTTGATTGACAAGGTGCGGTCTGATGATCCGGTGGACATCAGGTTCTCGGCGTTTGCGCATTCTCCGCAGTTGGTGATTTCGGGCAAGATTTTGTCGATCTCCAAAGATTTGCTCAACGATCCGCCGCCATCGATGACGCCCACGTATTACCTCGCTCGCGTTGTGGTGACACCCGAGGGTATGAAGAAACTGGGCAGTCGCCATTTGCAGGCGGGCATGCCAGCCGAGGTGGTCATCAAAACGGGAGAACGCAGTTTGATGACTTATTTGTTGCATCCACTGATCAAGCGCATGGCCGCCTCGATGAAGGAAGAATGACCGTGGCAAAAACGAACGGATCGTTGCTTTGGGTCTCTCGGGCTTTTTTGCTGGGGGGCTTGGTGGGGGCGCATGGCTTTGCGTTGGCGCAATCGATGAGTTTTTTGCAAGCGCTCGACTTGGCTCGGCAAAATGACCCCAAGTACCAGATGGTCAGGCAGGATGTGTTGGTGCGAAGAGAGCAAGTGGCACAGGCGTTTGCGCAGTTTTTGCCCAATGTCTCCCTGTCCTATAACCGCAATGATATCGATCGCAATATGCTGAACTCTTCTGCTGCGCCCAGCAGCATTCTCAGCGAGAACAAAACCTTCACCATTCGACAGCCGCTGTTTCGCAAAGCGCTTGTAGGCAACCACGATAAAGCCAAACTGATGCTGGAGGCGGCAGAGTATGACTTTGTTCGTGAAGAGTTGGAGTTGTCTGTCCGAACATTGGCGAGCTATTTGGAAATCTTGACTGTCCAGGAGTTGTTGGTCACCAACAGCGCTCAGCTCGTGACACTTCGCGCTCAGCTCGATTACGCACAGCAGGCCAGCGTCAAGGGCTTCACGCGTAAAACAGATGTTCTGGATGCCAGATCCCGACTCAGTTCGCTGGAGTCGGACCGGATGGCTTTGCAAGGGCGTTTGTCGCTGGGCAAAACAGCCTTGTTCAGGCTGATCAAGACGGAGGTGCAGCCGCTATGGAAGCCGTCTTACGCCCGTATCATTGCGCAGAGTAAAAACGTCCCTTCATTGCAAGATTGGTGGGAGCGAGCACAGGAGGGCAGCCCTTCTATCAAGAGTTTGCAGGCGATTGAGAAGGCGGCGCAAAAAGACGTTGAAGTCTCTGCTGCTGGACACTTCCCTACGGTGGATTTGTTGCTTCAGAAAGTGACCAGCTCCAGTGAAATCCCCTCTAACCCCGGCTTTGGCTACAAGGATCAGCAAGTGGGTGTGCAGATGAGCTTGCCTCTGTATTCCGGTGGTTCGGTGACGTCGAATCAGCGGCAGACCATGGCGGCTTATACGAAGGCAGGATTCCAGTTGGCTTTTCAAAAAGACCAAGTGCAGTTGGACGTCCAGTCGAGCTATAACGGCATGCAAGAAGCCATGAGCAGATTGGAGTTTTTGCAAATTGATTTGCAATCCAAATCGGAAAACGTTCGATCTGTCGAGATGGCCTACAAAGCCGGTTTGGATTCGAAACTCAGTCTGTTACAGGCTCAGGAGCGTTTGCTGCAGACAAAGTACGGGCTCACCGATCATGCGGGTCGATATTTGCAGTCTTGGCTCAAGCTCAATGCCTCGAGCGGCCAACTCGGCGAACAATTTCTTGCCGAGTTCAACAGCGCATTCGATGATCAGTTGACGCTCAAGAACTGATGTCCGTCAAAGAATTCGGATCTGGCAATTGAGTCCGTAGCCAAACCCTCGAAGGGTGCGGATGGCATCTGCGCTGGCTCCGCAAGCGCTGAGTTTCTTTCTCAGGGCGCTGATGCGCATTTCCAGGTTGGCTGCGACAAGACCTTTGTCTTTGGTGTCGATGAGCTGCATGGCTTGCCAGCGTTCGAGTTTCTGGCCGGCTGCGCGGCAAAGTGCTGCCAACAGTTGCTCCTCGCCATGGGTCAGCGCGATCTCTCCCAGTGGACCGGTGAGCATCAGTTTCTGGTGGTTCAGGCTTAACTCGTTGGATCGTTCATGAACTGGCCTGAGCCTACGCGCCAAATTGTTCACACAGGCGAGAAGCTCCAGCTTCTCAACCGGCTTGACCAAGTAGTTGTCTGCGCCTGTTGAATAACCCTGCAGGCGATCGGTCAGTTGCCCGCGTGCTGTGACCAGAACAATGCCCGCCAGTGGTTGGCTGCGACGGATGCGTGCCGCCAGACTGAATCCATCTTCACCAGGCAGGTTGACGTCAATCAGGTACAGGTCCGGCAGATCACGGGTTGGCGTGTCGTCCACGTCTTCCGCCAGCACAACGCCAGTGGCATGGTGTCCCTGCGTTATCAGAAAATCGACGGTGGCTTCGCGCAAGTTGTCGTTGTCCTCGACCACCAGAATGTGAAGCGATGGTGGTTCAGCGACTTCGGCGCTGGCTTGATGTGTGGGAACCAAAGATGGGTTTTTCATGTGACGGGCGCGGTGCTCATGGAGATGAAGCTCGATCAATCTGTGGCACGCATGGCGGGCAGTTTCAGAACGAAGCGAATCTGGCTTGTGCTTGGCGTGTAAGCAATCTGACCGCCGATGACTTGTGTCAAATGCCGAACAAGGTACAAGCCTAGGCCAGAGCCTGTCTGGCGTCGCGCATGTGGGCTGCGGTAGTATTTTTCGAAGACCTTGTCGGCTTCAGGCCAACCGGCTGGGCCGGCTTGGTTGGTAATCTCCAAAGTCAAGAGAGTCTTAGAGGGGCCTTCGTCGAGCCGGAGGCCCACGTCAATGGGCGTTTGCGACGCTGCGTACTTACAGGCGTTTTCAAGCAGATTGTTCAAAACAATGAACAGAAGTTGAGGGTCTGTTCGTACCGTGATCAATTGTTCGGGCTTTTGCCATTGAATTCGCGAAGGGTCTGGGCAAGCATTAACAGCATCCTCCATCATGGCGATCGCATCAACGTTTTGGATCTGCGGGACGATTTGACGATCGTCTAATTGAGAAGTTTGCAGGCAACGCTCGATCACACTGTTCATGTCCTGAATGGCTTGGTTGATTTGATGACTGCCGTTGGACTGTGCATCCAGCCGCATGTGAATTGTGGCAAGCGGTGTTTTCAGCTCATGTGCCAACATGGCCAGCAGTTTTTCTTGTTCTTGGCGGATGGTTCTTTCTTGCCTTGCCTGCATTTGGCTTATATCCAAGGCCATGGCAATTTCTTGTTGTTGCTTGCGAATGATGTGACCCCGGTATTGCAGCATCAGCAACACAAGAAAGGCGGTCACCAGACCATGCACCTGAACGATGTAAAGTCCGATTTCACTGCCGCCAGTGATGCCCATGGCAGGCAAGGCCGCCATGGTGAGCAGCACCAGCAGCGCCGAGTAAAAGCCAATCGCCAGACCGTGCGAAATCGCTGGGCGATTGGCGTTATCAGACCCCCAGCCTTTGGAAAGCAGCACGGAGAGCAAGAAAATCAGGGGGGCCAGCAACACTTCATTCATGTTGAGATGCAATGCTGTGACCGGCTTGTCCAGCAGCAGCAAAAACATTTTGATGGGAAATAAGGCCAGCAAAATCCAATGTACGCGCTGTATCCAGATGGGCGGCTTGAATTCTCGGATGAGCAGCACATGAAACAGCACCGCAGCTGAAACGCCACTGATGCTGAATATGTTGGTCAATTGGCTGATGGGCCAGATGGGCCAGGCAGATGGCCACAGGGCCCGGAGGTAACCCAGCGAGCAAATGGCAAACAGAAAGGCCGTGATTTGTTTGATGCCAAATGCGCCGATAAGTGGGTCGCGACTGAACAGCCAGTGCACAACGCCCCAGATGGCCAGCAGCAGCACCAGGCCGAGGTATCCAGCAAATATCAATGACTGGTACAAACTCGATTGACGCAGGCCGCTTTCGTTGAGGGC
>JACCDS010263788.1_pt1 | contig 11480 bp, 14 predicted proteins | sample 7446441 | NCBI WGS metagenome assembly JACCDS01 (sample SAMN15323445, study PRJNA562643) | freshwater metagenome | isolation source: river surface water | place: USA:Blue River Watershed | collected 2017-08-17 | reverse complement strand
TTGCTGGTGGAGGAGACTGGATTCGAACCAGTGTAGGCGTAAGCCAACAGATTTACAGTCTGCCCCCTTTAGCCACTCGGGCACCCCTCCAGAAGCGAGTCTTAGATTATGCCATCCTTTTGTGACAACCCGCAAGTTCGCCCGGAACTTTTTCACCATTCGACCGGTTTTTCTCCGGTTTTCGCCAAAAACGCATTGGCTTGCGCAAAGTGTCCGCAACCCAAAAATGGCACCGGTGGTCGCAGGGCCGACAAAGGCGAGGGGTGATTGGCCTGCAAAACCAAGTGCCGCCCATCAGGGGCAAAACTGTCGATGACGGATTTTTTGGCCTGGGCATGCGCGCCCCACAGCATGAAAACCACATGCGGCTGGCTTTTGGCCACCGCCGCAACCACAGCGTCGGTCAAGGCCTCCCACCCCCACCGGGCATGGCTGGCCGCTTGTCCAGACTCGACCGTTAAACAGGTGTTGAGCAACAAAACGCCCTGCCACGCCCAGCGCTCCAGTGACCCATCTTGCGGCATGGGCAGGTGCAAACTGAGTTGCAGTTCTTTGAAAATGTTGCGCAAACTGGGCGGCAAACGAACCCCTGACGGCACCGAAAAAGCCAAACCCTCGGCCTGACCGGGGCCGTGATAGGGGTCTTGCCCCAAAATCACCACCCGAACTTGGCTCAACGGCGTTAACGCCAGCGCCTTGAAAGGTGTCGCGGGGTAAATCGTTTTACCGGCCCTTAAAGCCTCCTGCATGTGAGCAGACAAGGCGCGGCCCGTATCAGAGGCCAAAAAATTGCGCACCAAATCCCCCCAGGCCTCAGCCGGCATCGGTTCATCAGGCGGCCAATGTCGCAAACCGAGGGCAGCGCCGGCGTCATCGCCAAAGCCCAATGATTGCTGGGCGGGCAACAAACTCATCCGGCAAACAGTTTGGCCAAGGCCTCACCCGGTTCGTCAGCGCGCATGAAGGCTTCGCCCACCAAAAAGGCGTTCACCTTGGCTTCGCGCATGCGCTTGACATCGTCCGGCGACAAAATGCCACTTTCAGTGACCAACAAACGGTCGGTCGGCACATCGGGCAACATGTCTAAGGTGGTCTGCAATGACACCTCAAAAGTTTTGAGGTTGCGGTTGTTGATGCCCACCAGCCGCGTTTTCAATTTCAGGGCACGGTCGAGTTCGACGCGGTCGTGCACTTCAACCAAAACCGCCATGTCCAAACTGCGGGCCACCGACTCCATGTCGGCCATTTGTGCATCGTCCAAACAGGCTGCAATCAACAAAATGGCGTCAGCTCCCATGGCACGGGCTTCGTACACCTGGTAAGCGTCGATCATGAAATCTTTGCGGAGCACGGGCAAATCGCAGCTGGCACGGGCTTGCTTCAAATAATCCACACTGCCCTGAAAAAACTGCTTGTCTGTCAGCACCGACAAACAAGCCGCACCGAATTCGGCATAGCTTTGGGCAATGTCGGCCGGAATAAAGTCGGCGCGCAACACCCCTTTGGACGGGCTGGCTTTTTTGATTTCAGCGATCACGGCGGCTTGGCCCGCGGCGATTTTGGCCCGCATCGCCCCTTCAAAGTCGCGCGTCAAGACACGACTCTCCGCGTCCGCCCGAACCATTGCCAATGGTTTTTGCTTCAGTGCGGCAGCCAACTCTTCGCGCTTGACCGCAACGATTTTGTCAAGAATGTCACTCATGTTTTTCTTTCTGTGCGGGCTCTGTGGCGCCGTCTTTCAAAATGCGAACAAATAGCCCGTGCATGATGCCAGCTGCAATCAAGAACAGCGCGGAAACACCCCAAGCGATTCAAGCGCCATCATCGCGCCACAACCCTTAAGCCGTAGACCGACCAAACGCAACGAATTGTGCAAGCTTGGCCTTGGCCGCACCGGACTCAATAGCCGCACGGGCTTTTTCGAGACCATCTGCAATGCTGCCAGCCACATTGGCTGCATACAAGGCGGCTCCGGCGTTGATCATGACGATGTCTCTGGCCGGGCCGGGCTGGTTGTCCAACACGCTGCGCAACATGGCCATGGACTGCTCCGGCGTGTCCACTTTGAGAGCGCGGTTGCTGGCCATGGTCAAGCCAAAGTCTTCAGGGTGAATTTCATATTCGGTGATCTGACCGTTTTTGAGCTCGCCCACCAAAGTGGCCGCGCCCAAGCTGATTTCGTCCATGCCGTCGCGGCCATAGACCACCACAGCATGCTCGGCGCCCAGGCGTTGCAAGGCGCGCACCTGAATACCCACCAAGTCTGAATGGAAAACACCCATCAGGATGTTGGGCGCACTGGCCGGGTTGGTCAACGGGCCCAAAATGTTGAACATGGTGCGCACCCCCAACTCTTTGCGCACAGGAGCCACGTTTTTCATGGCCGGGTGGTGGTTGGGCGCGAACATGAACCCAATGCCCACTTCTTCGATGGAGCGCGCGATTTGTTCGGGCGTCAAGTTGATATTGCCACCCAACGCTTCCACCACATCGGCACTGCCCGATTTGCTGCTGACACTGCGACCGCCGTGCTTGGCGGTTTTGGCGCCCGCAGCGGCCGCCACAAACATGGCGCAGGTCGAGATGTTGAAGGTGTGCGCGCCATCGCCCCCGGTGCCCACGATGTCAACCAAATGGGTGGGGTCGGCCACATGCACCTTGGTCGAAAACTCCCGCATGACCTGCGCTGCGGCCGTGATTTCGCCAATGGTTTCTTTTTTCACGCGCAGACCCGTCAACAGCGCCGCTGTCATCACGGGCGACAACTCACCGTTCATGATCATGCGCATGATCTTGAGCATTTCGTCGTGAAAGATCTCGCGGTGCTCGATGGTGCGCTGAAGCGCTTCTTGAGGTGTGATGGGCATGATCGTGTTCCTTGAAAAAATTCAAACCAATGCGTGGCTGTCAACGTACGGCGGCATCTGCCAGCGCCAGCTTGACCCCAAAACCGACAAACATGAGGCCAGCAATGCGGTCCAGCTTTTGAAGGCTTTTTTGTACGCGACTCGCGCGCTGGGCCAGCCCTGCAGCCGCCCAGGCCCAGGCCATCCCCACCAACAGGCCATTCAAATTGAACAAACAACCCAGCAGGATAAAGGTGAGCGTTGGTTCTGCAGCGTGCGCCGGAATAAATTGGGGCACAAAGGCCAAAAAGAAAAGTGCCACTTTGGGATTGAGCAAGTTGGTGACAAATCCCTTGAAAAAGATTTTTTTCAAGTCCACCACTTCTACTTGCACTGGCGGCTGCACCGCCACATGTTCAGAGTCCGTTGCGCGCGACCACAACAGTTGCACACCCATGTAAACCAAATACGCTGCACCCACCCACTTCAGGGCATTGAAGGCCAAGGTCGATGTGGCCAACAAAATCCCCACACCAAAGGCGGCTGCCGCCATGTGCACACAACAACCGGCCGTGATGCCCATCACCGCCGCCAGCCCCGCCTTCACACCAGAGCGCAAAGACTGGCTCACGATGTACAGCACATCCGGTCCCGGCGAAAGGTTGAGCAGCACGCCCGAGGCGATGAACAAGCCCAAGTTGTCCACGGTCATCATGGGCGAACTAAGAAGTTCTTGAGCATGGCATGGCCATGTTCGGTCAGGATGGATTCGGGGTGGAACTGTACCCCTTCAATATCGAGTTCGGTGTGCCGAACGCCCATGATTTCGCCATCTTCCGTCCACGCCGTAACTTTGAGACAAGGCGGGCAAGTGGCCCGCTCAATGGCCAGTGAGTGGTAACGATTGACGGTGAAATTTTGCGGAAGACCTGCAAAAACACCCTCTTGCGTGGTGGAGATGACGCTGGTTTTGCCATGCATCAACTCTTGCGCGCGAACAATCTTGCCGCCAAAGGCCGCGCCAATGCTCTGGTGCCCCAAGCACACCCCCAAGATGGGCAACTGTCCTGCGAAATGCTGTATCGCTGCGACCGAAATGCCAGCCTCTGCGGGAGAGCAAGGGCCAGGGGAAATCACCAAACGATCGGGCTGCTTGGCGGCAATGGCTTCAAGGGTAATTTCATCGTTGCGAAAAACTTCCACCTCGGCACCCAACTCACCGAAGTACTGCACGATGTTGAAGGTGAACGAGTCGTAGTTGTCGACCATCAGGAGTTTGATTTTGCGGGCCATGTTCACTCCAAACCTTCTTCGACCAACTCGCTGGCGCGCAACAAGGCGCGGGCTTTGTGTTCGGTTTCACGCCATTCCATTTCAGGCACCGAGTCGGCCACCACGCCCGCTGCTGCTTGCACATACAAGGTCTGGTCTTTGATGATGGCGGTACGAATCGCAATCGCCACATCCATGTCACCGGCATAACTGATGTAGCCACACGCCCCACCATAAATACCGCGCTTGACCGGTTCGAATTGGTCAATCAATTCCATCGCGTGCACCTTGGGTGCGCCGGTCAACGTGCCCGCCGGGAAGGTCGCTTTAAGCACGTCCATATTGGTCATGCCTTCATTCAACAAGCCCTCGACATTGCTCACAATGTGCATGACATGGCTGTAGCGCTCAACCACAAAAGCTTCGGTCACCTTGACTGAGCCAATGTGGGCAATGCGTCCGATGTCATTGCGCGCCAAGTCAATCAGCATCACATGTTCGGCCCGCTCTTTCGGGTCGTTGATCAACTCTTGTTCGGCCGCTTTGTCTTTTTCAGGTGTGGCGCCGCGCGGTCGGGTTCCCGCCAATGGTCGAATGATGACCTTGGCACCCTCTTCGGTTTGCTCTTGACGCACCAAAATCTCGGGGCTGGCCCCGACGACATGGAATTCGCCAAAGTTGTAGAAATACATGTAAGGGCTGGGGTTGAGCGAACGCAGTGCGCGGTACAAAGACAATGGGCTTTCGGTGTACCGCTTCTTGATGCGCTGACCCACTTGCACCTGCATGAAGTCACCACCCGCAATCAGTTCTTTGGCCCGTTCAACTGCGCTGATGTAGTCGGCTTTGGCAAAGTCTCGCTCAGTGGGGTATGACTGACTGGCTTTGACGACGGGCGCACTGACCGAGTACTTGAGCTGTTCTTTCAAATCTCGCAAACGCTTTTTGGCGCCCACATAAGCCTCTGGTGTGGCGGGGTCGGCGTAAACAATCAAATACAACTTGCCCGACAAGTTGTCGATCACCGCCAACTCTTCGCATTGCAGCAGCAAAATGTCAGGGGTGCCCAAGGTATCGGGTGGGCAAGAGTTCTCGAGTTTTTTCTCGATGTAGCGAACCGCGTCATAGCCAAAATAGCCCGCCAAGCCACCGCAAAAGCGCGGCAAGCCAGGACGCAACGCCACTTTGAAGCGTTTTTGGTACTGGTCAATGAAATCGAGTGGGTTACCCATGGCACTTTCAATGACCTCGCCATCACGCACCACTTCGGTCTTGGCCTGCCCACCAAAGCCACTCGCGCGCAACAACGTTCTAGCGGGCAAGCCGATGAAGCTGTAGCGACCAAAACGCTCGCCGCCCACCACCGACTCCAGCAAAAAACTGTACTTGCCGTTGTCCTTGGTGTGCGCCAACTTCAGGTAAAGCGACAGCGGGGTCTCAAGGTCCGCAAAGGCCTCCAGCATGAGAGGAATGCGGTTGTAGCCCTGACTGGCCAGGCTTTTAAATTCAAGTTCGGTGATCACGGCATGAGCCTCCAAAGCGCTCGGCAACCTCTGTTGAGGTGCTGTTCATTCATCCAATTGCCCAGCCGGTGCTGGGCGCGGGTGGCGGGCAAGGCCGCTCGGTCGAAGAGGTCAGACTGGCTGACGCCAGGGCCAGGCTCCCCGGCCTTCCGCTGGGGATTGGCTCGGCAGGCAGGCTGCGCTGGAGTGACTAGGAATGATGAACATGGTGATGCTAGTGTAGCAAAGCCGGGTGGCGTTTTTAAGCGGATACCGTCCTTCAAGCCAACTTGGCGGGCACGCATGCAGGCAACTGGGCCAACGTGTCCAGCCAAGCCGCAGCCGGGGTGTCTTGCACGGGTTGCCCGTGGTTGTAGCCATATGTCACCAGCACCACCGGGCAACCCGCAGCATGGGCGGCCTGTGCGTCGTTGCTCGAGTCACCCACCATCAACACCTTTTGTGGCGCCAGCCCAAGGGCTTCACAGGTTTTGAGAATGGGCATGGGGTGGGGCTTTTTGTGCTCAAAGCTATCGCCGCCAAAAACTTGCGAGAAAAAGGTGTCCAGCGACTTTTCTTTCAGCAGACTCTGGGCAAATGACAAGGGCTTGTTCGTCAAACACGCCATGGGCAAGCCCCTGTCAGCAAAGGCTTGCAATGCGGTCAGCACGCCTGGATAGACATCGGCGAATTGACCATTGATGACACGGTAGTGGTGCTGATAACGCAACCATGCGCGTTCAAACAAGGCATCAACGGTCATGGCTGAGCACGTTTGGCCTTGCTCTTTGACCTCGGGCCTGGCCAGTTGGTGCGTCAACAACGTTCGAATCAGGTGCTCTGACCCCTTGCCAATGGTTTGCTCGATCAATGCTGGGCTGACTGCGGGCAAATCCAAATCGGCCATGCTGCGCTGCACAGCCACCTGAAAATCCCCCAAGGTGTGCACCATGGTGCCATCCAGGTCAAAGATCAGCGCTTCGATGCCTGTCAAGCCAGCGGACAACTCGGGCATGTCTCAGCCCAAAGCCAGGCGCATCTGGTCGATCACGGCTTTGTAATCGGGCTTGCCGAAAATTGCGCTGCCGGCCACAAAAGTGTCGGCACCCGCATCCGCAACGCGGCGAATGTTGTCCGTCTTGATGCCGCCATCGACCTCCAAACGAATGTCACGGCCACTGGCATCGATGAGTTTGCGGGCTTGTTCGATCTTGCGCAAAGCCGAGTCAATAAAGCTTTGACCACCAAAGCCCGGGTTGACGCTCATGATGAGAATCAAATCAATGTCGTCCAATGTCCACTCCAGAACATCCAGCGGTTCTGCGGGGTTGAACACCAAACCCGCCTTCACGCCCTTGCTCTTGATCGCTTGGATGCTGCGGTGAACATGACCGCTGGCATCGGGGTGGAAACTGATCAAGTCGGCGCCCGCTTCGGCGAAAGAGGCTGCCAATGCATCAACCGGCGAAATCATCAAATGAACATCGATGGGCACAGCCACACCCGATGCCGTTTTGGCATGGGGTTTGAGGGCTTGGCAAATCATGGGGCCGAAAGTGAGGTTCGGCACGTAATGGTTGTCCATCACATCGAAGTGAATCCAGTCCGCACCTGCGTCAATGACGCTTTTGACTTCTGCGCCCAAATGCGCAAAGTCAGCAGAGAGGATTGAAGGGGCAATTCTGTAGGTCGTTGTCATGGCGTAATTGTCGCAGTTAACATGTGCAAATGTCCTCTTACAACGTTCAAATTGATGTGCTCCCACAGTACGTGGCCGAGCAGAGCGATCCCTTGCAAAAAATCTTTGCTTTCGCCTACACCGTGACCGTGACCAACACCGGCTCTGTTTCGGCACAACTGATTTCCCGGCATTGGCAGATCCAAGACGAGAGTGGGCGCAGCGAAGAGGTCAAAGGCTTGGGCGTGGTCGGGCAGCAACCCCTGCTGCGACCCGGCGAATCCTTTCAATACACCAGTGGTTGTCGCCTGCATGCTCCGAGCGGCACCATGCGCGGGAGTTACTTTTTTGTGGCCGAAGATGGCCATCGCTTCGATGCGCCGATTGACACTTTTGTGCTCGAATCGTCTAACTCCGGTTTGGCAGGTCGCACCCTGCACTGACCCCCCTTGCGGTTAAGCTTCTGCACATGGGTGAATTTGATCTGATTGAACGCTATTTCAAGCGTCCGCCCCAGCAAGCGGCTGTGGGCATTGGCGATGATTGCGCCGTTTGGTCGCCCCGCTCCGGGCATCAATTGGCTTTCTCGGCAGACATGCTCGTGGAAGGTCGCCATTTTTTATCCACCGCCGATCCCTACCGTTTGGGGCACAAAGCCTTGGCCGTTAATTTGAGCGACTTGGCCGCCTGTGGCGCCACCCCTCAGGCTTTGTTACTTTCGCTGTCATTGCCCCGAGTTGACGAAACATGGCTGGCAGGGTTTTCAAAAGGCCTCTTCGATTTAGCGGATGCTCACGGTTGCGAATTGATGGGAGGCGATACCACCCAAGGGCCTTTGAACATCGCCATCACCGTGATGGGCGACATGCCAAAGGGATCTGCCATTTTGCGCAGTGGCGCACAAGCGGGTGACGATCTGTATGTGAGCGGCCATTTGGGTGACGCACGCTTGGCATTGGAGGCCTTTCGCGGCAGCGTGAGCTTGCCGCAAGCGGTTTTTGATATGGCACGACTGCGCATGGAAACCCCTACCCCTCGCATCGCTTTGGGTCAATCTCTGAGAGGCATAGCCAATGCCATGGCTGACATCAGCGATGGCTTGCTTGGCGATTTAGGGCACATCCTCAAAGCCAGTCGGGTGGGTGCAGAAATTGAGCTGTCGCTGGCCTTGCCCTTGATGCAAACACAACCCTTATGGGCCTGTCCTTCCGATTTGGCCATGACCTGCGTTTTGTCTGGCGGAGACGATTACGAATTGGTTTTTTGTGCACCCCCTTCTGCAGCAGAACAGGTTCACAAAGCTGCACAAGCCAGCCAAACGCCGGTCACCCGAATCGGTCGTATCACCGCCTCCAAGTCCTTGGTGATCCTCGATCCTTCGGGCCAGCACGTGACCCGCCATTTCCGCTCTTTTGACCATTTTGCATGACGAAGAATTTGCAAGCGGATGATGCCGTGACTGTTCAACCCATCACCCGACCGACTGTTGCTTTCATGCTGGCTCATCCAGCGCATGCCATCGCACTGGGTTGGGGCTCTGGCTTGTCGCCCAAGGCGCCCGGCACGGTGGGCAGTTTATGGGGTTGGCTGTCTTGGCTGGTGCTGCAATCGACTTTGACGCAACCAGTGCAAGCTGTGGTCATTGCAATTGCCTTGCTGGTAGGTTGGTGGGCTTGCACAGTGACGGCGCGCCACATGGGTATCGCCGATCCGGGATCGATCGTTTGGGACGAAATCATTGCCATGTGGTTGATTTTGTTTTTGGTTATGCCCACTGGGTTTTGGGGTCAGCTAACTGCCTTTGTTTTGTTTCGTTTTTTTGATGCTGTTAAGCCAGGGCCCGTGGCATGGGCCGATCGCTTGTTCAAGGGTTTCGGTTGGCGAGGAGGCTGGGGCATCATTTGGGATGACCTTGTCGCTGCCTTTTGCACTGTTTTCACCATCGCTTTATGGAGATGGTTCTGATGTCTACTTTGCCTCCCTCCTCATTGGCTCCAAAGTTAGCCAGTCATTTGCTTCGCCTTGGTTTTCAAATGAGCACAGCAGAGAGTTGTACTGGCGGCATGATCGCCGCCAACTGCACCGATGTGGCCGGCTCCAGCGCTTGGTTTGATCGTGGCTTTGTGACTTACTCCAACGCTTCAAAAACGCAAATGCTGGGTGTGCCTGAGGGTTTGATCGAAAGTCATGGCGCCGTCAGTGAGGCGGTTGCCCGTGCAATGGCCTTAGGTGCGGTGTACCGATCGCTGGCCGAAGTTGCGGTCGCAGTGACAGGCATCGCTGGACCGACCGGTGGCAGCGCCGAGAAACCTGTGGGGACGGTCTGGTTTGCTTGGTGCATCCAAGGTGTTTGTACATCTGAAATGCGGCAATTTGAAGGTGACCGCGCCGCCATTCGGTGCGCCACCGTGGGCCATGCGTTGAATGGCTTGCTGGACCGTTTGCCTGAATAATTCCAACGCTTTTTTTTGGGATTGTAGAAACGAAAAAACCCTCCGAAGAGGGTTTTTTTGATGTTCAACCTGAGTTGAAATTTGGTTGCGGGGGCCGGATTTGAACCAACGACCTTTGGGTTATGAGCCCAACGAGCTACCAGACTGCTCCACCCCGCGGTATGTCTTGATTGTACCTTACTCTGCTGCTTGTTCGGCAGTAGATTCAGCGCGATCGACCAATTCAACCAAGGCCATCGGCGCGTTGTCACCCACGCGGTAACCCATTTTCAGGATACGTGTGTAACCGCCTGGACGCTTGGCAAAACGAGGACCCAAATCGGCGAACAATTTCACGACGCTGTCGCGATCGCGCAAACGGTTGAAGGCCAAACGCTTGTTCGACAGGTTGTCTTCTTTGGCCAATGTGATCATGGGCTCAATGACGCGACGCAGCTCTTTGGCTTTGGGCAAAGTAGTCTTGATGACTTCGTGCTCGATGAGCGAGTTCATCATGTTACGCAGCATGGCGAGGCGGTGCTCGCTGGTGCGGTTCAATTTACGGAGGCCGTTTCCGTGGCGCATGGTGCTTACCTTTCTTTATTAAACAGGCAGCCGTATCAGGTACTGCCCGTGCACAACCCCGGATGCTTTCCGGGAACTTCGACTTATCGTTTTTCCAGACCGGCTGGGGGCCAGGCTTCGAGCTTCATGCCCAAAGTCAAGCCGCGGGAAGCCAAGACTTCCTTGATTTCGTTGAGTGACTTGCGACCCAAGTTAGGGGTCTTGAGCAACTCGTTCTCGGTGCGCTGGATCAGATCACCGATGTAATAGATGTTTTCTGCTTTGAGGCAGTTGGCCGAGCGAACTGTCAACTCGAGCTCGTCCACGGGACGCAGCAAAATCGGATCGAAGCTACCAGCACCACCACGTTGCGCAGGCTCATTGAAGGCCGACAATTCGCTGCCCTCGAGTTGAGCGAAGACGGCCAATTGTTCTACCAAAATCTTGGCAGAAGAACGCACCGCATCTTCAGCGGTAATGGCGCCATTGGTCTCAATTTCAATGACCAATTTGTCCAAGTCGGTACGCTGTTCAACACGAGCGCTTTCAACGGTGTAGCTCACGCGCTTGACCGGCGAGAAAGATGCGTCGAGAACGATGCGGCCCAAAGCCTTGGATGGCTCGTCAGCAAAACGGCGCATGCTGCCGGGCACATAGCCACGGCCTTTTTCAACCTTGATTTGCATGTCCAGCTTGCCGCCTTGCGACAAGTTGGCAATCACGTGCTCAGGGTTGATGATTTCTACGTCATGAGGGGTTTGAATGTCAGCGGCAGTCACGGCACCTTCGCCGTCTTTGCGCAAACTCAAGGTCACTTCATCGCGGTTGTGCAGTTTGAAAACCACACCTTTCAAGTTCAACAAGATGTTAACCACATCTTCTTGCACGCCGTCGATGGAGGAATACTCATGCACCACACCGGCGATGGTGACTTCAGTGGCGGAGTAGCCAACCATAGAAGACAACAAGACGCGACGCAGTGCGTTGCCGAGCGTGTGACCATAACCGCGCTCAAAAGGCTCCAACGTGACTTTTGCACGATTGGCGGCCAATTGTTCAACTTGGATGGCTTTGGGTTTCAACAGATTGGTTTGCATTCAGACTTCCTCTCAATACCCCCGGTTCGTTACACCGGTAAGGCTGATGAAGCACCCGGCCCACAATGCCTTGTGCGCCGGGAACGATT
>JACCDS011688409.1_pt1 | contig 11481 bp, 9 predicted proteins | sample 7446441 | NCBI WGS metagenome assembly JACCDS01 (sample SAMN15323445, study PRJNA562643) | freshwater metagenome | isolation source: river surface water | place: USA:Blue River Watershed | collected 2017-08-17 | reverse complement strand
GGCTTTCGGGTGGAGGTGAAGGATCTGCAAGCGTCGCAGCCCGTTGTCGATCTTCCTGCTGGTGAATCCAAATGACCGACCGCGAGATCTCGGCAGCGCAATCGTCGCTCTCTTCGGTGACGCCGTCTGCGCGCCGCCATCGAGGCCGCTGGATCGTGTTGCTGTTGCTTGCGTCATTTTGCGGGATGGGCTGGGCATCGTGGAAGGTCGCACGAGCACTGGGCGCATTTGCCTGGGGTTTCCAGCCTCCGGCGATGGCAGCGGCACAGTACAGCCCGACGGATGTGATCGGCGATCTCGGTGGCATGCCGGTGAAGATCTCGCGGCATGTGGCGGAGTATGTTGAATACGAAGGTGATCCGGGCTGGAGCGGGCCGCGCAAGGGCCCGCCGCCGGTGCGGACCTACGCATCGCGGTTGGAGAGTTTCGGATTTGAGGTGCGCTACCCGGATATGGCGATGCTGCTGACAGAGGAAATGTGGGCAGATCAGCGCAGCTACAACATCTACAACACGCCGTGGATGACGGCAGGCGTGCTGAGTGGCAAATCGTATCCGGGACGCGGGTTCATGAATCGACCCCACGTTTCAGACGGAAACCTTAAGGGCATCGACTGGTGGGATACCTATGAAGAAATCAAGCCCGGTCCGTACGGGCTGGTCGAGTATCGAGTTAGTGGCAAGGATCCTAGAACTGGAAACCCTGCGAGGGATGCGCCGGACACCGATGTCATTTACCTCTATCGCGATCGGGCCGGCAATGTCACAACTCGAATCGTTTGTAGCAACGTACCGCACGAGGCTGCACCTTGTAGCCAGCGATGGGATCTTGGCGAGAACGGTGTATCAGCAGAGCTGAGAGTGCAGTATCGCCGTGGACTACTAGAGCACTGGTCTTCAATTCAGCAGAAGGTGACGCAAGTCGTGCTGGGCTTCGGATCTTATCTCTCACCGCAAGCCGGCATTCACGAGACATCAAAACAAGAAACAACTTCGCTGCACAGCCGTTAGCGCCGGGAGCAGAAGTAGAACCCTTTCATTTCGAAAAAATTACCTTACTAAAGAAAGAACGTCATGCCTACGACTTTGACTTTGGCTCAGCTTCAAGCGTATCAGACCAGAATCAATCAGGGAGGACTCGACGAAGTTCGGAAAGTCTATGCTGAGCTTTACAACAAAGGCTACAACTATGCGGGCTGGGCGCTCGGCGTTGCTAATGGCAAGACTTTGACCGGACAAGCCGCGTTGGACTATATGAAAGGCACGGCATTGATGGGACTGGATTCGCAAACGTGTCGTGACTTGCCCCAAAAAACGATTGAATCGATCCGCGTTGAGATGGGCAAAGCTTACGTGGGTACTCTCGTTGATATAGCCGCTAATCATTCGAAGGAATTAGATCGCGATATTTGGTTTTTTGAAGCCCGCGATTTTCACCAGAATGTCTTTAAAAAATATGAATTAACCCTTTCCAACTGGACCCTCAACACCCCAATGGAGTTGATCCGCATGACCGAAGGAAACTCCGCAGTCGAAGCGATGTGGCAGCGCATCCGGGATTCCGGGGGTGATGGTTTTGATGGCATCGGGGCTAGTTTGATGTTGTTTAACAAGGTAGGTCAGTTCGCCTTTTCAGCAGACCCCGAAATCCGGAATCAAGCGCTGCAATGGATGGACAACGTCCCCGGTGTGGCCAACCTGAAGCAGGTGGGCAAGGGCATTGAACTGTTCTTTCAATCGTTCCGGTCGGACGAGCCGGGATCCAGGAACGTCGCGGATAACACGGGTGATCATGTCGATAACGAGCCGGTTTCGTTCAAGCTGGTGCTGGATATGGTGGATGGCAAGAACAAGCTGATCTTCAATCGTCGCGGCGTCGCCGATCCGGACGTTGCCGAGGGCCCGAATACCTACCTGGTCCGCAAGGGCGACTCACTCTGGAAAATCGCGATCGAAAATGGCTGGGACTTCGACGAGCTCAAGGCAGCCAACCAGCATCTGACCAATCCGGATTTCATTCACGTCGGCCAGCGTATCCATGGCCTTGCTCCCGACCGGCGGTCCAACGACGTACAGGCCGCCAACTTGCAGCAGTTGCTGAATGCCGAGTATCGGCTTCAGGCCGCGCAGCGGGCCGGCATGGCCGAGGCCGAGAGTCTCCTGTCCTTCAGCGACTGGGCGGTGCAGCAGCTGGACAGCCCGGGCCTGAAGCCCGGCGGCGGCGTCGGGCTCGGTTTCGGCGGTGGTACGGGATTGCGTCTGCCCGGCGATCTGGCGATGGATCCCATCGGCGCGTTCTACGAATCGAAAAGCGCCGCACGCGATCCCGCAGCCTCAATCGCGTTGCGCACGCCAGTGCTGCTGGATACGAAGGGACGCGGCATGACGGCCGCCGGGCTACAGGCGCTCGACAAGAACAAGGATGGCCAACTCGCGGGCAAAGAACTGTCATCGCTGACCGCGTGGACCGATACCAATGAAAACGGTGTGGTCGATGACGGCGAGCGTCGCGCGGCGTCTGCCGCAGGCGTGACGATGCTGCGTGCCGGCGACTACGGCCTCCTCGGCCGGCGCAGCAGTGCGTTTGCCGTGCGTACTGCCGCCGTACCCGGACAACCGGACAACGCTGGCGGACAACCGATCCGCACGACGCAGTCCTTCACGGTGCCGGACTCAGGCTACCGTAAAGTGCGCGATGGCGATCCTACGTATGTAAACGTAGATAATTCAACAGGTATGATTTACTTCATTAACTGGCAACCCGGCCAGATCAAGGTCGATACCAGTACCGGAACCTATCTCGTCGGTACCGATGGCGACGATGCCTTTGACGCGAACTACTATGCGAATTATCCGAAGTACTTCAACATCACCAGGCTGGTGAATCTGGTGGGCGGTGACGGCAACGATCAGCTACTTGGCAGCGCGCGCGCCGACAAGCTCTGGGGAGGTCTGGGCAATGACCTACTCCAGGCCGGCGACGCTAATGATCAGCTTTTTGGCGAACAGGGCGAAGACCAACTGCAGGGCGGCGCCGGCAACGACACGCTGGATGGCGGCGTTGGCAACGATCTGTTGTTCGGTGACGCGGGCGACGACCAGTTGCACGGTGGCGCAGACAATGATGAGTTGCAGGGCAATGAGGGCAATGACGCGCTGTATGGCGGCACCGGCGACGACCGCCTGTTCGGTCAGTTCGGCAATGACCTGCTGTATGGCGGCGAAGGCGACGACATCCTTGTCGGATGCAACGGCGACAATGAGGCGCGCCAGAGCCTGGCGCCCGGCGAGACGGATGTCGATTGGCTCTATGGTGGTGCTGGCAATGATCGTCTCATTGGCCGCGTCGGTGACGACTATCTTGACGGCGGTGCCGGTGCCGACATGATGGAAGGCGGGCAGGGCGATGATCTGTTCGTGGTGAACAGCGTCAATGACGTCGTGCTCGAGCTGGCGAACGAAGGTTATGACACCGTGAACAGCAGCGTCAGCTATCTGCTCAACGCCAATGTCGAGGAATTGCGACTGATCGAAGGCTATGCCATTCACGGTACCGGCAATTCGCTGAACAACCTGATCGTCGGTAACAGCGACAAGAATATCCTCGACGGCGTCACCGGCGCGGATACGCTGATCGGCGGCCTGGGTGACGATACCTACGATGTCGACGATGTCGGCGACCTCGTGATCGAACGGGCCGGCGAGGGCATCGATACCGTGCAGAGCAAGATCAGCGTTACGCTCGGCGATAACGTCGAACATCTGAACCTGCTCGATTTCAGCAAGCCCGAAAAGGGCTTGATCGATGGCCGTGCCGTGCTGGTGTATGGCTACCCGAAGGCCAATGAGCTCGACTACACACAGGGCGATGCGATCCCCGAGTATCAGGGCACGTGCGCGCTGACCTCCATTGCTAACTTGCTGACGCAAGCGAAGCTGCCGACCACTGAGGCTGAGGTGGTGCAGCTGGCCATCGACAAGCAATGGGCTGAGACCGATCCGGCCGTACCGAGCTTTCAGCGCGGCGGCTCGAACTACCTTCAACAGCAAGCGCTGCTCGACAGCTTTGGCATGAGCAACCGGCTGCTGGCGGGCTACGATGAGGCGGCCATGGCCAATATGGTCCGCAGCGGGCGCGGTGTCATTGTCGCGCTCAACTGCGGCAAGCTTTGGGACAATCCGGCGTATCTCGATGATGGCGGCGTGAACCACGTGGTGACCGTGACCGGGGTCGCCTATGACGAGAAGGACGGCAACTTGCGGGGCTTTTACATTGCCGATTCCGGCCGGCGCCGGGTCAGTGATATGACCCGCTTTGTCGGCATCGATGACTTCCGCACGGCCGCCAGCGTGCCGAACGCGTATGCCATTTGCACGACAGCCGCAGTCAAGTTCTGGGATGAGAACATCGACGGCCGCGGCAATGCACTTGATAACACCCTGATTGGCAATCGCAGCGATAACCGCTTGTTTGGCGAAGCGGGTGCGGACCGGCTGTACGGCGGTGCGGGTGACGACTGGCTGGAGGGCGGGGCTGGCAGCGATACCTATGTGTTCAATCGGGGCGACGGCAGAGATCGTGTGCGCGAACTCGTCGCGGATGCGGCGAGCAAGGATGTGGTGTTATTCGGCGCGGATATCTCGCCCGATGAACTCTGGTTCCGGCGCGTGGCGGAGGATCTGGAGGTCAGCATTCTGAGCAGCACCGACAGCCTGCTGTTCGAGGGCTGGTTTGCCAGCAAGCCAGCGCGTGTCGAGCTATTTCAGATGGATGATGGCAAGCAGCTGTCAGGCATTCAGCTCGACAGCCTGATGTCCGGCTCGCCTGCCATGGTAGGGTTGACGCCGCAATTTGCGGTACCGCTGGCGCCGCCGCCAACGATTCCGCAACCACCGGCCTCCGGTCTCTGGAGACTTTTCCACTAATCATTCCGGGGCGTGCGGGCTGTCATCGGCGCGCCCCGGCACCTGATGGCGCTCGGGTCAAAGGGAAAGGGAAAGCAAACGCAAAGGCGTGCAGATCAACCTGCCATCGCCGCGTAGATCAGTATCACTGAGGTACCCGCCAGCAGCGGCAGCGCCAGTCCACGCGACCCGCCCAGCTTCAGGCCCACGCCGACGGCGCAGGCAAGCAGCCGCGTCCACAGCGGCACCTGCGCCAGCGGGCCGGACGGGAAAAAAATCATCCGTATCGTCAGCGCCACCACCAGCGCATAGGTGACTGCCGACAGCCAGCGAAAAAACTCGCTGTCCTGATTAAGCCGCCCTGACAGTGCAACGCCGATCGCACGACACGCGTAGGTGCCGGCGGCCGCGCCGAACAGGGCCAGCCACGGTGTCCACGCTTCTGCGGGCAAGCTCATGCGCTGGCTTTCGCGCTGCGCTGGCGTCGCCGACGGTCGATGGCGTAAGCCAGCGTGCCACCAGTCAGACCGGTCGTCAGCAGGCTGGCGTCGGGATGCCACAGGTAAAACACCGGCGCCAGCACGCCGCCAAAGCCGATCGCCAGCTGATTGGCCCGCACCCTGACATCGACAAAGCTGAGCAGAAAGAACAAGGGATTCAGGAATACCAGTGCCAGCGTCACCGGTACCGGCACCATACCCGAGAGCTGATACCCCAGCCAGGTGCCGGGCAGTGCGACCGAGAAGCAAGTCAGGCTGGTACCTGCATAAAAGCTTTTCCGGTAGCGCGGCGGCAGCAAGGGGAATTCGCGCATCGAAATCGCCCACGGTGTCATTGCCAGCAGATGCACATAGCCGTACAGCGCCGCATTGCGCTCGCGCCGCTGAAGCTGCGGGAAGAGCGTTACTACCATCGTTACGAAGCGGCCGGAAGTCAGCGTCACCGAAAGTGCGGTTGCCACCCACGACGCGCCGCCGAGCAGCATCTCGACCAGCACCAGCTGTCCCGGGATGGCATACAGCAGCAGGCTGCACAGGCAAATCAGCCACGGATCGATGCCGTGGCTGTGCCCCAGTGCGCCGAAACCGAGCATGCCGGCAAACAACACGGCCGCCGGCGCGCCAGCGGCGCGGCGCACGCCGAGGCGGAAGGCTTGTCGACGGTTTTGGCAGTGCGTGGATCGGATGGTCGGCGTCGTCATTGAGCTTGTGTATTCTGCGGCCGGATGACGCGGCCGCGGGCTTTACCCGAAATCCGGCCGCCAGTGCCGGACACTGCCATTGTTACAGGCAGGGCACGAACGATGATCTCGATATTAGAGTTGGCGACCAGGTTATTAATATAATCGCTGCCGCCCTGAAGATTTAATTGCCAGTCATCGTCATCGTCAACGCCATGCACCATCAAGCTGTTCCAGGAAAAATTTTTGTCATCGGGCTGTCGCGCACCGGGACCACCAGTTTGCATTTGGCGCTCATTCTCCTGGGTAAAGCCGCGGTTCATTACCCTTCCTCTGCGGTTGCAAGATGGATGTATGGCGATTTTCGCGAGGATGTTTTGTCAGAGTTTGATGCTTGCTCAGACATCCCGGCAGCCATTTATTTTCGTGAGCTGGACAAACGCTACCCAGGATCGAAATTTATTCTTACCACGCGAGATGAGCAGGGCTGGCTTGAGAGTACCCGCGACTGGTGGGGAAAAACGCCCCCGTCCAGTAAAAATACCCTGTTCCGGGATATGGTCCGGCTTGCGACCTATGGTTCGGCAGCCTATTGCAATGACCGATTCTTGCGGCGCTATCGCGAGCATGTCTCTCAGGTCAGAGACTATTTCAGCCAGACGCCGGATTCGCTGCTTGAGCTGGACGTTTCGGACAATGACAAGTGGAATAAGCTCAGCGCGTTTTTAGGTATTCAACAGCCGGACATTGAATATCCGCATGTGCGGTCGCCCAATCTCGGCGAGTTTCAGGCCGTAAGTCGCGCAGCGCTGCCGGACAAGCGAAGCAAATTAATGACCGCGCTTGCAAAGCACGCATCCCTCTCTACCTCTTGAGCAAGCCTGTCATTCATCCGCTCCGGGCTTCTTACTTCGGTTTCTCGCAATCCACCGTGATGTTGGCATCTGGCGCCTGATCCGGAGGCCGGCATTCCTGGCAAAACGGATTCGCCGCGCTTCAAAGTCGGGCTTGCTACGCCATTCTCAGACTGACAATATTCGGTTCCAAATAGTTATGTTTTTGAACTACTGAGTTCACGAACATACCGAATGGTATTATGTTGGCGTGAATGCCTGCGACCACAGGTATTCCGGTTGGGATGTAAGCAGAGTAAGTCACTTCTATTTTTCGCGCCGCTGATTTCCCCGGCGCCAAGCCATTCAGACGAGAGGGTGCTATGCACGGTAAGCACGATCCCCTGCACGCGATCGGCGTTCAAGCCGACAAACTCATGCTGTGCGTGCTCTGGGCGCTGCAGCTGTTTTCGCTGGCACTGGCCAGCCTCAATCAGACCTGGATGCTGGCCATTGCCATCGGGCTGCTGGCCGCCGGTATACCGACGGCCCTGTATTTCCATTCGCCCGGCGCTGCGGTCAACCGCTTCATGGCCGGCATGAGTTTGATGACCTTCGCGGCACTGAACATTCATCAGGCGTCCGGGCTGACCGAACTTCACTTTGGCATCTTTGTTTACCTGGCCTTTCTGCTGGCCTATCGCGACTGGCGTCCCATTGTGCTTGCCGCCGGCTTTGTCGCCGCGCACCATTTGGGCTTCTACTATTTGCAAGAGTTGCGATATGCCGTGGTGTGTTTTACCAAGCCGGCGCTGTCCACGGTGTTTGTCCATGCGGCGTATGTAGTCGTCGAGTCTGCAGTGCTGGTGTACATGGCAGTGATATTGCGCAGAGCTGCGCAGCAGGCCGCCGAACTCGAGGGTGTGGTCTCTGAGCTGGCGACAAGCGAGGGGAGCGTCAATCTGGCCGCCGCAAAGGTTCAGCCGGCGACACCGCTGGGAAAGAGCCTGGTGAGCGTCGTCGGTAGGATCCACGACACGATCTCAGGCGTGCGTGATAGCGCCTTTGCAATTGCCACGGCGTCGCAAGACATCGCGCAAGGTAACGCCGAGCTGTCGCGCCGCACCGACCGGCAGACTACCAGCGTCGACCAGACCGCATCGGCGATGGCGCGACTGGCCGAGACGGTCCAGCAAAACAATGACAATGCCCGCAAGGCCAACGATCTGGCGCAAAACGCATCGCAGATCGCCGCCAGGGGTGGCAAGGCCGTGCGGCAGGTGGTCGACTCGATGGGCATGATCCATTCTTCTTCGCGGCGGATCGTCGACATCATCAGCGTGATCAATGACATCGCCTTTCAGACGAACATACTCGCGCTGAACGCCGCTGTCGAAGCGGCAAGGGCCGGCGAGCAGGGCAAGGGTTTCACCGTGGTGGCTTCAGAGGTGCGCAATCTGGCGCAGCGTTCGGCCGCGGCAGCGAAGGAGATCAAGGAACTGATCAACAACACGGTGCAGACGGTGGAGAGCGGTGGCCAGCTGGTCGACGAAGCCGGCAGCACGATTCTGGACGTGGTCGATAGCGTTCAACGGGTGACGGCGATCATGAGCGAGATGAGCCACGCCAATCGCGAACAGAACGATGGCATCGAGCGCGTGAACGCGGCGATCGTCGAGTTTGGCCAGGCGACACAGCAAAACGCGGCAATGGTTGAGCAGGATGCGATCGCCGCTGAAGCGTTGGCAAGAGAGGCGCAGCATCTGAAAGCGCTGGTGTCGGCATTTCGTGTGCAGACTGAGTCGCCGGCCGAATTAGTCCCCGCTGTACAAAAAACCGAACGCCGTGTGCTGCAAAGCGGGAAGGCGCCTGGCGGGCGACGTGACCTTCGCCTGAGTGCGGCCTGACGTCGGTTTTGCCCTCGCCTGACCCTGGGGCGAGGGCTTTCCTTTCGTCTGCGACGTGACACCCTCTCAAGGACAGGGCAGTGTCCTCCCGGGAGCGGCAGATCAATATAGCTTCCGCTGACGTGCCCGGTGGAACATCCATGCTTTGAAGGCGGTACCGATCGCTATAACGAGGCATGCCCGGTCTTCGCGATGTCTGCAGTGAACTCAGCGCGCACTTTTTACGAGAGCGTGAACGGTATTACCGTTTCGGCAGCCTGCCGCCGGATTTCAAGCACTCTTCCATCGTGTTGTAGGGGGTGAAGCGCTTGGTCTGTGCGTAGTAAGTGCTGCCCTTGGCATCGCATAGGTTGGTTGACGACTTTTTTACAGGTGGCTCGCTATCCGCGTGCACGGGTCCTGCGAGAAAAACTGCGACAGCAATCAGGAGGGCTTTCATGGTGACCTCATGGTGCGACAGAGCGTCGCTCAAGGCATCCGGTGGTTTGCGATCCAGGTCAGTGAGTGAGCCGCTCTCGCGATGCCTGCGTGACTTGATCTTCGGCGATTGAAGATCTTGCAGGCGACTGCACAGCGCGTCGGTCTTCCTCTGACTCCCGTCGGAATGCGTCGATATTCGTTGAATATAAACGCTATATCTATTGCCTGGCAATCTGGCAGGTACGAAAGACGTCCTGATGGCGTGTCAGGACGCTTTCGGTAACGACTTGGGAGGACGAGGGAAGGAACTCAGGGACAGCGCCCGGCTTCCAATGCTGATTTGGCATGAGATGCTCCCGGGAGCCTGCTCATGGCGCTCCCGAAAGCCGACAATAAGATCACTCAACCGTCACTGACTTCGCCAAGTTCCTGGGCTTGTCGACATCGGTGCCGCGCGCCAGCGCGGTGTGATAGGCCAGCAACTGTAGCGGCACCACATGCAGGATGGGCGACAGCAGGCCGTAATGCTCGGGCATGCGGATCACATGGAGGCCGTCGCTGGAGCTGATGCGCGAGTCGGCATCGGCAAACACATAGAGCTGGCCGCCGCGCGCGCGCACTTCCTGCATGTTCGACTTCAGCTTCTCGATCAGCGCATCGTTCGGCGCCACAGTCACGACCGGCATTTCTTCCGTCACCAGTGCCAGCGGGCCATGCTTGAGCTCGCCGGCCGGATAGGCTTCGGCATGGATGTACGAAATTTCCTTGAGCTTTAACGCACCTTCCAGTGCAATCGGATAGTGCAGGCCGCGCCCGAGGAACAGCGCGTTTTCTTTGCGCGCAAACGCATCGGCCCAGCCGATGATCTGCGGCTCGAGCGCCAGCACGGCGCTGAGCGCCGCTGGCAAGTGGCGCAAGTTCTTCAGGTGCGCCGCCTCGGCGTCGGCGCTGAGCCGGCCGCGCAGCTTCGCCAGTGTCAGCGTCAGCAGAAAGAGCGCGGTCAGCTGCGTGGTAAAGGCCTTGGTCGACGCGACGCCGATCTCGACGCCGGCACGGGTCAGGTAGGACAGCGTCGTCTCGCGCACCATCGCCGAGGTGGCGACGTTGCAGATCGCCAGCGAATGGCGATGGCCGAGCTCTTTCGCGTACTTGAGTGCAGCCAGGGTATCGGCGGTCTCGCCGGACTGTGAGATCACCACCACCAGCGCGTTCGGGTTCACGGCCGGTTCGCGATACCGATACTCGCTGGCGATTTCGACCTGCGTGGGCAGGCCCGCCAGTGACTCGAGCCAGTATTTCGCGGTCATGCCCGAGTAGTAACTCGTGCCGCAAGCGAGTATCTGGATGCTGTCGATCTGGCTGAACACTTCGCCGGCGGATTTGCCGAACAGGTCAGGCGCGAAGCCGAGCACGCCTTCGAGCGTGTCGCCGATGGCGCGCGGCTGCTCGAAGATTTCTTTCTGCATGTAATGCCGGTAAGGCCCCAGGTCGATCGCGCCTGAATAGGCGTGCACGGTCTGCACGCTGCGCAGCGCTGGAACGTCATGCTTGTCAGTGATGGCCACGCCGCCCAGCGTGACGTCGACGACATCGCCTTCTTCGAGGTAGATGATCTGGTCGGTGGTGCCGGACAGTGCCATCGCATCGGACGCGACGAAATTCTCGCCTTCGCCCAAGCCCACGACCAGCGGGCAGCCGACGCGGGCGCCGACGACGCGGTCGGGCTCGTCGTTGCAGAACACCGCGATCGCAAAGGCGCCGTGCAGCTGCTTGACCGCTGTCTGTACGGTGCTCAGCAGGTCGCCGTCATACAGTTCATTCAGCAGATGAGCAATGACTTCGGTATCGGTCTGCGATTCGAACACATAGCCCTTGGCGGACAAATCGCTGCGGATGCTCTCGTAGTTTTCGATGATCCCGTTGTGAACGACGGCGATGCGTGGCTTGCCATCGCGCGCCGAGAAATGCGGGTGCGCGTTGTTGGTGGCCGGCGCGCCATGCGTGGCCCAGCGGGTATGCGCGATGCCAGTTCGGCCGGACAGGCCGGTGGCAGCGGTCTGTGCCTCCAGCTCGGCTACGCGCGCCACGCTGCGCGAGCGCTTCAGGCCTTGCTGGTACACGGCGACGCCACAGGAGTCATAGCCGCGATACTCGAGTCGCTTGAGGCCCTCGATCAGCACAGGGACGATATCGCGCCGTGCGACGGCGCCGACGATGCCACACATGGTTAATCCTGT
>JACCDS010742549.1_pt1 | contig 11481 bp, 9 predicted proteins | sample 7446441 | NCBI WGS metagenome assembly JACCDS01 (sample SAMN15323445, study PRJNA562643) | freshwater metagenome | isolation source: river surface water | place: USA:Blue River Watershed | collected 2017-08-17 | reverse complement strand
CGGACATCTACGAGGCAGGCACCACCAAGGTGGGCACGGCCGAGATGGGCGACGCGGCGGGGAAGGCGCTCGCATAAGCCCGGGCGGGATACCCGTGGCGAGCGGCAAGAATGTAATCAAACTGGCAGGAAGCAAAATGAAACTCGTAGGTCTGGTAGGTTGGCGCGGCATGGTCGGCTCGGTGCTGATGCAGCGCATGCAGGAAGAGAACGATTTCGCCCACATCGAACCGGTATTTTTCTCGACGTCGAATGCCGGCGGCAATGCGCCGGCGATGGCAAAGAACGAAACAACGCTGAAAGATGCCAACGACATCGACGCGCTCAGGCGCTGCGACATCATCCTGACCTGCCAGGGCGGCGACTATACGACCGAGATCTTCCCGAAACTGCGGGCAGCGGGCTGGAACGGCTACTGGATCGATGCGGCGTCGACGCTGCGCATGAAGGATGACGCCATCATCGTGCTCGATCCGGTCAACCTTGACGTGATCAAACAGGCGCTGGCCAGCGGCGTGAAGAACTACGTCGGCGGCAACTGCACCGTGTCGTGCATGTTGATGGGCCTGGGTGGCCTGTTCAAGCATGACCTGGTCGACTGGATGACGTCGATGACCTACCAGGCCGCGTCCGGCGGCGGCGCGCAGCACATGCGCGAACTGCTGACCCAGTTCGGCAGCATCAACGCCGAAGTCAAGGCGCTGCTCGACGACCCGGCGTCGGCCATCCTCGAGATCGACCGCAAGGTGCTGGCCAGGCAGCATGCGCTGACGGCTGACGAGACCAGGCAGTTTGGCGTACCGCTGGGTGGCAACCTGATCCCCTGGATCGACAAGGACCTCGGCAACGGGCAGTCGCGCGAGGAGTGGAAGGGCGGTGCCGAGACCAACAAGATCCTCGGTCGCGGCGAAGGCTTCGGCGCGGGCGCTAAGCCAGCGATCGCCGTCGACGGCCTGTGCGTGCGTATCGGCGCAATGCGCTGCCACTCGCAGGCACTGACCATCAAGCTGAAGAAGGATGTCCCGCTCGACGAGATCAACGACATCATCGCCAGCGATAACGAATGGGTGAAATTCGTTCCCAACACGCGCGAGGCGTCGATGCATGAACTGACGCCGGCAGCGACCACCGGCAAGCTGACGATTCCGGTCGGACGAGTGCGCAAGATGCAGATGGGTGGCGAGTATATTTCCGCGTTCACCGTCGGCGACCAGCTGCTGTGGGGCGCGGCCGAGCCGTTGCGTCGCATGCTGAGGATCCTGCTCGACAACTGAGCGATCGGCTTCACGGCCCGCCCCTGTTGTAGGGGTACAACCGAACCCGTGCCATCTCCCGCCTAAGGGAAATTGCACGGGTTTTTCATTGGAGCGAATCCGTGACTCGGCTTGCGGCGTTTTTGGCGCGGGTGTTAAGGTCTCCCGATGCCTTCGACCCCGCGTTTGACGACTCTTCCGATGTCCCGTTCCAGCCTGACACGCCTTGCCCGATGCAGTGCGCTGTGTTGCGTCTTGTCCCTGTCGAATCTTGCCGGTGCGGCTGTACTGGGTGACGCAACTGTGCGCTCAACGCTCGGGCAAACGCTCGATGCCGACATCGCGATTGTGTCGCTGGCTGCACACGAAGCCGATTCACTGATGGTTCGCGTTGCCCCGCCGGCCGCTTTCGCCGACGCCGGCATCGATTACCTGCCGCTGCTGCGCTCGCTGCGGGTGGCCGTCGAGAAGCGCGGCGCGCTGTACACCGTGCGGCTCACGTCAGAGCTGACGGTGAGTGATCCTTTCGTCAGGTTCCTGCTCGAGTTGAACGCCGGCAACTCGCGCATCGTCCGTGAATATACGTTGCTGATCGATCCGCCGGTGCTGGATGCGCCGGCTACACCGGCGGACCATCCTGCGCGAACTGCAACTGCCGTGCCGAACGACGGCGTCACCGCGGGCGTGGCCGATGGCGACGGTAACGCCCAACAAAGTACGCCGGCCGCAGCAAGGTCGGCGTTAAGCCCTGCAACGCCGGCAACGCACCTCGTGCGGCGCGGCGATACGCTGCGCTCGATCGGTACCGCGATACAAGCGCACGGCGTGCGGCTCGAACAGGTGCTGGTCGCGCTGCAGAACGCCAATCCGGAGGCGTTCATCGAACACAATATCCATCGCGTCAGGCGAGGCAGCGTATTGCGCGTGCCCACCACCGAGGCGATGCAGGCGATCGATCCTGATCAGGCGCGGCGTTTACTGCGCACGCAGACCGCCGCGTTTGTTCGTCACCAGCGCTTGCTGGCGCAGCGCGCCGAACGGCAGGCACCGACCATGACAGACGGCGCAGCGCCGCCGGCGGGTAACCGCAGCAGCAGCGGACAGGTGGGTGTGCGGGCCGACATACCGGCAACGGCGGCGCCCGGACCGGACCGGTTGACGCTGTCCACGCCCGGTGCCGGCGAGCGTGACGACGGCAAGGCGAGTGCGGTCGACGCAGTCGACAAGGTCGCAAGCGAAAAGGCGCTGGCCGACGCCAATTCGCGGATTGCGGCACTCGAAAAAAACATCGGCCAGTTGCAACAGATGCTGGAAATTCGCAATGGCGAGATGGCTGACGCACAGCAGCGTGCCGCACAATCCGTGAACGGCCTGCCGCCGTCCGGACCGGCTGCGGCACCGGCTGCGGTACCCGCGGCATCTCGGTCTGCGCCACCGTCTGCGCCTGCGGTGCCTGATCCATCGTCCGCGGCGCAGGTCACGGCGCCAGCGGTCCGACCGCCGCCGCGCCCGACCCCAGCAGCGCCGGCGTGGCCGGCGGGCAGCGCTCAAGTCGCCGCGCCCGCCGGGCTGCTATCGATGCTCGCCGATCCGCTGTACCGCGCGGCTGGTGTGGCGCTGTTGCTGTTGCCACTGGCCTGGGCAGTGCTGCGCCGGCGCCGTCGCCGACCGCCGTCCGAAGGGCAGGCCGTCGAGCCGGTATTGGTTGCGCAGTCGGTGATTGCCGGCGCCGGCGGGCGCCATGTCGATACCCGGCACAGCGAATTCCATTCGAACTTCGTTCCCTCGGTCAGCCAGATCGACGCCAATGAAGTCGATGCGGTGGCCGAGGCTGATGTGTACATCGCGTACGGCCGCGATGAACAGGCCGAAGAGATCCTGCTCGACGCGTTGCGCGCCCATCCGCAGCGCGATGCGTTGCGTGTCAAGCTGCTCGAGATTTACGCTGCCCGCAAGGACAGGCAGAAATTCGGTGCGCTGGCCGCCGAGTTGCGGGTACACACGCACGGCGCAGGTGCCGACTGGGAAAAGGCGGCACAACTCGGCCGCCAGTTCGATCCCGGTAACCGCTTGTTCGACATCCGCGTTGCGTCGGCCCAGCCGGCGGCGCCGGATCGGCCCGCGGCTGCGTTCCGACCCGCCGGGCCGCCGTCGCCGCTCGAGGATCTCGGCTTGCCACCGGATGGCCTGCCGGCTCAGCGCCACGCTGCTGATGCGGCAGCTGCGCCGGCATTGACGATGCAGGAGCAGCTGCCGTCCAATGGCATCGACTTCAGCCTGGTCGGAATCGATGCCGGCCCGCCAGCGCCGGTTGCACGTGGCGATGCGGCAGCGCTCGCCACCAAGCTGGAGCTTGCGCTGGCCTGCCAGGAAATCGGCGACCCCGACGGCGCACGCGAGCTGCTGTCCGAGGTCGCCGGCTCGGGCCATGCCGAACTGGCGCAGCGCGCGCGGTCGCTGTTGGGTCAACTCGCGTAAAATCCGCGTCGTCGGCCCGGCCGCACCGCGGGGCGATACGCTTCATTTTGTCAACGGCAGCTTCGGCATCGGCCTGGCAAATGTCGCCCCTGCCAGCCAGAGACCGGTGCCATGGCCCGGGCCGGACCCGGTTCCCCACCCACCAGACGAAGATACCGCTTGAAACGCATCGCACTCGGCTTGCAGTACGAAGGCACGCACTGGCAGGGCTGGCAGACCCAGCCGCACCGGCAGACCGTGCAGGACACACTGGAAACGGCGCTGGCGAAGTTCTGCCAGTGCGCCGTGCCGACCGTCTGTGCCGGCCGCACCGATGCCGGCGTGCACGCAACCGGGCAGGTCGTGCATTTCGATACCGACATCCGCCGTGAGCTGTTTTCGTGGGTGCGCGGCGTGAATGCCTTCCTGCCGCCGTCGATTGCAGTGCGCTGGGCGGCGGAAGTGGAAGGCGGCGATGACGGATTTCACGCCCGCTTCTCGGCCACCGCGCGCACCTATCACTATGTGATCTATAACCACCCGGTGCGTTCGCCGCTCTGGAGCGGCCGTGCCGGCTGGGTATTCCGCGCGCTGGACGCCGCGCTGATGATGGAAGCGGCGCAGGCGCTGATCGGCGAGCATGATTTTTCCGCTTTCCGTGCCGCCGAATGCCAGGCGCTGTCGCCGGTGCGCTCGATGCACGCGATTACGGTCCATCGCCAGCGCGACCTGCTGGTGGTGACGCTGCGTGCGAATGCATTCCTGCAGCACATGGTGCGTAATATCGTCGGTTCGCTGATCCAGGTCGGCAGCGGTAACCGGTCGTCGGGCTGGATCGCCGAGCTGCTGGCCGGTCGCAATCGTGAAGTGGCCGCGCCAACCTTCAGTCCCGACGGGCTCTACCTTGCCAGCGTCGAGTACGATCCTCGCTGGGACCTGCCGCAGGCGCAGGACACGCTGCCCTTTATTTGACATGACGACACATCAACGTACCCGAATCAAGCTGTGCGGGCTGTCGCGCCCGGACGAGGTCGCGGTGGCTGTCGAGGCCGGCGCCGATGCAATCGGCCTGGTATTTTTCCCGCCTTCGCCGCGCCATGTCACGCCGGCGCAGGCCGGCGCATTGCTGGCCCAGTTGCCGGCTTATGTGACGGCAGTCGGCCTGTTCGTCAATCCGGACGAGGCGCTGGTGCGCGACGTGGTCGCGGCTGCGCCGATCACGATGCTGCAGTTCCATGGCGATGAGACACCCGACCACTGCGCCCGCATAGCGCAGGCGGTGCGCCGACCGTTCATGCGCGCGCTCCGGATCAAACCGGGAATGACGGCGGCGGATTTGTTAGAATTCGAGCGCCAGTACCGTACATCGGGCCCGCTGTTCTGCGGGCTGCTCCTGGACACCTGGAGCGATGCGTACGGCGGCACCGGAAAGGTTTTCGATTGGTCTCTCATCTCCGCAGACATCGCGCGTCGGGCCGTTTTGAGTGGTGGCTTGAGCGTGCAAAATGTGACTGACGCCGTGCGTCGGGTGCGCCCGCACGCGGTCGATGTCAGCAGTGGCATCGAAGCGTCGAAGGGCGTCAAGGATGCGGCGCTGATGCGCGCATTCGTTGCCGCGGTCCGCGCGGCAGACAACCACCAATAATTCCACAGCAGCACCAAGGAGAGACCCCCATGGACCAGACTTCCGCGCCCGCGGGCGATTACAATTTTCCCGATGCCAGCGGCCATTTTGGCCAGTACGGCGGCAGTTTTGTGTCGGAGACGCTGAGCTTTGCGCTCGAGGAGTTGAAGGCCGCCTATGCGCATTACAAGGACGACCCGGAGTTCTTGCGCGAATTCCACTATGAGCTGAACCACTTCGTCGGCCGCCCGAGCCCGATTTACCATGCACGCCGCTGGTCGTCCGAGAACGGCGGCGCGCAGATCTATTTCAAGCGCGAGGACCTCAACCATACAGGCGCGCACAAGATCAATAACGTCATCGGCCAGGCGCTGCTGGCCAAGCGCATGGGCAAGCCGCGCGTGATCGCCGAGACCGGCGCTGGCCAGCACGGTGTGGCGACGGCGACCATCTGCGCGCGCTTTGGCCTGGAATGCGTGGTCTACATGGGCTCCGAGGACGTCAAGCGACAGGTACAGAACGTGTACCGCATGCAGCTGCTCGGCGCGACGGTGGTGCCGGTCGAGTCCGGCTCAAAGACGCTGAAGGATGCGTTGAACGAGGCCATGCGCGACTGGGTGACGAATGTGGATAACACCTTCTACATCATCGGCACGGTCGCCGGCCCGCATCCGTATCCGATGATGGTGCGCGATTTCCAGTCAGTGATCGGACTGGAATGCATCGAGCAGATGCCCGAGATGACCGGTCGCCAGCCGGACTATGTGATGGCCTGCATCGGTGGTGGCTCGAATGCGATGGGCATATTCCACCCCTATATCAGCTATCCGGAAGTCAAGCTGATCGGCGTCGAAGCGGCCGGCGAAGGTATCGCTACCGGCAAGCACTCGGCCTCGCTGGCCGGCGGCGTGCCCGGCGTGCTGCACGGCAACCGCACCTACCTGCTGCAGGACGAGAATGGCCAGATCATCGAGACGCACTCGGTATCGGCCGGCCTCGACTATCCGGGTGTCGGCCCCGAGCATGCCTGGCTGAAGGATTCATATCGCGCCACTTATGTCAGCGTGACCGACGATGAGGCGATCAAGGCGTTTCATGATTGCTGTCGCATCGAAGGCATCATCCCGGCGCTGGAGTCCGCCCATGCGATTGCTTATGCATTGAAGTTCGCCAAGACCCGGCCGAAGGACAAGACCATCCTGGTTAACCTGTCCGGCCGTGGCGACAAGGATATGCATACCGTTGCGGAATACGACAAACAGCAGGCGCAGGCCACCCACTGAGTCCCCATCACCATGTCCAGAATCCAGACAACTTTCGCCGGTCTGCAAGCGCAGAAAAAGAAGGCGCTGATCACCTTCATCACCGCCGGCGACCCGGCGCCCGAACTCACCGTGCCGCTGCTGCATGCGCTCGTTGAGAGCGGCGCCGACATCCTCGAGCTCGGCGTGCCGTTTTCCGATCCGATGGCCGAAGGTCCGGTGATCCAGCGCGCCAACGAGCGCGCGCTGGAGTTCAACGTCGGCATGCATGACGTGCTCGACTATGTGCGCGCTTTCCGTAAGGACAACCAGCATACGCCCGTGGTGCTGATGGGCTATGCGAACCCGATCGAGCGCATGGGCATTGACCGCTTCGTCACCGAGTCCAAGGCGGCCGGTGTCGACGGCGCGATCGTGGTCGACTATCCGCCGGAGGAGTCGGCCGAGTTTGCTGCCAAGCTCAGGGCGCAGGACATGGACCTGATCTTCCTGCTGGCGCCGACCTCGACCGAGCAGCGTATCCGCCAGGTCGCACAGATCAGCAGCGGCTTCACCTACTATGTGTCGCTGCGCGGTGTGACCGGCGCCGGACACATCGATACGGTCGAAGTGTCCGAGCGGATCGCCGCCATACGCCAGCATGTGAACCTGCCGATCGGCGTCGGTTTTGGCATCCGCGACGGCGACACCGCGAAGGCGGTCGCGTCGGTGTCGGACGCTGTGGTCATCGGCAGTCGCATCATCCAGGAACTGGAAAACACGCCGAAGGAGCAGGCAGTGGCGGCCGTGAAGGCCTTCCTGTCGGGCATTCGCACGGCGATCGACGAAGTCCCCGCCTGAACTCCGGCGGCGCCGAGCCGGATTTTCCGGCCGGCGCTGCTTCTTTTTGTTATCTTTAATGAAACTTCAGCCGGCTGGCCGCGCGCTGACACCCCGAGTAAAATAACCGGTTATCCGGCGCCTGCGCCACCTGAAGAAAGAGAGCCCCGATGAGCTGGCTAGAAAAATTGCTCCCGCCCCGCATCCAGCGGTCTGAATCGAATAGCCGCCGCTCGATTCCCGAAGGCCTGTGGGTCAAGTGTCCTTCCTGCGAGTCGGTGCTGTACCGCACCGATCTCGAATCCAACCAGCAGGTCTGTCCCAAGTGCGACCACCACATGCGCATCCGCGCGCGCGAGCGCCTCGATGTACTGCTGGATCAGGAAGGCCGCTACGAGATCGGCCAGGAAGTGCTGCCGGTCGACACCCTGAAGTTCAAGGACAGCAAGAAATATCCGGAGCGCCTGAAAGCGGCGCTCGACGCGACCGGCGAGACGGACGCGCTGATCGTGCTGGGTGGCGCGATCATGTCGCTGCCGGTGGTGGTGGCGTGCTTTGAATTCGAGTTCATGGGCGGCTCGATGGGTGCGGTGGTCGGCGAGCGCTTCGTGCGCGGTGCGCAGACTGCGCTGGAGCAAAAGGTGCCGTTCATCTGCATCACCTCGACCGGCGGCGCGCGCATGCAGGAAGGCCTGTTGTCGCTGATGCAGATGGCCAAGACCACGGCGATGCTGACCAAGCTGTCCGAAAAGAAGCTGCCGTTCATCTCGGTGCTGACCGACCCGACCATGGGCGGCGTGTCCGCCTCGTTTGCATTCATGGGCGACGTTGTGATTGCCGAACCGAAGGCGCTGATCGGTTTTGCCGGCCCGCGCGTGATTGAAAATACGGTGCGTGAGAAACTGCCGGAAGGTTTCCAGCGCTCCGAGTTCATCCTGCAAAAGGGTGCGATCGACATGATCGTCGACCGTCACAAGATGCGCGATGAGATCGCCCATCTGCTGGCACTATTGCAGAGCCAGGCGCCGGAAGTGCTCGCGTAATCCTGCGCCTGGCACTGATGGCCCGGGTGGTGTGCCCGGGCTTTTTGTTTTTTGAACGATGCCCGGGACACCACCATGCACGTTGACAAGCTGACCCTGGACCAGTGGCTGACCCGCCTCGAGGCGATGCACCCGAAGGCGATCGAGCTGGGTCTTGAGCGCGTATCCGCGGTCGGGCACCGGCTTGGCCTGCAGTTCGACTGCCCGGTAATCACCGTGGGCGGTACGAATGGCAAAGGGTCGACCTGCGCCATGCTGGAATCGATCCTGTTGCAGGGCGGCTATCGCGTCGGACTGTATACCTCACCGCATTTCCTGAAGTTCAATGAGCGCGCGCGCATCGATGGCCAGAGCGTCAGCGACGCACAGCTGTGCGCGGCATTCGAGCAGGTTGATGCGGCGCGCGCCGACGTGTCGCTGACGTATTTCGAGTTCAGCACGCTGGCGATACTGCGGCTCTTCGCCGATGCCGGACTCGATGCGGTGATCCTGGAAGTGGGTCTTGGCGGCCGCCTGGATGCGGTGAACATCATCGACGCCGATGTCGCGATCGTGACCAGCGTCGACCTCGATCACATGGACTACCTTGGCGATACCCGCGAGAAGATCGGCTTCGAGAAGGCTGGCATCTTCCGTGCCGGGCGTACAGCGATCTGCGGTGATCCGTCGCCGCCGCAAGCGCTGGTGGATCATGCGACGGCCATCGGTGCCGACCTGTGGCTGTTCGGTCGCGACTTCAACTACTCGGGTGACCGCCAGCAGTGGAATTACGGCGGTCGTGCGATGCGCCGCAATTCGCTCGCTTATCCCAGCCTGCGCGGCGCGAACCAGTTGCTCAATGCCAGCGCGGCGCTGGCGGCCCTCGAGGCCTTGCGCGAACGCCTGCCGCTCGGCGCGCAGGAAGTGCGCAGCGGGCTGGTGCTGGTCGAGTTGCCGGCGCGCTTCCAGGTACTGCCGGGGCGTCCGGCCGTCATTCTTGATGTCGCGCACAACCCCCATGCTGCTGCCACGCTGGCGCAGAACCTCGACAACATGGGCTTTCATCCGTACACCTTTGCCGTGTTCGGTGCGATGGCAGACAAGGATATTCCGGGCATCATCGCGCAGCTCGGTGATCGCATCGATCACTGGTATCTGTGCGACTTGCCACTGCCGCGTGCAGCCAGCGCAGACGCACTCGCCGCCGCCTTGCGCGCCGCCGGTTTTCGCGGCAGCGACCAGCCGGGTGCGCAACGTTCGGTACGCTGCTTCGCTTCACCGGCCGATGCCTATGCGGCGGCGCGGAATCATGCCGGCGAGAATGATAGAATTGCGGTCTTCGGATCATTCCTCACCGTCGCAGGCGTGATGTCGGCCAGGCCGCCTGTCTGAGCGCCACCCATTTTCCGGCACCAAAGACTTCTCTATGGGCTTGTTCTCATTGTTCAGCAAGAAATCGCAGGAAACCGGCGACGACCTCGATATGCCGGTCAAACCGCGCCGCAGCCGGGCGGCCACGCCGCAGGCGGAAGAGCCGATCGATCCCCTGCTGCCCGAGAAGCAGCGCGCGCGGCGCCGGCTGATCGGTGCGGTTGCCGTGGTACTGGCTGCGATCATTGGCTTGCCCATGATCTTTGACTCCGAGCCCAAGCCACTGTCGGACGATATCGACATCCGGATTCCCTCGCGCGACAAGACCGCACCCACCGCGTCGCTGCCAATGCCGCTGCCGCCCGAACCCCTGCCGGCGGAACCGAAACCGGATGCGGCCGCCGACCAGCCGGCCGCAAAGCCGCAGACGAAGGCGCCCGACGTCACCAGCGCCACACCCGCATCGATATCTCCACCCGCCGCCAGCGCGACCAAGCCCGCGCCGCCGAAACTGGCGTCGCCGAATACCGTGGGCGGCGCTGACGCAGCGGCCGCTGCGGCGACCGACCCGCTGGCCGACAAGATCGCGGAAAAAGCGCGCGGCCGCTTTGTTGTGCAGGTCGCGGCGGTGTCCAGCCAGGCCAAGGCGGAAGAACTGCTGAACCGCTTGAAAATGGCGGGCATCCAATCCTATTCGCAGAAGGTCAACACGAAGGACGGCGACCGTTTCCGCATCCGCATCGGGCCGTTTGGCAGCCGCGAGGAGGCCGACAAGATGCGTGGCCGTCTTGGCCCGCTGGGTCTGTCCGGCACTGTCCAATCCGTATAAAGTTTCGCCGGCCTGGCGGCCGGTCAGTTTTTTTGAAGGAGTCCACCCATGTGTGGCATCGTCGGCGTCGTTTCCCATGGTCCCGTCAACCAGCTGATCTATGACGCGTTGCTGCTGTTGCAGCACCGTGGCCAGGATGCGGCCGGTATCGCGGCCAATCATGGTCGCACGTTCAGCATGCACAAGGCCAACGGCCTGGTGCGCGACGTGTTCCGTACCCGGAACATGCGCTCGCTGCCGGGTAACTCCGGTATCGGCCAGTGCCGCTATCCGACCGCCGGCTCGTCCAGCGAGGAAGAGGCGCAGCCTTTCTATGTGAACGCGCCGTTTGGCATCGCGCTGGCGCATAACGGCAATCTCACCAACGCCGAACTGCTCAAGGGCGAACTGTTCAAGAATGACCGGCGCCACATCAATACGGATTCAGATTCCGAGGTGCTGCTGAACGTGCTCGCGCACGAGATCCAGCAATGCACTACCGGTTTTTCGCTGGATGCTGGCACGCTGTTCAAGGCGGTGGCCGGCCTGCACAAGCGGGTGCGCGGTTCGTATGCGGTGGTGGCGCAGATTGCGGGCTATGGCATGCTGGCGTTCCGTGATCCGTACGGTATTCGTCCGCTGTGCATTGGCTTCCTCGACACCGACAAGGGGCCGGAATACCTGGTCGCGTCGGAGTCGGTAGCGCTCGAGGGCCTCGGCTTCCACTTCCTGCGCGACGTGATGCCGGGCGAGGCGGTGTATTTCGACAACCAGGGCAAGATGTATGCAAGACAGTGTGCCGAGAATCCGGTATTGTCACCGTGTATCTTTGAGCATGTGTATTTTGCCCGGCCGGATTCGATGAT
>JACCDS011884791.1_pt1 | contig 11482 bp, 15 predicted proteins | sample 7446441 | NCBI WGS metagenome assembly JACCDS01 (sample SAMN15323445, study PRJNA562643) | freshwater metagenome | isolation source: river surface water | place: USA:Blue River Watershed | collected 2017-08-17 | reverse complement strand
TCCGCCGTGGGCTACCAGCCGACGCTGGCCGAGGAAATGGGCCGCCTGCAGGAGCGCATCACCTCCACCAAGGTGGGCTCGATCACCTCCATCCAGGCCGTGTACGTGCCGGCCGATGACTTGACCGACCCGTCGCCTGCCACCACCTTCGCGCACTTGGACTCCACCGTGGTGTTGTCGCGTGACATCGCCGCGCTGGGTATTTACCCCGCTGTGGACCCGCTGGACTCCACCAGCCGCCAGTTGGACCCTCTGGTTGTCGGTCAAGCGCACTATGAAACGGCCCGTGCTGTGCAAGGTACCTTGCAGCGCTACCGCGAACTGCGCGACATCATCGCGATCATGGGCATGGACGATCTGGCCCCTGAAGACAAGCTGGCCGTGGCCCGTGCCCGCAAGATCCAGCGTTTCCTGTCGCAGCCTTTCCACGTGGCGGAAGTGTTCACCGGCTCGCCCGGCAAGTACGTCACCTTGGCCGAAACCATCCGTGGTTTCAAGATGATTGTGGCTGGCGAGTGCGATCACCTGCCAGAGCAAGCTTTCTACATGGTCGGCACCATCGACGAAGCTTTCGAAAAGGCCAAAAAGGCAGCTTAAAGCAGCGCCACGGGGTGGCTGATCCAGCCCTCCCGTAGCCCGCTTGAACGCACCTTTTTAAGGAGTAAACATGAACACCATCCACGTTGATGTGGTCAGTGCCGAAGAGTCCATCTACTCGGGCGAAGCCCGGTTTGTGGCCTTGCCCGGCGAGTCTGGCGAACTGGGCATCTACCCACGCCACACCCCGCTGATCACCCGCATCAAGGCCGGGTCGGTTCGCATCGAGAAGGCTGACGGCGGCGAGGAATTCGTTTTCGTGGCCGGTGGCATTCTGGAAGTGCAGCCCGACTGCGTGACCGTGCTGTCAGACACCGCGATCCGCGGCAAAGACCTCGACGAAGAAAAGGCCAACGCCGCCAAGCAATTGGCGGAAGAGGCCTTGCGCAATGCCAAGAGCGAAATCGATCTGGCGCGTGCCCAGTCCGAGTTGGCTGTTTTGGCGGCTCAACTTTCTGCGCTGCGCAAGTACCGCAAGAAATAAGACGCTCTTCCAGCGGGGTGTCTGCAGCCTTGCAGACATCTTCAAAAACCCGGCACACATTGTGACCGGGTTTTTTTGTGTCCCGCCGCACCGTGCAGGCGTGTAGACTTCACCCATCATGAAACGAGCCAAACTGCACGCCGCCATCGTGGGTGGGTCACCCGACGACATCGAACAAAGCTTTTACGAAGCGCTGCACAACGCCGACATCGAACAGCTCATGGCGTGCTGGGCAGAAGAAGATGACATCGTGTGTGTGCACCCCGGTGGCCCGCGTTTGATCGGACAGGGTGCCATCCGTGCCACATTCGAGGGCATGTTTGCCAACGGCAGTGTGCAGGCGCATCCAGAAAGAGTGCGCAAGATCGTCTCGTTGGCCAGTGCCGTTCACCACCTGGTGGAGCGGGTGGAGGTGATCACCCCGCAAGGTGCAAAACAGGCGTTTGTCTTGGCCACCAATGTTTATCACAAAACCCCGCAAGGCTGGCGCATGGTGGCCCACCATGCCAGTCCCGGTACGGCCCATGACCCGGCGGATGTGGGCGTCAAACCCACGGTTTTGCACTGAACCGATGCAGTACAGAGCGCCAGCGTGGTTGCCGGGCGGGCATGCGCAAACCATTTGGCCTGCTTTGTATGCACGAAGGCGCTGGGGACCACCTTTACCCAAAGTGCGCGAACGTTGGGTGACACCGGACGGCGATTTCATCGACGTTGATCGGCAGCCAGCAAGCCGTCTGGACAGGCCGATGGTGGTGCTGTTTCACGGACTGGAAGGCTCATCTGACAGCCACTACGCACAGGCCTTTGCCGATTGGGCGGCGTCACACGACCTCAACTTTGCCTTGCCGCATTTCAGGGGCTGCAGTGGCGAACTCAACCACGGACCGCGTGCCTACCATTCAGGCGATCATCAGGAGATCGATTGGGTGTTGCGGCGATTGCGACAGCAACACCGGACCCAGGGCGGCCAAACCATGGTCGCAGCTGGCGTGTCGCTGGGAGGCAATGCCTTGATGCGCTGGGCTGCTGAACACGGCGCATCAGCCTCGCAAAGCGCGGACGCGATTGCGTCAATTTGCTCGCCTCTTGATTTGATGCAAAGCGGTCAAGCCATTGGCCAAGGTTTGAACCGACAGATTTACACCCGCATGTTTTTGCGCAGCATGAAGCCCAAGGCATTGGCCAAGCTGGCACAACATCCGGGTTTGTTCGACCGACAGCAACTCATGGCGGCCCGCGATTTGTACGAATTTGACAATGTGTTCACCGCACCCTTGCATGGCTTCAAGAACACCGACGATTACTGGTCGAGGGCTTCGGCCAAACCACTGATGAAAGACATCCGCATTCCGGCGTTGGCATTGAACGCGCGCAATGACCCATTTGTCCCTGCAAGCAGCTTGCCGCAGCGCACGGATGTGTCAGATGCGGTCACGCTCTGGCAACCCGAGCAGGGTGGCCACGTGGGTTTTGCCCAAGGGCCTTGGCCCAGCCATGTGCGCGGTTTGCCGGATGCGGTTGGCCCTTGGTTGATGACCGCCTCGGGACAAGCCCTCAAGCAGGAGCGATCACATGGATGACATCGTTCGCCAGGCCATGGCCAAATGGCCGAACGTGCCCGATTGTTATGGCTGGTTGGGGCTGGACAGTCGCGGCCAATGGCTCATGCGGGATGACCGTGTCCAACAGTTGGGGATGTTCCAGAGCGGGGTGAACGGTGCCAAGGGCTCGGTGCTGCGGCACGAAAAACTCATCGACTTCATCCATCGCAATTACGAGGTCGATGCCCGTGGGTGTTGGTATTTTCAAAATGGGCCACAAAGGGTCTATGTGGAGCTGGAAACCACGCCCTATGTGTGGCGCTTGAACGAGCGCTTTGAGCCGACAGCCCACACCGGTCAGGCAACGCAGGCGCTGGCCTGTCTGGTCGATGAACACGGGCGCGTCTATTTGCATACGCCATTGGGCTTGGGGCTGGTGCACACCTGGGACGTCGGCTTGGTGGCCGAGGCGATCGAGCAAGGTCTTTGGGCGCCTGAGGAATGCATGGCCAGTACCTTGCCCTCGCGTTTTGGTTTCGTGATGAGTCCACAAAGCGGGCAAAACGACAAACCATCCAGCCGGACATAAAAAAACCGACCCTCAGGTCGGTTCTTTGGCAGGCCTCAGGCCATCACTTCTTTTCAGTTTCGGCAGCGGGTGCTTTGGGCTCTTCGAACTTGCCACCTGCACTGTTGGCCAAGTACACCACAGCGCGTGCAATTTCGGTGTCGTTGAAATCGCCACCACCTTGTGCACCCATGGCCCCTTTGCCTTTGAGGGCAGAAGTCACCAAGGTATCGAGGCCTTGTTTGATGCGAGCGCCCCAGGCAGCGGCATCGGCGAACTTGGGAGCACCGGCTGCACCCACTGCGTGGCAGGCAGCGCACTGCGCTTTGTAAACTTCTTCACCGGCCTTGAGGGGACGGTTGGCGTCACGAACCTCGACCATGCCGATTTTCTGGATGCGCTGAGCGGTGGCTTTTTCGGTGTCAACAGCGCCGGCAGCGGGCTTGTTGGCCGATGTGACGTAGAACACCAAGCCGATGATGATGAACACCGGAATGATGAAAGATGCAAGGCTCAGCAAAAGCATTTGCTTGGGCGTTTTCACCGGGCCGGTGTGTGCTTCGTGCTGATCGTGGCTGTTGTCGCTCATGAAATCCTCTTGTAGGGCTTGGCCGATGGGCCTTGGGATTGACCGGAATCAACCCAATATTATAGCCGCCCACCCTTCGCCGAGCTTGCAAGCGCGAGGAAGAAAGACAAGCCGTGAGATAATCCATGCGCAATGCAGCGTGCGGCTGTAGCTCAGTGGATAGAGTATTGGCCTCCGAAGCCAAGGGTCGTGGGTTCGATCCCCGCCAGCCGCACCAAGCTCAAGTTCGCCACCCTTTGCGGTGGCGTTTTTGTGTGTGCGTGAGTGCCGATCAGCGGCTGACGTTGTCGGTGGTTGCGGGTTCCTGGACACGCCGTGCGCCGGTGAAGCGTTTGGTCCAGTACGCCGCTCTCAAGTCGTCCACGCGCACCGCTTTGCCCGCGCTGGGTGCGTGGATGAATTTGCCATCGCCGATGTAAATGCCAACATGGCTGAAGGTGCGGCGCATGGTGTTGAAAAACACCAGATCACCAGGATGGAGTTCGCTGCGATCGATTTTTTCGGTGGCCACGGCCTGTTCTTCGGCACGCCGAGGCAGCAAACGTCCGATCGAGGTTTCATAGATGTGACGTACGAAGCCGCTGCAGTCAAAGCCCGTGTCGGCCGAGCTGCCTCCCCGTTTGTAGGGAACACCCAGCAAGGTCATGGCTTGGCCCAACATCTGATTGGTCTTTTCGCCCACGCTGGTTTTGACCTGGTCACCCAGCTGAATCAAATTGATTTTTTCAGGCATGCGTTTGGGCCCGGTCGACGCTTCGTCGTCAGGGGCTGCAAACAACATGGAAGAGACCAGCAGCAAACAGGCTGCCATGGCAAAGGGCTTAAATTTCACTTTATGAAAACTTAATCGGTAGTCTCACATGATAACCCGTGCAGGCGCAGCCAGGTGCCATCGGGTTTGGTGACCAGGGTCACACCCCGTAGCGGTCACGGTAAGCCTGAACCTTGGGCAGGTGCAGACCCAGCTCGTTGCCGCTTTGCGCCGACAGATAAGCCAACAGGTCAGACAGCTGGGCGATGCAGCACACGCCCATGCCCAATGTGCCCCGCACGTACTGCACAGCGCTGTGGGCCACGTCTTTGACCGAGCCATCGGCCTGCTTTTCGGTGGCCATTTCCTGTCGGTCCAGCGCAATCGCAATCGCGTGAGGCGTGGCCCCGGCGGCTTTGATCAGTTCGATGGATTCGCGGGCAGCGGTGCCGGCGCTCATCACGTCGTCCACGATCAGCACCCGGCCTTTGAGCGGCGCGCCCACCAGTGAGCCGCCTTCGCCGTGGTCCTTGGCTTCCTTGCGGTTGTAGGCAAAGGGCACGTTCTTGCCCAGGCGGGCCAGCTCGATGGCCACGGCCGCGCCCAGCGGGATGCCCTTGTACGCGGGGCCAAAGATCATGTCGAATTCGATGCCGCTGGCCAGCAGGGCTTTTGCATAGAATTGCGCGAGTCGGCCGAGCTTGGCACCATCGTCAAACAGGCCGGCGTTGAAGAAGTAGGGGCTCATGCGCCCGGCTTTGGTCTTGAATTCGCCAAAGCGCAGCACGCCCGAATCTACCGCAAACTGCACAAATTCCTGAGCCAGCGCCTGTGTGTCGGCGCTGCTTGCCTGTACTGTCACCATGGGGAAATCCTTGTTCAAACTCACCAGCCTCAACCTCAACGGCATCCGTTCGGCCACGACCAAAGGGGTCGAGGCCTGGCTGGCGCAAGAGAACCCCAATTGTATTTGCGTGCAAGAGGTCAAAGCCCAGGCCCCCGATGTGGCGGGCAAGTTTGAAGTGCTGGCGGGGCTGAAGGGGCATTTCCACTTTGCCGAAAAGAAGGGTTATTCGGGGGTGGGGGTTTACAGCCGCCATGAGCCCAGCGATGTGGTCATCGGCTTTGACGGCGAGGAGTTCGATGCCGAGGGCCGTTATGCCGAGCTGCGCTTTGACACGCCCGGGCGCAAGCTGTCCATCATCAGTGTGTATTTCCCGAGTGGCTCGTCCGGCCCTGAGCGGCAAGAAGCCAAGTTCCGCTTTCTGGACAAGATGTACCCGCACCTGATGGCACTCAAGGCCGAGCGCGATTTTGTGGTGTGCAGCGACGTGAACATCGCCCACAAGGAAGCCGACCTGAAGAACTGGAAGGGCAACCTGAAGAACAGCGGTTTCTTGCCCGAAGAGCGCGCCTGGATGACCAAGCTGACCACCGAAGGCGGCGTGGTGGACGTGTACCGCCGCTTGCAGCCGGACACCACCGACGCTTGCTACACCTGGTGGAGCAACCGCGGCCAGGCCTATGCCAAGAACGTGGGCTGGCGCCTGGACTACCACCTGGCCACCCCCGCCGTGGCCGAAAAGGCCCGCACCGAACACATCTACAAAGGCGAAAAGTTCTCGGACCACGCCCCAATCACGATCGGCTATGACCTGAGCTTGTGAGGGCCAGGCCCCATCACGCATGGACCCCGGATCGAGTCCGGGGTGACAAGAGCGCTTCGCGGGGGTGCAGATGGACCCCGGATCAAGTCCGGGGTGACAAGAGCTTCTGTCATCCCGGACTCTTCAATGTCATCCCGGACTTGATCCGGGATCCATGCCCCCTAACGCGTGTACGTCAGCATGCGGCCCTTGTAGGCGTTGGCGCCGCCGTGAGCGGCCTGGTCCAGCACCTTTTCGTGCATCGCAAAGCCCACCCGCGCCATGTGTTTGTGAAAGGCGGCGCGGTTGCCGCGGTTGGGGTCGATCACCCAGATTTCAGCGCTGACAGCGGCGTGTTCGTCGATGAACCGGGCGAGCGTGCCTTCGTCGTCGCGCTCATACAGGATGTCGCTGCCGACGATCAGGTCGTACAGGCCGGTCAAGGGTGTGTCGTGTGCCTGCGTGAGGACGGGCAAGCCGTCTTCCCGGGCTGCGGCGGTGCCCCACAGCCCATGTCGGTAGGGGATGGGTTGCAAGTCGTTGAGCCGGGTGTTGGCGTCCAGAAAAGCATGGGTCATGGGGTGGCAATCGCTGGCCGTGATGTTGGCGCCGCGGCGGTGCGCCACCAGGCTGGACAGCGCCAGACCACAACCGATTTCGAGGATGCGTTCGGCCGTGACGGGGCGCAAGGCCATGCGCGCAGCCATGCGGGCACCCGACGGCCACAGCAAGCCGAACAAGGGCCAGGTGGCCGAAGAAATGCCCAGATTGAGCGCTTCGCCCAAGGGGTCGTGAAATTGGTTGTTGTCGAGCAGGGAGCGGATGATGAGGTCATCCACGCCCGTGATGGCGATGTTTTCCTGTTTGGTCAGGTAGCCGGGGGGTGATGTGTTCAGAGGGGCATTCGTGACAGCGCACTGACGGAACTCATGGGGCGCTGGGTTAGGGTGACTGTAAGCTTTTTTGTGACGCCGCCATGGATCCCGGATCAAGTCCGGGATGACAGAAGAGGTCAAGTCCGGGATGACAGAAGAGGTCAAGTCCGGGATGACAGAAGAGGTCAAGTCCGGGATGACAAGAGCGCTTCGCGAGGGTTAAAGCTGGACCCCGGATCAAGTCCGGGGTGACGAGAGCGCTTTGCGAGGGTCGCAGATGGACCCCGGATCAAGTCCGGGGTGACAGCCACTTCTGTCATCCCGGACCCTCCAATGTCATCCCGGACCCTCGCCAATGTCATCCCGGCCCCTCTCCAATGTCATCCCGGACTTGATCCGGGATCCATGCCTGCCGCCCTCGAGCCATGCCTGCCGCCTTCGGGCTGATGTGCCCGTCGCATGCCTTCAGGTGCCGCGCACGTAAGGGTTGGATTGGCGTTCGCGGCCGAATGTGCTTTCGGGGCCGTGCCCCGGGATGAACACCGTGTCGTTGCCCATGGGCCACAGGCGCTGGGTGATGCTGTTGATCAGGTCTTCGTGGTTGCCCTGCGGGAAGTCGGTGCGGCCGATGCTGCCGGCAAACAGCACGTCGCCCACAAAAGCGCGCTGGATGTCGGGCGAGTAAAACACCACATGGCCGGGCGTGTGGCCGGGGCAGTGGCGCACTTGCAAGGTGTGGCTGCCCAGCGTGACGGTGTCGCCGTCGGCCAGCCAGCGTGTGGGCTTGAAGGCGCGTGCAGGCGGGAAGCCGTACATGGCCGCCGCCTGGGTGAGGCCTTCGATCCAGAACTGGTCTGCGGGGTGGGGGCCGATGATGGGCAGCTGCAATTGCTCGGCCAGATCGGCGGTGCCCGCGGCGTGGTCGACATGGCCGTGGGTGATCCAGATCTGTTCGAGCTTGAGTTGCAGCTGTTGGACGGCGCCGAGCAGCACATGCAGATCGCCGCCCGGATCAATGACCGCGGCCTGGCGCGTCTGGTCGTCCCAGATCAGGGAGCAGTTCTGTTGAAAAGGGGTGACGGGGATGGTTCGGTATTGCAGCATGGGGTGCAGGGGCTGGATGACAATGTTGAAAACTGGTGGTGCCGGTGTGCCCGTTGCGGCGGTCTGTCAGGGGGTGTCCTGGGTGCCGTAGGCGCAAGATTGCAATTGGGCCAGGCTGACGAAGTCCAGAGCCCGTGCATGGGTGCATTCCAGCACGACGGGTGGTGCCACGCCGGCGTCAAAGGCTTCTTTCCAGCGCATGGCGCACAGGCACCAGCGGTCGCCGGCTTTCAAACCGGCGAAGCGAAATTCTGGCCGGGGCGTGACGAGGTCGTTGCCGCGGCTCAGCGAGTAGTCCAGAAACGCTTGCGTGACTTTGGCGCACACCACATGGCTGCCTTGGTCGTGTTCATCGGTGTTGCAGCAACCGTCTCTGAAGTAGCCGGTCAAGGGGTCATAGGAGCATGGAACCAGGGAGGTCCCCAGGACGTTCAAGGCGTTGTGGTGCATGGGGTTTTTCTTTGCGAGGGCTCAAGGAAGTCGTGACGCTGACACAATGGATGTTATCCGACGCTGATCAAGCAGCGAAGTCAAACAGGAGGCGACATGACCCAAGACGAACGATGCTGTGGCACGGGCACCTGCATCATCAACGAGGATGGCTATTGCTGGTGCGGTCAGCGCTGGGATGGCGAGAAGATGTGCTTTCCCAAAGAGTCTGCCCATGCCGCCCAGCCAGCCGGCGATGCGCCTGGTGCAAGCGATGGCGATGACTGAGTCTGCGGGGCGCGTTGGGGGGATGGATCCCGGATCAAGTCCGGGATGACATTTGAGCTTCCGGGATGACGTTTGATCGTCCAGGATGAGGTTTGAGTGTCCGGGATGACACAAGTGCTTGTCACCCCAGACGCGATCCACTCGCACAATTTGTCACCCCGGACTTGATCCGGGGTCCATGGCTGCCTTTGGCGGGTGTCCCAAGGAAGGTCAGCCTTTGTTGGCCTGTTCGTACAGGTGCTGCACTTTGGGCAGGTTGGCTTCCAGCTCCTGGATGCGGTTGGCACCGCTGGGGTGGGTGGACAAAAAGGAGGGGCTGCCGTTGCCGCTGGCCGCTTGCATTTTTTTCCAGAGGCTGACGCTCGCTTCGGGGCGATAGCCGCCACGCACGGCGATTTCCAGGCCCACCAGGTCGGCTTCGGTTTCGTCGTCGCGGCTGTATTTGAGGGTGAGCAGTTGGGTGCCCAAGTTGGCCGCCACGTCGCCCAGGCTGCCCAGGCCCAGCAGTTGCGAGGCAATAGACAGGCCCATGCCGGTGACTTTGCTTTTGGCCAGGCGTTCGCGGGCGTGTTCGCGCAGGGCATGGGCCATTTCGTGGCCCATGATCATGGCGGTTTCATGGTCGGTGAGCTGCAGCTGGTCCAGGATGCCGGTGTAGAACGCGATCTTGCCGCCGGGCATGCACCACGCGTTGAGTTGTTTGCTGCCGATCAGGTTGACTTGCCATCGCCATTCGCGTGCGCGGGGGTTCCACTGCGTGGTGTGCGGGATCAGGCGCTGGGCAATGGCGTGCAGGCGTTGCAGTTGCGGGTGGCCGTCGGGCGCGAGAGCGCCTTTGGATTTGGCTTCTGACAAGACCTGTGCGTATTGCTGGCGGGCCGAGCTCTCGAGGGTTTCGGCGGGCACCAGGTTGCGCATGCCAGAGGCTGCGCCGACATCGACTTGCGCCAGGGCGGAGCCTGCGGCGGTGCTGCCTGCAGCCAGCAGAAAGCCCCGGCGGGCGTTCCAGCGGTGTTCGCCGGGCGTGGTCGAGGGGGAGGAGGGGGTTTTGAAGTCGCAGAGCCAGCACATGGTGGCGCATCATAACCAAGAAGTTGTCATTTCGCATGGCCCGATAATCGACGCATGATTGAAAACACCAGCCCCTCTGATGTGCCCACCCGCACCTGGCGCGAGTCGCTGCGTTTGTATCTGCAACCGGCCAGCTTGCGCATGTTGTTGTTGGGTTTTTCGGCGGGCTTGCCGCTTTTGCTGGTGTTGGGCACCCTGAGTTTTCGGCTGCGCGAGGCGGGCATTGACCGCAGCACGATTGGTTATTTGAGCTGGGTGGGTTTGGCCTACGGCGTCAAGTGGATGTGGGCCCCGCTGGTGGACCGCTTGCCGATCCCGTGGCTGACGGCGCGGCTGGGGCGCAGGCGCAGTTGGCTGCTGTTGTCGCAGGCGGTCATCATGGCGGGCCTGGTGGGCATGGCCTTGAACGATCCGTCGCAGGTGTTGGGGCCTTTGGTGGTGTGTGCGCTGGCCGTGGCGTTTGCATCTGCCACGCAGGACATCGCGCTGGACGCGTACCGCATCGAGTCGGCCGAGGTCAACGCGCAAGCGGCGCTGGCAGCCACCTACCAGACCGGTTACCGCCTGGCCATGATCTGGGCGGGTGCCGGTGTGTTGTGGATTGCCGCTCGTGCGCAGGGGGCTGACGCCACGGGCTATGCGCAGGCCGCTTGGCAAACCGCTTATTTGGTGATGGCGGCGAGTTTGTTGCCGGGCATGTGGATGGTGCTGGGTTCGCCCGAGCCAGTGCCCGCGCCTTTGAAGCCGGCACGCAATCTGGCCGAGTGGTTGCAAGGCGCGGTGCTGGAGCCCTTTGCCGATTTCTGGCGCCGCTACCGCTGGCAGGCGGTGCTGGTGCTGGCGCTGATCGCGGTTTACCGCATCAGCGATGTGGTCATGGGCATCATGGCCAACCCGTTTTATGTGGACATGGGTTTCACCAAAGACGAAGTGGCGGCCGTGACCAAGGTCTATGGCGTGGTGATGACGTTGCTGGGGGCCTTCGTGGGCGGTGTGCTGTCGGCGCGCTGGGGCGTGATGCGCATTTTGATGCTGGGCGCCATCCTGAGTGCGGCGAGCAATTTGCTGTTCGCCTGGCTCAGCGGCGTGGGCCACGATGTGACGGCGCTGATCTGGGTGGTCTCGGCCGACAACCTGGCCAGTGGCATTGCGTCTGCGGCGTTCATCGCTTACCTGTCATCGCTGACCAACATCAGTTATTCGGCCACACAGTACGCGCTGCTCAGCTCGATGATGTTGTTGCTGCCCAAATTCATCGCGGGGTTTTCGGGCGACTTTGTGAACGCCTACGGCTATGCGTATTTCTTCCAGGTGACAGCGTGGCTGGGTGTGCCGGTGCTGCTGCTGGTGGCGCTGGCATCACGGGTGCATGTGGTACGCGAATGAGCCGGTTCCCGGCCAGCCGCTGTATCCCGGATCAAGTCCGGGATGACAGGCTCTGGATCCCGGATCAAGTCCGGGATGACAAGGCTCTGGATCCCGGATCAGGTCCGGGATGACAGGGCTTTGGATCCCGGATCAAGTCCGGGATGACAT
>JACCDS011852064.1_pt1 | contig 11482 bp, 10 predicted proteins | sample 7446441 | NCBI WGS metagenome assembly JACCDS01 (sample SAMN15323445, study PRJNA562643) | freshwater metagenome | isolation source: river surface water | place: USA:Blue River Watershed | collected 2017-08-17 | reverse complement strand
CCCCACCCGATAAGAAAATTGGAGTCACCGACACCACCCTCCACCCATTTTTGAAACAGAGTGAGTGTGAGAGCGGGAGCGAATGGCGTTTACGTTAGACTGTTTCTTGGAGAAGGTACAAAAGCAAGTAGGTTGACGTCAAACGTTCCACCCTCCACCATCTCCCCCCACCCGATAAGAAAATTGGAGTCACCGACACCACCCTCTACCCGATTCAAAATGGTTAATGGTAAATTGTAAATGGTGAATGGCGGGAACAAAAAAGCGCGTTAAAGTAGAGTTGATACTGTTGTGTCGTTTTTGTGCCATAAAAAAAGGCCATCCGAGAGGACAGCCTTTTAAAATAATTGTTATTGGTATTAACCGTTCAATGCTTCGGCACCGGCGACGATTTCAAGGATTTCCTTGGTAATAGAAGCTTGGCGGGCTTTGTTATAAGTAATACGCAAATCACGTTGTAATGCTTTTGCATTATCAGTTGCTTTGTGCATCGCTGTCATACGCGCGCCGTGTTCGCTGGCGAATGAATCGAGTAATGCTTTATAAAACTGAATTTTGATAGAACGTGGGATCAATTCATCAACGATGTATTGTTGTCCCGGTTCAAAAATATAATCCGTTGGCGAACCTTCAGAAGCAGTAGGTACGATAGGCAACAGCTGTTCTTCAACTGTAGCTTGTACCGCAGCGTTTTTGAATTGGTTGTACACCACAACGATTTTATCAAATTCACCACTCGTAAACGCATCCATTAATTTTTGAGCAACTGGCGCTACATTATCGAAAGTGAGTTTATCGTACAATTCATTGGTGTGGTGAGGTAAATCAGACCCGAGAATACCATACTTAGTACGGCGGAAAGCTTCACTCACTTTACGACCAACTGACAGAACAGTTACTTCACAATCAGCATAATCACCTTTAATGAGGCTATTGGTTTTACGAATGATGTTAGAGTTGAAAGCCCCTGCCAATCCTCTGTTTGAGGACAGAGCCACGATCAACACTTTTTTCAATTTCGGTGCAGTGCGGGCGTAGATATTTTCAGAAGCATCTACGCTAGCGCTCACGTTTTGGAGCATTTCGCGAAGTTTGCCTGCATAGGGACGCATTTGTGTAATAGCATCCTGAGCACGCTTTAATTTCGCGGCGCTCACCATTTTCATGGCGCTGGTAATTTGCATGGTAGAACCTACCGATACAATTTTATTTCTGACTTCCTTTAAACTAGGCATGCGCTAGGAATTGATTAGGCGGCGTATTTACCAATTAGTTCTTTTGCAGTTGCTTCGAGTACACCGGTAATTTCGTCGTTGTACTGACCCGCTTTAAGTGCGTCGAGTGTTGGCTTGTGTTTGCGCTCCAAAAATTCGAGGTATTCTTTTTCGAACTCACGCACTTTATTTACCGGCACGCTACGAAGCAAGTTCTTGGTACCAAGGTAAATGATTGCAATCTGTTGTTCAACACGGAAAGGCGAGAACTGACCTTGCTTAAGGATTTCTGTATTACGTGAACCCTTATCTAACACCGCTTTAGTAGCAGCATCGAGGTCAGAACCAAACTTAGAGAACGCTTCCAACTCGCGGTACTGTGCCTGGTCAAGTTTAAGTGTACCAGCCACTTTCTTCATCGATTTAATTTGAGCGTTACCACCTACACGCGATACCGAGATACCCACGTTGATGGCGGGACGAATACCGGCGTTGAAAAGGTTCGACTCTAGGAATATTTGTCCGTCTGTAATCGAAATTACGTTAGTTGGAATATACGCTGACACGTCACCCGCTTGTGTTTCAATTACTGGAAGTGCCGTTAACGAGCCACCACCTTTAACGAGTGGTTTAATCGACTCTGGCAAATCGTTCATGCTTTTTGCGATATCATCAGAAGCATTGATTTTAGCCGCACGTTCGAGCAAACGCGAGTGAAGATAGAACACGTCACCAGGGTACGCCTCACGTCCCGGAGGACGGCGTAACAACAACGACACTTCACGGTAAGCTACCGCTTGTTTTGATAAATCGTCGAATACGATCAAAGCCGGACGACCGGTATCGCGGAAGAACTCACCGATAGCAGCGCCAGAGAACGGTGCATAGAACTGCATTGGCGCAGGGTCTGATGAGTTCGCTGCAACAACTACAGTATATTGCATCGCGCCATTTTCTTCTAACACACGAACAATGTTCGCAACCGTAGAAGCCTTTTGACCGATGGCTACATAAATACAATACACCGGTTTACCCGCTGCGTAAAATTCTTTTTGGTTGATAATGGTATCGATACACACAGCGGTTTTACCAATCTGACGGTCACCAATAACCAATTCACGTTGACCACGACCAATTGGAATCATAGCGTCGATCGCCTTGATACCTGTTTGAAGTGGTTCAGTTACCGGTTGACGGAAGATAACCCCTGGCGCTTTGCGTTCGATAGGCATTTCATACGTTGTACCAGCAATTGGACCCTTACCATCGATTGGGAAACCCAACGTGTTAACCACGCGGCCTAACATACCTTCGCCCACATTGATTGAAGCAATGCGACGGGTACGTTTACAGGTTGATCCTTCTTTAATGCCTTCAGCAGAACCGAGCAATACAGCACCTACGTTGTCTTCTTCAAGGTTCAATACAATGCCTTGTAATCCGCTTTCGAATTCGATAAGCTCACCAGATTGTACTTTAGACAATCCATAGATACGGGCAATACCGTCACCTACTTGTAACACTGATCCTACTTCTTCAAGCTCAGCTTCACTTTTGAAGCCACCGAGTTGTTGCCTTAAAATTGCAGATACTTCTGCAGGTTTTATTTCAGCCATTTTGCTTGTTTTTTATGCTGTTTATGTTCGCGGTTTTATCCGCGGGTGTTATTAATTTACTTTTACTAATGTCTTTTTCATTTCAGCCAATTGGCGTGATACGGTACGGTCGATCTGACGATCACCAATTCGCAACACGAAACCGCCAATAGTCGCAGGGTCTACTTTTTCAATAAGATCGACTTCGCACTTGGTTTGTTCTTTTACCAACTCCAACACCTTCTTGCGGGTGGTTTCATCCAAGCCACTAGCCGATGTAATTACCGCTGTCAGAATATTGCGGTCTTTTTTAAATTGGCTTTCAAAAGCAGTTGCAATATGATGTACAATGGCTTCGCGGTGCTTGCGTGTAATAAGCAACAGAAAACTAAGGGATAAATCCGTTATTTTGCCCTTGAAAATTGTCCCCATCACTTCCACCTTTTTATCGGTTTTAATAATCGGACTTTCCAAAAAGCGCACAAAATCACTGCTTTCAGCGCAAATAGCGTGAATTGTTTTCATGTCGCTACGCACCGCATCGGTATTACCTGTTTCGGCAGCGAGTTGCATGAGGGATTTGGCGTATCGTTCTGCTACGATCATGATTAGTTCACGTTAATGTCCTTAACAAGCGTATTCACAAGTGCTTTTTGCTTGTCGTCGTTAGACAATTCGGACTTTAAGATTTTTTCAGCGATTTCGATAGACAAAACAGCGACTTGGTTTTTCAATTCAGCCACTGCTGCGTTTTTCTCGTTTTGAATTTGCTCACGAGCTGACCCCATGATGCGGTCGGCTTCTGCCTGTGCTTTTTGCTTGGCTTCAGCTACCATCGCTTCACGGGTTTCGCGGGCTTCTTTCAAAATACCATCGCGTTCAACACGCGCTTCGTTAAGAATAACTTCGTTCGCCGCTTTCAATTCGCGCATGTCCCTCAACGCGTTTTCAGCGCTTTTCAAGGCTTTATCAATATCCTCTTCGCGGGTTTTGATGGCCGACAAAATCGGTTTCCATGCAAATTTTCCAAGAAGGAACAGCAACAATACGAAGGTAATGGTGGTCCAGAAGATCAGCCCTACACCAGGTTCAATCAAGCTTGCCAGGATGAATAAGTTCATGATGTCTTTTGTTTTTTATAATGTTTGCCTAAGGCGTTTTTTAAAATGAAGTAAGTCAACACCGGAACCAACCGTTACGGTGTTGACTTTAATTTGAATTACTTCGACATCAAAGCAACTACCACACCGAAGAGAGCAACACCTTCTACAAGGGCTGCAGCGATGATCATAGCTGTTTGGATTTTCGAGGTAGCTTCTGGCTGACGTGCAATAGCGTCCATTGCATGTCCACCAATTTGTCCGATACCGATGCCGGCGCCGATTACGGCTAGACCTGCTCCGATTGCTGCGATACTTCCTGTCATTTTTGTTTGTTTTTGGTTATTGTAAAAAATTAATGGTGTTCAGCGGTGTGACCGTGCGCCTCTTCATGGTGGTGTTCGGCCACTGCACTTCCGATAAACAATGCTGTTAACATGGTAAAAATATACGCTTGTAAGAAGGCTACTAAACACTCCAACACGTCAATAAACAACGCAAAGGCTACCGATACAGGCGATATATAAATGGTTTTGAAAACGAAAATCAATCCAACAAGAGAAATCACAATAATATGTCCCGCTGTTATATTCGCAAACAAACGAATCATCAACGCAAACGGCTTAGTGAAGATACCTACTACCTCAATCGGAATCAAAATAGGGTACAACCACTTTGGTGCCGGTGGCAACAAAATGTGATGCCAATAAGCACCGTTACCATTTATATTGGTAATGATTAAGGTGCAAACTGAAAGGACTAATGTAAATGCTATGTTGCCGGTTAGGTTTGCTCCAATTGGAATCAACCCAAACACGTTATTAATAAGTATCATGAAAAACACGGTAAGCAAGTAGGGAACAAATTTCTCGTACTTGGGACCAATGTTACCCTTAGCAATATCATCACGTACAAACACAATAAGGGGTTCGAAGAACGATTGTTTGCCACGCGGCGCAGAGGTTACACCATGTGACTTGTAGGATTTTGCAATAGAGCTAAACAAGAGGACAAGTACAATTACAGAGATGAACATTTGAGTTACGTTCTTTGTAATTGAAAGATCCAACGCCGAAGCATTCGCCACTTCGCCTTCTTCATTAAACGTGAGGAATTGGCCGTGTTCATTTGCTACATCCGAAGCGAGGTAAATTTTCTCTTCAAAATTCACAAAACGATCGCCGTTAACCTCAACCACATTCATACCATGAACGTCGTGATGGAACGCTGAGGACATAAAAAAGGTAAATCCATTATTCCCTTTAACAATTACCGGTAAAGGAATAGCCACTGCATCGTGACCTTCACCCCATAAATGCCATGAGTGCGAATCGAGAATGTGCTCAAACGCCACCTTGGTAATGTCCACCGCTTCCTCTTTAGCTTCGTGGTGGGAAGCCGCAGCGTCCATTGGTGCCGCTGTAGTCACCGCCATTGAATCGACTGCTCCAATACTATCGTGTGCCACGGTTGCCTCGTGGTGTTCGTTATGATCTTGAGCTGAAATTCTTGCTGTAAGGGCGATAAACAGGGCAAAAACTGTGAAAATTCGACTTGAAAACGGCTTGAATGTGCTGATTTTACTGGCCATCACCTAAAAATTGATAAATACCTGTTTTAATTCGGGTGCAAATGTACGCATTTTCTGCCGTTCCTAAAAGAAATTAACAGGAAAATGAGGAATCTCAGGGGGGCAGGTTCTGACAAGGGATAGCGGCTACTTCTGCCCTTTTTTTGCCGATTTCAGAAAAAAAGGCGGTTTGTTTATAAAAAACCAGCGATTTTAGGCCGTATGGGTTATGTTTGCAGGGACTTTTACTTCATCATGAACTACTGGCTCATTAAATCAGAACCCTCAGTTTATAGCTGGGACCAATTGAAAAAGGACAAAAAAGCCTGCTGGGACGGCGTACGTAATTACGCAGCACGCAATAATTTACGGGACATGAAAAAGGGCGACCTCTGCTTTTTTTACCATAGCATGGACACCACCGAAATAGCCGGTATTGCCAAAGTAGTTAAAGAACACTATCAAGACCCCACCACCAATGAACCGACTTGGGTGGCGGTAGATGTAGCGCCCTTTAAAGCCTTCAAAAAACCAGTGACCCTGGCCCAAATAAAAAACGAGCCCCTACTCAAGAACATGGACTTAGTTCGAATTTCACGGCTCAGCGTAGGAAAAGTGCGCGCGGAAGAATTTGACTTAATCTGTAAAATGGCGGAAACAAAAGATTAAGCGTTTAAAAGATGAATGGTGAATTGTAAATGGTTAATGGCGGGACCGCTGCATGCAAATGAAATTGTAAATGGTTAATTGTAAATGGTTAATGGCGGGACCACTGCATGCAAATGAAATTGTTAATGGTGAATTGTAAATGGTTAATGGGGTTTATCTTGACTTCGCGCCCTGAAATAATTGAAAATTGAAAGTTGAGAATTGAAAATGCGTTTACATAGGCTTCGCGGCCTTTGCACCTCCGCGTTGTCACCCTGAAGCGAAAGTCACGAGCATTTTCATTCACCAATCACTTTCTGCTTGAAGGGTTGCGCACTGAATGAATTGAGAATTGAAATTAATTGTTAATGGTAAATTGTTAATGGTTAATGGCGGAGACAAAATGTACGCGTTAAATTGAAATTTGAGAGTTGAGAGTTGAGAGTGCTTTTATCTTGGCTTCGCGGCCTTTGCACCTCTGTGTTCTCTGCGTCCTTAAAAATTGGGTGGAGAGACTAAATCCGTAGGCCTTCCACTTCGAAACCCTTCGTTCTTGCGGGAACGGCTGTTTAAATCAATGATATCATCGGTAAAATGCCTATTAGCGGGGTTAAGACACCAATAGACAGCTCCTGCCCATAATCAAACATTGTTCATTAAGTGGGTTTTGTTTTCCCATTTATTTTATTTCTTTTGTTGCGCTAAAAATTCGCGACAGGCTACCCTGTTTTATTCCAAGGTTAAAAGCTGTTGCGTTGCATAAACCAGATCAGTTATTATGAAAGTTGGAATTCCAGCCGAAATCACTCCCAATGAATTACGAGTTGCGGCAACTCCAAAAACCGTAAAACGTTTACAGAAACAAGGCTTTACCGTATTTATTGAACACAATGCCGGTATAAAAGCGAATTTCTCCGATAAAGAATTCGAAGAGGCCGGTGCCACCATAGTGCCCACGGCTGCTGCCATTTATGGGCAATCAGACATCGTACTAAAAGTAAAAGAACCCACAATTGCTGAGGTGGCCTTGATGAAGGAGGGATTAGTCTTACTGAGTTATTTATGGCCAGCACAAAATCAGGATCTCCTAAAAACACTGGCCGATAAAAAGGTGAATGCAGTGGCCATGGATGCGATACCACGTATTTCACGTGCACAAAAAATGGACGTTCTTTCGTCAATGGCCAACATTGCTGGTTACCGTGCCGTCATTGAAGGCTCATTTTATTTTGGGCGTTTCTTAAACGGACAAATTACTGCCGCTGGAAAAGTAGAGCCGGCGAAAGTGCTGGTTATTGGTGCCGGTGTAGCTGGACTAGCCGCCATTGGGGCTGCCAATTCACTCGGTGCAATTGTGCGTGCCTTCGATACCCGTAAAGAAGTAGCAGAACAAATTGCTTCGATGGGCGCCACCTTTTTAACGGTAGAAATTGAAGAAGACGGTGCCACGTCCTCTGGGTACTCCAAGGAAATGAGCAAGGAATTTATCGAAGCTGAAATGGCCTTGTTCAAAGCACAAGCCGAGGAAGTTGACATTATTATCACTACTGCACAAATTCCTGGTCGTCCCGCTCCTAAACTCATTCTCGATTACCATGTAGCCGCCATGAAACCCGGCTCGGTGATTGTTGATTTAGCGGCCTCTTCGGGCGGCAACTGCGTGCTCACCAAGCCCAATGAAATTTACACAACCGAAAATGGCGTGACCATTGTTGGTAAACTAAGTCAGTTACCTACACAAGCTTCACAACTATACGGAAATAACCTTTGCCACTTGCTCGATGATATGGGCAAGGCCGCTAATTTTAAAATAGACATGAACGACGCGGTGGTGTCGCGTGCGATGGTGACCTACAACGGTGCCATTAACTGGCCGCCACAACCGTTGCCTGTAACGGCAGCAGCTCCTAAAAAAGAAACCGCTGCAGAGGCCAAGGAAAAAGCAACCGTTACAGAAGCCGAAAAAATAAAAAAACAAGCTGCCTCAATGGCGATGCGGTTAACCTTGATTGGCGCCCTGTTGTTGTTACTCGGCCAATTTGCGCCGGCTGAATTCATGCAACACTTTACAGTGTTTGTATTGTCGGTGTTTATTGGTTGGCAAGTGATTTGGAACGTGTCGCATTCGTTGCACACGCCCTTGATGGCAGTGACCAATGCTATCAGCGGGATTATCATTGTGGGTGGGCTGTTGCAAACCAAGAGTGAGTTTTCAAATGCCATGACCCTACTAGCCTTTAGTGCCATTTTGGTTGCGAGCATCAATATTGTAGGGGGCTTTGTGGTAACACGCCGCATGCTGAACATGTTTAAAAAATAATTTGAAGTATGATCGTTAATAATATTCAGACAGCCGCTTATCTCTTTGCAAGTATTCTGTTCATTTTAAGTTTAGGAAGTTTATCGTCGCAAGAATCGGCGAAACGTGGTGTGATGTATGGCATCATTGGCATGCTTATCGCCATACTCGCTACCGTCATGGGTGCAGGTGTTGAAGGGCATGTTTACATCATTGCCGCTATAGCCATTGCCTCGGTTATCGGGGTGTTGTTGGCCCGTCGCGTTGAAATGACCTCGATGCCACAGCTCGTTGCGATTCTACACAGCTTTGTGGGATTGGCTGCTGTGTTAGTTGGTTTTGGTTCTTATTTAGACCCACACACGCAAGCCCTGCAAGGCACTGAGCGCACCATTCACTTAGTAGAAGTTTTTGTGGGCGTATTTATTGGGGCGTTGACGTTTACCGGCTCCATTATTGCCTGGGGCAAATTAGAAGGCAAGGTGCGTAGTAAACCTTTGTTGTACCCCGGTCGCCATGCGGTGAACATTATTTTAGTTATTGTTTCCATTGTACTGGGTGTGTTGTTTGCCAAAGCTGATGGCATCGATGGTATGATGTACTTGTACTTGATGACCGCCATCTCAAGTTTTATTGGGGTGATGTTGGTGATGGCCATTGGTGGTGCCGACATGCCGGTGGTGGTGTCGATGCTCAATTCTTACTCTGGTTGGGCGGCATCGGCAGCGGGCTTTATGTTGGGTAACGACTTATTAATTGTTACCGGCGCCTTGGTAGGTAGCTCAGGAGCTATACTTTCGATTATCATGTGCGAAGCCATGAACCGTTCTTTTTTCTCCGTTATTCTTGGTGGCTTTGGTGCCGCGCCAGCTGCGGCTGGAGATGCAAAAGCCATTGAAGGCGAAGTCACAGCTTTAAACCACGAAGAAGTTGCCGCCTTGTTGAAAGAAGCGAAATCATTGGTGATTGTGCCGGGTTATGGTATGGCGGTTGCCAAGGCACAGTACCCCATTTATGAAATGGTGCAAGTGTTGCGCAAGGCAGGAAAAACGGTACGCTTTGCCATTCACCCAGTTGCGGGGCGTTTACCGGGACACATGAACGTGTTATTAGCAGAGGCGAATGTGCCGTACGACATTGTGTTGGAGATGGACGAAATCAATGATGACATGCCGGATACCGATGTGGTGATGGTGATTGGCGCCAATGACGTCGTGAATCCAGGTGCGCAAGACGATCCAACTAGTCCCATTTATGGCATGCCCGTTATTGAAGCCTGGAAGGCTGAAAAAGTAATTGTAATGAAACGGTCGATGTCGGTAGGTTATGCTGGCGTAGAAAATCCGCTTTTCTACAAACCCAACACCGAGATGTTGTATGGTGATGCGAAAGAAAGTGTGCAGAAGATTTTAGGGTTTTTGAAATTCTAAATTCATCGCCCTGGGCTGAACTTCTTTTTTGAGTATCTTCGAATGAAGTTCACTCATGCGTACTAGTGCTCTACTGCTTTTATTTTGGTTTTGTTTTAGCACATTGCCTGGCAATTCGAACCTGCAGGGGGTGCCGCTTTCATTGCGTTTACAGCTGCCGGCGCAGCCAGTGAAAGAAGGACAACCGATTACATTTACAGTAGTTGTAACAAACAATTTTGACACTCCTGTTTTATTTGTGCGGCCGCTAACCAACCAAGCTGCTCAACGCTTATTTCCTATTTCAATTTATTACCGTGATAGCACCCTTTCGTTGTTGCGCATTAAGGACCATCCTTTTTCAGCTACGTTAGACAGCAACGCCATGCGCTTAGAGCAATTAAAACCCCACGAAGCAGTAGCGATTGTGTTTGAATACAACGGCGGCGCGATAAGTGGACCCGCATTATTTCAACGCCAACCCGAGATACCGTTGTTTGCGGGTGAATATGGAGTACGCGTAACGTACTCGGTTTATGCCTATCCATTGAGTCCTAATTATTTTTATCACGACAAATTCTCCTCGCGAGACACGTTGCATTATTTTCCAGAACAAGGTATCACCAGCAATTTTGATGTTTTAAAAATTGCCAGGACCCGTGACACGCTCATTTATTGGCAGCAGAAGAAGTATTACATTCATCACGATCAGGACCGTCAGTATTATTGGTATTATGAAGACAGTCTTGGTAAAGGTTCTTCTATTAATTTGGTACACATGAGCAGTCTACCACCCGACAGTACGCACATGGTTAACGAGTATTACTACACCCATTTTACAGGTGTGTATGCCGAGTTCATTCGGCACTATTCCAATCAGCAATTAGAAGAGTACCGAAGGTGGGTGGATAATTGTCCCTCTGAAATTTTAGAAATCCACTATTATCCCAATGGATCCATTTACAAAGCAGCTCAACGGAAGCCTGACAACACCGTTGAGATAAAAGAAATCGATGAAAAAGGCAGAATCCAAAGAGAAGCGTTTTACGAAGCTGATCATAAACACTTTGTAGAATTTAAGTACGTGTACGACAAAAATGGTAACCTGAAAGAAAAATTAAAAAATAGATTTCTAGCTTGTGTTGAGGTTGAACTTTAGAATAGACCATAACATTTTGATGTTGAATTTTTCGGGATAACCACTCCAACCACATTCTGTTTAAAAATTAGGCGCTTTTATCGCAGAAAACATACTGCAACTTTAAAGTTGCAGTAAGAAAATAAACAGCCATAACCCTTATAAAATAAAGAAATGAATGCAACTTTAGCGTTGCAGATACACTCCATTCACCTCACAATTATCGCGTCGTGAAGTTGAATGAGATTTATAAACATTCCACCTGTTTCAGATAAAAACATGGTCCTACAAAATAAAGGAGTTTTTTAGGTCTCTTTTGTCATAGAATTCAGAAAAGTTGGAGAGAAGTCAGTATGAAACTGTGCGCAAGGGATTGCAGGCAGTAGCTATACGCAGGCAAGGCCTACTTGCACCGGCGGGTGGAGGCCCCGCAGCCACTGCATGCGGGGACCACGCACCGCTTGGTGCAAGTTGGACTTGACAAGTATACTACGCCGGAAAGCCCGGTG
>JACCDS011836770.1_pt1 | contig 11482 bp, 10 predicted proteins | sample 7446441 | NCBI WGS metagenome assembly JACCDS01 (sample SAMN15323445, study PRJNA562643) | freshwater metagenome | isolation source: river surface water | place: USA:Blue River Watershed | collected 2017-08-17 | reverse complement strand
CCCGGATTTGAAGCCGCGCACCATCGAATTGCTGCAAGCCATGGTCTGGCTTTGTGTTTGTGTCGAGATGCGGTTCAAGCAAGTTTTGGCGGTGTTTCGCCCGCAGGATTGGTCACCTCAAGTGCAGCCCATCATCACCACGCCAGGGCATGGTTCTTTTCCCATGGGGCATGCCACGCAGGCTTTCGCATTGGCGCAAACGCTGAAGAAGGTCATGCGATTGCCGGCGGGCGACCTGACTGCCCGACAGCTGGACCGAATGGCGCAGCGCATTTCGATCAATCGGATCGTGGCCGGTGTCCATTTCCCGGTTGATATGGTCGCCGGGATGTTGCTGGGGCAGACTTTGGCTGATTTTGCTCAGGCCCAGGCTCAGGCGATCCCTGCGACGATTCCGACCCGGGTGTTTTCTGAACGGGTTTATCGGCAGCACGACTGGAACGTGCTGATGGCAAAACCCGACGGGGGGCAAGTGTTTCACCAGGGTGAGCCGGTGTTGTGGCCGGCAGGCGGGACGACGCCTGTCTGGGACCGGCTCTGGAAGTTGGCTTTGACTGAGTGGGAGGCTTGAGCATGTGGCCGATCAGCCGTCGACAGTTTTTGCAGATGGGGGCAGTCTCGGCTTGCGGCGTGGCCTTGGCCAGCGCTGATGCGTGGGTGTCTTCGAGGGCGGCAGAGCCACAGCCAGTTCAGTGGGATCCCTTGCTCCACTTGGCGCTGGATCATGAGTTTGTCGATCACGATCCAGGGCCCGGTGCCGGAGATTCGCGCTGTATGGTGAAGCTCGCCACCCCGGACCTGGAGGCATGGCGGCGATGCCTGCGGCCTGGCGACGAGATCCAAAGCTGGTTTCAGACCGATGCCCATGTCTGGGCGACGGCCCGCATTCAGCCGGCAACCTTGCGGGGGTGGCGGGATCAAGGTTTCCCGGCGATGGTGGTGGATCATGTTTGGGGGGCTCCCTGGTCTCAAGACCTGACATCAACCCCATTCGGGCGGAGCGCGGCCGAACCGGTCGAGGAGTCTCATGCATGGGAGAAGTCGGGCCGCAAGAATCGGCACAAATTTTTGCTGGTGGACCATGGTTTTCCGGTTGAGCATTTGCGAGATTTGAATCGCCCTTTCATTCACCGATCCAGCCGGAGCCCGACCCGACCCTTGCCGCTCAGGTCAGCGCACAGTCACGGCGCACAAGTGCTGGGGCTTTGGCTAGAGGCTCAGGCACAGGCTCAAAGCCAGGGGGCATTGCTGCTGTATGAGTTACCCGATTTCATTTTGGACACGATGCCGCGTGGCGTTTTGGGGGCTGAGTTGATGGATGCGGTGTGTTGGGCGATCAGCCATTGTGAGCCTCATGATCATTTGGTTGTGTTGCTCAGCATCGTCAGTACCGACGGCGACCGTCATGCGCAAAGCTTCATGTCACAGAGTGTCCGGGCGCTGATTGATCACGGGCTTAGCCAACGGGTTCAGATCAGTTGGGTATTTGCAGCCGGCAACAGCCACGACCAGGCTCAAAATCTTCGCTTCAGCTTGATGCCGGGTCAATCCTCGCGGTGGGTCTGGCGTTTGCCACCGAACCACCTGCGGTCTTTTTTCATGGAGTGCTGGCACGATGCCCAATGGGGTGTGCCAGAGTTTCGATTCAAGGCGCCCGGGGCGGTGCGGTGGTCTGCTCACGAGGCGTTGTCACGATCGAGTCGCTACCATGCAAGCTCGGGGCGCATGCAAACACTCTTTCGCTTGCCACCGACTGCGTCTCTAGAGCCTGCATCGATGTTGTCTCCGCCCGGCGATTGGCTGTTTGAATGCACATCGGAGCGCGCTGGCGATCTCGATGTCCACCTCAGCCTGGTGAGTGCATCATCGACCCCGGCGAGACAGTCACGCCTGCTGGCACTTCCCGAAAGCGATGCGGCGGTGCTTGATCCCGTCACGCTCAGTGGTCTGGTGCCATGGCATTGTGGCGCCTGGGCTGCGATGACCCTCAAGCCGGACAGCCGTCAATCGGTGGTGCTGGATCCGGCGCAGGATCAATTGGCCTCTTACTGTGGCCGTTTGCCTCTGAATGCGACCCATGATGCGGTTCGGTGTTTGGGGGTGCGCTTATCGGATTCGTTGCTGCACCCTGGCGCCAAGGTCATCAGCCGCCACGGGCATCGCAGTCACCGTGCCGAAGGCACCAGCATGGCCGTTCCGACGACTATCAACCACTTGCCGCGCCCAAAAATGACTTGATCATAAAAACCAAAGGATTAAAATGAACGCCATGTCCTCTTTTCAACTTTTTGAGTCTTTGACCCAGGTCGGCATTCAACCCGATGTGGCCCATCGGGTTGAGCGCGAGATTGAAAACAGCATCCATCTGATGCATGAGCAGTCATTGGGGGAGAAGTTGGCCCGATTTGTCACCAGGGATGATTTTCACCTCGAGATCAACAAGTTGCGTCAGGAGATGCACACCGAGATCAACAAGTTGCGTCAGGAGATGTACACCGAGATCAACAAGTTGCGTCACGAGTTGCACGTCAGTTCGTGGCGTCAGATCGGTTTTAATTTTGCGTTTTTTAGCGCGGCGGTAGCGATCCTAAAATACGCTCCTTGATGGCGCGCGGCGCCTGGAGGGGGAATGGCGTTGGATGAGATGGTTCGCCAGGCGATGGCCAAATGGCCCGATGTGCCGCATTGTCACGGTTGGTTGGGTTTGGATGCCCGGGGCGATTGGTACATGCGCGATGATGCGACCCAGGCCGCCGGCCCTTTTCCCCGTGCCAAGGGGTCGCGATTGCAGCACGAAAAATTGATCGATTTCATTGCCCGCAATTACGAGTGTGATGAAGCAGGACGCTGGTTTTTTCAAAACGGTCCGCAACGGGTGTTTGTCGAACTCGAAGCCACGCCGCACATTGTGCGGATGGGGCCCGAAGGCATGCACCTGCACACGGGTCAGCCCTGGACGCCCACGTCATGTCTGGTCGATGAGCAAGGCCTGTTGTACGGGGCTGACGCCCGGCTGGTGTGCAGGGTGCACACTCAAGACATGGTGCAGGCCCTGGACTGGATCGAGCAAAAAAAATGGACACCTGCCGAGGTCAAACAGGCTGATTTGCCTGTTCGCTTTGGCTATGTCCGCAGTCCGGCAGCGCAGCCCTGAGAGGGGCTGGCGCTTCAGGGTTTATTTGGCTTCGGGTTTTTTGGGCTGGGGGAAGTTGCCGCCCGATGCGTTGACCAAATAAACCACCGCACGACCGATTTCCAGGTCTTCAAAGTCGCCGCCACCCTGGGCACCCATGGCGCCTTTGCCCTTGAGGGCAGAGTGCAGGAGATGGTCGTAGCCTTCTTTGATGCGTGCGGCCCAGGCCCCTTTGTCACCGATTTTGGGGGCACCCGCTGCGCCCGAGGAGTGGCAGGCTGAGCACTGGGCCTTGAAGACGTCTTCGCCGCCTTTGAGTTCGCGGTTGGCATCGCGAATTTCAACCACGCCGACTTTTTGGATGCGAGCGGCCACGGCCTCGGGGGCGTTGGAGGAGCCGGCGGCAGGCTTGTTGGCGCTGGTGACGTAGTAAACCAAGCCGATGATGATGAAGACAGGCACGACAAAAGAGTAGAACACCGCCAACAGCAGTTGACGCGGGGTTTTGATGGGGCCGGTGTGGGCTTCTTCGTGTTGGTCGCTCATGGAATCCTCGGTGCGGGATGTCAAATGGAATAACTCGTTATTATAGCCAAGCGGGCTGATGAAACGCATGGGTCGATGGCCTTTGCGCCTACAATACGGCTTGTGCGGCTGTAGCTCAGTGGATAGAGTATTGGCCTCCGAAGCCAAGGGTCGTGGGTTCGATCCCCGCCAGCCGCGCCACTTGTACCGATGCCCCGCCCGCTGCGCCCGGGCATCCTGTCGCCCACAGGCCATCGGGGCTCTGTTCCAAGGGTTGTCACCCAATCCAGTCCTCCGCTTCTTCCTTATCATCTGATCACTTCAGGGTGTTCACAACGGCATTGCCGGCACCTGTCCAGTCCCCGTCAGGGGGCAAGTCGCAAAGGAGAGTGGCACATGGCCAACAGCATTCAGGTGGTCGACACCATTGATGGATCCGGATATCCCGTGTGTTTCAAAACGGCTGCGGGCAGCGCCCGGCCCGCCGTGCTGGGTCTGGGCGATGGCGAGGCGGTTTATGTGACTCAGGCGCGTGCCATGGGCGGGCATCAGAAGGAAGCGGTGGTGACCGAGGGTGAGACGGGCGCGAGCTGGCGCATGGTCAGCGATGAAGGCCCGGCGCTCAAGGGGACCGACCTGGCCCCGTTCCCCCTGGGCTATATGTCAGCCGGTTTGCAGGCCGATCTGTTGCAGCGTTTGCATCGCCTGGCCCAGGCACAGGGGCAGACCCTGTCGGGGTTGCAGGTGGATGTCTTTAATGATTACACCTTTGAGGGTTCTTTTTTCAAGGGCACCGGCGTGGGCACGGCGCATCGTCCGCGCCTGGTGGTTCGCGCCGACAGCCCGGTGCCGTTGGCCCAGGCCCAGGCCTGGGTGCGCCAGGCGGCTGCCGCGTCCCCCTTGCTGGCGGCTTGGCAAATGCCCCTGCACAACACCTTTGCGTTGTATGCCAATGGCCGCGCGGTCGGTCTGCAAGAACTCAGGCCCAGCAGCGTGCAAGCGCCGGATCCCTATCAAACCTGGTCGCGGCCTCCCCGACCTTTGGACGATGCCCCCGGGATGCCCGGTATCGTGATCAAGACCGATCCGGTCGAAGTGAAAAACCCCACCTCTGCCGGCAGTTGGGAAGGAGGCCGGGTGGACATTCCCATCCATGGTCACGGCGAGTTTGACGCAGGCTTGACCCGCAGTGTGACGTGGGCCAATCGACTGGGTGGCTCGGCCTTTGCCTTGCACAGCGATGATCGCGATGCGTGCGAACTGGCCCCCAGCGCTTTGGCGCATGCCTTTGCGGGTGTGGCGTTTTGTTTCATGACGCAATTGCTGCGCTATGTCGAGCATCATGACATGAAAGTGCGGGCGCTGCGTTTGGTGCAGTACAGCCCCTGCCGGATCGTGTCGGGTGTGGCGGCGGCCCAGCCTCTGGACACCCATGTGTTTGTGAACACCGATGAGAGCCCGGAGGTCATGGAGCGGCTGATGCAGATGGCGGCGCGGACCTGTTATTTGCATGCGGCCTTGGGGGCCTCTTTGCCGGCTCAACTCAGCCTGGTGTGGAACGGTCAGGATTTGCCGCTGGTCTGAGGGCCACTGCGCCAGGCACTGGCCAAGCCGGCCAAGCCCAGGGCCAGGGCGCAGCAGGGGCCGCTGGGGGCGTCGAGCCACCACGAAGCGGCCAGGCCCCATGCCAATGCCCCGCCACTCAAAGCCAGGGCGACTCTCGATTTCAAGCCCCGGGCGATCCACAGTGCGGGCACCATCAGGGTGGCAAAGACCAGCATCAGGCCCAGCGCCGGCACGGCCACGCTGGCCACCAGGGCAAACATGGGGTAGAACCAGCGGTCGTCTTGCAGACGCTGACGGGTGCCGCGTGCCAAGCCGGCGACCAGGATCGCGCATCCGGCCAATGCCAAGACTTGTTCAGGTTGAGCCCACAACACATCGGCGGCCACCAGTCGCATGAATTGTTCCTGGCCGTGCGGGTCCAGGCGCGCACCCAGCAAAGCCAAGGCGGCGCCGCAGACATACAAAATCCCGATCAGGGCTTCGCGCTGTTGCGGCCAGCGCCGGTTGAGGGTGGCCACCAGGGCGCCGCAGGCCACGGCGCCCAAGGCGGCGACCGCCTGGGTTTGCCAGGCCTCATGCCAGTGCAGCCAGGCGCCTGCCCACAGGGTGGCCGCCGCACAGGCTTGGGCCACCGCCAAGTCAATGAAGACCACTTGGCGATGCAGCACTTGGAGCCCCAGCGGGGCGAGGGCCAAGAGGCCGGCAAGCAGGGCCAGGGCGGGCCAGACAAACCAGGCCTGGGCGGCATCGAGTGCGCTCATGGCGCGCTCCGGGTGAGGTCGGCGAGCATGCCCTCGAACCAGGCACGCAAACCCGCTTCGCTGTGTTGCGTGACGGTGGACGGCCAGACCCAAACCGTGAGTCGGGGAACTTGCTGTGCCATCCAGCGGCTGGCGCGCGGGTCTTGATGGCTGGCGATGGCCAGACCGAGCACGGGCGGTTGGGTTTGGCGCAGTTGCCGGGCCACTTGTTGCAGGTGCGCCGGTGTGGGCGAGAGTCCGGGTTTGGGCTCGAGATCGGCCATTTGCCGGATTCCAAGCCATTCCCACCAGTAGGCGAAGTGAGTGTGTTGGCCGGCCACGCTTTGGCCTCGCAAGCCTTGGGCACGTGTGTGCCATTCTTCGATGTGGGTCTGCCAGCGCTGTTCGAAGCCGCGCAAGCGATCGGCGAAGGCGCCGGCGTGCTCCGGCCATATGATTGCCATGCGTTGGCTCAGGGCGTGCGCCACTTGCAGCAGGCGTTGCGGGTTGGCGTGCAGGTGGGGGTTGCCTTCAGGGTGAACATCGCCTGCAAACGGGCTGATGCCCGCTGCCCCGGCACCGATCAAGGTCTGGCCCTGGGTGGCGAAGAACATGCCCGGTTGGCGGTTTTGTACTTTGGGGTTGCCTGATTTTTGTTGCAGCAAGGGCAACCAGCCGTCCTCGAGTCCGGCACCTGTGCATACCGCCAGGTCGGCGGCACGCATCTGGGCGATCAGGGCTGGCCTGGCTTCGATGTGGTGCGGGTCTTGTTGTGCGTGGGTGGCCACGTGCACCTGGACCGAGGGCCACAACACCTTGACCAGGGCCGCCCACTCAGGCTCGCAGGCAAACACCACCTGCGACCAGGCGGGCGTCAAGGGCGCCAGCCACAGGGTCAGCGCCACGGCAAGGGCATGGCGCAGGCTGCGCCTGCGATCAGTAGCTGTGCGCACCATGGGCTCCAAACGACAAGATGTATTGCAGAGCCAAGGTCTGGCCCGGGGGGCGGCCAAAAACGGCTTCGGTGCCCGGGTTTTGAGCGCGCTGTTGCGACCACTGGATGCGCCAGGTTTGGCGGTGGTTGGGTTTGTGCGCCAGCATCACCGAGGATTCTTGCAAACGGCCCGGGTTCGATTCGATCTCGCCGTCGTGCAAGGCCAGCGCATTGACCCGCAAACGGTCGTGTCTGACTCCGGTTTCCCAGCCCCGGGTGAAGCGCCACACCAGGCCCAGGCTTTGTCCGCCATGGCCTGCGATGATGCCGGCGGAGGGCAAGGCGCGTTGGGCCTGTGCCCATTCCCAGACCAGACGCACTTGTTGTTGGTCGGGGTTGCCGCCCGGGGCCCACTTCCAGACGAAATCACTCACCCAGAGGTGGCGTGCGCTGTAGCGGGCACCGTGGGCGTGCGCATGATCTGCTTCGCCTGCATGTTCCTCAGGCACGGCTTCACGCTGGTTGTTCAGGTGGGATACGCCCCACTGCCAGCTGTGTTCGGGCCCCCAGTCATTGCCCAGTTTCAGGTTCAAAACCTGCGCCCGCCCGCTGGGGTTGGCTTCGGGGACCAGTTTTCGCCCGCCCACGAATTCAGCCCCCAGCCGCAAATAAAAGGGGGTTGGTGCGGTCCAGTTGATGCGCACACCATCGTCGACCCAATGCCCGCCGAAAAAGGCGCGCTGGATCAGGCCGCGTTCGACAAAGTCATCGGCGTGCGGATGGATTTCATTCCAGTACCCGATTTGCGAGGCAAAACGCCCCGCCCTCATTTGCCAGCCCGCCGGCAGGCGACGGGTCTGGACCCACGCATGTTCCCAATGGGTTTCCAGTCGTTGGTCGACGGTATGAAAGGCGCCGATGAGCTCGGCGCTGAAGTACTCGCCCAGGGGGCCGCGCAACACCAGGTCACTGTGGCCCACGCCCGGGCCTTTGTCGCGTGCCGCCAACTCGGGCTGGCGCGAAGTGACGGCGGTGTCGAGCACCAGGCCGGCTTGCCAGTCAGAAACTTGTGCGCCGCTCAGGCCCGATGCAGCGGCCAGGGCGAGACTGCTCAGGGTCAGGATCCATGTTTTCATGGGAACTTATCTCCGGGGTCAGTAAAAACAAAAAGCAGGAAGCCGTAATGATAATGCAATATCAATAGCAAGCAAGGGTGTTTTTCACTTATATTGGCGCACATGGAAAGAAACACCCGCCAGCGCAGCGCCATCAAAAACGCCTTGGAGCGGGCTGCACGCCCGCTGTTACCGGCTGAGGTGTTGCTGCAGGCCCAGGGGGAAGCACCGCGGCTGAGCCTGGCCACGGTCTATCGCAACCTCAATGCTTTGCTGGAAGAAGGCTGGGTCAAGGCGGTCCATTTGCCGGGTGAGTCGGCGCGTTTTGAGCTCTCGCACGGTCATCACCACCACCATCATCACTTTCAGTGCCGGGGCTGTCAGGCGGTTTACGACATCGACGCTTGTCCGGGTGAGTTGTCCCAATTGGCTCCGCCCGGGTTCGTGGTGCAAGACCATGATTTGACTTTGTACGGATTGTGCGGCGCCTGTGCGCCTTCGGTCTGATCCCCAAGCCTCTGACTCAGGTTTCATTCAATGTGGAATGATGGATAACCGCAATTGGCAAAATGACCACTTGCGGTTAACTTCCCAGTCACCTACAAAAAGGAGTTGTCAAGCATGAAGGTTCAAAAATGGTTCGGCTGGATGTTGGGTCTGGCCATGGTGACCAGTGTGTCCGCCCAAAACATTTCGATCGCCACCGGTGGCACGGGCGGGGTGTATTACCCGTATGGCGGCGGTTTGGCCTCGGTGCTGACCAAGGGCATTCCAGGCATGGCGGCCACGGCCGAAGTGACCGGGGGGTCAGTGGACAACCTCAAGTTGGTCGGTTCGGGCAAGCCCTACATTGCTTTCACCATGTCCGATGCCGCCCAGGATGCGTATAAGGGTGAAGACAAGTTCAAGAGCGGCAAGGTGCCCCTGCGCACCCTGGCTGTGCTTTATCCGAACCGGATGCACGTGGTCAGCGTGGAGGGCCGGGGTGTGAGCAAGTTCTCGGACCTCAAGGGCAAGCGCGTGTCGACGGGTTCGCCGGGCAGTGCCACCGAGGTGATGGCGTTTCGCCTGATCGAGGCGGCTGGTCTTGACAAGGACAAGGACCTCAAGCGCGAGCGCCTGGGCGTGGCCGAGTCGGTCAATGCCATCAAGGACGGCAAGATCGATGCGTTCTTCTGGGTCGGGGGTCTGCCGACCGCTGCGGTGACCGATTTGGCCAACACGCCGGGGGTGAAGCTCAAGATGATCGATCACGCCGACGCTGTCGCGGCCATGAACCGCAAGTATGGCAATTTGTATGTCGAGGACACCATCCCGAAGGACATGTACAAGGGGATGGAAGCCGACAACAAGCAAGCCACGGTGATGAATATTCTGGTGGTGCACGAGAACATGGACGAGAAGACGGCTTACAACATCGTCAAGACCATGTTTGACAAGCGCGATGACCTGATTGCGGCGCACAAGGAAGCGACCAATTTGCGTCTGAATGACCAAAAGCAAGCCGCGACGCCGATCCCGTTCCACCCGGGCGCGGCCAGGTTTTACGCCGAAAAGGGCGTCAAGCTGAATTGAAATCCCGGTCTGTTCCGGCGTGAAGATCTATTTCAACAATGAACGCACCCACCCCCCCGCAGCACCCGGCCGGTGCCGGCGGGGCCGAGGTCAGCGCTGAGGCGCTGGCACAGGCCGAGTCTTACATTGAAGCCGAGGAGGGCGCTGCGAACAAGTTTCGCGGCGCACTCGCTGTTTTGATCACCGTGCTGGCGGTCGGAATGTCGGTGTTTCACCTCTACACCGCCTATTCGATTGTGCCGACGCAGACCCTGCGTCCCCTGCACGTGAGCATGGTGCTGGTGCTCACCTTTTTGATGTTTCCGGTGGCTGCGCGTTATCGGCACCGCATCATGCTGTGGGACTGGTTGGCGGTGTTGCTGTCGATCGCCATCGTCTGGTATTTGATTCAGGGCGGGGATGATTTCACCGACCGCAACACCCTGCCCGAGGCCTGGGATATCTTTTTTGGCATCGCCCTGATCGTGCTGATTTTGGAGGCCATGCGGCGCACCATTGGATGGGTGATGCCGGTGGTGACGCTGGCATTCATCGCCTATGCCCTGATGGGGCCCATGCTGCCGGCTCCTTGGACGCACAAGGGTTACGAGGTGGGACGACTGATCGGCGTGTTGTACATGACGCTTGAGGGGATCTATGGCGTGGCGGTCGATGTGTCGTCGTCGCTGATCATTTTGTTCACGATTTTTGGCGCTTTTTTGCAGTTTTCGGGCGCCGGCAAGTTCTACATTGACTTCTCGTTTGCAGCCATGGGCGGCAAGCCGACCGGGGCCGGGCGGACGGTGGTGCTGGCGTCTTTCTTGTTGGGCGGTCCTTCGGGGTCGGGTGTGGCGACCACCGTGACACTGGGTGCGGTGGCCTACCCGATGTTGTCCAAGGTGGGTTACGAGAAAAACGCTGCCGGCGGTTTGTTGTCGGCAGGCGGGCTGGGGGCGATCATTTCGCCGCCGGTGTTGGGAGCGGCGGCTTTCCTGATTGCCGAGTTTTTGAAGATTTCTTACCTCGATGTGCTGCTGATGGCCATCATCCCGACGGGCTTGTTTTATTTGGCGCTGTTTCTGATGGTCGAGATTGACGCCCGCAAATATGCCATGGGCCGCAGCCATTTCGAGGCGGCCGATACGTTGTGGAACCTGACGCGCAAGTACTGGTTCCATTTCTTGTCGCTGATTTCGATCGTGGTGTTCATGATGATGGGTTTCTCACCCGTCATGTCGGTGTTTTGGGCGACCATCGTGTCGGGTTTGACCAGTCTGTTGCGCTCGGATACGGCCTTGCTGCCCCATGACCTGTTGGGGCGTGGTGACGGCTCGCCCTGGATGGAGCGCTTTTGGAAGTCGGGTTTCATCAAGGCGATGGAAAACGGCTCGACCGGTGTGCTCAATGTGGGGGCAACCTGCGCCGGGGCAGGCATCATCGTGGGCGTGGTCACGCTGACCGGCCTGGGCCTGAAGTTCAGCGGGATTGTGATCGACTACGCCGCCGGCTCGCTGTTTTTGACGGCGCTCTACACCGCTTTGGTGGTGTGGATCGTGGGTCTGGCGGTGCCGGTGACGGCGTCGTACATCATTTGCGCAGTCATCGCTGCGCCGGCGCTGACCAAGCTGGGTGTGCCCGAGTATGCGGCGCACATGTTCATCTTCTACTATGCGGTGTTGTCCGAGGTGTCCCCCCCCACGGCGTTGTCGCCTTTTGCGGCAGCGGCTATCACGGGTGGCGATCCCTACAAGACGACGTTGCAGTGCTGGAAGTACACCTTGCCGGCATTTTTGGTGCCGTTCATGTTTGTCCTTGATCCCAGTGGCCAGGGCCTGTTGCTGATGGGCAGTACCAAGGGGCTGGCCGCGGCTGATCCCTGGTCGATCGCGACCGTGACGCTGACCGCGGCGTTGGG
>JACCDS012291514.1_pt1 | contig 11483 bp, 8 predicted proteins | sample 7446441 | NCBI WGS metagenome assembly JACCDS01 (sample SAMN15323445, study PRJNA562643) | freshwater metagenome | isolation source: river surface water | place: USA:Blue River Watershed | collected 2017-08-17 | reverse complement strand
CGGCCCGTCACCATGACCGTAAAAGCTTCAGCCAGATGTAGCGCTGTACCGGGTTTGGGGGATTTGCTGGCACGAATCTGGGCACGGGCTTCGCGACCCGTCTCACCGGTAATCCGCTCGACCAGCACTTCGACCTGCCCCCCGGTGTCCTTTTGCCCGAAAAAGCGGGCGCGCAAGACGCGGGTGTCGTTCATCACGAGCAGATCGCCCGGATTAAGCAGGCTGGGTAAATCCGTAAACTGTTTATCGGCGATGCTGCCGCTGTTTACAAGGAGCAGGCGGCTTGCCGTGCGCTCGGCAGCTGGGTGCTGAGCAATTAGCGACTCGGGTAGTTCGAAGTCGTAATCACTCAGACGGGAAAGAGGGGTTGCTGCAGTCGTGATCATGGGGCGCAAGTATAAAGCGTGTTAGCCTTTGGCTCACGTGTATAATGCCAACCTCGTGCCTCGGTGGTGAAATTGGTAGACGCGCCGGACTCAAAATCCGGTTCCGCAAGGAGTGTCGGTTCGATTCCGACCCGAGGCACCATTTAACGTACGTGACATCGAGCTTCATAAAGCTTCAGTGCGTTAGGTCCTATTTACAGAGGCCTCAATTGATTGAACGATATTCGGACCACGCATCCAATGAGCGAACATTATTGGCTTGGGTGCGCACGGGAATCGCATTTATTGCGTTTGGTTTTGTTCTTGAGAAGTTTCATGTGGTGCTGAAGCATTTCCTGGTTATTACACCGGGCGCTGTAGCCGATTTAAGTGTGCACGATACGCGTCAAGCGAGTGAGGCGCTTGTGGTTTTCGGGCTTGTAACAATCGCTGGTGCATTGCTGCGATTTGTGCAAACAGCTCGTCAGATTAGCAGCCCCGATATTGCCGTATACAAAGCGTGGCCAGCAGTGGCTGTTGGCGCAGCATTTTTTGGGTTGGGCTGTCTGATTTTGATCAGCATGCTCAACTGGTGATATTGCTTGGCAGCACACCCCTGTCGTTTTACACGACGCTATGACCTTTAAATCGAACCGCTAGGGTTCTAGGGTAAAACAACTTTCGGATTCGTATTCAGTGTTTGGGTAATCGTCTCAATGGGTGCCGATGAAATGCTGTTCTCACCTCTGAAGGGATTGTCCAGCGAGATCGTTGAGGCGAATATAAAAGATACCGCAAAAATTTGAATGTTTAGAGATATAAAGCGAAACCAGGTGAATTGGGTCAGCATCAAAGCAGAAATGAGCAGCACACACAGGTACCCGATATTGCTGGCCAGCATGAACTGGGGTGCCAACCGGTTGTCAGAGTTGCCGATACGCGTGCTTCTTGCCTGAATGACTTTGGACGTTGTTTCCAGGATTTGCGAATAAACGATCAATTCTTTACCTGATATTGGTTTGAGGTGAGCCAGATCGGATCGAAACTTGCGTTGGTAGTTCAGTGTTTCTTCACTTCCCATGCGCTTTGCCAGCAAAGGCCATTCCGTTTCTACAATGGAGTCGGCATAGTCGCGAAGATCCGCACGCAGCTGGTCCGATCCTCTTTCGCCATATAGCGTAAGGAGAATGTCCAGAGACTTAATGTCGTTAGCTTCAGCCACGACGTTTTGCTGATAATCATCGACGGTGTCGCTGGCATTCACTAGGCAGTAGCCCAGCGTGAGAAAGGTGATTGTGAATAGTGCGGCATGCAACCCGGCAATGAAGTCTGAATCGACGTCCTGAACGATCAGGTTTGGCCAGAACCGGCGTAGGAGAAAAAAAGTGCCGTACATCACTAAGGCACCGCCTATGCAGTAAATCAGAATGATTTCGGAGTAACCAATTCGATCCAAGAAAGTAAATGACATTTCAAAGCACTCAGCATTAGTCCTGATCGATAGAATAAATCAGTGCAGATCGTTTTAATTTGCCTTTGAATTTATAAGGCGTTTCATTATCGGTGTCTGTGTTTGGAACAGGCAATTCATCAGAGACCAAAGCGATTTCGTCACCAAAAACCCCTTTGATGTCCAGTTTGCATCTAGCGTGAAGCACAAGAAACGAAGGGCCGTCGTCTGTTTCGAAATCCACTAAATCACGATCCTGCACCGTCGTTTTCTTGACTTTGAGCTTGAGTGATTTATGCACTTCCAAACGGCTGCTGCTCAAGTTGATGCCATCTTCAACGGGCGTTTGAACCTTGAGGCGGTCTAGACTAATGTATGAGTTTGTCAGGTCGATGCCGTCATCTGCTGAATAAAAGCTGCGGACTTCTGAAATAGACCACTCGGCTGGGCCAACACCCAGAATCGATAGGCCATCAATGTCATCTTGCACGGCCAGAGTGCGTGACGTTTCCTTGATGGGGTCCAGTCGGCCTAGATAGTAAGTGGCTATGAGATCAGCTTTGAATGATGAACGTATGCTCTTACGTTGCGGCTTAACCGTAACCGTATCTTTGCTGGCACGTTGAAAGTGACCCAGAAACCAAAGCCCAGCATTGTCAGCATGTTTGGTTTGTTTAAAGTCGTTGGTGCACGCCTTGAAATAAACTCGACGGGCGCGAAGCGCGGAACCTTGGTCAAAAATCAGTGCAGCTCGGCGTAGCTTGCTTTCGGCGACCAGTCCGTTCTTAATGAGAATCGTCGTGCCGTTTTCAATGGTCAGTGTGGCGTTCTCTTTGACGTGTACTTCTGTTGTAACCACATAGATTCTGCGGGCTGAAAGTCGGCGATTGCCGGAAATATCCGTATCCAGAATTTCGATCTTTTTGGTCATGACGTGGATTATCTAAGGTTCGCGCAATTTGGCAGTATGTTCCCATAAAAAAATGGTCAGGCGCATGAAATGTCGCAATTGGTTGGTTTTGGTTTGAATATTCTTTGCTAGCATTCGCCTATGAACATTCCTGTTTTGCCCTTCTTAAGAATAAGCCTCTGCGTGGTTGTGCCTGTTTTGAGTGGCATTGCTCTCGCCTACGAAGGGCATGATCCGGATAATGAATTCGCTGGGCCCGTGCTGGGTTTTTCCATGGGCGACACGTTGTCGTTTACAGAAAACCACATCCCCGTTGATTCAACCGTGTTGGGTGATTGGACTTACCAGGGTATCGCAACCGGCTTAAGTTTTCGTCAGACAAATCCGGTGGCAACGAATGCGTCGTCGTACTCAGGCTTTTCCAACGCTCAAGCCATCATCCAGAAAGAAAGTGGCCCGATACGGGTCTTTGCCCAAGCCGGTCTTTATGCCATACCAACCTTGGGGAATGCATTCAAAAGGGCGCAGCCGGAGACTGAAGGCAGTTTTGGTTATCTCCCCCACGCCTATGTATCGTTAGTGCCTAATCGAAACTGGTCGTTAGCGATTGGTAAGATCCCGTCCATGGGTGGGTTGGAAGCCACTTTTACCTTTGAAAACCCCAATATTCAGCGCGGTCTCCTCTGGGTGCAGACGAATTCGGTTAGCCGCGGTATGCAGCTGAATTTTGAAGAGGGTATGTTTTCTGCAGCTGTGACCTGGAACGATGGTGCCTATTCCGGGATCTATAATTGGCTAGGTGGCTTGGCAAGTTTGAAACCGACCGACAACAGCACGTACACCGTGAGTTGGACGGGGGCTGTATCAGGTAATTCAACCAATACGCCCACGACACCGTTATTGACCAATAACTCTCAGATTACCAATCTGATTTATCAGTATGCGGGTGAACGCTGGAGCTTTTCGCCTTATGGGCAATACACCTATGTACCTGCCAATCAGAGTATTGGCATTAATGGAAGTTCAGGCACCTACGGTTTTGCGGTGCTCAGCACCTACCATGTCACACCGTTAGTTAACGGGCAAGCCCCCAAGAACCATATCTCTATTCCCGTGCGTTTTGAGTATGAATCAAGTTTCGGCAATAGTCAGGTTCCTGGAAACAGCTCAGGCCTCATGTTCGGCCCAGGAAGTTCTGCGTGGTCAGCTACGCTGACGCCAACCATGCAATGGAAGCGGGTGTTTGCTCGAGCAGAATTTAGTTACGTGAAAATCTTTAACCCGCTCGCAGAGTCAGCTTTTGGCGCGAACGGATTAAATAACAATCAGCTAAGACTCATGTTAGAGGCGGGGTTGCTCTATTAGCTATTCGTCTCCATCTGATGCTTAAGTTGTTTCTCGGCATCCTGCAGACTACTGCTGACACAGCGTTTCAGGTTGTAGTAGTGCCGCATGTGTGCGGCACCAACCCAGCAGTGGGAAACGCCGATTTCAAGCGCTTGAAGTTGTTGAATGACGGCTGTTGTTTCAGCGGGCGTACTGGAGTTGCCCAAGAGATCTTCCAGGTGGCGCAGCTCCCAGAAGTGTTTCCATAACAATTTTTCTGAAGCACCAGAGCGTAGGCCTGATATTTTTTTGACAAAGGGGAGGGCGATCAAAAAGATTGCCAGCAATAAAACCCAGAAGTTGTCGATTAACGAAGCTAGCCAAAGTGGTAGGTAGCTAAAGAACGATGGTACACCATGCTTGTAGAAGCGTTCGGCAACAGGGCTAAGCGGAAAGGCTTTGTCCTGGTAGGCAGGATAGGGGCCTGTATTCGTAAAGAAGCGTTGTGTCTTCAGATTTCTATCCTGTGCTGCTATTAGAAATGCCCATTGCACTGCCGGATGTAACGTATTCTCAACCAGTAAATTAACGCTAGTAGCCAGAAGCGCTATTTCTTGAGAGGGAATGGTTTCACTCAAATTAATAGAGGCTTTGGGAATGGTTACTTTTTGCAGATAGGGTAGTTTTCTGACATACGCATCCGCCAGCGTAAAGTCCATAAGATGGATTTCAGGATCGTCGAGTAACGACTGAATGAGCGATGAATCAAAGCCATCGACAATGAACATGGCATCAATTTCTCCCTTGCGCAGTTTGTTTGCTGCGTCACTGTGGGCCAAGCGGAGAAAATTGCTGCGCTCACCCGTACCAGGGTTGCTTAGCGCCATCATTGTGGTGAACATTCTGTGGGTGACTGTATGTTCAGTGCCAACGGCGATCGACTTCTGGCTGAAATATTCGAAAGGATCGTCAACATGAATTGGTTTGCCACGATAAAAGAGCCAAAGCGGTGCAGCTTCTACTGATCCTAGAGAGACGAGCCCTGGATATTGTTTTGCTGTCGCAGTCCCGGATGTGACAAAGCTAGAATCAACTCGGGAGGTGTCATCATGGGCTTGTTGCAATCCAGATTCCAGGCCCTCTGTTTTAACAAGTTCTAAGTCAAGATCCTGGGTGACGAAGTAGGCCTGGTAGGTTGAAGCCATTTGTTCATACATACCTCCGCCCTGGCCAATGGCGAGATAGGTTTTCGTCAATGGAATAGGCTTGATATAGATAAAAACGGCGATTGCTGTAGCGGCAATAGGAATTGCAACAGGCAGATAGAATTTGACAATTTTGAGCCATGCCAGTGACTCACGCTTGAGATCATAGCGGGAGTAGCTGCGAATGTAATTGATAATGTTGTTGGTAATCTTAGACATGGCAAAATGCGTGTGTTTGGATTTTTAAAGTATAGACGAGAGAGTTAACGCCATGATGTATGAAGTACTGCCGCAAATAACGATTGCCATTTTGGTGTTCATCTCGACCAACGTCGATGACATTTTCCTGCTGGCGGCGTTCTTTGCGGATAAAAAACTCACGGCGCGCACCGTTGTACTTGGGCAACTTCTTGGGATTGGCACGTTGGTTGCTGTGAGCACGCTCGTGGCTTGGTTGTCGATGGCACTGCCAGAAGGGTGGATTTCCCTTTTGGGGTTTGTGCCGCTATATCTAGGCCTGAAGCAAATCAAATCACTTTGGACTGATGCCGATGACTCGGCTGAAGATGATGAGATTCAAGGCCAGGAACATCAGATGGAGCAAGGTCTTCGCTCGCAACTGTTGGCTGTTGCCGGCGTCACCATTGCTAACGGGGGTGACAACCTCGGTGTTTATATTCCCTTGTTTGCCAATTCGCTCGCTGCAATTCCTTTATTCGTTGTCGTGTTTGGGCTTATGACGCTGCTCTGGTGCTTCTTGGGGCATGTGCTCGTGAACAACAAAGTTTTTGGTCATTGGATTCGGCGCTATGGCCATAAGATCCTCCCCGTTGTGCTGATTCTGCTGGGGTTCGACATTCTCAGGGGCGCCCTCGTTCTGCTTTAGGAAAAGCAGCCCCGGTGTGAGTGGGGCTGTTTTTGTCAGGTTGGCATGAATTCACAGACTATCTGACACTTGCGCCTGTAGCTCCATTGGCGACAAAGGTGAAAGACTGCTGGCTGACGGACCAGTTCTTCGCACTGACGACAACTTCGATCTGGGCTTCGGGAATCGGCGCCTCAGCGCTACCACGATTAACAGTATTGCTAACCTTGGCAATCCCATTTAATTTATACCCGTAGTCCGCCTGAATGTTTTTAAGCTTGACGTTAACGTTCGGCAGCCATTGGCCTGGGGCGCTGGCGTTACGGGCGTCATAGTCAGCATCCAGCATCAGGTCGATTCGGTAGGCTTCACCTATCAGCTGTTTGCCCACAAAGCTCACGACCGGTGACGTTGAAGACTTGGCATAAGCGTAATTGATCGAAGCAGAATCATTAGAAGACAGAATTGATGTGCTCGCGTCTGCCGGTTTCCCGTTTTCAGACATTGTTACAACGGCCACATTGTCTCTGAGGAAGTCCCAGACTTTTTTGCCGATGAGCAAACCCTTGTCTACCGTGCTAATAGCGGTGTCTGCGGTTTGGATCCAACCGTCAACAGTATCCTTTGCCGACGGGACGACAGCTGCTTGGGCAACGACACGTGGTGGTGACACGAGCGCAAGAAATCCTGGTGTAACGTCCTTGATGACATACGCACTAACAAGTTTCAGTTTGCTATTGATCTCAGCAGCCATCGGTGTCGGCCGGCTCATGTAATCGCCAATATATTGCTCAAGAGAAAGCCCTGAGGGCGTGAAACCATTAATGAACTGGGTACCATCGCCTTTGTTTGCAGCTAACTTGGCGATGAAGTTTTCCCAGGTGTAGCCCTTCTTCGAGAGCGCGCTGATGAAAACTTTCGGTGGCACATTGAGTACCACAAAGAATCGGACCATATCGGCTTCAATATTCGGGCGGCCGGGGTAGAACTTGGTTACCGTCTGGAACAAGGCCACGTATTCATCGAGTGACATACCGGATGCGACAGCGTAACCGCAGAGGTCGTTGATTGACACACCAAACTGGGCAATGCTCAATGCAATTTCGTGACGAGATGCATCTGGTTTAGCTTCTTTTAGCTTTGCCCAGATGTTGCTGTAGCAATTTTCAACCTTGGCTTTATCCATGGCTGGAGGGCGCTTCTTGGGGCCGTCGGCAAAGTTAATTACCGTGCCATTCATTTCAACCTTGGCAAGGGTGCTTACTGATTGTTTGATGAGCACATGGGGGCGTTGTGCTTCCTCGGTGACATTTGAAAGTGGTTGGTCCGTGAGTTTTCCATTATCGTCAGCAACGCTATAAGTCATATAGCTTGTTTCGTGAACCGGCTTATCGTTCACCAGGACTGTCGTGGTGTAGCTATCACCTGCTTTGGGTGCTGGCTTGTCAGAACCATTTCCCGGGCCACCGGTACCAGTGCCGTCGCCGCAGCCAATCAGGCTAATGGTGGTGAGCAACGCGGGGATTAAGAGCTTTTTGCGATGGTTATACATAATTTCTCCAAACGATTGGAGTTATGTTACCCAAAAAAATTGTGAGCAAAGCCGACCAATTCTGACAATTCGATTGTGCCGACAGTATGAAACTAAGCCGGTTAATGTCGGAATTTGTCGGAGCTTAATCAGTGGATAGATGCTAGCTTTAGTGTGATTGTCTACTCCAAAAATACTAGCTTTATGTTTACTTCTCATTCTGAATCGCCAGCCAAGCGATCATTAGCGATTGCTTGCTGGATTTCTGCGTCTAGCCTACTTTTAGGCGCGTGCGGTCAACAAGACACGGATGGACAGCGACCCATAGTCAAAACCGATAATGGCCAGATTATGGGAGTCCAGAGAAACGGCGCAGATGAGTACCGGGGAATACCTTATGGTCAATCTGGTCGCTGGGAGTTGGCCAAACCCGCACCGGCATGGAACGGCGTTTTCGATGCGGCTAATTTTGGTACGCCATGTGCCCAGGAACGGCGGTTCGAGCTCACCGAAGAAAGTCTTGAAGAAAACTGCTTGTATTTGAATGTTAGTACGCCTTCCGGAAGTAAAGTGGGTGACGCATTGCCCGTTATTATCTGGATGCCGGGTGGTGCCTTTGTTGGCGGTGGTGGCAATCTGTATCGACTTGATCAGCTTGCCCGAGATGGTCAGGTGATTGTTGTCTCTATCAATTACCGGTTGGGTATTTTTGGCTTTATGTCACATCCGGCTATTAAGGAAAGCTGGAACGGTAATCTTGGGCTTGAAGATCAGCGTCTCGCGATGCGGTGGGTTAAGGAAAATATTGCCAAGTTCGGTGGTGACCCGAATAACGTCACCATGGCAGGTGAATCAGCCGGTGGTGGTTCTGCCTGTATGCATTTGTTAAGCGGCGAAAAGTCTGCAGGTCTATTTAACAAGGCTATCGTGCAGAGCGCCAGTTGTTTGCATCCACTGCCGACCCTTGCCAATGCCATGCATCCCAGTACAGGCGATCAGGGTGCCAGCTGGTATCAGCTAACGAAGCAGATGGGCTGTGCTCCAGATCCTGTTGGCTCTGAAGAAGAACTGAATTGCTTAAAGCGCAAAACCGGCAAAGATCAGATCAAGGCCCTGCTTAAAGCGCAAGGGTCTATCGCAGGGACGAGTGTCATGGGGTTTTCTCCGGTGATTGCCAGTGGCACGGTGCCCCTGCCGGACTACCAAGCAGCCTCTGTCAAAAAATATTTGAACCGCGTGCCGATCTTAATGGGTGGCACCAAGGATGAAGTACGTCTTTATGTCGCTTACGATAATCTTTTTGGCGAAAAATGGAACGTGAAAGAAATCACCAAAGATGAGCTTGAAAATAAATGGCTTGCCAAGTACTACCATGGTGCATCAACGGAATCTAGGCGAAAGATTATTGAGCAGTACTTTCCAACGGTAGCCACAGGCGCTTCGACCAATGGTGCGAAAGTCGGCTCGATGATCTCTGATTTTAATCCGGTTGCGGGTCTTAATAACTGTGGCTACTTACGGACGGCCGGTGTGTTTAGCGAGCAAACCACACTATATGCCTGGGAGTTTGCAGATCCAAAAGCGCCCGTATTGGGTGTCGGAATTGCTAAAGGCAAGGATCCGGGTATGAAATTAGGTGCGGTTCATTCCTCAGAGCTGAATTATCTGTTCCCTAATTTATCGAATACCTCAGCGATTGATGGGCCGGATCTCAAACCGGAGTCACAGAAACTGGCCGATATCCTTGTCAAGGTCTGGTCTGGTTTCGCACGCTCCGGTAACCCGGCTACGCCATCCGTGCCAGCTTGGCAAAGTTATTCCAGTTATGGCCCCGGTCAACAAGTGATGCGTTTTGAATCACCTGATCAAATCACCTTCTATGATGCCTATACAGCACATCAGTGCGCTTTCTGGAATGATCTTTATAGAACGAAAGCCCAGTCAGTGCCAAACGTCAAAACTGTAACTTCCTTAAATTGAGACCAGGGGCAGCCATAGTGTAAATTGGCTGCCTTTGCCTGAATGAGAGATGAGTTTAATGCTGCCCTGGTGCAGTTCGGCAATATGGGATACAAAAGCAAGGCCTAGGCCATAACCACTTTGTGGGCACTGCTTTGTCACACGGGTGTATGGCTGGAATATGGTGAGTTGTTCTGCATGTGGTATGCCGGGGCCTTCGTCAGTAACGCTAATGCCAACCATGTTCTCATCGGTTGTGAAGGTGATACGTACCGGCGTGCTGTTATCAGAATACTTGCATGCGTTATCTATCAGGTTAAGCAAGGCAATTTCCAGCAGTGCGGCGTCGCCAGTTAATTGCAGCGCAGGAACAACATCGACTTCAAAGCGATGGTCTCGATGCATGCCTCGTGAAACGGCCATCACGGGTGTAATCAAATTGCTTAGGGCGATGGTCGATTTCTGGTGAATGCCCGCGATGGGTTGATGTAACTGGTCACTCTTCAGCCATTGATCAAAAAGCCGTGCAAGCCGATGCGTCGCACTCAGGATCGTTTCAGTACGCTCCTCTGTACGATTAATTCCAATCGGTACTTCCCGTTGAACGAGGGTGGCCTGCGTTTCAATAATACCGAGCGGGTTTCTGAATTCGTGCGAGATCATCGCACCGAATCTGACATACTGCTCACGTACCTCCTTCTCGTTTAGTGCCAGTTGTTGCAGTATTTTTGTCCGGTCTTTGACTTTCCGCTCCAGGATTGCCTCGTTCTCCTGGGAAATAGCCAATAGCTCGTTACGTGCTTCTAGGGCAGCATGCTGTGCATTGATTCGTTGGTCACGTTCGGTATGAATTCGGTGTGCCAGTGCAAACGATAACAGCAGCATTTCAACGCAAGACCCAATTTGGACAGCATACATCGTCACTGTAGTAGTGGGAATAAGATCAAAGGTGCGTAGCGCTCCTACTGCCGCGCCAATCCAGAGTGAGCCTGTCGCCATAAGAAAATAAAGCGCACTTCGATTTCCTAATCGAATTGCCTGAACTGCGGCTGCTAATGTGCAGAGTGTTGCAGGCAATGTGGTCAACAGCATTAATTGAAAACCAAGGGATGGCGATATGTTAAGCCAGAGGCTGGAGAACAAAATAATGGCCGCCATCACGTAAATCCCGCTCAACAAGCAAAGCAGACGATGCAGTCTTGGCGTATGTTGTTTAGTTTGTAAAAAACTGACGGCAAAGCTCAGCGATAGCGCGCCAGTGATACTAAAAAAGATTGTCTGGGCAATATTATCGGAGGATTGTGCATCAGGCCATAAGTAAAGGCGGCCGTAACCATTGCCAGCGAACATGCCCAAACCCATCGCGAGCGCAAAGCCCGTATAGATCAGATAGCTACGTTCTCGAAGGCTAAGGAACAACAGAAAGTTATATAACGCCAGGCTTAATAAACCACCAAAGTAAAGCGCCTGGCTTAGTAAGGTATTGGAGAATTCTCGGCTAAATGCGGTTCGAGACCACAAGGTCAGCGGAATGCTGAGGGCATAGTCTGAACGTACTCGAAGGTAGTAGCTTTGTGCTTGCTCCGTCGCTCTGAGGGGCAGCGCATACAGCGGGTAGAAGATAGGCTTGCTTTTGGCAGAGAGTTCGGTCCCCACGAGTACGGTTGGCTCTCCTGGTGCATAAAATTCGATGTGGTTTAGGTTCAGATAAGGAATTTCGAGCATCCAGTCTGATGGTGCATCTGCGGTTCGAGCAACGGTGAATTTCAGCCAGTACGTATCAGGGGTAAATCCAAAATTTATGTAGTGACCTCTCGCTGTATTCACGACAAATTTATCTTGGACTGATTGAGTTAGTATGTCTTCAAATGT
>JACCDS010433686.1_pt1 | contig 11484 bp, 7 predicted proteins | sample 7446441 | NCBI WGS metagenome assembly JACCDS01 (sample SAMN15323445, study PRJNA562643) | freshwater metagenome | isolation source: river surface water | place: USA:Blue River Watershed | collected 2017-08-17 | reverse complement strand
GACGTGCGAATCCTCGGCGAGGCGGTCGCGGGCGTTGGCGAGGCCGACGGCGGCGGACAGCGCCGTGCCGGCATGGCCGGCGCCGAAGACGTCGTGCAGGCTCTCCTCGCGGTTGAGGAAGCCGCTCAGGCCGCCCGTGGTGCGGATGCCGTCGAAATCGGCGCCGTTGCGGCCGGTGAGGAGCTTGTGGACGTAACCTTGGTGGGCCACGTCGAAGACGAACTTGTCGCGCGGCGTGCCGAAGACGCGGTGCAGGGCGATCGAGAGCTCGACGACGCCGAGGTTGGGGCCGATGTGGCCGCCGTTCTTCGCGGTGACGGCGACGAGGCGTTCGCGGATCTCCTGCGCGAGCAGCGGGAGCTGCTCCGGCGCGAGGGCCTTGACGCCTTCCGGCCCGCGGATGGACGCGAGGAGCGACATCAGCCCTGCGATTCTTCGCCGCGCTTGCCGAGCTGCTCGATGCGGAGTTCGGCGGCCTCGAGGGACTTCTGGCAGGACTTCAGGAGGCGCATGCCTTCCTCATACTTGGCGACGAGCGCGTCGAGCGAGACATCGCCGGACTCGAGCGACTCGACGAGCTGCTCGAGCTGCTTGAGTTCGGCCTCGAAGCCTTCCTTGCCGGAGGCCGAGGCGGGTTTCTTGTCCGCGCACATGGGCTTACTGTCAGCGGAGGCCCCTCCCCTCTCAAGCGGATTGTGCGAATTATGGCCGACAAGACGCGCCCGGGGCGCCCCGGGCGGACGCCGGCCCGGGCGAGGCCTCAGAGATACTGCGTGAGTCCCTTGACCGTCGGCGCGTCGAGGCGGCGGACGAGCGCGACCGCGAGGTCGACGCAGGCCTGGAGGTCGGCGACGTCGATGACCGAGTTGTGCGTGTGGATATAACGCGCGGGCACGCCGAGCACGATGACCGGGAGGCCCAGCTCATGGGCCTGGAAGGAACGCGCGTCGGTGCCGCCCGTGCGGCGCACCGCGAGCTGGCACGGGATGCCCTGCTCCGCCGCGACCTGCAGCGTCAGGTCGACGAGGCGCGGGTTCATGATCGCCGTCGGATCGTAGGCGCGCACCTGCACGCCGGCGCCGAGGGCGCCCTGCTGTTCGCCGTAAGGCGCGAGACCGGGAAGGTCGTCGGCCGGCGGGCCTTCGAGGACGATGACCACGTCGGGCTTGGCGAGACGGGCGGCGACGACCGCGCCGCGGCAGCCGACCTCTTCCTGGACGGTCGCGACCGCGAGCAGGTCCGCGGCCGGCGGGGCCGCGTCGAGCGCGTGCGTGGCGAGCGTGAGCGCGGTCATGCCGACGCGGTTGTCGAAAGCCTTGGCGGCGTAGAGGCCCGGCTCGGCGAGCGCCGTGAACGGACCTTCGGGCACGACGGGATCGCCGGCACGGATGCCGAGGCGCGCGACGGCGTCGGCCGAGCGGGCGCCGATGTCGACGAGCACCTTGTCGGCCGAAGCGGCCTGGGCGCCGCCCTGATGGGGCGGGAGCGCGGCGACGACGCCGACGAATTCCTTGCGCGCGGCCCGCGACCAGACGCGCAGGCGCTGCGCGGCGAGCACTCCGTCGGGCCAGCCGCCGACGGGCACGACCCGGAGGAAGCCGTCGTTCGTGATCGCCTGCACCAGGAAACCGATCTCATCCATGTGCGCCGTGAGCACCACGCGCGGGCCGCCCTTCGGCGCAGCCGGCGAAGCGAGCACGCCGCCGAGTCCGTCGGCGCTGAAGGCGCGGCCGCGGAGCTCGCGCACGAAGATCGCGCGGACCGCGTCCTCATGGCCGGACGTGCCGTGGGCCTGCGTGTAATCTTCGAGCAGGCGGAGGACTTCGGGGAGACGGGTCGACATGGGAGGAAGCGATCGGAGATGAAAGATGAAGGAGGGAAGATGGAGGATGGAGGACTCGAGGACCGGAGGGCCGGAGGACTCGAAGACAAAACAGGGCCAGCTGGTGATACGATGCAAGAGACGTGCGTGAACGCAAGGCCTCGAGAATACGAAGCGATTAAGGTGGAGACATCTCGCCGTGCCTCTTGTCCACGTGTCCTCGTGACCTCTTGCCCTCGTGTCCTTAGGCCCACATGTCCTCCGGCCCTCGAGTCCTCCTATCTTCGAATCCCCGATCAGCGCGGCTGGCGGGTCTGCAGGCGCGGCTTCAGTCCGGCCTTCGCGGCGGCGTCGAGCGCACCGACCGCGGCGCCCGTGAGCGAGCGTTCGTCGGCGACGATGATGACCTCCGTGCCGGGCGACTTCAGCGCGTGCTCGACGAGGGCCTTCGCGAGGGCGTCGGCGGAGATCGCCTTACCTTCGAGGTAGAGCTTGCCGTCGCGGTCGACGCCGACGACGAGCGAAGACGCTTCGGCGCCGGCCGTGCCGGCGGAGGCCGTGGGCGGGACGATGGCGAGCGCGCGCGTCTGTTCGAAGCGGCCGCTGAGGAGCAGGAAGAAGACGAGCACCACCATCACGTCGATGAGCGGCACGACGTTGATGTCGGCGCGACGGCGGCGGGCGACGACGAGGCTCATCGGCGACGGGCTTCGAGCGCCTCGACGAGGAAGTCGAGCCGCGAAGAAAGGACCTCGAGACGGCGGGAGAGCCAGTTGGCGGCGAGCAGCGCGGGGATCGCGATGCAGAGGCCGATCATCGTCGTGCTGAGCGCGAGGCCGACGCCGCGCGTGAGCGCCTGCGTATCCGGCAGACCCTGCTCCGGGAAGAGCGTGGCGAGACCGGCCACCGTACCGAGCAGTCCGAGCAGGGGCGCGCCGGCCACGATGCTGTCGAGCAGGTGGAGGCCACGCTGGAGGCGGATCAGCTCATGGCGGGCCCAGGCCTTGAGGACTTCGCCGGAGGCGCCGTCCTTCCAGCGCTGGACGAGCCGGCCCGCGACGGACTCGCCATCGGCCGTGCCGACCTGGTCGAGCTGGCCGGCGAGGACCGCCTTGACGACGGGCTCGGGGGCGACGCGGGAGACCCGGAGGGCGAGCGCCCGTTCGATGATGAGATAGACCGCCAGGAAGGAGCAGAGACCGAGCGGCCAGATGAAAGCGCCGGCACCTTGGATGAGGGTTTGCACGGCCCAAGCCTCGGGAAACCCCCAGAGGTCGCAAGCCCCCTCTTTAAACGGCCATTAAATGACAATTAAATGATTTTATATGAAACTAAACGATTTAAAACAATCTTTTGGAACAAATGTGTAAAACCAATCCTTTGACTTAGCCCTAGGGGGGTTTACTGTGATTTTACCCCAATTTTCCTATGAGACTTCAACGCTCAGGTTTCTCCCTCGTGCTCTCGCTGACCATCATGGCGGCGATGGTGATGTTGGTGATCGTCCTCGCATCTTTCCTGCAGGTGGAGAGCCGCCTGGCGCAGAGCAACGCCGGCTATCTCCGCGCCCGTTTCAACGCCCTCGCCTCGGCCCGCATCGCCGTCGCCCAGCTGCAGCAGCTCGCCGGTCCGGACCAGCGCGTGACCATGCGCGCCGACATGTTCGCCAACAACGACGTCGCCGTGGGCAACAACGACGCCGCGACGGTCGCCCCGATCCGCAACCGCACCGACCGCGCGAACAACAACGCGCCCGTGGGCGGACGCCTCTCGCACCAGAAGCGCTACCTCACCGGCGTGTGGTCCACCGGCGGCGCCGATGCGACGCGCGTGCGCGACTGGGACGTGAGCAACCCTGCGGACTCGCGTCTCTTCCTCGGCTGGCTGGCCTCGCCCTTCGACATCAACCCCGACCAGGAGCTCTCGGGCACGCCGCCCAACTTCGTCCCCAACAACACCTACTTCACCACCAACGCCAACCGCCGCGTGGTCGCCCCCGCCCGCATGGCCGAAGCCCAGGGCCTGATCGACGACCTCGGCAACCCCATCGACCTGGATCCGACCCGGCTCGTGCCGCTCGTCTCCTTCGGCACCCTCAACCTGCCCACCGGTCTCTCCGGCCTGCAGCGCAATTACATGGGCGCCATCGACGCCCGCCCGCAGCCGATGCCGGGCCCGACCTACGCCGACGCGACGACGCTCGGCGCCAACGGCCGCTATGCTTTCTGGATCGGCGACGAAGGCGTGAAGGCCAAGGTCAACCTGCCCGACCACTACGCCTCGACCGGCGGCGGCACCTGGCTCTCGAACGAGAACTGGGACCGCGGCTTCGCCGGCTCGGCCAACCAGCGTAATGCCATCGGTGCGATCGGCGGACCGGGGGACCCCATCCGCGAAGGCGTCAACGCCAAGGGCGTCCTGCCTGCGGGCTTCAATTTCGACGCGTGGCGCGCCCAGGACATCACCCGCTCCTCGGGTAATCCGCAGGCCTACCAGCTCGCGAACGCCGTGGGCGTCTCGGGCCTCGCGGCATGGGCGGAGAACATGGCCGGACCGGCCGCCGGCCAGGCGATGAACGACGCGGCGCGCCTGCTCTGGCACGACATCACCACCTACTCCTTCTCGACGCTGACGGACACCTACAACGGCGGCGTGAAGATCGACCTCTCGACGGCGTTCGAGATCCCTTACGCCATGTATCGCGGCGTGGAGGTCTATCCCGGCCAGAAGGATCCGGTGATCACGCCTGACGGCCGCCTGCGCAAGCAGTCGCTGTTCCACGGCGCTCCCAACGCGCATCCGACCACGCCCAGCCTCGGCGCCGCCGGCATGGCCGTGGACCTGGATTACAACCGCCCGAACCTGGTCGACCGGCTCGGCTCGGACAACCAGCTCCTGCTCGCGTCGCCGCGCGCTTCCGAATGGGCGCCGCGCTACCTGCGCTCGCTCCTCGGCAACTCCTACAACCTGATCCTCGCCCGCAACGGCGGCAGCGGCACCGCTCCCGGCGCCCAGAGCGAGACGCCCGAACGCCTGGGCTTCGTCTTCGAGGCTCCGCTCCGCTCGGCCTTCTTCGAAAGCTACACCGGCCCCGCCGGCGCCCTCGTATCGCGCATCCTCGCCAACACTGAGCAGAGCCCGAACGCCACGGCGAACGCCTGGAACATCACCAGCGCGAGCAATCCGCTGACCACCCGCATCAACGTGCTGCCTTGGTCGGAACTGCCCGAGAACCATGCCGAGAACCTCAACGGCCGCATCGTGCGCGGTCCGACGTGGGACCTCTACCGCAATTACTACCGTATGTACAAGCGGGAGATCGAACAGGCCGGACGCACCTCCGGCGCGCTCCGCGGCCAGCCCGCGGCCGCCCCGGATGCGATCGTCGCCCGCGGGGTCGAACCGCTCACCTACGCTTCCGGCAACCGCAACGAGCCTGTCCAGCGCGGCCGTGCCGCCAGCGGCAGCGGCTGGGCGGCATGGGACCGGCAGAACATCCGTCCCGACGGTTTCTACGCGCTCGGCGGGCAGCTGAACGCCAACCGCTACTTCTACCGCAACAACCTTTCCGCACCCAGCGACTCGCCGAGTTTTCAGGCCGAACAGCGCCTCCGCTACCCGAACATCCTCGGCCACTATTACGGCGGCATCGGTCAGGGCCAATACGCCGCCGGCACCGGTGGCACGACTTTCGGCAACCTCATCACCAACTTTGACCGCATGGGAATCGCCGTTCCGTCGCCGGCCGGCAACGACGCCTATTTCAACACCTTCCCGGAACTCACCACCCGCACATGGCCGACCTCGATGAGCCTGGCGCCGAGCATCGTGCGTTTCTCGATGGTCTTCTCCGGGGTCTTCAGCGACGCCACCGCCGCCGACCTCAACGGCACCCTCGGCGTCACGGTCGACCCGGTGGTGGTGGTCCACAATCCCTACGACGTGGCGATCGAGTTCGAAGGCATCGCCATGGTCACCAATGGTGACTCCCTGCCCTACATCTTCGACGTACAGCTCGAAGACTGGCTGACGACCGATACGCACTGGCAGTATTTCGACCCTCGCCGTCCCATCGGCCAGCAGGAGCCGCGACTCAAGACCGACCCGCTGTGGCTCGGCGAGCAGATCCGCCGCACGCTGACGCTCGGCGAGATCGCCTTGGGTGACGGCGCCTATGAGAACCGCTCATTCTCCTTCCGCCTCGTGAACCCTGGCCAGAAATTCCGCCTCGAGCCGGGCGAGATCAAGACGATCAGCACCAAGTTCATCGGGGGAGACTACCAGTCGAACCGCGCCAACAACACGGTCATCGCCACGAACGACTTCGGCTACGACCTGGGCAGCACCGCCGTCTACAAGATGACGCCGTTCTACAACGCGCGTTACCGCTCAGGCACCGACGTGTCGACCCAGATGGAGGAAGGTGCGCCCGGCTCGTTGATACCCGACGGTCGTCTCTGGACCTGGGGCTTCATGCCTAATCGTCGAAGCGACAACCGCCCCTACGTCCTCGCTCCGCCGACCGGAGCCGGGCAGGATCCCGCCCACCGATTCTTCGGCAACTACTGCACGACCGTCGCCGGCGGCGCCATCGCCGGCACGCCCAACTGGCAGGACGCGCTCAATATCTGGAACGACGTCGTGAACTCCCGACGCCTGCGCGACGGACTCCCTAGCTGGGACGGCACGGCCCGAAGGCTCAAGCAGCTCCTCGAATTCCCCAACCCGGCGAACATCGGACGCTATCCCGTCCTGACCGTCCGCAACTCGGGCTGGGTGAACTACGACAACCGCGTCGTCGGCGAGGAAGGCACGCCGAACCAACCGGGATACATCTTCCCGCGCCTGCGCAACGGCACCACCGCCGTCGGAGGCCACCAGCGCTGGAACTTCTACCTGATCAACAACCGGAGCATCGACGGACAGGCCCTCAGCCCGAACCGCCGCTGGTTCGGATCGCCGCAGACTCCCAACCCCATCTACAATCCGTCGACCCGAACCGTCAACAACTACACCTTCGAAGGCTCAGCCACCGCGCCCGGCCAACACCTCGTCGACGAATCCCTGCTCCTGAACTTCCAGGCGCTCACCGCCGGCTGGCCGATGTACGGCAATGACAACGGCCACTGGAGCAACATCATCCAGTATAACGAAGAATGGATCCGCAGCCTGCCCGGCGGCACCCCACGCGTGCCGGACTATCGGATCGCGACGGGGCGTCCGCCCGCTTCGCACACCGGCGTGCTCTGGCGCGGCGACCCTGATATCCTCGGCAAGCAGGTCAGCTTCGGCCCGATGAACGGCGACCCTGAATTCGGACGACCTGAGATCACCTCGGGCCGGGCCGGCACCCTCAACGGCCGCGTGCGTTACGGCGTGCGCTACGACCGCGGCAACGACAAGCAGCCTTTCTTCGTCAGCGACTTCGTCCTGCGTTCCGCGGACATGACCGACCTCACCACCGGCACCGGTCGCAACGCCTGGTACCCGGACCGCGCCGCCGCCAACAACCCGGCCTCCATCTTCCGGTTTACTTCGGGCGGCCTGATCCTCGAGACGCCGCCGGAAATCTACAACGCGCCGATGTCGCCGTTCTTCCTGAGCACGCGCTCGCAGCAGGCGCACCTGTATGGCTACGACGGCAAGGCCCACACGCCGATCGGCTGGGTGCTTTCGCAGCGCGGCCTGCAGGGCAACGAGCCCCAGATGGCCGTGAGCGGGGCGAACAACGCGAACGCCTACTGGGGCGAGAGCGTCAACCCGACCATCTCGCAGCGTTCCGACACCGTGGTGTTCTCCGTCCCGCGCCGGCCGCTGCTCTCGCTCGCCCAGCTGGGCTCGGCGGGCACCGCGCAGGTCAACACGGACGCCGACCTCACCGTGGGTTCGTCCTTCGCCAACCCGGGCATCATGGACCTGACCAAGATCACCGATTGGCCGGGACCCAAGGCCGAGACGGGTACCGACCGGGCCATCCCCGAGAACGGCTACGTGGGCATCCACGAAGGCACGCGCATCATCCGCAACACGGCCAACGTGCGCACCGACCTCGCCTTCGCCGCCAACCTCGCGCTCTGGGACGCCTATTACTTCAGCGGTCTCAACCTGCAGGCGAACTCCTACTCACTGCCCGGCGACCGGAGCAACTTCCCGAACGGCCCCGACCTGCCGACCGACCCCGACGTCGTCACGGAACAGGCCAGCGCCTTGCGTCGCGCGGCCGGCAACGGCCCCTTCGACGCCACGTCGTTCGCCGACGTGAAGGACGCGCTCGAGGCCGGCTTCAATCCGTTGGCCAACAAGCGCGTCGTCTTCCAGCCGGACGCGCGTCCGGCGGCGGCTGACCGCACCTTCCCGGCGCCCGACCAGTTCCCGCACCCGACTTATCTGGCGCGCAACTCGCTCTACGACGGCGGCTTCAACGTCAACTCGACCTCGAAGTCCGCCTGGAAGGCCGTCCTCGCCGGCATGCGCGGCCAGCGCCTGCCCGACGGCACGTCCGTCAGCGGCACGGTGCTGACGCGTTTCGCCCGCTCGTTCCGCACGGGCGGCGGCGTCCTCGGCGCCTGGAACAACTACCGCGAGCTGACCGACGCGGAGATCGACCTGCTGGCCGCCGAAGTCGTGAGGGAAGTCCGCGACCGCGGTCCTTTCATGTCACTGGCCGACTTCGTCAACCGCCGCCTCCTGGACTCGGCCGACGTCAACCTCCGTCAGCACGGCCTCAAGGGCGCTCTGCAGGCGGCGATCGACCGCTCGGGCATCAACAACAACGCCATCCGCGAAGCCGGCGGCACGCTTTCGGCCGGCACGTTCCCGGCCCCGGATGCGCCCAACCTGACGTCGAGCTTCGCCGACCCGAACCTCAATGCGGGCCGTGCGAACATCAACTTCACCGACAAGAACAGCGACGGACCCGGTGTCTGGGGCGTGCTGCGCAAGGCGACGAACGCCACGGCGCCGCGCTTCCCGAACATCGCTTCGATGAGCCAGCAGACCGGCGCGAACGCCGACCAGCGCGTCACCGCCGGCCTCGGCGCCCCGCAGGTCGTCACGCAGATGGACGTCCTGAACTCCGTCGGCCCCAACCTGACGCCGCGTTCGGATACGTTCACCATCCGCGCCTACGGCGAAGCCCTGGACAACGCGGGCAACACCATCGGCCGCGCCTGGGTCGAGGTCATCGTGCAGCGCGGCACGCAGATGATGATCCCCGCCGCGCGCGGACCGGCCTACGAAGAGATCAACCGCCGCCGCCTGAGCTACCGCGTCAACGGCCAGTTCACCAGGGACTACGACTTCCTCCCCGTCGTCGACCCCTACGAAAGCAACTTCGCCGGAGGCGGCACCTACCGACTGCCGGCCAACGCCACCCCGGTCGAGCGCGAGAACTGGAACATCAACCGACTGCTCGGCCGTCGCTTCAAGGCGACCTCGATCCGCTGGCTCAACGCGAACGAAATCTGATCCTATGTCCTTCCGGAAAATCCTGACGGGGCTGCTGTTTGCGGCCCTCACCCTAGGTGCGGCCGCCGCCGAACCTGAGACGAAGAAACCCGGCGGTGCGACCAGCGCGGCCAAGAAGGCCGGCGGCAAGTCCGGGCCGCGCTCCCAATCGGAGCGTACCTGCGCCCTGACGCTGACCTGGTGGGAGACGCCGGTGCTGCCCGAAGGCGAGACCATGGAGCTCGGCGTGCAAGGCGACCGCGAGGTGACCCCGATCTACCCGGGCGCGATGACGCCGAGCGGCACGATCCTCTATGAAGGCCCGGCCAACGTGACGATCGTCCGTAAGGCCATGCTGCCCGACCCGAACGGCAAGCCGGGCGCCAAGCCTGTCGAGACCTGGGTGCCCTTCGCCGGCTTCAACATCGCCGAGAATGACCGCGAGGCGCTGGCCATCCTCTTCGCCACCGAAGGGGCCAAAAAGATCATGGTCCGGAAATTCAACATCAACGTGGAGGACTTCCCCTTCGGAGGCTTCGAGGTGCTGAACTTCAGCAAGACCCGCCTCCTCTGCAGCATGGGCGGCAAGGTCTTCTACGCCGAACCCGCCGGCCGCAGCCGCAGCCCGCTGGTCATGACCAAGCGCGAAGTCGTGAACTTCTTCATGGGGATCACCGACACCGACGGCCGCCAGAAGCTGATCTACCGCGCGCCGCTCATCCTGCACGAGAAGAACCGCCGTCTCTATTTCGTCCTCGAGAACCCGGCGGCGGAGCCGGAAAACCGCTTCATCTCCTACACGATCATCCAGCACGTCTCCGGTCACAAGACCATCGACACGCTGCGCGGCCAGCGCGCCAATCCGCCTTCGCCTGAGATGGCCCCGGCCCCGACGCCGGAGGCGGCGCCCGCTCCCGAGGCACCGACGAAAGCCGCGCCCAAGGCCAAGGCCGCCTGAGGCGGTCAGAGCTGCGACGCCGCGTCCCGATCCGCGAGCCAGGTCACACGCGGCGCGAAGGCGCGCAGCGTCTGGCCGGGGTGGAGCGACGGCTGGAAAGCGCCATGGGCGATCTCACGCAGGGCCGGCGCCTTGGCGGCGCCCCCGACGAGCACGACGATGGCCGCGCACTGGGCGAGGCCGGCTTCGGTGATGGTCAGGCGCCAGCCGCGGCCCGGCCATTCGGTGGCGGTGAAGCGCGCGCCGGACTTCTGTCCGATCAGGGGGCACTGCGGCCAGAGCGAGGCGATGTGGCTGTCGTCGCCCAGGCCGAGCACGCAGAGGTCGAAGGCCTTGGCGGGCGAACGGGCGGCCCAGGCGGCCTCGTAGGCGGCCGCGGCTGCGAGCGGCGACAGTTCGACCGGCCACGGGAAGCGGCGGGCGGCGGGCACGCCGAGGGCGTCGAGCATGCCGCGGGCGGCGTGGCCGAAATTGGAGTCATCGGACGAAAGCGGGACGCAACGCTCGTCGCTCACGTGCCAGTCGATCCGGGCGAGGGCTTCGGCCGTGAGGGCGCCCGTGCGGACGACCCAGGCGTAGAAGGCCTTGGGCGTGGAACCGCCGCTCAGGCCGACGGAGGCCGGACCACGGGCGGCGAGGGCGTTGATGCGGCGGGCGAGCTCGGCGAACGATTCGTCGCGGGTGAGGATCTCGACCGTACCGGCGGAAGTGGCGAGGGAGGGCATGGGGCGGAAGATAACGGAGCAGAGTATGGAGTATCGAGTATAGAGTATGGGATGCGATAGGTGATGGCGGCTTGCGGTTGGCGGTTGGCGGATAGGGGCATGATACACCTATGTCGTGACGCGGTCCTGACCCTACCTGAAGCATAACCGCAGCATCCTATTCGGTTTCCGGTCTCCCTTTGCATCGGACCTGACCACAGTACAGCGCGGGCGGATGCGATGTCATCGCATCCCTACCTAAACAAGAAGGGCGTCCTTGCGGACGCCCTTTTCAAACCTGCGATACTCTATACTCGGAACTCGATACTCTGACTTACTGGCACGCCTCGCAGGTGCCGCCGTTGCGCATGGCCTCGATGGAGCACGCGTTCTTCTCTTCGGCGGTGTATTCCTTCTTCGGCTCGGACTTCGGGGCCTTCTCGACCGTGGCCTTCTCGATGTTGGAGGCGCCGAGGGTGCGGAGGTAGTAGGTGGTCTTGAGACCGGTGCGCCAGGCGTACTGGTACATGTGCGAGAGCATCTTCAGGTCCGGG